>Ga0316219_1000009_pt1 | contig 353880 bp, 534 predicted proteins | sample TBH18003PmetaG_FD_203635 | JGI IMG/M metagenome (GOLD analysis project Ga0316219, IMG submission 203635) | Freshwater microbial communities from Trout Bog Lake, Wisconsin, USA - TBH18003P | ecosystem: Environmental > Aquatic > Freshwater > Lake > Hypolimnion/Profundal zone | place: USA...
ATAATTTATGCCTATAAACCTTGATAAATTAAAACAACGTCTAATTGAAGCGCAAAAAGTAACCGAATATGAGTGTTACTGGTGTGGAAAAAATGTAATTAAGAGTTCAGAACCAGACCACGAAAAAAATTGTGTAATGAAACCGTTAACTAAAGAACAGAAAACGTCACTTAATGAATATATCTAAATATAAAAATTATGAATGATAATAAATATTACACTGCCAAAGAAGCATTAGCCAAAGCATGGAAATATATACAAGGAGTTAATGCCGGTCATACTGATAAAGTGGTTATGTTTTATAATATAAGTCCATATATAGATAGAGATTTTAATTCCAATGATGGTTATATTCATTGGTTTTTATCATCGAGTTATTGTGCTCGAAATCAGATTTTAGGAAGACGCAATGTAAGAACTTGCTGGATAGGACAACCTCCCGACCAACACTTTATAGATTCCGTCTTAAAAGAAGCAGTTAATATTAGAAATCAAATAACTGATGAAATACATAATACTCCTAAATATAATTATTTACAAGAATTAGATAGTCATTATGCAACGGATGAAATTAGTGGATTAGAAGAAAGTTTTAAATAATTTATGTTAGCGATAATGGCGATGTCTAAAAATCGGTGTATAGGTAAAGATGGAAAATTACCATGGAGTCCAATAAAAGAAGATTTTAAATGGTTTAAAGAGTTTACTTTAAATAAATCTATTGTAATTGGAAGAAAAACATATGAGAAACTTCCGGCTCTAAAAAATAGAACTATATGGGTATTATCCAACTCTATAAAAGAAGGTGCCGGTGCTATATGTGAAACTTCTACTATGTATCATTACATTCCTACTTCTAAACTGAATATTATACCTCAAGATTCTATTGTAGCCGGTGGCAGAGATACATATAAGTTATGTATGCCTGATATTAAAGAGTTTTATGTTACTCTGATAGATAAAGAATATGAAGGAGATACATTTATGTTTGAGTTCGAACATTTATTTAATAAACAAGAAATAATAAAAGAGTTTGACAATGCTAAAGTTATAAGATATTATGAAAGAGAATTACATTAAAAAATAAAAACTATGAATAATACAGATAAAGAATATTTTAGATTATTAAATAAGATACTAACCGAAGGTAAATGGAAAGGCAATCGCACAGGAGTTGATTGTCTTACCATTGCGGGGTTTATGTTCGAGCATGATATGGCTGAGGGGTTTCCTTTATTGACGAGTCGGAAATTACCATTCAAATCTACTAAAGTAGAACTGGAATTCTTCATCAAAGGATTAAGAAGTAAAAAATGGCTCCAAGACAGGGGATGTCATTATTGGGATGGATGGTGCAACCCGAGCCGAGTTCCATATGGTAATGATGACGCAACCAAAGTGAAGATGGCGGCAGAAGATGATTTGGGATTAATATATGGAACCCAGTGGAGGGATTTTCATGACCCCCATTCTGATTGGAGCATGGAGAATGGAATTGACCAGTTGCAAAATGTTGTTGATACATTAAAGAAAAATCCAATGGATAGAAGAATGATTGTATCTGCGTGGAATCCATTGGCATTAAACTATATGAGTTTGCCGCCGTGTCACGATGGATTTAGATTATCTGTAATTGATGGTGAATTAAATCTTGCTTGGACACAACGTTCGGTGGATACTTTTTTGGGTTTTCCCGCAAACGCAAGCAGCTATGGTCTTCTCTTACACTTACTTGCAAAAGAATCCAGCTTAAAAGAAGGTAAACTAGTTGGATTTTTGTGGGATGTTCATTTATATGCAAATCATTTAACTCAAGTAAGAGAATTGCTAACTCGCCCTATTTATAAATTGCCAACTATAAAAACCGAGAAATTCACTTCTATATTTGATTGGGAATATGTTGATACAGAACTTATCAATTATCAAAGTGGTCCTGTTTTAACTGCTCCGGTTGCAATATAATAACAATTATTGGTATTATTTCGTAGCCATCTGCATAATGTGCAAAAATTTATTCCGGTTTTTATGGACGCATCAGAAGCAGAATTATATATTATACCGTTTACCATTGCTGTTTTTGATTGCCACACCCGAAGTTCCCTATTTGGTATTTTACTTACATCGGCATATCTATAATTAGCATATTTTAAATTTGGAGAATTTAATCTGTTATGAACTGTTTTATGAGGTATACCTAATTTTTTACTAGCATCACTTATAGATTTGTAAAGGACATCATCAATGTAAAATTCTATAGTTGGTGCTCCCCTACCTTCGGCATTTTGCTTTATGGCTGCTTGTCTTATTTTTTCTATGTGTTCCGCACTAAATGCTTTATGAATTTGTCCACCAACATCACAATTGTAACCATTATTAATGGAGTCGTAATAATCAATCCAGTAAACTTCTCTTTTATCCAATACATCCATTGAACATTCTTCTAAAATTTCTTTGGTAAAATTTTCATATCCATATTTTCTAATACCATAGTATAATTTTTGATGTTTTCTTTTCGTGTCTGATTTATGACCACGAAACCGCATGATAATATCTCTACTTTGACCAATATAACTTTTTCCTGATGGTGATGTTAATTTATAAATTCCTATAATTTTTGTTCTCATACTATATAAATAGTATTCAGAAATTACAAATGAAATAAAAAATGACATGGTGCTAAAATATAAAAAGTTGAGGTTTGTCGGATATTTGGTATAATTGAGAATAAAATTATGAATGCAATTAAATATATCGGTAAAGCCACAAATTATAAGTGTAGCAATCCAATCAAATATGAGGTTGCGATATAGTAATATGTATTATACTACAGGCAAAATTGCAACTCCTGATAATTCCAATTTTAAAGATTGGCATACTTGGGATGAATGGAAAAACTTAGGGTTTGTGGTAATTAAAGGAGAGAAAGCAACTAAATATAAAACTCAAAATTATTTTCATAAACTTCAAGTAACTCCAAAATTGGATAAAATAGATAGATATATACTAAGCACTATATATGATTAAATTATATGTTATACGACGAATCACATTGTAATAGTTGTAAGCAAATCACCGCTCATTATAATGGTAAATGTGGCTTATGTGAAAATAAACAAAAATCAGAACATAAGAAATCGTATTTAAAAGCATTGAAGAAATTACCTCTAAAAAAGAGGATTGACAAACTTGAAGAACTGTTATATGATATGACGTTCGATGATGACTTAACAAAATATGGAAATTAAACAAAATTATTGTGATATAAATAAAATGAGTAGTCGAGAACATTTGATGAAACTCATTGATTTATTATATAATGAATGTGCTTCGGCTGGAGGTGACGGCGATGCTTTGTGGTATTCTCGTTATTACAGGGTTACTGACATTTTACCATTGGTTAAGGAATATAATAGTAAATTAAAGTTTCCTTCTGAAATTAAAATTATAGATAATAATATTCACTGGGGAGACAATCAAGAAGATATTATGATAACTAATAATAAAGATTGGTTTGATACGGCACCCGATTGGATACAGATGAAAGTAATATATTAAACATGAAAATATCTAACATTAAAACATATAACTATTTGGTCAATAACACACGACCCTAAAGGGTCGGTGCTTGCCTCTGACTGATAGAGACGATTGGTGAGTTGACGTTCACCTGTCCATCAAGTACTTTACAGCACGAAATGGAGTGTTTGGTTAAAGATTTATTATCTTTATACCGATTTCCAATATTTAGTGCCGCATTTACATCGGCATCTAACATTGTTCCGTCTGAACCATAATATCTACATCCTCTACGTGTTCCACTTGTCAATCCTCTATGGTCTATTTGACTGGTGTAAGCAGGGTTAACCGTTTCAACTATTTTTCCATATAGTTGTGCCTTGTATGTTAGTATGGTTCTAAAATTAAAAAATGGTAATTGACTTAACCGATTGTTAAATCTCTTTCCTTTGTTCTTAACTTTAATTTTACTTAAATCTTCGATTACTAAAATATTTTCTTTATTATTTATAATTATATTTTTTGTTAAATTATGTATGTAATTTTTACTAAAATTGGTTTCTTTTCTTCTTAATGATTTTAATTTTTTACGAGCAGAATGAGAATTATTTTTCTTGGATTGTAATTTACGTTTATTCCATCTAATTTTACGTTTATGTTTGTTAAACTCGTTTCCTTTGAATATAATTCCATTGCTTAATGTTGCTATTCGTTTTAATCCTAAGTCAATTCCTAATACTTTGTTATTATCAGTAAATTGTTTATTATCATCAAATATCAAGGACAAGTAAAATTGTTTATTTTTATAAAACAATTTTGGGTCTTTTAATTTAGAAAAGTCCATCTCTTTTAATTTATTATAAGCATTAAAAGAACAGATTGCTTGTTTATTTAGAGTGGTGATTTTTATATGGTTCCTGTCTATCCACTTATAGATACGCTTGTCAAGTTGAATGGATAATGATTTTTTAATAGCCGGAAACTCCAGTTTATGTTTATTAGATTTTATGGATTTATACGTTGAAATAACATCTTGCTCCATTTTTATAATAAATTGAGATGGGAGAGTTGGAAATAATTCTTTAATTTTATAATAACATTATAAAAGTTAAATTATCAAGCGGAATAATCGAAGATGTTTATACTGGAACTTGGCATGGGTATTTTGAAAATTTTGAAAATGCTAATGTAGAAGTTTTAGAATATAAAAAATAATAATATGAAATCATTTTTATTTACATTTATCATAATGTATGGAAATTAAAAAAGAACAAAAAAGTGACAATATTTTTAACTCTTGACTTTTAAAACTATATCGCTATACTCATAGCATTATGACATTGTTAGAATTACAGAAGAAAATAGATAAGGCGGCTTACGCCTATTATACGATTGGTGTAGCAATCGTAGATGATAGTGTATATGATGGATGGATTGATGAATTAAAAAAATTAAATCCCAATGATATTCGCTTGAAAAGAGTTGGATTTGATGTTGGCGGCACGATTTTATCAAAAGTAAAACATGAAATACCAATGGGTTCACAGGATAAGGCAGTTGACCGTGTAGAGTTTGATAATTGGATTAAAAATAATTTATTAAAATCCGGAGTTTCTAAAAATGAAAAGTTTATAGCAAGCCATAAAATGGATGGAATGTCTATAAGTCTTACTTTTAAAAATGATAAATTGGTAGATGCCGTAAGCAGAGGAGATGGAATAATTGGAGAACGGTTATTTCAAAACGCATTGTTGTTTAAAGGTATTCCTAAATCTACGAATCATAATTTTAGTGGGTTTGTTCGTGGAGAAATTGTATTGAATGTTGATGATTGGGATAAGGTTGATTCTAATAAATCGTCGAATCCTCGTAATTTGACTTCCCTTGCTCGACGAAAATCGGGAGAAGATTCCGAACATTTGACTTTTTATGCTTTTAAATTATATGATATAAATGGAAATCCCATCGGAAATACCGAAGAAGAGGCTTTTAAAAAATTAAAAGAACTAGGATTTAATGTCGTAGAACATTTTGTCGGAACTTTGGATGAAGTGTGGGAGTGGTATGAAAAAACAGCAATTATTAGACCTAAAATAAATTATTGGTTGGATGGTATTATTTGTTGTGCTAATTCAATTGAACTTCAATCTAAATTAGGAGATTCTAACAACAGACCAAAATCTTCTATTGCTATAAAGTTTAAAGCAGAAAAAGCAACATCTAAACTTTTAGCCGTAAAGGTTCAAGTGGGGGCTTCAGGTCAGATTTGTCCTGTAGCAACCATTGCTCCTTGTCAAATTGGTGGAGCTACTATTGAAAGTCCAACTCTTCATAATTATGATGAAATTGAACGTCTTGATTTATATATCAATGATGAAATTGAAATTATAAAATGTAATGATATCATTCCAAATATAAGTCAAGTTTTAAAACCGGCAAAAAATAGAATTAAAATTATAACTCCTACACATTGTCCCATTTGTAATGGAAAATTAGAAAAAAGGTCTAATGTAAATGGGGATGATAGTGTCAATATTTATTGTGTAAATTCAGATTGTGACGCACAGATTGTTGGCAAAGTGGAAAAGTTTGTAAAATCGACGGATATCCAAGGAATTGGGACATCGGTAATTGAAGCATTATTAAAGAATAAACTTATTGAATCGGCAGCAGATTTATATTTATTGAAAAATAAAGAAAATGAATTGGCCGATTTAATCCTTGATAAAGGAACCCGATTTGGAGAAAAACGTGCTGTGAAATTGATTGAAGAAATTGAGAAAAAAAGAAAACTTCCATTGAATGAATTTTTAGGAAGTTTAGGAATAACTTCTCTTGGAAAGAGGCGTGTAGCGATTGTTATTGAATCCCTAAAGGGTAAAATGGATTCTTTAACTAATTGGTTGGATGGCGTCACGTTGATTAAATATGCTAATGAATCATCTCTTCCAAATGTAGCATCCAATATAAATGATGAACTAATCAAGAAAAAAGATTACATTCTTCGTTTCATTAAGAATGGATTGAGTATTTCTGCCAGCACTAAATCTACCCTTAAAGATGGAGCATTGATTTTTGTTTTGTCTGGAACTTTCCCAGAGAAAAAAGAATATTATCATAAATTGATTGAACAATCGGGAAATGGATATTCGGACACGTTTTCTAAATCTATCGATTATTTGGTAGTAGCCGATCCAAATAGTCAATCATCCAAAACAATTAAAGCCAAGAAGAATGGTATAAAAATTATTGATCAGAACGAGTTGTTGAAAATGTTGTAATATATGAATCGTAAATTATCTAAAAAAGAAAAAATTAGGCTTCGGCTTGAGTTTTTTGATGCTATGGTAAAAGAAATTAGACATAGAATTGAGGCCGGATGTGAGATTCCAAATATTATAGTTAAAAAACAATTATGAATAATCAAATCCATAATATAGAACAAACAAATAAACCAAGTCCATATGAAGTGTATATGATTGCCAAAATGCTGTGTAACGAACAAATATGTCATCCTTCTAATAGAGATGGCGTGACTTCTTATGTTAGTGCAGCAATAATTCTCTTAAAAGAAGCATCTGATGAAATAGATAAAGTATTTAATAAACAATTATGAGTAATCCATCAGGAGGAGCAGATTGGCAAGATAACCGTTCCAAATATGAAATTGGATATGACGAAGGTTATAAAGTCGGAAGATTATCATTGGTATGTGATTTATTAGTCATATTAAACGATGCTAAAAATAATAATATACCGGATAATATCATATGTAATTCTATTGGAGGTTTGATTGTTAAAGAAACTTCTAAAATTGGAAAATAAATTATGAGTATGAACTTACATTGTCGAAGTGGTGGAGTTGACGTTGAGTTACAGCAGACACCTACCCAGATAACTAATATGTGTTTAGTTCAACTAAATGGAAAAGTGGATTGGAATGTTACTGGTAACAAGGCTAAACACGCATTACAAATATATTGTCAATGGTTAGAAGGAAGTTTGAATAGAGTATATCCTTCAGTGGAGTATGCTGTTAATTCTAAAAACTGGATATTTTCCAATATTAAAGAAATACAAAAAGTGATAAAATCTAAAAAGAAATTAGAAGTATATAAAATGTAAAACTATGAATATATATTTACTTGAACGAACTGATAAATGGAGTTATGATGATTATGATGCCACAGTTGTAATTGCAGAAAATGAAGAGGATGCTAAAAAAATAGAAATAACCTATCATAGCGTGATACGTTGGAGTTGGACTACTCCTAATAATATTAAAGCAACTTTAATTGGAACTGCTATGCCAGATGCTAAATCTGGAGTTGTATTAAAATCATTTAATGCGGGTTAATATGAATTATGCTATATTCAAAAAAGCGGCATTGGTATCATATTTCAACTACTCTTGAAAAAGAAGAAGAACTTCTAATACCAAGAGATTTTGAAGCTGGATTTAATAGAACTCCATCTGAACCATTAGGAGCCAGAATATGTGTGTCTCCAACCATAGAACAATGTATTACGGCTGTTCCCTATGCACTGGGAGAAGTATTTACAGTTTATAAAACAAAAGAACAAGTAATGGCATCAAAACCAGAAGGAGTTTTTGATGTAAATGTGACGAATGAAGGATGGTTATTAGAGCCTACTTTATTTGTAAAATTAGGATATTTGGATTTTCAACAAGTTGAGGATACATTAAAAGTTAAAAATGTTATTCCTCAATCTGCCAGTAGCAGTGAACCAAAATATGCCGGTAAGGTTTTAAAATGGTGGCAAAAGGCAAGAGTAAAACGTTTTGTTAAAAACACTTGACAAATAGAATGTAATCTATATAGTTGAAGTATGATTATGAAATGTTTTGTTTATTTAGTATTGATTCCTATGTTATGTATAGTTTCATTGGCAATGTTGATAATGATGGCTGCTTTAACATATCAAATATTCACGCATTTAAAATATTTATTTACTTAATATGAAAGAAATTGAATTACCATCAAAGGACCGGATTATATCTGAATTGAGACAAGAACGAGATGAACTGAAAAGTTTATTGGAAGATATTATTTATGGAGATTCTATTAAAAAAAGAAAAGCAATAGATGATGCCAAACTAATATTTGATATGATTTATAATTATGTTCCTATGAAAAATTGTGAGTTTTGGAATTGGTAACGTGATCCAGAGAAGGAAATGAATAAATGAAATCTGGATTTATACTAGTATCTTTTATTGTGTTATGTATCATTTGGGTTGTTGTTATCTATTATGGTGATAATACCGATATTCATAAATGGGCCGAAAATAATAAAATAAGTATCAATTCTATTGAATATAGAACTGTTTGTACTGGTCCTTATTGGATTATAGAAAATGCAAGAGTTTATAAAGTTGAAACTTCCAATGGAACTTATTGGATTAGATATTTATTTGGACGTTCTATTAAAAAAGAAATATCAAGTGGAACATATGAAAAAATTGAATAATTATATAGATAGATGGAAAACTTGGTTTGTATGGAAGTTTCAAAATCCTTATAAATTAGAAATGCCTCAAGGTTATTGTCCCGTTCAAATAGAAGGAACATTGAAGGATGGAAAATGGTATTATTTTAGAGCCAGAGGGTCTTCATGGTCTATGGGAGTATGGAATAATGAAACTGATTATTTTGATAATTTAAACTTTTCAAATACGAGATTATTTAATTATATTGAAGATTATGGAACAACATTTGAAGCCGGTTGGATGTCAAAAATAGAAGCAATTGGATTTGCCACAAAAGCACTTGACATTTACTATAAAAAATGATATATTTATAGTTGAATGATGGAGATTGACGCTGGTTGAAGTAAAGCCTTCAATTAGAAGAAGTTCGATACTACCAAACCTAACGTGGGAGAGATTACTCGCCAATACCACGGAAGTAGCAATCCTAAAAGTCCAAAGGTGCCGGTTTCCTTATGCGGACAGGTTGGAGCAGAAGTTGTTAGCACACTTCCATTAGCAATAATGAGATAAATGTCAGTCATAATTATAGAATATCGGCTAACCATCATTCAATTTTTATTGACTTCTAAATATACTTCGATATACTTAGATTGTGTTTAAATCCATAGGAAAACTACAGATTGAGAAAGGCGTAAGAATAATTTGTTCTTACGACATTGTTCGTTATTATCAACGATTATTTCAACTGTATAATTGGAATACTGTTAAATCTCAGCTTCCGGCGCATGGCGCACACATTTCTATTTATCTACCTGACATTCATGGTAAAAACATTGATATCTCCCCTATTAAACACTTGGAAGGTAAACGAATAGAGTTTGAGTATGACCCTACTAATATTACTATTTCTAAAAAGAATGTATGGATGAATGTTAAATGTGAAGAGGCAATGGAAATTAAAAATATGATGAAAATTATAGATACTAATTTTTGGGGGTTTCACTGCACACTTCTTAATTTTAAGAATAATTTATAATATTTTATTTTTTTTACTTAAATTATCATACCACCATAGAGGTTGTATATTTGTATAATGAAATAGTTTTTCGAGTTCCTCTTGTGTTTTTGCGGATGATAATGGTATTTTATGATCCATATGCCATCCTCGAAAACCATAATTTTCCCACGTCATACCTGAGTTAAATTGTGATTGTAAATATTTTTGGAAATCTATAATAGAACATCCCAATAATTCTATGATCGAATGTCTCTTTTTAAGTTTTGAGGATTTTATTGCTGCCATTATTCGTTTTTTGACTTTACATCTTAATTTAAAAATTGGACTTTTCTTTTTAATGTGTTTATATTTAAAATCATATTTCTTTTTGTTTAATTTTTTATCGGGTCGTTGTCTATCTTTCCACATGCATTTTTTACACATAATACCTATTTTATTTATTCGTCGTTTATCTTTTGTAAAATGTGATTTGTTTAATTCTACATTACATCTTCCACATATTTGGTTATTTATTGGATCTTTTGGCTGTGGGGTCATAATAAGTCCCATTTTACTGGTTTTTACTCCTATTGAAAATGTAGTTCTGTTTAATCGTTTAGCACATTCGTCTCTTCCCAGTTTAGAATAATTATCTATTAAAAATTGTTCTTCTTGTTCTGTGTATAGTCCTCGTCTTTCCAATAATACACATTTCCTACAATTCCAATTATGTTGTATTGAATTTTGTAACGTTTGAGGATGTTTATAATAAATTATTTTATTACATTTAGGACAACTTTTATAATAATTAGTTGGTTCTTTTTCTTTCATAATAGTTTTTAAGATTTCGTTTTTGCTCTTTTTTTTGGTTTTTCCAATAATAATTCATTCTCCATTTTCTGGCAGCGGCAATCTTATCGGACTCTGTAATGTATATTTTTTTTCTTCCCATATACATTATAAATATCATTGAAAATAATAAAACACCGAAAAAACTCCAAAAATATTTACTTGACTTTATGAGTATAACTGTTAAAATTTGAAAAATGAATATATTTGCGGTAAACGTATCTCCGATTATTGCGGCACAAGAACTATGTGATAAACATATAGTTAAAATGGGAATGGAATCGTGTCAAATGTTATGTAATGCATTTGATGTGGCTCCATATAAAAGAACTCATTATAATCATCCCTGTTCTAAATGGACAAGAGAAACTATTAAAAATTATGATTGGTTGATAGAACATTGTAGAGAAATATTTAATGAATATTCTAAACGATATAATAGAATACATAAATCACAAGCAGTATTGGCATGGATATTGAATAATTATTCAGCCATAAATTTACCTAATTTACCACAAACTTCTCATTTCCAATGTATGCCAGATGAATATAAACACAATGATTATGTTACTGCATATCAAACGTTTTATATTAAAGATAAGACGTTTGCTAAGTGGAAATCTGGTAATATTCCATCGTGGTATGTAAAAGCTTGACATTTAATCTATTCCTGATATACTTTGGATATGACGTTAATAGACCAGATATATCTTGAATTAGACGATGTATATCCAGAATATATGTTGTTAATAGTAAATGACACTTTTCCTGATTTGAAATTAGAAGATGAAGTGCCAAACGAAATTAGTCAACAAATATCCGATATTCTTTCGGAATATGCTAAATAATTATGAAACAGTCGAAATATAAGAAATGGAGTGAAAAATTTTTCACTACTCCCTTGGGACATACCCAAGATTTACCCGTATCCCAATATGCTTGGAACGCTGCCATAGAAGCTGCGTTAAAAGAGATTAAATCTGTAATGAAAGTATGTCGAGGATTTCCTCAACATGAAGATTTAGATATAATTGAATATAACATTGAAAACTTGATAGAAAAATAAATTATGAAAAAATCGAAATATGAGAAATGGAAGGATAAATATTATGAGAACTATTATTCAGATACTCCCGAAGTAAAAGATGCTTGGAATGCCGCTTGCTTATCGGTTCTTGGACTTATTAGATATAGGGATAATATATTTAAAGGAGATTGGCAGCATGAAGATATTTCTTATTTAAAAGAAGATATTTTGAAAATGATAGAAAAATAAATTATGAAAATTATTAAAGATGGAATTGCCAAAAATCCAAAATCAGAACTTGAAACTTGGTGGACTACCAACCAATTCAGGTGTCCTAATTGTCAATGCATATTTCAATTAGAATCAAAAGATTTAAGTTTTTTAAACTTGACACGCACTGAATATTATTCTATTAGTGATAAAGTCAATCTTACTTGTCCATTTTGTAATTTAAAATGTTCTGTAGTGAAACCAATTTTACTTAAAGATAATATTTTACCTATATTCGATGATGTGTTTGGAAAAACTGGTTTATTTGATAAACTATTTGGAAGTAATAACTACTGTAATAAATTATGAACTTATTTTTAACTAATCCTTGGTTGTTTATTATTACTATAATTTGGATAGTATGTGGAGCAGTTTCGATCAGAATGAAATCTACAGAAGCAATAGAAGCGGCAGGATTTGTTTCTATGTTACTTGGAATATTTTATTGTATAATTCATAAAACGTTTGATTAAAATATGTTAACCGATTTAAAAAAGTTTAATAAGTTTATAGAAGATAGAACCAAGTTTTCTAATGAAACATTTGGCACTCCATCAGAAAGGACTTGTATTGCTCCATTACTACACTTACAAGAAGAAGTGGTGGAATTAATCGAAAATCCAGCCGATACAATGGAATGGGCGGATTGTATGTTATTGTTATTAGATGCCGCTTGGAGAAAAGGTTGGACGATGGATGATTTACTTGAGTTTTGTATTCAAAAACTGGAAATAAATAAAAAACGAAAATGGAAAAAGAAGGCAAACGGGGTATATAACCATATTAAAGAATAATATTATGAAGTTTATAATTAACAAAGCATCAGATAGATATAATAGTGAAAATATTGTAGAAATTAACTCATTGGAAGAATTACTTAAGTTTCGAGATGATTATTTAGAATAATGTTATGTATAGAATATTAAAGTTTTTATTTACTGGTAATTGGCATATATGCGAGCACAAATGGAAAATAATTGAAATTACTAATCTTGTAGATGTGATGGATAGAGTAAAAGGAACTCGTTACTATTTACAATGTGAAATGTGTGGAAATATAAAACATACTAAATAATATGAAAAAATCAAAATTAGATAAAGCATATTCTAAATGGATAATCAAATTAGATAATCCTACATATAATATGGACTCAAAATATATTTGGGAAACGGCATGGGATGCATGTAAAAAAGAAACATTAAAAATTGTTAAACATCATGAACATCCATATGATTATAATGTTTCTGATGCCATTCGTGACGAGATTAAACATCAATTATGAGTAAAGAATCAGAAGCGATTTGTAAGGCGTGGAGTAAGGGAATGAATGATAAACGATTAAACAGGGGTTATAATAATCCTTTTAATAAAAACAAAGACCGATATAAGCATAAAGCGTATCATAATGGATACAATAATTAAAGAGATATGATTAAAACATTAACATTTAAAGATGGAGATGATGGCAATTTATTCGTTACTGGTTGTCCTCATTTAAACCACGATCCAAGATGGGAAGTTCCAATTTGGAAATCTCGGGGATATAATTCCGCAGATGAAATGACTTCTGGCATTTTGGATAAAATAAACACTACATGTAAGCCTATGGATACTCTTTTAATATTAGGAGATTTTTGTCTAAATACTCCTATTGATAAATTTTATAATTTAATAGGAAGAATAAATCCTAAATTATGGTTTATTCGAGGTAATCATAATAATTCATGGGAAAAGGAATATTATAATCATTGTATTGAGAAATTTGGATATGAAGTAGTAGGATATGAATGGTTAAATAAAATTTTATATTTAGGTGATTATATCAATTTAATATGGAATGGAAAATTGTTTATATGTAATCATTATCCTTATTATGTATTTGATAAAATGTCAAATGGTGCCGTATCATTAGTATCACATAGCCACGGAAATTGTGATTTAACTTTGCCGACTGATTTGCGAATGAAGCAAATTGATTGTGGATGGGATGTATGGGCTACTCCAATTTCGTTTAGAGAAATTGAAAAGTGTGCCGATAAAAAACAAATATTTAAAGCTGATCATCATTAATATATGTCATTATACATTTAAAATTATGTTTTTTTGTATAATGAGTTTATATTTATAGATATGAAATTAACACCAAAATATGAATTAACTGGAAAAATTTTTAATAATTGGAAGGTTTTAAAATTAAATACTAATAAAAAAAGAAGTCATGATAGATATTGGTTATGTGAATGTAAGTGTGGAAGAACTTCTTCTGTTCCTACCTGTTATTTAACAAAAGGTTATAGTAAACAGTGTGGATATTGTGCCCGCCATAAAAAAGATATTTACCCAGATGGTTTGCCAGACCAAGTATGGAATAGAATTAAAACCGGAGCCACTAAACGAAATTTAAAATTAAATATAAGTAAAAAATTAGCATATGAAATATTTATTAAACAGGGGAAAAAGTGTAATTTAACGGGTATGGATATTAGATTTCCTGCTTATGGAACAGATAAAGAATGGACTGCATCATTAGATAGAATTGACTCCAATAAAGATTATACTGCTAATAATATTCAGTGGATACATAAAGATGTTAATAGAATTAAAAATATATTTGATGAAAAGTATTTTGTTTCTATTTGTAAAAAAGTAGTTTTATTTTGTAAAGATCGGTATAACGAATCGGAAGTTTTATTAAATGATAGACGAAAATATTATAATAAAAAATTATGAAAATTACTAAAGAACAATATTTGTTATTGCGGTCTGATGATATTACTGAACGTGAATATGATGCTATTATCCGTATTGTATCTGATAGATTTGGAGATATACTTAGATATATTTCTATCAAATTAAAATGGTGGGATTATGATAATTGTGCTGATTCGGGTGATATGGGAGGAGATGGTTGGTTTGACCCTAAAAAATATAATGAATATGATTATATTAGATTTAGTGGAGAGTTTAAACTACCTGAACCATATAGATATGAAATACCTATTAGATGGCTCTGGGAAGATTATGAAGAAGAGTTTAAACGTAAAGTTCAACAGTTTAAATTGGACGAACAAAAAGAAAAAGAAAATAATAAACTTAAACGAGACGTTTTGAAATTAAAAAAAGAAGAAATGAGGAAATTGATAACTTCCAAACTTACTAATGAAGAATTAAAATATGTAAAGTTTAAATAACAAATATAAAAAGTTGTCTTTTGTCAATCGCTAATATATAATATAAAGTATATTAGCGATTTTTGATTTATATGAGCGAACCAATTGAATACATACCTAAACCAGCCCAACCTAACCAAAATGTACCTAAGCCTGTTTATGAATTAAAATCAACAGCAGCCGGTAAAATTATGCCACCATTAGTAATTGGAACTAAGGATATTAAAGTTAATGTTCCTCATGCTCCCAAGAATAATTGTAAGAAATGTTTTGGTAAAGGTTATATCGGAGTTGATAACAAACAGAAAAAAATATTTATGTGTCAAAAATGTTATCCTAATGCAAAGTTAAATAAAGCCTAAATTACATATGACTGGTTCATTTACTAATTATTGTGATAAGTGTGGAGAAGATTTTAACTATTGTAGCGACCATAAATGTAAAACTATAATAATTGGAAATCCAACTTGCCCCGATTGTGGAGAAACTCATAAATTAGTTCCTAAGCATAAATGCAAAACTCCAAAATATGTTTATTACTGTCCGATGTGCGGAGTGAAGACAAATAAATTATACGAGCACGATTGTATATATAAACGTTTACCTGATTCATTGTGTTCTATATGTAAAAAAGAACCTAATAATAAATGGCACGAATGTAATTTTTCAACTGATATTGTAAGAATAGCAATTATTCATAATCGAGAAAAGTTTTATGGAATGTCTAATATATATTGGTATCGATTATATAATGGACCAATCCCCTCTAAATTCATAAAGGTTCCCGACACTGATTATTATGAATATGGCGGAACTCACAATTCAGCATTGAAAGAGTTAAAGAAAAACAAGTTCAAAATCATAGAAGGAAAAGATATATAAAATATGGAAAAAACTACATTCGGAAAACAAAAAAAGTTCAGTAAAGCATTACATGCCGCCCATGACCCAAAATCACGAGAAGTCGTTAAAGAATATTATAAAGACAAATTAGGTATTATTTTGGAAGATAATAAATCACGGTATGGCGTGGATTTAATATCCAAATGTGGAAAGTATAGTGTAGAGGTGGAACATAGATTAGCATGGAAAAGTGTTGAGTTTGACTACGAATTAGTCAATATAGCCGAACGCAAAAAAAAGTTTCTATTAGATGGAAAAACTGATTATGTGATATTATCAAAAAACTACTCTCGAATTGGTATTATTAAAGGTAAAATAGTTAGTAAATATATGGGAGACGAACATTTAAAAGAGTCAAGTAATAAATTTGTGAAATATGGAGAATATTTTTATAAAGTGCCGAGAGAAAAGTTTGATTTTTTTGATATAAATTGAATGATTTCATTATATGTATTCGCTACATACCCCTATCTGTGCCAACAATAGTCTAAACGGTATAGAATACATTTGCTTGTTTTTTAATTAAAGGCACAGATAGTATGAAAAATAAAGTAACAAATACTTCTAACTTTGTTATTAAAGCAAATAAAGTTCATAATGATAAATATGACTATTCAAAATTTATTTATATTAAATCATCTATAAAAGGAATTATAATATGTCCTCTACACGGAACATTTAAACAGACTCCGAATTCACATTTAGCCGGAACGAATTGTCCCAGATGTGGATATAATAAACTTAAATTATCAGTTGATGAATTTATCAAACGAGCAAATCGAATTCACAATAATAAATTTGATTATTCTAAAGTCAAATTTAATAGTATAATGGATAGAGTTGAAATAATATGTCTTATGAATGATGATGTAATCTGCATTACTCAGAATGATATTGATGGAACGATATTATCAATATCATATGGGTTATCTCAATGTGAATTATTAGTTCTTCATGAGAATAATGCATGTCATTGGGATCATAATTATTGTTATGATGAAGCCACAAAATTTAGATTGACAAATTTGATATAATCTGATATATTCATACTATGTTACAACTAATTATACACGGCTTTGGAGATTATATAATCGGACAATCGGATTGGATGGCAATGAATAAGTCTAAAAAGACTATGCCATGCTTGGTTCATGTTTTGATTTATACTTCTTTATTCTTGTTTTTAACTTTTTCTTGGAAAGCATTGTTGGTTATTGGCGGCACCCATTTTATTATTGATAGATTTCCCATTATAGTTAGAAGACTTATCTGGTTAAAAAATCATATCAATCCCAAGTTTCAATATCCTTCATTCGGAAATTGTGATACGACTGGGTATTTTGATGACAGTCCAATCAATTCTAAGAAAGGTGAAGTTTATTTTGATAATGTATTACAACAACGTAGATTATTCTGTATAACCATTTGGCTCTATATTATCACCGACAACTTATTACATTTAACTATAAATTACTTTGCTTTAAAATATTTATGAATAATGCTTTAATTGAATTTTATATAGGCAACGGAACTAATAATTCTGGTAAAACATTTGGAGATATTATGTTAATGTCCAATGGAGAATTGGAAAATACTCATGATTATATCCAATGGATTTTTCCAACATATACACCAAGTCAGTGTGTTGAAGGTTCTCCTGTATTGGATGACTATACAGTAGATTACTTAGCAAGTAGGGAGGATTTTTCTCTTCGATTTAATAATGCTATTAAATTGATGGTGGAGTTTTGGGATGTTAATCAACCCATGATTGCTGGACCACGTTTTTGGGCAACGGCAGGAAATCATAACCATAAAAGAATGACTCGTTTTATTGAGTCTTGTAACCTATTTGATATGAATTATATTGCGGTTGATTTTTTTCATAAATTACTTGAATATAGCATGACTGTATATGGAAATGAATTAACTAAGACCAATATTTATTATTGGTATAAATCTACAATTAAATAATATGAAATATAAAATTAAAGCATATGATGAAGTACATGATATATACCTATTATATCGCCAATCTTGGTTTATATTTTATTCTTTTGTATCGACTGGTTCCAAAGAAACATTGATATCATTTGTTAAAAGTAAAAATGGAATAATTGTAAATTTATGAAATCTTGTATTTACGCTGGAAGTTTTGATTGTTTTCACGAGGGACACGCCAACATTGTTAAGCGAGCACTAAAAATGTTTGACAAGGTGGTTGTTTTAGTGGCGAATAATCCTGCTAAAAAATATACATTTAATATTGAAGAACGGATTGGACTTATTTATAGTGCTCTGCCTTCTTTATTATCAACCGAGTTTGAAGTTGATGTTCTCCCTGATAATCAATTAGTTAGCGATTATGCTCGTTCCAAAGGTATTGTTACTATTATTAAAGGTATTCGGGATATTAAAGATACGGAATATGAACGAATGTTACACGAAGTAACGGTGGCACAGGAAAACGGAGTTGATACTTGTGTTTTATTTTCTAATCCGATTGATGCTAAAATTAGTTCATCAGCCGCCAAAGAATTGATTAAATACAATGGCGATGTTAGGGATTATGTTTCTTTATCGGCCAAGCAATTATTGGAAATTAAAATAAATCAACAATATATTATCGGAGTTACCGGCACCATTGGTTGTGGTAAATCTTATATAACTCAGTTATTGATTGATGGGTATTCTAATTTACCAGTTACTCATATAGATATGGATAAAATTGCATATAATTTAACATATGGCGATACATTTAAGGAAAATATTGAAGTAATGGATATGCGTAAAACCGTGATGGAAATGTTATCCGATAAAAATAAGACTGAATATTTTAAAATTATAAAATTAGATTTACAGGAAGCAATATTTAATGATTGTTTTTTTAATAAAAAAATACAAGATTTATATAAGCCTATAATGATTAGAGAAATTAGAAAGCAAATTGCTGGTAAAACAGGACTTATTATTCTAAATGGAGCATTGCTTATAGATTGTAATATGCATTATCTATGTAATAATAATGTGATTGTTGTAGATACATCTACCGATGAATTAATTCGGCGTTTATTAGAAAGATATCAGAATAACTGGTCCGATGTTAATAGACGCCTAAAATCTCAATTCAATAATAATCAAAAAGTTAGAAGTTTAATGAAATCTATTGAAGATACTGGACATGGTAAGATTGTTTTAATTAAAAATGAAAAAGGTCAACCGATTTATGATTTACAAAATAAAGATGCTAAACAATTAGAATTATTTTCCATTTTACATAGGGAAAACTTTTTTAAATCTATTGGATTATCATGAAAAAATATAAAGAATATTCAGAATCAGACCAAGACGCATTCAACGATGTTATTATTGATGCGTTGACCGCTCATAACAATGATACTGAACCTACTGACAATCAATTGGATAAAATATATAATACACTTCCAATCGATATAAAGTTCATAGCGGAACAGTGGGGATTGAGCGACACCGTATTTAAAGACAGAGTATATGATTATTTAACTGAAGATTTAAAAGATAATAGACCGTATGAATAAACTATATGACATTTGAAACTAAATTAAATATCGGAGATACTATCTGGATGATGTTAAATAATAAACCAGAAAAATTCTCTATACATGATATACAAATTCATTATTATATAGATGTTGTAAAAAACACAAATCATCCAATGCTTATTATAGATTATACTATAAACTCTAATCATCGTGGGTTTTATGAGTCGGAATTAGGGATTCGTATTTTTAGAACTAAACCAGAGCTTATTGCGACTTTATAATGTTTTCACCGATAGTTTCTATTTATATATTCAAAATAAATAGACCTTGACATTTTAGATTTTACCTATATACTTTAACCATTATGAGTAAATTAGCATACATAGAAACTATACACTCTATAACACCACATCCAAATCCGGAAGTTTTGCGCCTTGAATGTGCTAAAATTAAAGAATGGCCGGTTGTGGTGTCCAAGGGACAATTTAAAAATGGAGATAAGGTAGTTTTTATTGAGATTGATAGTATTGTGCCACCAACAGAAAATTTCAAATTCATGGAAAAGCAGAAATATCGTGTTTGGAATGCTCGGTTCAAAGGTACTCCATCAAGCGGGTTAGTTCAACCATTGTCTATTCTCCCGAATGGAGAATATAATATTGGGGATGATGTTACTTCTATATTGGGAGTATTGAAATATGAAAAACCGGAGACTTTTATAAATAATGGAGAAACTAAAGGTGGATTTCCATCTTCGCTAATTTCCATTAGTGATGAACTCAATTTATTAAGTTATCCTGAAGCATTATTGGAATTAGATGGTAAAGAAGTAGTTATAACCCAAAAGATGGATGGTAGTAGCACTACTTTTATCTACAATAATTCCGAATTTGACGCTTGTAGTCGTCGCCTGAAGTTAAAAGAAGGAGAAGGATTTCCATATCAAATGGTTGATAAATATGATATTAAATCTAAACTAATTCAATTAAATAAAAATATTGCTATTCAAGCAGAGTCTATCGGCACCGGATTGAATGGAAACAGATTAGAATTAAAGGATCGGCAACTTAGAATATTCAGAGCAAAAGATTTGGATACTCGTAATTTATATACTTGGGATGAGTTAAATACTTTATGCAATACATTGAACATTCCTATTGTTCCGCTCATTGACCGGTTTGTTTTTGATAAAAACATTCATACAGTAGAATATTTTAGACAAATCGCCGATAAACAATTATATCCCAACAATAAACCAGCCGAAGGAATTGTTGTAAGTCCTATAATTCCATTTTACTCTAATAGCATTGGAAAATCGTGGTCTTTGAAAATTATAAATCAAAATTACAAACAAGATTAAATTTTTTAAATTGTTCTTCTTTTATTTTAAGACATTCATCTTTATATCCATATTTTAATTTAATCCAATAACCAACAGGAGGAAGTGGTATATTGTATCCTATACACCATTTTCTAATTGCTCCTTTGCTCACGCAAAACTCATTACTTATTTGAATTGTGGATTTATTCCATATCATTGTGAGAAGTTCCTCTTTTGAAGGTCTATTTTTAATTTTGCGTTTGGAAAAATTTGATTCTTCTTTATTTTTATATTTGTTATTTTTTCCGACAATTGGAACATATGAATTATCAAATAATCTCCAGCCACTAACTGTCTTTCTTCGTTTTTTAATAACTCCATTAACACTGCTTTTCCTTAAGTTATATTTTGTTCTAAAATCATATCTAATTCCTTCGAATATTTCTCCTGTATTTACATTTATAAATTTATATATAGTTTTGTCTCTATTTTTAATTCCTATTTTCTGCCGATTTACTTTTTTACTCATTTCTATGAGTTTTTGTCTGTTTTCAGGTATAGAATAATATAATTTATTAGTATCACTTAGTTTTTGTCGTGTTTCGTTTGTTACTTTTCTTCTTTTTAATGCCGCCGACATTTTTGCTCTTGTTTCTTTCGTAAATACTCTTGTTTTGTTATATTCTGATATTTTCCATCGCCCATATGTATCGGTTGGTCCTCCAGCCGGTTTAAACCTTAAATTATATACATTTGGTTTTTCTTTTTTAGCAATTCTTAAATATTTATATTCTACTTTATATAACAGTTTTTTATTAGATTCGACTTCTTCTATAAATGTAAAAATAAAACTATCTTTTCCATATTTATTATATGCGCTCTGCAAATGATAGTTGGGATGTCGATTTGTATTTAGATCAGTAAAGTGCTTTTTCCATCTGTTTCTTATATTTTTAGCACTTCCTACATAATATTTATTATTAATTTTATTTATTATTTTGTATATTCCGCTTTTTATTGGCTTTATAGTAATTGGCCATTCTGACAGCGGATATTCTTTGTTTGTTTTTGTTGTAATATCGTTTTGCTCTGGCACGTTGCTGTTCAAGTAATTCTTCTCTGGTTCTGTATAATTTCTTTCTTCCCATATAACTTCTTTCTCTTGACTTTGGTTTAATTTTGATGCATCATTCATACACTATAAATATAACGTCAAAGCAAAAAACGTCAGACAAAATGAAAATATTTTTTGATTGACTTTAATCTAAACTCTGATATACTTTTAAAATTATGGGACAATCAACTGATGCTAATATTTGTTATGGAATTCCCTTTGAGGAAGGAACTGAATTTCCGTGGGACAATGAACCCTTTGATGGGGATTTTGAAGAATGGTATTTACGTGAAGTTTCGAAATTTAAACCATCCTTCGAAATTTATGATGAAAATGGAGAATATTTAAATGGTATTCGTCCTTCCCAAGAAATAATTGATAAATATTTTGACGAGCAACGTGAAATTGTAAAAAATAATAAATGTCCGGTTGAAGTGTTTACTCATTGTCATCACGAATGTCCTATGTATATTATAGGAATTAGAGGAACTGAACAAACGGCAAATCGTGGATATCCGTTGGAATTGCAAGAAATAACTAAACAAGACCCAACTATAATTACCGATTTTTGTAAAAAATATAATATTAAATACACCGAAGAACCCAAGTGGTTACTATATTCTTATTGGAATTAAGAAATATGAAAATGCAATTTGTTAAACAGGATTGTTGGATTGGATTATACTGGAAAACTGTTAAATCCGAACCAACTTGCCATTGTGGAGATTTGTTAAAAAATCACGGTTATTCTAGCAATCATTCATTTACCGAAATCGTAGAATTAAATGCCACGGAAACCACTTGGTATCTATGTTTTATACCTTGTTTTCCAATTATATGGAAAACTTATAAATAAATTATGATTATACAAAATGCAATAAAGATTTTAGAGAAACCAAACGAGGATATTTTTATCCTTTCTCGTAATACTCATGATTATGTTTCTTATACATTTGCCAATGGTGCCAGTATAGCAGCAGACGGTGGCTGTTCTTATATTCGTCGTTGTGGTGATTTACATACTTCATTATATGAAGAATGGAACTTATCTGATACCGACTCATTAGAAACTATTAAAAATAAATTAGTGTGGGGAACATATGGTAAAGATGGTAATGGACCATTTAAATATGTATTAGTCAGTAAATGTGAAACCGAACATTTGGAAATGATATTAAAACAGCCAAAATTAGGAGAAATCTATAAAACTGCTATTAATTCAATTTTAGAAGATAGAAAAAATAAATTATGAATTATAAATATAACGATTTGGATAACAATGCAATTGATGAAGAGGTTGATGATTTTAAACGTTTCTTTAAAAATATGAATAAAGTTACACCGACTGATTTAATAAATGAAGTCTGTAATAAAACAAATCCAACTTGTTCTGTATGCAAATGGACTACTGTAGGTTGTTTAAACTTAGGAGAACCTAATAAAACAGAATATTGGATGTGTCATCGTTGCGTTAAAAACTTACTTGACAATTATAATGAATTATTGTATTCTGTAATTAGAAAGTTTCCAGATGAATCTCGACACCGAACCGCTAAACGTTATATTAAAGAGGCCGAATGTAATAATCATTATGAGGATATTGTTAAGATATAAATGAACTTACGCAATATAAAGTTCAAAATAGATGGAAATGCAATTACGATATATGGTAATCATCCTTGGACTATGTTAGGACTTGAAGGATATGAGCGAAAAGAGTTCTGTGCCGATTTTATTTATTATCTTCATAATGAAGGTTTTCTTACCCAACCGGGAAAAGTCACCGTTAAAATAGTGCCCGAATAAATTATTGACATTTTTTTATTAACCTGATATACTCCTTCAATAATGAATAAATTAGAGACAACAATTACAATTCCAGATTTACATCTTCAAGCAGCATTGTTAGTAGATGGAAAGGTTAAATTGCCAGATTGCCGTCATGATCCAGTTGCATTGTCTCCATTGATGCAGATTATTAAAAAATATGGTGCTGATAGAGTTATTATTATGGGAGATATGTTTGATAATCAACAGTGCTCTGGATGGACTGCTAAAATAAATAAGGGAGGATTGATTATGACTGACGATGGAGAATATCATTTTTCTGCGTGGAAAGAAACTCTTAATATGGGAAAAGAATTTCTCCGTGTTATTCGTAAGTTTGTGCCCAATGCTGAAATTATTTTTATCGAAGGTAATCACGAATATCGTTCCGAATTTGAATTAAGAAAAAATGATTTGCTTCGAAGTTTTGGAGATGGTATAAGTATTCGTAAATGTTCCATATGGAAAGAACTTAATATAACTTATATTCCTTGGAATGGAGGCTCTATTCGTCCAATATATGAAGTTGGAGATGTCTATGTTATGCATGGCAATGGACTTAGTGAAACTCAATATATGATGCAAAATCATAGAGTTGTTCATGCGGATAGTCATGCTATTACTTATAAAGATTTTAGTAAACGAAATCGTATCAATGAAGCGGGAGATAAAGATATTATGTGGTCGTGGTCGATTGGATGTTTATGTAATCTTTCTCCGGAATTTGCTACTAAAGGTGGGCGTGCCAATGCATGGCAACACGGATTTGCATATATTTCAACTTATAAAAATTTAAGTCAAGTTGATGTTTATCATATTACGAATGGAACAATTGTAAATTTTAATAGTAGTCCGGTTGATTATATTCCATTGGATAAAATCGATAAAGGTCTTAAATCCTTAATGTTATGAAATTTGAAGTAAATAAAAAAGGGTTGCTCGAACTTCGAGATGGTTGGCTATGGCAGGAACCCAAGCCATATGCGTTTACAGCGGATACTGTAAGTAATGTATTTTCCATTACCCTACCTATTGCAGAACCTCTTAATATGGAATGGAAAGAAGTTGATTCTCGATTAGATGAATTATTTAAGCAAAACGATTTGTTTCATAATTGGGCGTTATCATCCTTGTTTAAGAGCGAACCAGTTAAAAGTGGATTGGATGAAAAATATGTTTCTCCATCTAAGGAAAAATATAATGCCCTACAAAAGAAAATTTATAATGAAGCACGGAAATTATTTCCTTTAATTCCATCATCAGTAATCGCATCGACTCTTCAGAATAAAATTACTAAATTATTTAATAAAAAGAAGTTGCTTGTGTTTCTTGGGCGGGAAAATCAACCCTTCTATAAAGAAGGACAACCATTAGAAATACCTTCTGTGGCTTGTGATATAAAAGTGTTAAATACTTGTGGGTCTATTGCTTATGTAATAGAATTTGTAATTGGATGCGGAAGAATAAATAATAGAATTCAATTAAGATTGGCGGGAGGTGATAATTTTGGCAGAGAGCATGGAAACTTGAAAGCAATAATGGAAGGAAATGCTAAATGGGGAAGTTGTGCGATTGTTCGTGAACGAGTAGGAGGAGTTCATCATCATACTATCACTCAACGAGATGATAATGGGAACAAACAAAAAGCTGCTTATAAAGTTAAAATTGTAGTAAAACAACCACGTTCTCTTTTAGACAAAAAAAATAATAGAACAATGATGTTATTTACTGCCCCTGATACTTTTCTTGCTATGTGGGTTGGTGGTAGAAAGTTCCAAGTGTATAACGCAGATAATATTAACAGATGGGTAGCCGAGGAAAAGATATTATTATCCAAAGTATTAGATGCTAATACAGTTAAAGAATTATATCCTCATATTCCAGAAAATAAATTAAAAGAACTCCAATCAATTTTATCTGAGGATTATGGAGTTCATTTGTCAGAAAAAAGAAGAGAATATATTGATAGGTTTTCACAGGATAGAAAATGTGAACGTCGTTCTGGGAATGTTTCGTGTTTTAATAGCAAATCAGCAGTTGTCGCTAACAATTTTGAAAAAAGAACCGATGCTTTTATTAAACAAACTGTAGCTATGTTATGTAAACACGCCGAAAGAACTTGTTGTAATGAAATTGTACTAAACACAACAAAAGGATTTAAATTAGCCGGTGAATTCCCTTGGTTCAAGTTTAAATCTACTTTAAAAAATAACATTGAATCACGAGGTATGGTGTTTACATTATGCGACACAGAAGAAATAAAACAGAAATAAAAAATAATATTCTTAGAGACGCTCATTCCTTTGTTGAAAAAAAACATCGAGAAAAACGAATAGAGGGGGCTACATATTGGAGATTAACCAATGAAGAAGAGTTGAATTATAAAAAACTTTGTAGTCAAAATAAACGTAGAGGATGGTAATTTAATTTTTCTTGCGAGCGGTGTGGTGATGAGATAGTTACGCATAACCGCTCGCAAGATGTAAGTTGTTCTTTGACAAATATTTAGGCATCCGACATGCCTAGCATGAGTTAGGTTATATCTTTTCTGATATAGCCGCTCGTGGAAAGCCTTTTAAATAGTTGACAATAAACCCTTTACGGGAAGGCTGTCAAAATAAATAAAGGATATTTTGAGTATTTCGGGTACTACTCCCTTATTAATATATGAATGGAGCAATTGGTCAAAATAAATAAAGGATATTTTGAGTATTTCGGGATTGATCGATTAAAATCATTAGGCTGGAATATAAAGTCAAAATAAATAAAGGATATTTTGAGTATTTCGGGAACTGGAGCCAGATTACTTTTAATCTCCCATATCATGTCAAAATAAATAAAGGATATTTTGAGTATTTCGGGTATGACCTTGATATTGAGGACCTTAAATATCGAATGTCAAAATAAATAAATGATATTTTGAGTATTTCGGGGTGTAAATCTTTATGGATTACCAAGTTCTTCAATTGAGTCAAAATAAATAAAGGATATTTTTAGTATTTCGGGGACTCCATCGGTATTCAGTTGCTCTGCGATTGCCGCTGTCAAAATAAATAAAGGATATTTTGAGTATTTCGGGGGATTGGCGATGTCTTCGTTAATATTCTTAATTAAGGTAGTCAAAATAAATAAACGTAACATTACAAAAATCGAAAATATTTTCATTGACTTTTAATCTAAAATCTATATTCTTGGAGCATAACAAATTATTAAATTATGATATCCAACGAAACACAACAGACGATTGAAACGAATGGTTCCGGTGTAAAACTTATTGGACAAGTTGATTTTGATGCTGCTGAGAGAGCCAGAATTATGGATTGTCTATCTGATAAAATGTATTCCAAGAAAGAATTGGCAGTTGTGAGGGAATATGCTAACAATGCTTTTGACGCTCATATTGAAGCCAAGAAGCCAATTTCTGATTTTATAGTTACATTGCCTGTATATAATGATTTGACACTTAAATTCCGAGATTTTGGTGCTGGATTGAATGCCGAGGAAATTGTTAAAATTTATTGTAATATGGGAACATCTACACGTAGAAATTCCAATGATTTTAATGGTTCGTGGGGATTTGGATCAAAATCTTTTCAATGTGTAAGTGATTCTATGACAGTTACTTCTTGGAATAAAGGAGAAAAGGCAATTTATCAAATTATTAAGGGAGATAAAACTAAACTTCCTCAAATTTATGAAATGGCTCGTATTGTTTCTGATGAACCTACCGGCATTGAAGTTTGTATTCCTATTAAAAGTGAAATGATGTATGATATTCATCAGGAAGCCGCTAATTATTTTAAATATTGGGAAATGCTTCCTCAACTCGTTAATCTGAATGATGAATATCAATTACAAATTGATAAATTCAGGACTACTCCAGCCACCTTGAAAGGTGATGGTTGGGAAATTCGTCCCAAATCTGGATATGCTGCGGTTGCGGTGGCTTACATGGGAAACGTTTCTTACCCCTTGGATTTTAATAAAATTTCCAACCAATTGCCGATTGATAGTAAGAGCCGTGCTTTATTGGATTTGCTTCATTCTAATGATTTAGTTTTAAAATATAAAATGGGTGATTTGGAATTTGTTCCTTCGAGAGAGGCATTAGAATATTCCAAATTGACATTGGAGGCTTTAATTTCTAAAATTGAAGATATTATTGTCAAAATCAAGGAATCAGTGCAGGAAAAGTTTTCCAATGCTTTTAATATCTGGGAAGCAAAGAAAATATATAATTCTATTTTCGGAAGTGGTTTGCCGATTGAAACGGAAGATGGCAGTATTGCCATTGATAATATTAAAATCTTGGCTGGTAATTTATCTAAATTGGAAGATACGTTGAAGGGACAACTTATTTGGAATGGTATTCCAATTACAGATGCTTCTTTTAGACATATTAATCGATTTGATAATGCATTATCTTCGGACAACCTTGATGGAAAAGATTATAATCCATATGCTCCAGTAATGACTACTTATCGTCCCAAGAAGAACCGGATTAAAACTTTTAAATGCAAATCTAATGTTTATAATGGAATTACAGCATCCGATAAGGTTGGAGTTGTTATTAACGATACCAATAAGAGAAGCGGAATGGCTATGGTTATGCGGTATTTGTTATTTTCTAAAAATTATCAATATAAGATTATTCATGTATTGAACTTTGAAACCAATAATATTAAATCTGCATTCTATAAAGAATATAATTTTGATACTGTGCCGACTCTAAATCTATCCGATTTGTTGGCCGATGCCAAGGTTTGGTATTCTGCTAATAAAGGAACTCGTTCGGGTGGTAGTTGGACTTCGGTTATTCGTAAGATGGAATATATGGATTTTGTATCGGAAGAGGTTGAAGAGTCCGATGTTGCATTTAAAGATATTGATGAAGACGTTTATTTTCTATATAAAGCACCAAGTAAACGTGGACGTAAGAATTATTTTCGTGGAAATAAAATCAAGTTTAATGATAATGAAATCTATGTTAGTGATGTGATGGGATATATTAAAACTATCAATGATAAATTGAACTTGGATATTGAGAGGGTTTATATTATTGATAGTATTACCGCTGGTGCCAAATGGTTTGAGAATGCTATTGAAAATAAAACTTGGTTGCCGCTGGATAAGTTTATTGTAGAAAGTATATCATCCAATATTAATCCTCAAGATTTGGTTAATCAATATGCCGATACTTCGGTTATTAACATTGAAGAGGCTGAACTTCTAACTAAAGAATTAGGTGATAATCATGTATTGATTAAATTGTTTAATACTTCTTTTTCTCTTAATAAAAATAAAGATACAACTGGATTTATTGATGCTATTCAACAACTTTATATTTGGTGTAATTTTGTTAAAGGAATTAAACCAACGGTTAATATTGAAGATATTAAAAATGAAATCATTAAAATCTATCCTTATATTAATTGGCATAATATGAGAAATGGTTCACTCAATAATGAAATTAGTCGTAATAATTTTGTAAAATATATCAAGTCGATTGATTTATATAATGAATATACGGAAACAGTTAAAACCGATGTAGTTGATTTAGTTGATATTCAACCGGAAGAATTAGTTACGGCTTAATGTTTAGAAACTATAATTATGAATACTGATGAACATATTGAAGGATGGATGATTATTCATCCATTGACAGAATATAACAAAGATTGTAGATATGATTTTCATCATTTTGGAAGGGATAAGTTTTATACTAAACTTGACAACTATAAAAATGAAGTAACTCCTGAGTTTTATATGAAAACTTATTTTCCCGATTCCAAATTATGCAGAGTGAAAGTAATTCCTACTTGACATTTAATCTATAACCTATATCATACGAACATATGAAGTTTAAAGTTACATTCAAAAGTCCGGATGCAGTATATCAATCAGCGATTGATGCTGCTGGTTCTGCTACTCAAAATATTGTCGATGATGAAGAGCGTCATCAAGCATATGATGATGTTAGACATGAACTTGAAGAGTTTGCTGATAAATGGGTAAGATATGGTGAATATATTACTATAGAGTTTGATACTGATGCCAATACTGCAACCGTTATACCTAAATAAGATACTTGACATTTAATCTATAACCTATATACTTTGAAAACTTAAAACAAAAATATGATTACCGCATCCAGTTTAATTAACGAAACATTGACTCTCATTATTGATAATGGGAAACAGATTCTAACGGCAAAATCAGACCATCCAAAATGGAATGAATTGCGAGACGCATTCAAGGCTGGAAATAAGGAATTGCTTGAACGATTGATTTCTATGAAAACTGTTGTTGAGGAATATTCAAATGGAAAACTTTCAGTTAATACTGCCGGTGTAACTTATAATGGTCGGCATATTAATACATTTGATGCTCAACGGGTTATGGCATTTCTTAAATCGGGATTTCCTTATCAACCAATTGCCAATTATATTGAACGTCTTCGTAAAAATCCATCGCAAAGGGCAATCGAAGAATCTTATAAATTTATGGAACATTTGGGATTGACTTTGACGGATGCTGGATTTGTAATTGCATATAAGGGGGTTAATGAAGATTATTGGTCTATTACTGGAAATCTCGAAACTGTAGTTTTACAAGGTAAAGTGGATGAAAAGGGACGTATTCTTAATACTATTGGCTCCACGATTGAAGTTGAACGTTCATCTGTATGTGACAATTATTTAACTGAATGTGGTCCCGGACTTCACGCCGGTTCTTTGGAATATGCCAGAGAATATGGAAAACGAGTCATTCTGGTTGAAATTGACCCCGTAGATTTTGTTACAGTTCCAAGGGACTGTGAGTTTCAAAAACATCGTATTTGTAAATATAAAGTAATTGGAGAATTGGAGAATTATCTTCCATTGGTATTTAATAATGAAAACACTACGGTTCCTTCTACTCCAGTTGGAGATGATTATTGTGATGGATGTGGTTCTGTAATGGAAAATTGTCATTGTAGCAAGTGTGCTTCTCCTATCAATATAGACAATGAATGTATTTGTGAAATTGAAAAGAAAGCCAATGAAGAAATTGATGCATTAACAACTAATTTTCCGATTGAATCTCCAATTCCCGTTGAAGCACATATTTCCAAGGTGGAAAAGAGACCTTTATTGTTTATTGAAAATATATGGTCTCAAATTAGGGATTTGACACATGAACAGTTATATGGAGATTTAGGAGTTAATCCTGAAATTAAATTAACTGATAAGATTCATTCATGCGGACTTGACTCATTGGATGGCGTTGAATTACTTATGGCAATGGAAGAAATATTTCAGATTGATATTTCTGATTCAGAAGCCGAAAAAGTAGAAAATAATAAAGAATTAACTTTCGCTCAAGTGGTTAGTTATATTATTCAGCAGATGGTGTTACAACGAGTTCCAAATAGTAATAATAATCATTTTGTTGAAGGATTTGTAGCCGGTGCCAATGATATGATTGATAATAATCCGGCTCGATACCTTGAAGGTGATGTTGATGCCGCCGATAGTGATAATCATGTATTATATATTGCTGGCTATCGTGCTGGTTATACTACTCATATTTTTAATGCTAACTAAATATTGATATGTTACCTTTTATTATATCTGACTTTTTATCATTATGGATGATAATTGGACTTGTTATTGCCATAATATTTTGGGAAAATATAACTGATAATGTAAAAAATAAGTTTAAATTAGCATTGTTATGTTTAATACTTGGTCCTATAGTATTTTTTGTATATTTGGTGTGTCTTTTTACATTGTATATTATAACTCCAATATACAATATCATATTCCCTTCTATTTGTAACTGGTTTAAAAAATAACCATTGACTTCCATCTAAAAATTATTTATATTATTATATAAATCTATTATAATATTTTTAAAGTTTTCTATTGTCATATCGTTTTTAATTAAATTTACTCTATTACAACATAATACAACATTATTTTTAGTATAACCTTGTGTAGAATCTATTCTATCAATCGAAATAGAATTTTCATTATGTGTAGATAATGACATTACTCTATTTGAATAATAACATTTTCCATTTTGTTTATTATATAATTCTATTAAAAATTGTAAGTCAATGTCACATTCAAATTTATATTTTTTAACTCTATATCTATTCCATTTTAATTTTTCCATCAAAATATATTTTAAATCATTATTTTTAGACATTTTTTCAATTCTATTTTGTAATATTAAATTTCGGCAATTTTCACATTTTCTACACCAATGTTTAAATTCTTTTATATTCTTTATTTGTTGGCATTCATTACATTTTTTCTTTCCTTGGGACTTTAAACATTTATTTTCTTCTATTTTTAAAAGAAAATTGGAATTTAAATTTAATTCTTTTAATTTTTTTGATATTGCAGCCACCCCTCTATTTAATTTTATGGCTATTTGTTTATGAGATATATTAGATTGGACCATATTTTTAAGAGTCGTTATATTTTGTTCGCTCCATTTTTTAATTCTTTTGTCATTGAAGTGTATTGGAATTTTATTTTTATTAAGAATGTTTCTTATAGATTTTTCATTTCTATTTAATTTATTTGCTATATCATTTACTAGCATTCCATTATTACTATATGAAATGATAGTTTGTTGTTCGTTATAATTTATATTTGATGTCTTCATACATTATAAATATAGAGATATAGTGATTTTAATCAAAAAATAACAACATATTTATAATTGGAATAAAAACAATTGACATTTCTAAATGTTCTGATATACTATTGAAGTATGATAAAAGATGAAAATTCACTTGCGATTGTTGGAACGGCATTTCGTCATAATGATTATGATAAATTATCACTTGATTTATATAATGAAATGTATAGAGTAGCAGACAAACTTATAGATTATATAAATTTAAAAGAAAAATATCCACTTAATACGCTTGTATCGGGTGGTGCGGCTGGCGCAGATTCGATAGCAGTAAGATTATATCTTAATAATAGAATGCCTAATCTTAAATTATTTCTTCCGTGTGAATATGAGAATGGAACTTATATAGATAATTATAGTGATTTTGGAACAGTTGCGGATACTGCAAACTGGTATCATAGTCAATTTGAAAAAGAAACTAAACAAAACTCTATTAAAGAGATACAACAAGCAATAGATAAAGGTGCCGATGTTACGGTGGTTCATGGGTTTAAAAATAGAAATACTAACGTGTCAATGTCTCATTATATTCTGGCAATGACGTTTGGAGATAAAGAAACTTTAAAGGATGGTGGCACCGCTGACACAATTTCTAAGTATTTAAATAGAATAAAAGAAAAATCATTACCAGATTTTAGTTTTCATTATAATCTTAACGAAATGAAAATGTATAAAGGATGTAAAATATGATAGAATTTATAATTATTGCATTGTTGTTAGTGTGGTCTGTTGCCGGAACTGTAATGTTTCTCGTATCTACTATAGAAGTAAAATCACAATATAAAATATAGATATGATGCTATAAATCTTAAAGAAATTAAATATAATGGCGGCATAAAACTTAAAGTTGGAGAAGGATTTGATGAAATTGAACTTAAATTTACATCGGATGAAACTCTTCATTTGATTGTATTATTACAAGAAGCATTTAAGTTTCATCATAATTTAGAAAAACAAGTTAATAATGGCTAATCATTGGCATCTTAAATGTGATATCTGTAATAAAGCAATGAGTTTTATGGATGCTAAAGATATTCATTATAGTAAATGGACTATTTTAGCATGGGATGTAGAGTCAAACACACCTTTAATAACTTGTCCGAAATGTGTGTATCCAATTAACATAATCAAAAAACAGAAAGCCTATTATAGCGGCGATAATGATTGACAATTTAGATTTTATCTATAGACTTTGATTTATGAATAATAACGAAGAAGAATTGGCCGAATCTCTATATGATTTTATCTGTGCTAATCGCAAAGATAATCTTACCAAGGATGGATTGTCAGGCGACCCAAGAAAAGCAGGTTGTCCCTATAATGAATTGGTTGACCCCGCAAAAAATCATTATCGAAATATTGTCAAGTGGCATTTGAACCAATTAAATAATCATTGACTTTTAACCTAAAATCTATATACTCTCAGTTATGAAACTAAACGAATATATTAAAGAACTGCAAGAAATGGCAGATAAACATGGTGATTTGGAAGTTATTTATTCATCGGACGATGAAGGAAATAGATATGATACAGTTTGGGGAAATCGAGGAATAGGTCAATTTGATTCTGATGAAAAACAGTTTATAGGAGAAGATGAAGCAGAATGGTATAGAAAAGAATATGAAAAAGATTTTGTAATAAACTCAATTTGTATTAACTGATATTTTTATGATTACTGAAATTGATATTGATATTTTTAAACAACAATGTGATGCGATGGTTCATCAATGTAATTGTTTCCATGCTATGGGAGGTGGAATTGCTGCCAGAGTTTCAACAATCTATCCCGAAGCATATGACTCTGATTTAAAAACTAAATATGGAGATAGGGAAAAACTGGGAACTTGTAGTATCGTCCAAGGAAAGAAAGATGGACGATGGATTTATAACATGTATTCTCAATATGATTTGGGAACGCATAAGCGGCAAACTAATTATGAGGCATATTATACTGGATTAGTATATGTTAAATCAGATGTAATCACAAAGGGACTACAATCATTGGCTATTCCACGAAATATGGGATGCACTTTAGGCGGCGGAAGTTGGAATATCTGTAATACCATTATTACCGAAATCTTTAAAGATAGTACTTTGGATATTTTTATTTGTAATTACAATCCTGTTAGATTTATTTAAATTATGACTATTTACTTTACAAAAACATTTGAAGCTATTACTACTTCATATGACCCGTTCAGAACTGGTGTGGAAGTATATCTAAGAAATAGTGGTATTACCGCATCTTCTATTAAAGATAATGGAGATTTCGTTGATATTATTTGTTGGACTGGTTACACTACTATTTATAATGTTCCAAAAGATTGTTATTGTATTGTTACCCATGATGGGTCAGTATGGAAAAAACATGATTCTACTCTTATTCTAGTAGAAATGGACGAAGATGAAAATGAAAAAATAATTTGTAGAATAGAAGAATCTAAAAATAAACCTTTGAATGTGTCCTTTTTAGGAAGAGAGTTATCTAAATTGGAATTGCAAGAATTATTTAATATTTTATATGAAAAAAGAACTTGAAGAATGGAATCAAAAATTAAATGATGACATTGAAGAATATATTCAATCGCTTGAAGAAGAACAAGTAATATATGCTTTAAAGAATTATGTTGATGCTCGATTTGATATACTACAAAATCAGATTGATTCTATTGAATATAAATTAAGACAGAATGAGGGTTATAATGAATTATGAGTGATGATGTTTATACAATTTCCAATGAAATAGAAGAAGAAGCAATCAATTTAAATAAATTGGTATGTAGATATGGATGGAGTTATCATCCTTTAACCGACGAATTAAATAGATGTTTATCTTTAATAAAATATATTAAATCTTCTATTGAAAGTAAAAACGAAAGCTTAAAAAGATTATGAAATATACTTGTGACGAAATATATAAGATGTATAAACACGGATGTAATTTTATGGAAAGTGTAACTGCCAATCAAGTTTATAAAGCATTGAAAGTGAACGGTTTACAGCCTGTAATTGTAAAAGATATAAATAACAAAAAATTAATCTGGGTTTATATCCCAGAAAAAGAAGAGTTCAATCAAATATATTAAATTATGAAAGATACCCGATTATATATTTTAATGAGAACTGACTTGTCATCTATGACAACTGGAAGGGCAATGGCTCAAGCATCTCATGCATCCAATGCTTTTATTAAACAACACGGACATGTGAGAGATGTAATAGAATGGCAAAATCAAACCTGTCAAGGATTTGGAACTGCTATTGTTTTGGCGGCATCATTACACGAAATACGAGAAGTATTTAAATGTGAATATAAACATTCTAATATATTAAGTTATGTAGCTGACCCAGAATATAGTATCAAAGTTACATCGGAAGTCTATAATTTAATAGATACTAAAAAAATCATACCACGTCTCAGTATCTTTAATGAAGAGGATAAAACATTTACTATTTTCCGTCCTGAAGTTACTTGTGCTTATATATTTGGAACCAAGGAAGAACTTGACCCAATATTGGGACACTTGAAATTACATCCTTGACTTATAATTTATAATCTGTATTATTCCACTCATGATATTTAAAAATCTAAAAACAATGGATTTGAAGCGATTGAAGGCATATCGTAAATCTCTGATTGCTAAACGTGAAAGTGCGCTACATTGGGAATGTGACCATAGAGAATGTTTTACTTTTTTAAATTAAAATTATGTATAATCCAAAAGATATATTAACCGAAAATGGATATGAAGATTATATCTGTCATATTAACAATATTAAATGTGGATTAGAATGTATTACGAATAATATTGATGATTTACATATAGGAGCATTATCCCGAAAGCAAGATGATGATTTTAGGACTATGTGTGGATTATTTTATGAATTGTTGCCGATTTTAAAATCAGGAGATGGCGAGAAATATGAAACTTAAAGATAAAATTAAAAAATGTAATGCCTTTAACAAGGCTAAATGTAATTATTGGAATAAATATAGTAAAAACACAGATGTAAGCGATATTATTCCGGCTCAATTATGGACAGATGCTTTTTATTATGGATATATGTATGGATGTAGGAGAACAAATCAGACTTGACAATTTAGATTTTATCTATAGACTATAAACATGAAAATACTTAAAGAAGGAACATTACCCAAATTAACCGAACTCTATTATAGAGGAACATGTGAAAACTGTGGCTGTGAAGTTGAGGCTGATTATTTTGATATAAAATACTTAGGTGATAATAAACAATATGTACTTTGTCCCACTAAAATGTGTACTAAATACATTATGATGAAATGTGTTGGTATTAAATAATTATGACAGTTAGATTAAATCAAGTAAAAGAATTGGGATTTGTTGGTTGTAATTTATTTCAATCCAATTGTCATTCTCTTTATAAGAAAGAGATACCGGAATTATATACATTTATTGTAATAAGCAATTTATATCCTAAAAATGTTGAAGTATTTAAGTTATCTAAAGAAAATTATTCTAAATACAAGAAGAATAAAGTTTCATTAGTTCCAAGTGGATGTTGTGCTCCTGCTGCTGGTGATAGAGATGAATTGAGCGGCACAGTAATGTGGTCGGGAGAGTTTAAATCTAAAAAACACATTAAACAGATTGTTGATACAATTGAAACTCTAATTAAGTTATGACTGATAAATCTGATTATAAGAGAATGATTGCTATCAAGGCGTATGAGATGGGAGAATTATGTGCTGGACATAATTATAAAAATCCTTTTAAACAAAATACTCATGAGTTTTATGCGTGGCAAACTGGATGGATTTCTAAAATAAATAAACTTGAGATTATGAAAAATGAAAATTATTGTTGGTATTCTGAAAAACAGGAAGATTTGGCTGGATATTGCATTTATAATGTAAATGGAAGTCAAGTTAAAGTTACGGAGACTATATCTTTTGATCTTTTCCATTCGCAGTTTAAAGATGGATATAAATCTAATTTTAACGATGCAGTATTTATGGGACTTGGAACGTTTTTATGTAGAAAATCCTATGGACTTTTGGGAAAACCTTTTATTTATGAATGATATTGACGATGATTTTGATGTTGAAAAATGCAGGGAAACTTGCATGATATGTAAAGTTTCAATGAGTCCTTCCCTGATTGAGTCGGGCTGGTGTATATTTTGTATTTGTAAAGAAAAAAATGAAAAATTAAAACTGGTTAAGCAAGAACTTAAACGGTTACTGGAACTACTTAACGATTAAATTATTATGGAATACGCATGGGCTGAAGATTTAAGGGACTCCGATGGAGATATTTATGAATAACAAATGTAATTGTTCCGATGATGTTCTTTGTTCCGATGCTAAAAAGTTATGGAAACTTAAAAGTTTTAAGGGACGTAAAAAATATTCCGACCATCGTTTAAATGCACTTGGACTTATGAATGATATGGGATATCCAAAAATGCAAGGAAATACAATTTGGGCTAATAATTTAAAATAATATGAAAGATACACTAATCAGTGCTGTAATTTGGAGTCCTCAAGAAAAACAATTATTTTTTAAACCTACTATTAAAGATAAAAGTAAATGCACTCTTTACTATTGTGAGAAGGCTGATACTTGTGAATTGCTTAAACGGGGACAATGTATAAATAATTTGGTATTTGGATGTAAGTGTCCTCACGGTCATATTGAAGTTATACTTGGATTTAATAAAAAATCAAAGCAATGTCGTCCGTGGATAGAGCAGATGAAAAAAGAATATGGGGAATATAAGCGTATTAAAGGTTCTCCTCCCAATAAACTTGCCATAGTTGGAGATTGGGTTTATATTCCCTACGCTCATATGACTATGAATACATCATTGCCGGTGGAAAGACACGATTCTTTATTTGTCAGTGGAACCCCTTATATTAAAATAGAACAATTTACCATTGGTGTGATTAAATCAATTGTTGATTTTCATCCTCGTGCATTGATGGGTGGTGAAATAACTCAATATCAAGAAGAAACAATTCCTACATTTTTAATTCATTTAATGGAAGTTTTTCCTTTTCTATATAGTGAATTGATTAAATTATATCCAGAATATATCGCTAAATATGAATTGGTAGATAAAAGTTGTATTGGGCGAACTGCTCTCCTTAAAACTACTAATCCATATAATATCAGTATTGGAAAGCACACATTTAGTTGGAATGGAACTCATTTAATCAGTATCAATTATGATACTTTATGGATTGATGTAAAGAATGCTAATGGAAGCAAAGCAATTAAAGATATTTCTGTTAGTATTGTTCCTGCTGATGATGCCGTGATTAAAATTGAAAATGACGGTCAGGTGAATGATAATACTGTATTTATTGATTGATATATGAAAGAACCAAGAATTAACAAACTGGATATGGGACAAAGGCATATGTTACGTTTATTAAAACGAGATGCTAACATTGTAGGTTGGGTTAAAATAAGCGATGTCATATTTCCATATATTGAAAAATTACCACCTGAATTAGTAGAAGTGAATGATAATGTGGCTCGTCTAACCCCACTGGGACTCATTATAATTGAATGGGCGATAGGAAGTTATGAATAGATTAGCAGAAATACTAAGAAATCTCGATACATACGATAGAGATTTTCATCCTCATTATCAAAAATTAACCGCCGAAAAAAATAATGTTCCGGTTGATTGGATTGGTTATCCTAATTGTTTAAAGGCTATTAGACAAATAGTGGAAAGTGGAGAAATACAAAATACTTATGAAAATTAAAAACTTTGTTGAATTACCAGTTGACACCTACCATAGCGATGGTAGAAATTGGGCGGAATGGAATACATTTAATATGTCTGAAGTTGAACGGATTTCTCCTGATAAAAATTGGTGCCGCATTTACTTAAAAAGTGGAAGTAATTTGCTTTTATCAGAATCATATGATGAAATAATGGAACGTATTAATGGTGATTAAATATGAAAAAGCCGTGTCGAAAATCCGGCAAGATAAAGTTTAAAACTCACGAATTGGCTGCTATTCGTGCCGGTGAAGTTTTAGTTAAAGATTTAAAAGTTGATTATCTGAGAACTTATTTATGTCCTCATTGTAATAAATGGCACTTGACTTCCCATTGATAATCTGTATTATTGACAACATTATTTATTGCTGATATACTCGCATTATGATTATAGACATTCAAAAAATTGACAGAGAACAGTTTTATGTAAACGAACATATTTGGAATGGGAAATTGTTATATTTAGTTACTCCTAAACAAATTGGAGCGACTTGGAATTCTAATAATCTGATTTTCAGGTCAAGTGTTTGGAATTATTTAGGAGAACCTGTTAGTTTATCTTACAAAAAGTTTTTTAATTATGGAGAAAAACCAGACCTTTCGCCTATTCCGTCAAATCTAAATAATAGTGTTATTGTAGAAAAAATAGATGGTTCGACAATTATAATAAGCCGGTATAAAGGAAATTTTATAATACGTTCCCGAGGAACGATAGATGCTTATACCTTAACTACTGGAAATGAAATGGACGTTATTAAACAAAAGTATCCTAAATTATTTGAATTATCAACTGATGATACTTGGGATTTTTCCGTCATTACAGAATATGTGAGTCCTAATAATCAAATAGTATTAAAATATAATGAGATTGATTTTATATTGACTGGTTTAATTTATCATAAAAATTATACTTTAATGTCTCAATTTGATCTTGATAAATTGGCAATCGACTTGGGCATGAAAAGACCGGCGACATATTTGTTTACTACATTAGAAAATCTCCTTGAAAATGTAGATAAATGGTCCGATAAAGAAGGAATTGTTTTATATGTCAATCATCAACAGCAATTAAAAATAAAAGCGGCAAAATATTTATTTTTACATAAAATGAAAAGCGAGTTATCCTCGGTTGAGAAAATTATCGATGTATGGATTTCTCAAAACTATCCGTCATATATTGAATTTTATAACTATATTCTAACTACCTTTGATTATGAGTTAGCCGAATATTGTCGTGGTAATATTTCTAATATTTGTGATGCTTGGCGACAAGTTAAGCAAATTGAAGCCGGAATGAAAAGATTTATAGAACCTTTTAAAAAGGATAGACCTCTTACAAAAGAAGAGCGTGGTATTGCTGCCCGAGCAATTATATCATCGTATGGTGGAGAGAATAATAATCGTTCAGGTATGCTTTTCCAACTACTTGATAATAAACCTCTTACACCGGAAAATTATAAGCGGCTCATTTTCCAATGCCTCAAAAAATAACCATTGACATTTTAACTATAACCTATATACTATAAACATTATGACTATTTTTCCTATAATATTATTGATCTGGATTGTTGTTGACTGGACCATTCAAGCCAGTCGAATTGGTAAAGAAGTTAAACCAACTTTTGAAGCATCACTTTTAAAATCTATTATGTTTTGTGGCTTGTTATATTTGTGTGGATTTTTTAATGTTTTTAATTGGCCACAAATTACCTATGTGTGTATGCTTACAATGGGACTTGTAATTATGGGTCTTGACCGTGAAAAATCCTTTAAATACGGTTTTTGGACTTATATATTTACATTGTCGCTTGTGATTTTTATCTATGTAAAAGGTGGGGCATTTCAATATTTTAATAAATGATTAAGACTAAATATCAATTGGGCTATTGCTGGAAATCTTGCAATACTCTTGGAGATTTCCATTTTGTGGCATTATTTACCTCTTTAAAATCTGCCAAAAAAGAACGATGAAATAAATTGACAAAATAGATTTAATCTATATAATTTTGGAAGATGAAAGATTTATTAAACCGAGAACACGATGTTGAGAAAATTGCCGAACTTCCGCATCGTGAAAAAATGCAAATGAGAGACCATAGATATCGGCATGGATATTCATATCCCGCAAATAAAATTGAACGGTTCCTTAAAAGTAATATTGGTGTTAATTGGGATGTGGTTTATTCTAAATATATTGCGGCAGATTGGGTGCCGGAATATTATAAAAATCTCGAAACCATAAAATGGGATGTCGTGGTTGATACTTTTATAAAAAATGGAGAAGTATATTATTTAGATACAAGAGATGGCATAGATTGTCACATTGACACTCATTTTTATTATAAAACCGGAAAGTTTTACGTTCATCCCGTAACTAAATTACTGTGTAAACAGAAACCCAGAAAAGAAATTAAAAAGAAAAAAGAAGAAACGTATCGTATTCTTGGTAATTATCATCAATTAGTTAAAATTGATGGTATTTGGCACGAATTAAAGGGCGAACCTCTAAAATCAGAATCTGATGAAGTTGTAATAGATGGACTTCATTATAATATTGTCAAGTTCGTTAGAGAAGGAGATAGACATAGAATATTAGACGGTAAGATTTTAATTCCTACTCCTCGTCCTTATGATTTCGGGGGTAATTATAAAAAAATAGGACCGAGAGATTTAATGGTTGATGTTAGAAAAGATAGGTCTCATTTATATTCTTATAGTAAATATAATTATGGTTCTATTAAAATTACATTGGACCGGCAACTTAATCATAAAGAATTAAGAAAATATGGGTTGGTAAATGATATGCCGCCAGTTAAAAAACGGTGTGATATATGTGGTATGCTTGGTTGCAATCAACGACATAATAGACAATAAAACATACTTGACATTTTAGATATAACCTCTATACTTTTACTATTATGAGTTACGAACAAAATCCTTATTATAATCCAAAAGCCTGTAATCTTGTGTTGGTCGATGAATTAAACGAGCCGCTTGATTATGCGTTTAATATCTTGGCAGTATGGCAACATCCCGAATCCAAGCGTGTATTTTATGCTAAAGACAGTGGATGTTCTTGTCCTATTCCATTTGAAATGTATCATTTTAATTCTCCCGATGAAACTAATCTCGATGAAATTACTAAAATAAATTGTTATGGATTTTCAACCAGTGTAGAACAATTTCCTGCTACGATGGAAGAGCGGCAAAACATCCTTAAAAAAGTCCGTAATGTATTGGCAGAAAGTTCTGATGATATTGGAGTTTAAACTAAAATTATTTATGATTGCTTTTCCTTCAATGTTAATTAAACCTGCGGATGCCGCAGATATGATGGTTCCGGTTGACCCTGATAATTATAATAAGGATGAATATCCTCATTTCTATTTATATTGCCAATGTCAATTGGGACAACCAATGCCGTCTTGGACTTCTCATTGGGATAATGCCAAAATAATTGCATCTATTCCAATTGATAAAATTAAAACTATCAAGTGGAATGAATTGTTACAATTAGGATTTAAAGTAGGTCATCCTATTCCGTGATATGCATAATATATTTACTTTAGGAAAACATGTAGCCGGTTCTGTTAATCGTGAAGCTGGTAAATTGGATAACTATTTATATGGTCCTCCTACTCCTTATGTTCCTAATTGGTTTGACCTTCATCCAATTATAACTGGGATTGGTGCTGTTATATTGGTAACTGGTATTATTTCTTTTTTTATTTTTGTAAACATACAAGACAGTAACAATGGATGTAAAAATAGTGGAAATAGTGGCGGATGGTGGTTTTTTCCTTGACTTATAAACTATAATCTCTATACTCGTTTTTATGATGAAAAAATTATCACAGGGAGAAATGAACTTGGTATATCCTCAGACCAGTAACAACTGGGCTAACGAAGTTGATACTACTTGGTTTGCGGAAGAATGTGACTTAGACGAAGACGGATGGCTCGACCCATGGAGTCGTCCTCTGGATAAAAATCTTTTTAAAGATGATGAAAATTCTAAAGAAGATGACCTATGGATTCAGAAATCTTGTACTGTATATCTTGAATATAGAGGAACAGAATATCCAATTCGACTTTTAGTTTATACTTGGAAACTGGGATATCAAATAACTAAATCATCATGTTAACATTATTATGTCTTCTATACCTTAACTCATTTATGGCAGGTGTTAATTTTTATGCTTTTATGAAATCTAACAATTCATTAAAATTAAATATGTTAGGAACGATTATTGGTACGGTTGCTGCATTATTTCTAATATTAACTATATTTGTAATTTACTAACTATGAACCTTCTATTTTTAATCCTTAATATTTTCCTATTATTTGTATGGTGTGAATCATTTAATCAAAAACCGTCTGTTTATAAAATAATAATGATTATGATTAGTTTGTTTAATGTTTGTGTATTTGGGTTTTTATTGTGTTTATGAATAGAGAACTTCAATTTAGATATTGGAATAATAATGATAAAACATTTTATTATTTTCATATGTCCGATGCTATTAAAGCGGGACTTATGGAATATCATCCAAATATATCTTTTTCCAGAGATATAAAATTAGACCAATATACCGAGATTATAGATAAAAACGGAATTGGGATTTACGAAGGTGATATTATTCGTAATAATCAATTTAAACCAGTTCTGGTATATTATGATGTTAATGTTGGTGGTTATTATCCATTCTATCTAAGAATTGATGAAGAGAAACAAGTGCTGGCAAATAATCCCGAAGTAATTGGTAATATATACGAAACTCCCGAATTGTTATGAGTAAAAATATAAAAAAAGTAATCAATAATATTTACGCTCCTATTGGAGAACTTCCTAATCTTCCAGATTTAGAACCAATTTATCATTCTACTTATTGTCAATTTTCAGCAATTGAAAATAAATTAGAAGTTCTTTATAAAAATCAAGAGAAGATTTATGCGGCACTTAAATTTCTATTAAATAGATGAAAATATTTTTATATATTAAAATAGGAGTTTTGTTTATATTGGGAGTTACATTTTGTTTAGCATCGCTTTTATTTTATCTTGTATGTTTAAATGCTATTGGTAAATGGTTTGATAGAAGTTTTGATATAGTTACAGAAAAACTTGAAACTTCATTATATTCAACAAATCCAAATTGGAGAAAGGAATAATATGTTTGAAATTGGAGATAAAGTCGTTTGTATTAATAAACTTGAGCCTCTTATTTCAGAAGATAATTACCATCCAAATGGGATTCCTATAAAAGACAAAATATATGTAATATCTAAAATATTACATTATTCTAATTGGCCTGTCCATATGTATGGATTATCATTTGTAGGAGGATTAACTGCATTTGGAATTGTTGATAATACAGAAGTAGGATTTAATTATTTACATTTTAGAAAATTGGATGATATTAAAAATATATTAAATAATAAAAATACGGATTCATTCGAGGAAACTTTTATAAAACATTTACACCATTGAAAAACACTTGACAATCTTTTAAAATCTGATATACTCTTCCTCGTATTAAACAATAAAAAAATAATAAAATTATGCCAAAGAAAACTACTACCAAGAAAACCGCAACTAAGAAAGTCACCAAGGAGGTTAAGCCAGTTGAAACTCTTACTGAAGTTTCCGAAACTCCAGTTGTTACCGAAACTGCGGATTCTCCTAATAAAACTTCCACTGTTCGGTTTGCCAGTTCATTGAATTAACCAAAAAGTTACATTCATAAAGTTTGCCAGTTCTTTGTTAAAAACTGGCTTTTTTATTTTATATATGGAGACTGGAAATTATAACGATTATAGAAAATGGAATAATTATATTGTAACCAAGTTTCCAATGTATTTATTTGACCGCAGTATATATGAAACTGTCGGGTGTGGTGCCAATGCACTTGCTTTAATAACAGGAAATAGTCCTTGGTCAATTAGAAAAACAAACGATTGGAAAGACCATTATTCCGATGAGTTTATGTTGAAATATTTGCGGCAACATAAAATTAAATGTATTAAATTAACTAAATGTAATTTAACCAATAAAAAAGATGATTCATCCATTACTAATGCTATAACTGATAAACACGTTATTTTAATGTCTCAATTAGTAAAGAAAGCAGAAGCAACTTGGAGCATTTCAATCCAAGGATTGAACTGGCATAATTTTTCCGCTTCAACTATGTGCGCATTTGATATGATTTCACATCCTCTAAGTTCGGCTTACGTATTATATTCTCCCAAATGGAAATAAAATATCAAACACTAAAATCTAAATCTTCCATAGGAGTTATGGGAGCCATAACTTCTCTTTTATAAAAAGTATTGACTTCTTTCCGCAATTTATCATGTTCCCGCTCAAGTTTTTTTAATTCCATATAATCAAACTTCAATTTACCCATCAATGAAATCACCAACTGCAATTCTTTTTCGGTTAAATCTGATGATAATTTATCAATTTGAACCTGAGTAAAAGTGATACTATCCAAAATCATTTTACTGGTTTCAACCAATTGTATTCCTCGTTTAATATGTTCGTCCATATGCCAATAACTATACCATATAATATCAAAATGTCAATTTTATTTTAGAGTATTTTCACCGCATAATACCTATTATAATATGGAAATTATTTACCCTTGACTTCCAATCTATAATCTATACAATGTTGGCATATGAAAAAATATACTGTCATTTGGAATGATTATTTTCAAGTCGGAAGTAATCGACATTGTTTAACTAAATTGCAACGAGTTTTAACTCCTTCAGTTGAAGAAATAATGAAGAGTTATTACGGTCAAAATGCCGTATACATTCTCGAAGGTCATCCTTTATTGGAAGGTGAAAAAGGAAATGAAAATTGGTTGACTGTGGTTGAACTTCCCTTATCTATAATTCAAGGAGAAAATAAATGAAAACCTTGCTATTAGCTTTAAAATATTTTATAATAGTGATGTGCTTATTTGTAGCTGTCGAGATTATAGTAGATATTATTTACTTTTTAATGCATAAAACAGTTGGCTCTCTTGTGATTGGACTTGCATGTTTTATATGTATATTTACTCTATGTTATGCCGCTGCAAAGGAAAATGAAAAATGAAAACCTTTCTATTAACTTTAAAATATTTTGCTGGCACGTTAATTACATTTCTTGGTTGTTTCGTATGTTTTTATATAGCGGAAACTATATATGCTCCTTATTTACTTGGAACTGGCTTTATTATACTTTTGTTTTTAATTTGTCATTGGTTTGCCTCTATGGATTAAAAAATGAAAACGTTTCTATTAACATTACAATATTTTGCTATTTCGTATATAATTGTAGTTCTTGCTATTTTTATATTGGTTTGCATCGGTATCATAATTTATGATACATAAATTCTATCACCAATTTAAAAGCGGCAAAGTTCATAGTTTTACTATAGATTTAACTAATGATATACCCAAGTGCGAGTCAAGCATTGATTTATCTAAAGAGATTCCATCCGATATAATGGAAGAACATACACAGTATCAAAACTACATAATTCCATTTATTACCGAATTATTAAATCCGGCACAATCTAAGTATATTTCTGAATATGGCTTCAAGAAAAATAATCCTTTCCTTTTAGAATAAACCTGCTATACTATTACCTATGACTATTAACACAGCCTCTAACGTATGCTCCATTATCCTATCGATAAGATAAAATATGAATGACTTAATAATATTTACTATCCTATTTTTTCTAATATCAATGTTGACACTGTGGATAACCGAATCTACATAACAATTATGAATGACATACTTTTCACATTAGCACTTATATTGATAGTGGCACTCTCTTTAATAATCGACCCTGAATAATACATAAGATAAAATATATGACAACAGTTTATAAACTCCTAACTCACATCGACGGCAAATACTATTCTTATCTAAAAAGTAAGAATGGAAATTTTGATAAAATCTCTACTCAATATGAGATAGGTAAAGTTACTCTTCCTAAAGTCGGCACTGTTCTTTGTAATGAGATAATTGTTAAACGAATTATTCCTATCGAGGAATGTCATGCTTTATTATACTTTTGTTTTTAATTTGTCATTGGTTTGCCTCTATTCATGAATCCTAATGAGCGGCTCATCCTTAATCTAATAGAATTATTTTCCATACTCTCTATAATAATATACATCTACCTAAGAATATGCCATCACCAATCATTATAACTCCTTCTGATTTTAATCTCCTAATAATACTATTCCTATATATTATAACCTTATACTCCTTGGCATGGTATTCCTATATGTTGGAACCGTATGGTTCTTAATTGACATCATGTATCATACATTCAATTAATAATCATGTTTAAAAAATACAATCCAAATTCCGGTATAGAATACTTTGAATATATAGCTGTTCATATATTCTGTATAGGTTTAATCTTATGGAGTATATCCCTGTCACTTTTAATAACTCTTTACCTATTAGGGTTTATTGGACATTGGTAATTATATAATAAGTCTAATCATAAAATATTAACATATTTCATTGAAGCAATGGATAAACATCCATATTAACCCTTTTTACCCCATAACACCCCATTTCCTACCTTACACTTATTATACTGTATATAATCTCTATATACAGTGAATTTAACACGTTTAATATTTTATTTCTCACCGCATATTACTTATTATAATACAATTTCTTAATATTTGATTATATGTATTGACATATGACTAAAATATCTATAAAAACAGTAAATCTAAATAAACAACCATATTTAATAGCTACTTCATTAAAGAATATAGAAGTAGGTTCATTTATTACTTTATTAGGAGAACAATCAGAGGTTGATAAAGATGTAACAGAGAGTCAATTTTTTCTATTACCTAAGACTAATAAAGGATTAGTAATTAAAAAGAATGATGATAATACTGTAACAGTATTAAAGTTTAATAGAGTATTGGGAGATGGTGAATGTATAGTGTTGCCATTCAATGAGTTAGCCGTTAAATTAGATGTAGAAGAACTCGTATTATTGGCTAAATTTAGATACTAACCAATAAACCTATTACCTTTACTTAAATTATCATGTTTCCATTTAGGTTGGAGATTGAATAATGACCAGCATTCTTTAAATTGTGGCTCATCAGTTGATTGATAATTAAACCACGATTTAGGTTTAATATGGTCAACATGCCATTCTGAACCATAATTATCCCAAGTCATTCCATCTATTAATAATGGAGTCATATGATTAATTAAATCTTGTAATGTATAACCTACTAAATCTTCCCATTTTCTAAATCCTTTTTTGGCTTTTAATGCGTGATACATATTACCTCGCATATTATTAGATATACGATGGAAAGGATTTTCCATTTTTTTTCTATCACTTTTTCTCTTAGATTCTCGTTTTCGTATTATAACTTCCGGTTTTTTATTATACTCAGCCGCTTTTTGTTTTAGTTTTTCTTTGTTTTGTTGATAATAATTTTTTATATATTGAGCCACTTTTTCTTTATTATTTTGATAATATTGTTTTCCATATTCTTTAATATATACTTCCATTTTTTCTTTGTTTTTATTGTGCCAATTTATGTTAGATTGTTTGAATTTTTCTGGATTATTTAATTTCCATTCTTTGGATTTTTCCCTGATATCTTCTCTATTATTAATATAATATTTTTGGTGATTTGTTTTTAAGCATAATTTACATTTGGAATGTAATCCGTCTTTACATTGTTTATTTTTATAGAAGGTTTCAATGGATTTATTTTCTTTACATTGAGAACATATTTTATAATTAGTATTTAATTCATTCATATATTTAGTTTATTATTTTATACTAATTATACATATACTATAAAATCACTAAAAATATAGATTTTTTCACCGCATGATTTATATATCTATCTATATATAGGGTTCTTTATTAAAGATTGCTTATTATACTGGTATAAGTGGTCCTCTCTTATTATATAGGTATAAATGCTAATTTACCCATTTATACTGGTATAAGTGGTATCGTCAGATTATCGTAAGATTTTCCTTGCTAATCGTCAGATTATCGGTAGAATAGATTTATATGAATGATATTTCAGGAATGCAATTGAATGAAGGAGATTCAATTGCTTTTAATCCTCCCACATATAAAGGAATTATTAAGGCTAAAATTGTTGGATTTACGCCACAAAAAGTTAAAATTGAATATTCGTTTCAAAATAGATTGTATATTACCAGAACCGAACCATTTAATGTGGTTAAATTAAATAAAGATATTGACTTTATAAAATAAATCTATAGTATAGAAGTTATGAAATACTTTGTAATTTATAGGGTTTATAATCATCCTAATCGATTTGATGATGGGGACTGTGGATGCTGGGAAAATAACTTTCAAGAATTTGACTCTTTGGATGCCGCCAAGGGATTTTATTATGCGATATTGAGTAATTCGGACTATTGGAATATTCACTTGACTCAGGAAATGAAATCGGTATAATGTATTTATCTATGAAATCTACTGCTACTATTACTAACGATACACAAACTCGAAATTATCCATGCTTACTTATTCATCTGGGTGCAATTGGAGGTGGTGCCGGATCTTGGAAAGGAATAATTGTCTTGGCTAGAGATGAAAACAATGGAACGATTATCCATATTCCCGCTGAAGCGAATAATGCTGGCAGATATGTAACCATTGGAAGTGAGGTAAGTGAGGTAGGTCCAGTTCCCTTTAAAGAATCTCATTGGGCAATTTATAGCGGACAAGTTACATTGGCAAATTAAATTATTATGAATATACAATGTAAATGGAATAAAGATGTTTTAATCTTTTCATCTGGCTTGACTCCGATTGGCTATGTAATAGCATGGGATGGCAGTGAGCCGGAATTAAATTTGAATAATGATGATTGTCTGGCATTGACATTTACTGAAATTGAACATATTATGGATTGCTGGCACAATTTACCCAAAGAAAAATAATCATTGACATTTTAAATTTAACCTATATACTGTTTTAACTATGAAAATTACATCGGAAATTGTGCCGCAGCCTAAACCTCCTCGGATTTTTAAACTTGAATTGAATGAGGATGAAATCCTTGTTATAATTGGTGTATTGGGACACGCTACTTATTATCAGGCTCAAAAGTATATAAATCAATCTGTTTTTAATTATAAACATAAGGATGTTTCATTGCTTGATACTAAAATCAATATTGATAATATTGTTAATGGAATTAGAGATGAATTGAATAGAATTAGTCATTGACTAAAATCTATTATCTGATATACTTTTAACACTTAAATAACACAAAAAACAACTAAAATAATATGAGAAATAAAACGATTCTAATCTCTTCCAAATGTTCCGACCTTTTGTATTTGGATTTGTATGATGAAAATGGCAATCAATTAGGTAAAATCTATAATGGCTATGTGCCGAACTGGCTACCTAATAAAAACTTTCAACATTCTGGTGATTATATTGATTTGGAAGTTGATATTGTAACGGGTCAAATTATGAACTGGGTTACTCCTAATGCTTCAGATTTGAAAAAGACATTTGATTATCCTATTTCCAATCCAAAGGTGTCTAAGCCTATTGTCAAAGCATCGGCTCAATATACCAAGAATAGAAAAATTAAAGATGTTGTAATTGACGCACTAAATAATTTACCTATTCCCAAGGGTGGTGTCAAAATTAAGAATAAGATTTATTCTAATGTTAATGATGTTTTGGATACTATTCAAAATGATAAGTATGCTAATGATTCTCATACTAAATTGAAACGGGATGCCAGCGGCAGATTCATTAAAATGGATGAAATTGCTGAGTTTGATTATCCCCATAATGGAGACCATCAATTTCGTGTGGTTAAGATTGTAAAGGAATCCGACAAGTATATTGAAGGTATCCAAGTTAACAATGGGAATACCGGTTATAAGAGATTTAATAAAACTCGTGCATCTGGCATTTATAAGTATAAAGGATATGTTAAAGATGCTGTCTGAGTTGGTTATGTATTGACTTCCAATCTATAATCTATATACTCTTTAATATGAAAACATTTAAAATTGGAACTGAAGTAATTGCTGAACCATTGGATGGTGATTTTCTCAATGAGTTTCAAGGTGTTGTTATTGGATATAAACAAGGTGGATATATTCAAGTTAAGGACCAAGATGATAATGTGTGGGATTGTGATGCCAGTCAATTAACCTTGATTTCGGAATAATAATCTATATATTCTTTAATATGAAAGACTTAATCGAAGCACTTACGATTCTATCTAAATATAACAATGATTATGCTCCAACTCATTGTGAACATGATAATTTTTTTGTAACTTGTGATACAAGTAAAGTATTAGCCGATGAGGTTGAACGATTAGAAGAATTAGGATTTCATAAATCGGAGTATGGATTTGTGTCATATCGCTTTGGAAGTTGTTGACTTCTGATAAATAATCGGTATAATCTATTTTAGTCGGTAATGGCGATATGGCGAAATTGGCAGACGCATTGGACTTAGAGAAAAATTGAGTGCTTTTGGAGGAATCCAAAAAGTAGAACACTTCAAAGTCGGTGAAGCCTGTAAAATGGTAATACCGAGCCAAGCCTAGAAATAGGAAGGTGTAGAGACTTGACGGAGTGCATCCAGACCGGATGAAGGTAAAGTCCAGACTACAAACTAAGTAGGTGGTGAAAACCATAGTAGTATGAAAATCCAAGAACCCTGAAAAGTTGTACCGGTTCAAGTCCGGTTATCGCTACCATTTTAACAGTAAAACGGGATACCTCGTAAATCGAGATCGTGAATGTGGTTCGAGTATTTACAGTACGGGAACCTTAAAACTAATCCATGCTGTAACATGTGACTGCTGTTTATTTTAAATTATTATATGAGTCAACATTCAGATTTAACCAGTGTAATTGTGGCTAAAGCCATTAAAAGTAACTGGTCTTTAGAAGAAACCAAAGAACATTATTTTGACATTTTATCTGCGGCAGAATATGATGAAGATTTTATGGATGTCGAGTATATTATTAACAAAGTTGATGATATGTTATACGTTCAGCGAGATGGATTATATGGCATTTCTCATAAACAAATTGCCGGTTGGAAGTTGACAAATAATATTTAATCTATATATTGTATATATGACTAAAACATATATATACAGTGATGACGATGATTTAGGGCAATCGTATTGCTGGCACCAACTTAATAATAAACCTGCATTTGGCAATGGTAAATATTGCACTTCTTGCGGTGGGTTAAAACAAACTGATGAAGAACTTTTTTTAGATAAAACTGAAATTAAAGCGGCAGATGGTCTATAAAATTATGACTGAAAAATCTTATTCTTGTCCCATGTGTAATGTTCCATTGTCTATCAGCCTTGGAAATGTATTTAATCATAACAAAGAAGGCTATGGTTTGACTATGTTCTGTAATAACCGTGCTTGTCCCGTTGAAGTATTTGGATATACTCGAAATCAAAATCCTGATGCGGCATATGAAATCATTGAAGAGAAATATATTCCTCAAAAAACTATTGCTTGACATTCATCTAAACATCTATATACTTTAACCATAATATGAAAATCACAACTGATAAATCAACTGAGTTTAAACCTGTTACCGTTTCATTCACCTTTGAAACTCAACGAGAATTGGATGTTTTTGGTTCATTGTTTAATTATACTCCTATTACCGATACATTGGATAAACTAATTGGAATAGTAGATGTTCCGTATTATAAGCATTTTGAATCTGTCGGAGCCAATTGTAATAACACCTTTGAAGTTGCTAAATTGATTTATACTCATGCGGCAATTAAAAAACATTTTGACAATTTAGAATAGTGTGATATAGTTATTTAGTAGTTAGTCGGTTCCCCCATTAGCTGGAAGGTCTAGCGGAGTCTTTATAAGGCTTTGATGAAGGTTCGATTCCTTCATGGGGGACCAACTCATTTTATTTTCATTGACTAATTATTCTTTATATGATATAATATTTATATATTATGTTAAACACTGTCACTGATTATACTAGTAGAATTGCTTTAGGAAAAGAACAAGAAGCATATATTATAGATTACTTAAATCATAATGGTTATAAAATAGACCTTCCTACCAGTCAACAAGATAAGTTTGATAAAATAGATGGATTCTTTTGTCCTAAAACGGGAGGTAGATTATCTTTTCAATTAAAGTTTAGAGAAGGTGGTGCCGACATAATATTTGAAGCGGTTAAAGATTGGGAAGCCAATATTATGGGTAGAGATATGATTTCAAAGGCCCAATTATATGTTATAGTCAATCCTCAAGGATTATTGTCTATTTATAATACTGCCGCAATCAAAACTAAAGCCAATGAGTTACTTGCCGATGCTAACCCAGTTAATCAACGAGGTGATAAATGGGAGATGAAGTTTACCACGGATAAAGCCAGCGGCAACCATAAACTAATGATGTTCTTTAATCCTTCATTATTTCCTACTGTTGCCACTCTTCAAATTAAAGATTACAATAAGTAATTATACTGGTATAACTACCCTATATACCGGCATATCCCTTATAAATGAAAGATCCCATAACATATTTCTATATTATGGGATATTAAAGTTTGATTTGTTTATGTAGTCCCGACAATTAGGGCATAAACAAATCAGTTTTTAACCACATCCAATGAAGAAGTTCATTTCATATCTGTTTTATTCTTCAATTCATCATTGGCGATAAACCTCCAATGAAACATTTTCTGTGATTCGGACAATCCTTTGCCGGTTTAACAAAGGAAACCAAATGGTAGCAGACTCAGATTTGAACTGAAACTTTTGGTTATGAGCCAAATGTGTTGCCGGATTACACTAATCTGCAAAATTAAACTGGCAGTTTTTTATATAAGGAAACTTGCCCAAAAAACCTATCTTTTATAATTCAGAGCTTAATCGTTCCTTATTAATCTCTGTCGAGTCTATCATATCAGACCCGAAGTAAAGTATATGGACTAGATATACTTTTTGAGTTTTGTCTATGGGAGTCACCCCACTTTTGTCTCAAATCTTAACAAGACATAAATATTATCAGACTTTAGAAAAAAGTCAAGAAATATTTTTTGGACTAATTTATTGATTTCTTAACTTTTCGCTTACAACTGAATACATATTACAGATTTTTAGAAAATAGTCAAGTGATATTTTCTATGCGTTTGGAAAAATTGATGATATTTATATGTATGAAAAAGAAAGAATATACCTATGAAGAACTTAAACAACGTCTTGAGCGAACGAGAGCAAAAAATAGAGAACGTTATAAACGCTATTATGACCGGCACAAAATTACCGAACGTAAACGGAAACTTGACAGATACTACGATGTCAAAGAAAAGCGGGATTTACCTAATAGTAAATAAAATCAATGGAAAATGGTATGTTGGAAGTACTAAAAACTTTTGGCATAGAATTAGAAATAATCACAAACGACATTTAATAACTAATAAACACACAAATAAATATTTACAGAGTGCATGGAATAAATATGGAAAAGAAGCATTTATATTTGTAGAACTGGAATATGCCAAATCGAACAGAAAGACGCTTAATAAAATAGAACAATATTATTTAGATATTGCTAAATTAAATAAATATAAAGTGTATAATTTAAAGTTTGATGTTACGGGTGGGTATAACACTGAAAATATGAGACTATTGTGTAGAGATAATATGAAATTATTATGGAATGATAAACAATTTAGATTAAATCATACGAATAGAGTAAGAGGAAAATCTAATCCATGTTATATTCACATAGAAAATTATAAACAAAGAGAATTACAAAGTTTATATGAGAAACTTGGATATTCATCTGCTTTACAATTAGCCATATCATATAATATAAACGTAAATAAGTTTAAATCATTAGTTAAAGAATGGAAATATAAAGGAGAAACTCGTCGAAATATTAATTTTATTAAAAAATCACAAATATCTAATTCATTGAAGTTAAAAACAATATTTAAGTTTAAAAATATTATTACGAATGAAATATATGAAGGAATACAATTTGATTTTATAAATAAATACAAATTAAATGCCAATATGGTCCGCCGCATAACCAGAGGCGAACGCATAATGACACATAATTGGATATTGTTTAATTAGGAACAATTTTTACAGTTTGATTAGGGTAGAAATAACGTTTAGATCTATTTACAAAATCCGAATAATCATTATGAATCGAGTTTGGAACTTCGATGGGAGAACCATGAACTGCACGAGCAGTAGCAATAGCCAATCCTTCTTTTAGATTGAACTTATCTCCCGCCTTAAAGTTTGTGAGAGAATATGAAATTGAAATGGTTCCGTTTTTCAATTTCTTGGCTACGAGCACGCCCTTTGGATTCCCTTTGCGGTCCCGAGTACGTTGATAAATAAGTTTTTCCATATTTTTGTTTTTTGTTATATTGTTAATATACCGATTATTTTTTATTTGTCAAGCCGGATTCAATTCAATAATTTCAAAGGTTGGTTGTCCTTTATTTTCAGCCGGTGTCATTGTATGTTCCGTATCATATAGAGTTTCAGTATCAAGAAAATCCGTATCAGCCGGTAATCTTCCACCATTTAATATTTCTCTGGCTTGCGTTTCATTTTCGGCACTAAAGGTAATTTCATTACGTTGCCAGACGGTAACTTTTTGGTCGATGGTTGCTTTGAATGTCATAGTTTTAATATATAGATTATTAGTTATTTGTCAACGGAATAGTTTCATATTCTTCATCATCATCTTCAACCATAATAGATGTTGTGCCATCCGGCAAAGGATAGTTTACAATATCTTCGTGAAATGAATGAGCCAAATCAAAATCTTCCGTCCAGCCAATTAAAGAATTCCAATATGTATTAGGTTGGTCTTCCGTAGATTTTGAGCCGATGATATAATAATTAGTCATTGTAGTTAATATATCAAAGATTAAACCGTTGTCAATCTATTTTTCTTCATAGTAAATCGCAACGGAGTAGGAGCCACAAATCCTAATTCCTGTACTTGTTTAAACTTAACCGCAAAATTGCTTTCATCTTTTTTTGCCTTTCCTTTTGCAGTTAAGCCGACAACCACATTATCAGGATCAATGAATCTAATATCGTGGGCATCACCACTAATGACTGATTTGCCCATGTAATATTTCGGCAATTGACCTTTAAACACCACCGCAATATTTCCACCATTGCGTAAAACTTTGCGGCAATCTTCATAATTATGTTCGCTTTTGCTGAATGTCAAGTAATAATTTTTATTAAAATCACCGCTCAAAAATCGCATCATTCGAGATGGAGATTTCGTATAATCATAGAATTGAATATCAGGGAAATGTTCCATTGGAGACTTTCCATCGTGCTTAATACTTTCCCAAGCAAGGTCTGATGTTCCGTTTAATCTTAAAACAGGAGTTAATTTAAATTTATTGGCTTGAATAATAAAATCATTAATATCACCGATTAGATTTTTCATGAACCATTCCCGATTATGTTTAAATAGAATAGTTTTGTTTTTCCGGGATTCATTGATTTCAGGGAATGCTTGAGCCATGCCAGCCGTAAACAAACAAGCGGATTTGCAACCATTGGATGCGTTAGGGCAAACATTCATTACCCCGCTTTCATCGGCTGGAGCAAGGTATAAAATACCAGTTGCATAACCGTACACATTGCTTTTAATTGTTTTAGAATTGTCATCGAATGATAGTAATTTCATTGCCAAGAGTATATTGATTAAAATCTATATGTCAAATAAAAAACCCTATTCCGTTAAGAATAGGGTTATTGTTTTAATTTGTTTTATTATGCCGTGACCGTAACAGTTTCAGCCACAACCGGAGTTTCCACAACTTCAGCCACCGGAGCCGGTTCAGGAGTCACTTCAGCCACAACTTCAGGAGTCGCAACCGTTTCAACAGCCGGAATATCGGCAACCGCAACCGGAGCAGACGGAGCAGCCAATTCTGCCTTCATTGCCTCGTATTGTTCCGTAGTCGTAACCGGAGCAATATCAACCACTTTCACCGTTCGGCTAACTTTGGTAATGCTGACATCCCCATCAACCTTTGCCCGCTTCATATACACTTCGAGCTTGCGTCCCCGCCCACTAGAATTATCCCGCTTCTCATCCGTCTTGACAATCATGGACTTCTTGCCAAGCTTGGCATCCCGTTGCAAATGCTGAATAATACACAGCTTGGAACAAATACCTTCATTGACCTTCACCATGTCATCCATAGTGAATTGCTTGGTAGCGGGCCATTTAATGGCCTTGGCAGGACGACCAGGACCAGCGGGTTTAACAGTTGCGGTTGATTTTTTATTTTTGTTGTTTTTATTTTTCATAATTTAATTTTTTGTTTTTTGTTGTTTTGTTTTTAACGATATGTAAAGTTTACAGATTAAAATCTATTTGTCAAATATTATTTTTAGATACTACCAATTGGACTGCGGTATAAAGACTAACAATCGATTGCATAGGAAAAGTTTGGCATCCAACTTTCACCGAACCATCCCGTTGAACTTTAGCGGTATATTCATCATTCAATTTCACCTCAATAGGCTGAAATGGAGCCTCATAAGGTTTAGACATAATATCAAACATTTCTTCAATAGAAACCGTTTTAAAGGCAGTATCACCGCTTGAATTATTATAGCTTGTCAAGTTAGTAAAAGCAAATCCAGCACCCCGATTTACTTCATCGTTTGGCACGAAAAAAATAGCACTGTTACTGTCATAATCCCAATATCGTTCATCAATGGGATAGCCATTTTCTTTAGTTAGAGTTGCCAATGTTTTTTTCAAAACTGGATTGGTAATTTTACAACATGGTATTTTGTTTTTCATATTTAAGAGTATATAGATTGTATTTTATTTGTCAATTACATTCAATCACCGAGGCAGTTTCCCATTGAAATAATGAAAGCATAGATTTGCCAGCCGAATCATTTTCATCATACACCAAATAAGGCTCGTATCCATAATCACAAGCTTCATCTTTTGCAGTATCGTAATGTTCCCCATTTTCAATTTGTTCCTCTGTTGCATTGACAATAATAAAAAACAAATCAGGTTCACCGTTTGAGTTTGTAACTGATACTATACATTTAATGTGTTTTTTCATATGCCAATAGAATACCGATTTAAATCTATATGTCAAATGTATTTTTTACTTAATTAAACTAACTATACTGGTATAAATGGATGTTTTATTATACCAGTATAAATGCTATAAAACAAAAAACCGAACTAAATCAGTTCGGTGTTGTGTAAAGTTTAATTCTAATCTATTTTACTTTTTAGGCAATGGAATTCCATCGGCTAAATCATTACCAAGAATAGTAATTTTCCAAGATGTATCATCATGAAGCCGTTGGTCGGCAAAATTATCAACCGTCAATCCCTTTTCCATATCACGACAGATTTTAAGAAACTTATTTCTATTCCATTCATCCATTTTGGATAGAACATATGATTTGGCTCGTGAATAAGGATTCTTATCAATCTTGGGTGCTGGCTTGGTAGCTTCTTGAATTCCTGGCGGCTCAATTACAGCATTTTCATCCGCCAATAGCTTCTCTCCTTCTTTGGCTAATTCATCCATAGGATGTGTTGGAACAATTTTGGGTTTATCAGTATTACCCTGTTTCTTTTTTAGAAAATCCTTGAACATATCCAAGTTTTCGTTATTCTTGTCGTCGGGTTTTTTTGCCATATAACAATAAATATAAACTACTTAAAGGGAAATGTCAATTTATTTCTAATTCCAAATATCAAGTTCATCAACCATAACTGCAAATGAACCATCTAAATATTCTCCAACAGTTGGCGGAAGTCCTAACATTTTAAATAGATTTATTCGTAATCCCATATGTTTATAGAATATAGATTTTTAGATGTTTGTCAATAGAAATGGTGGCTCGACTGGGAGTTGAACCCAGAACTTAGCATTAGAAGTGCCTTATGATAATCCATTTTCACCATCGAGCCATTAAAATTAAATCTTCTTATAAATCTTACTGGGTCGTTTATTTTCACCGATACGTTTTTCTCCAATGAATTGGATTTTCTTGCCTAATTCTTGGTTAATATAGAATACAGCATCATTACGGTCAACCTGATTCAATTCAGTTAAATCATTAGTGGTAAACTCTCCATCGGGAATAACTAAATCGTGACGTTGTTTAGGAGCACGTCCCCTGCGTCCAGTTGATACGACTGGCACAGTTTCATCAATTTCAATGATTTTAATTTCATCATCTTCATCATCCAATTTCACCGCTGAATTACTAATTTCATTGAAACGACGCATTGCCTCCGTTTTTCCACAACACCAAGCAATTTTTCCAAAGTCACCATTGGATGGATAGCGTTCGGTATCATCCTCGATTGTGGTTGTAGTACCATTAGGAAACTTTTGTATCATTCCCTTTGGATAAAACTTAATCTTAAATACTTCAAAATCCTTTACTTTACCATCTCTAGACCGTTCATACACCGCAGCCGTATCCGAACGAATAACCTGATTATACGTTAGGATTTCTGGTCCCGAAAATCCACCGGCACCCGATTTGAATTGTTCCTGTAATTTAATCATATGAGTATTATACAGATGATAATCTAAATAGCAACCAATTTCCAAGGTTCAATATTCCTATCAATATTATAGTTTGTATCATCAATGATAATTTCATCGGAAACTCTAAACATATCATCAAATACTTCATCGGCATATTGTTCAATGATAAGAATTAGAAAGTTTTCATCCTTATATAAGAGTTCATCTTGAAGCATTCCGGTGCAATATGTGCAGCCCGTATCATCATAGGCTCGAAATCCATATGAAATGTCACCGCTTTTATGGTCTGTAAAAATTGTGCGTATAATATTCATAGTCAAAAGTATATAGATTATCATCTAAAAGTCAAGCGGCATTTTCCTATTGACAAATAGATTTTTATCTATATACTTTTAAATATGAAAATCGTAAACTTTACCGATTATCCGATTGGAACTTTAGTTAAACATAGTAAACACTGGATGAAAGAATCTGGATATAAACCAGATGTCAATAAAATTGGTATTTTAGTAGGTAAAAGTTTTTTTAATGATTCTCTAAGTGGCATAGTATGCTGGCCTGATATTCATTGGGAAAATGCACCTATGAGTCATCTATGCCATCCAGTTAATGTAACCCCATTTCGTAAAACTAATCATCCTCTTCGATGGATTGAAATTGCAGGTGATAATAAAAAACCAAGTTGACAACTAAGAATAAATCTATATACTTTTAACACTATGAGAATTCAAACCATTAACGTAATCACAATCTATAACGGAGTCCTCGACGGTATTATTTCATTTGTAAATGATGAAGCCGGTATTAAAGAAGCCAAGGCTTGTTTTAGTGAAAAATTGAAAGATACTGGTTATGTCTTAGATGATGAGGATATTGAAGCAATTATTAAAACAGGTTATTTTGATTCTCCTAAAATCGATTTGTATTTAACTGTATCGGAAATCTGATATTGACAAATAAACAAACATCTATATACTGTTAAAACTATGAAAAATCATATTGAATATAATGAAGTGCTTGAAGCACTTGAATCCCTATATTTAATAGGATTAGGGTCAAATTGTGATGTTGAAGGCGATGAATCCGTTATTGCCGCAATGAAGCGAGCTGGTGAAATCATAGCCAAAGCAAAAGCAACAATTTAATCAGATGGATGATGGTAGGATTACCATTGTAGCTAACTATAAATTAAAAATAAAAGTTGGCCTGATATACCATTTATACTAGTATAAATACCCGAGCGGTAACATTACTAATTATATTAGTATAATTGTATAAAGTATTCCCGAACGGGAATAGAAACATCATATCGGTAAAGTAATATAACCTGCAATTGATTTATCGGCTTCATCAGAATCATCCCACTCATTACAATCATGAGGAAGATAAACAAAATTAGGCCCAGTGAAAAAATCAAAGTTTGGCATTCCATCGGGAAAGAATTGCCAAGTATCTTTGTTATAATCACCCGTAAAATTATTTCGGCTAAATCGGTTTCCAATATAGATTGCTCGTGTAGTATTCATATTTTAATTATACGGATTATTCATCCGAAGTCAATGCTTCTTTTTCATTTCTTTTATGTTCGGTATATGCCTCCATATCATTAACCGTTTCTTCAATTTCCTGCTTGGAGAATGGAAGTTCAGAAAATAGAATGGTAGTTTCTATTTCTTGCTTTTCAGCAAATGCTTTAATTCGCAATAGTCGTTCTTGTTTATTCATAATAATTAAGTCCAAGATAACACATTTTTAATTGCGTCGTCAATATTTAATACATTGAAATGTCCACAATACGTTGGAGTGCCTCCATATTGAGGAATGTCAAATAAAAAGTAAAGGTCATTTTTCTTCCAAACCTCAGCACCTGACTCTTCGCCTAAATCTAAAAAATAAACTTCTCCATCTTTTAGATTTAAAATATTTTGTTTGTGAATATGCATATGTTATTAAGGATATTGAATTATAGTATAGTCTTCGCCAAAAGTCAAGGTATTAAGATTAACATTTTCACAAATCACCACTGAGGTACTCTCCCAACACAAATAACTATACCGATTATATTTTATTTGTCAACTGTTTTTACGTTTAAACTCTTTACCATTCAAATATCCATCTTGGTTTACCAAACCAAATGAACCGGCAAACTCCATTGCCTGATTATAGTTATAACGCACGTTTTCACCTCTTGGATTTTTAGGTCCAACAATTGAAAACTTTGACGTATCCACCGGCTTCTTATCTTCGACGCCTTTGCGGACTAAATTAAACATTGCCCTGAAAGCCAACGGAAAAGTTTGAAACTCCGTTGTATTCAGCCCATTCTTAAATTGCCATTGATTATTCATAATGGCAACATAATAACAGGTTTACGAGAAAGTGTCAATCTATAATTATTTCACATTGGAAATTTTTCGATTTCAAGTTGGGCACATTTCCAAATATAACCTTTGATAAATGCCGCTTTAATTATATCAAAGTTTTCATTGGTAGGTTTAAAATTAACAAATGAATTATATTCATCCCATGCTTCAAGTGCTTTTTCAACAATTTTTTTATTCATAGTATTATTTCACCGCAAGCAGTCTGTCAATGTTTGACCGTGCCAGACCACCAATTCCATTTCCTTTAGTGCGAACGTAACCTGCCGCAACAATTTTGGCAAACTTTTCACCCATTTCATTTCCACCGGGACAAGGAGAAAGAAAAGTAAAATCCTTAATCTTAAACTCCCATTTCTTGGATTTAAGAGAATAACCATATGTAACTTCACCGACAGTATATTGTTTGAGATTCATAATATTTAAAGCATACAGATTATTTTTTATAAGTCAATAATTATTCCAATTTAATCCTAAAACACCATTATGGTGACATCCATTCTTAAGAATTAAGTCATTAAATTGTTGTTCGGTATATGCCATAGATTTACCTTCAATTTCTCGTTGTTTGTTTTCGGCTACCATTCCCATGGCGGAAACCAGTGTATTAACAGCCATTGTGATGGCATAGGCATGTTCTCTAGCAGTTAAATCATTCATATGTTTATAGAATATAGATTATTATTTAAATGTCAAATCAAATGCCAATCTTTTTTATCTTCCATAAACCGTCGGTCTGACTTACAGACATCCGGCCATTCCAAAGTTCTAAACTCTGGTTCATTTTTTCTACGAATGATTTTCACCGAACTAAGATATTCTCCCGTATTGGCATTTACACGTTTTTGATATTCCAGTGCCAAAGTAGCACCTTTCACCGAATTAAATGGACCATAACATTCCACTCCAAATGTTCGGGGAGGACACCAATTTTTGAAACGATGATAAATGTAAATTTTCATAGTTGATAAAGTATATAGATTAAAATATAAATGTCAATGGAATAATCACGGTATAAACCATACTGGTTCACCGCAATAAGAATTGTATTCCCTTGTAGTATGGGCTTCGATATGTCCCTGTTCCATTAACTTCTTAATCCACCGCTCGACTCGCTCCTTTTCGGCGGTATCCTTCCAGTAGATAATACTTGCAAGTTTAGGAATATGTGGTATTTTGTCGTTCATAGTTAAAGCAGTATATAGATATAAATCTATTTGTCAACTCCCAAAAATTCTATTGACATTTAAATAACAATCTATATTCTATACCTATATGCGTGAACCAATCATTTTAACCACTTGTGGAAAATACCTTGAAGACCCTGCTATCTGTGATGATATGGGAGAACCAAAAGGACAATGTGCTTATTGTGGCTGTAAATATTACGAACATCCATTAAGTTCATTTACCTATGGTAGTGATGATTTTAATTCGGCTAAACAAATCCAGCAGGAAAGAGGACTTCAATTTAAATTTGACATTTAACCTAAAATCTATATAATTTTAAATATGAAAACACCAAAAACTTCGATTATTCTCCAAATGCCAAAGAAAAGCATTGAAAAACTTAAACGTGATTGGCAAACCGACCCTAACGGTGTTATGGATTATTTTAAACAAATGGGGTTTGATATTATTGATATGAAGTTTCCAATTGTAACGGAAGTGATTGACAAATAGATTTAATCTGATATACTCTTAAACGTAACGAATAGAAAATAAAAAATTATGGCACAAAAATACGTAAATACCAAATCAACCTCAACCTCGACTTCTACGGAGTCCAAGCGGGGTAAAACTAATGGATATTCATCGGCTCATTTGCAAGCCAAGCGGCGAAAGCTTCAATATGAAGCGGATGATAGGCAAGCCAAGTATGATGCTCTATCTTTGGATGAGAAGATTAAGAGTTGCATTCCCGGCGGCTCCAAGCGGCAACTTGCTAAGTTGTTGAAACTTAAGCCAAGTGTGCCGGTTCCTGTGACAAAGGTGCAAGTCACCGAGAAACCAAAGAAGGGTTCAACAAGAAAAATTAAATCTTAATTTTGGTGTTGGGTTCATGTGTTAATGCCTTGTGTTCTTCACCGAATGCAAGGCGTTTTTTATTGTTTTCACCGCATCCTAATTCTACCTATATAATTGGTAATCAACCACTTATACCAATATAAGTGCGTACTGCTGTGCCGGTTGGCATGGGAACTGCTGGCAAAAAATAGAATAGATTTATCTTTACTCTTTAGAATAAATCTATATTCTTTTGGAAGTAAACGGTATTACAAACCAAACCGGAACATTAAAAATAAATCTGTTTTAGTTTGACTTTTAAAAATAAATCTGTAATATCTTAAATGTTGGTAGCAGTAAACGAAACAATTAAACAAAAATAAAACATATGGCTGATAGAATCTTTACATACGACATGCACGAAGCAACTGAAATGGGCTGGCATGGTAAAACGAACGTGGTGCCGGAACTTACACTTGATACGGTTTATCTTAACAAATGGGATTTGGTTGCGGTGCAACTGGAAAAAAGGGGACAACCTAGCAAATATTCCATTTTGGAATGCTCCGATGTTGAAGGATTGGAAATTGGAAAACCTTACAATCCGGCAACTTTTACACCCCTTACGAATAAGGCATTCTTGGATTTGGTTCGTGGCTCGATTGGTGGCACGTCTCACAAGATTGTGTCTAATGGTTCCACCCGTAACCGTGGTAGGGTTTTCCTATCAGTTGAACTTAATGGTATGGAAAAGTTCAAAGCGGCAGGCAGGGAGTTTTCGGCTTATCTTAACTTTGGTAATGGTCACGATAAGTCAAGTGTATTGTGGGTTAATACTTCTAATGTTTGTACTGTATGTGATAATACTTTTTCGGCTAATCTGTTTTCGGTTGAAAATAAGATTGCTAATGGTGGTGCCGATGAAAGTGATGATATTGCAATTAACCAGCGGCATACGAAAAATGCTACGTTGCGATTGCCTGAGTTTGCCAAGTTGATTGATAAGGCTATTGGGGTGCAAGCTGAGTTTCAAATTGAGTTTGAAAAAATGTCCGAAGTCAAGATTGGTGTTACCGAAGCACGTTGTTTGTTTGCCGGTTTTCTCACTCGGGTTACAAAGCCGGAAAAGCTTTCCACTCGCACGTTTAACACGGTTGAAACGTTGGAAACTTTATTTCGCACTGGCAAGGGCAATGATGGTAACGATTTGAGCGATGCAATGTCAGCGGTTACGGATTACTATACGCATACCAGCAGCCGCTCTAAGGATAATGCGATGAAGCAAGTTGAATCCTCGGAGTTTGGTGCCGGATTGGTTGCCAAGCGGGATTTTTGGACTGGGGTTCGTGACCCTGAAATCGAAGTGGCATGGAAAGTGCGGGGAGAGAAATTGCTGGCTACGGTGTAAAAATCAAGTAAAAAATGCCGGAATGTCTAATAAATATTCCGGTATTTTTCTTTACTTTTTAATTCTAATCTATATACTTTTAACACTATGAAATATATTGTACGAATTGACTGTTATTATAATGGAATTACAAATTATCAGGAGTTTCATACATTAGAAGAAATAAATTCTTATGTAATAGATTTGAGGAAATATTATCCTACGATGAAATATAAAATATATACCAGAATAGATTGACAAATCTATTTAAATCTATATTCTACTCATATGCAAAAAGAAACTATATACGGTGACACTTACATCAACCGCAGCATCTATAATGATGGTCCTTGCTGGCAAAATCCAGTGGCTCATCGTAATGGATTCCGGCAAAAGAAAACTTCCAAGCATTCTTTTCAAACCTGTAAAAGAAATCAAAAGAAACATTGACAATGAAATTGGTTGGTTCATTACTATTATTCATCTGCATACTGGAAGCCATTGCCAGAACCTACGAAAGAATTAACCGCAAATAAATTGACAAATAAACAATAATCTCTATAATCTTAAATATGACAACACTTAACTGGGTAGATGATATTGTCCTTAAAAACAATCCTTACTGTTATTCCTGTATTGATAAGATTATTGAGAATAACCCTTTGGGTGGTGACATTGGAGGATTTTTTCAGTATGAATATAATAATCCTGATGGCACTTCACCAGCTTGGGAAAATAATCCAATTGTTGATTGACTTTTAACTAAAAATCTATAATATATAACCTATGAAACAAACAAACTACATCGTTGAAACTGAAACTGAAACCCTAACCTTCCCAGTGGACCATACCGGACTGGAATTTGCCATTACAGCCGCATTCAAAAATCATACCAATGTTGACGTTCAAGTTGAAAATGAGGATGGCACGTTTTCCACTAATGAAGTGTGGAATTATGCGGAGAAACTTAATTGGGCGGTTAGCTGAAAACAGTTGACAAAATAGATTTAATCGGTATTATATAGATGTTGGTTGCAGCAAACAGGTGGATAACCCTAGCCATCAATCGACAGTAATTAAGTTGATTGGTGGTAAAAACTTTGATTTCTTTTTAATGCAATGGAAGCTTAAATCTGGAATAAGCATCCGACTTTTAATCGGACGATAGACGGGTTCAAATCCCTCCCATTGCACCATCTTTCCTCCAATTTATATTACGTTTATAACAATGTTTTCTAATAGAATTGGAAGTAACACCAAGAGTTTTACTTAATTTATATAATGAAGTAGTCTTCATCATTTCCATAAGTTCAGTATCACTTGGCCAAATAATTTTATGATTTTTATTTAATTGTTCTTTATGATTACAATCTACACATTTATTGGATGATTTACATCTTAATTTTCCACATTCACAAAAATGTTCTATTTTTCTATTTCGACCTCTGAATGTATCAGTTTGACTATGGCAGTTAGGACATACCCATCGTAAATTAGTTAATAAATTATTATGTGAGTCGCCATCTATATGATCTAATTCTAATGTAATTAGTTTATTATTCCAGATATTAGTTAATCCACATTCATTACATTTTTCTTCTATTAGATTATATCTCCTAATATATGTTCTTGGTCGTATTCCACCAGTATAATTTTTAATAAACACTATATTTAATACTTCTTCTTTAGATAATGCTTTAATATCAAATCCATGTAATCCTTTATTCCATCCTCCTCCTGATTTAAATTTAATAATATTATCAGTTGATAAATTATCATTTTTTATCCTTCGTTTTAGAGTATTGTGATTTCCTCCTTTATTTTCCAACCCAAAATGACGTAATACGTCACCGTAAGTTTTACTGTTGTCTATTATTAGTTGTAATTCATTTTTATCTATTGTCATTATTTTGCTTGCCATATTTTACCTTTCTGGTAGAGTGTTCTTATATACATATAAGTGCTCTACCAAAAAACATAAATTATTTTTTGTTGACATTTATTCTAAAATCTATAAAATACAAATATGAAAATTCCATATACATATTGTTCAATTGGTTCGTGCGGTGGGGCAGTAACAGATTATATTCAAGCGCATCTTAAATATGATAAAAGACCTTTTTCTGTATCTTATTCCGTAGTTTGCAGAATAGATCCAGTAACCATTGATGGTGTAAAATATTATTTTCGTATATTTCGTAATTGGTCTCGCAAAGTTGCGATTTGTATTCCTGATTCAACAATTAGTAAAACTACTATAATCAAAGTAGCAGATGATGATTGGAATGTAGAACCGTTTGGATCTTGACAAATAAATAACAATCTATATACTTTTAACACTATGAAACGAATACTACCAATCCTGTTACTAATTCCAACCTTGGCTTTAACTGGTTGCACTCAAAATCAAAGAGCCAAACAATTTGGCGGAAATGCTGAATTGAAACTGCCACCCAATCAAAAGTTGATATGTGTCACATGGGAGGAAAGCCATTTGTGGTATTTGACCCGTCAAATGCGAACCAATGAAGTTCCTGAGTCTTATACTATGAAAGAACAATCATCGTGGGGAGTATTTCAAGGAACATACAATATTTACGAAACAAAGTAATTGATAAATAAATAAATAAAAATCTATAATATACTCATATGATTAAATTTCTAATAATTTTAGCCGTAATTTGGACGATTCTATCAAGTTTTGGTTGGATTTGTCTATTTAATATGATGAAGTCCAAAAGTCAAGCAGAAAAACAAAAGTTAGTAAGTAACATTTACGGTTGGTCCATTGCTTTAGATGTTTTAACTGTTTCATTTTGGATTTGGTTGGCGGTTTAGATAATCTTGGCAAGGTGGGGAATTAAGAGCTACGAATAGATTGCCGCATTAAAAGTGCGGCATTCTTTTGTTATACTATCTATACCAGTATAAGTGCTTCTACTACAACTATTAGAGTAAATTATATCTTTAAAATTCCCTTGACATTTAATCTATTCCTGATATACTTATCGCCTATGAATAATATTAACATTGAACGTTTTGAAGACAATACATTTGCCATTGAGGTTGGAAATCCAGACTCTTGGGTTAAACATCAGTTGAAATTGCAGTGGAACTCTGATAAGAATCAATGGGTTACTGTATCAGACACGCCTGAGTTTAATAACTCCTTTGGTGATGGTCCCTTGCCTGATTGGACTTCTCTCATTCAATTCCTGTTGGAATATAATGATTGACGAATAGATTTTAATCTGTATGCTTGTTTATGTCAGTAACAACAAACAACCAATAAACAAAATGAAGATTAAAACTTATTTCTGCCAGCAAACAAACATGGTTCGGGTTAAGTGGATGTTTCGTAAAAACAGTTGACAAATAGATTAGAATCGGTAGTATATAGGTATTCGGTTTATTACATTCCTATTAAAAATGTAAATAACAGTTAAGATAAACATGGGTTAGCGTCATGAACCCTCGAAATGACGCATACAATTTCTAAGCGCAAAGAAACAGGTTTCTAAAAGGTAGCTCCTTTTAGATGGTTCCTGAAGAGATAGATAATATGATGTAAGGTGCATTACCCGCAAGGGTTGATTGAGGTTCAATTCCTCTTTATTAGAATGAATTACTTACGTGAAATCCTCTAAATACCAATTTTAATGGGCGTTGTACCCAAACGGAAATGGGAGTATAGTACAATAGAAGCGTAACGATAACTATTGGAACACATACAGACGATGCAGGTTCAATTCCTGTCAAGGCCCACCATTTTTAACTTGACATTTTATAGATTATATTTATACTATGTGAAGAATAATAAAAAACTTATGAATGCTAAATGTTCTCGTAAGCAAAAGAAAGCAATTAAGGATTTTCTTCTTAAACAGACAATTTCGACGTGGCGTAATTTAGTTCAAGTATTCACTGAGTAGTTTCACCGCATTCTAATTCTACCTATATAATTGGTAATCAACCACTTATACCAGTATAAATGCATAATTATCAAAAACCTGTTGACAAATAGATATAAATCTATATTCTTACATTTATGAATACACGACTAATGGCTTTTTGGAAATATGACCAGTTCCCCTATATCTTGGGTGCTGAAATAACTAAACTAAATGATGAAGGATTGGTTTATTCTCCATCTTATATGGGCTGGTTCAAGCCAAAGGCAATTTTGCCATATGATACTGGAGTTAAAATCCGAAACTCATTGATTCAACTAAGATTTGATTATGATTGTAAATTGGCAGAACTTAAGGGAGAATATATTGAAAAGGCAATTGAAATTGCTGATTTCATTTGACAAATAGATTTAAATCTATATTCTAATCCTATGATTAACACATTTACACTATCCGTTGAACTTCCAACTCGTGGCGAAGATGAAGTTGAAATTGAAGTCACCACCAAAGGGGACTGGGAAAACGATGGAATCGGAGCATATGAGTACTGGGGATGCAAGGGCGTTGACCGTGGCACTACTTATTTTTACATTGAAGAATGGGATTGGAATAAAACTGGATTTTCACCGGATGAAATTAAATCGGTTGAAGCTGCCATTGAAGCCAATGTTGATAAATGGGCCGATACGGTTAAAATGGATGAACCTGATTATGATGATTGGAGTGAAGATAGAATTGAAGGAAAAGATTGACATTTAAATAAAAATCTATATTCTTAACCATATGAAAACTTACATCGTCTATGTTAATGGAGTTGAAACCGGTTATATCAAAGCTGGCAGTCACAATGCGGCTGAGAAGAAAGCCAAGAAGAAATATAGTTCTACTCACAATACTACTAATTCCGATGGTTGGATTTTTTCCAAACCACCAATTGATATTTCTGTGGCCTACACTGAAATCTGATTGACATTTAAATAAAAATCTATATTCTCTTTCTTGTCAGTAACACATAACAACAATAAACCAAAAAATAAAATGAAAAAAGTTATCGCATACGAAACCACCGATGGAAAAACCTTTACGAATGAATTGGACGCACTTTCTCACGAACGTCTGATTGAAGTTCGCAATTTCGTAACCTCCAAGCTGAATGTTAATATGGCAACTTCTGTTTCTCCGCTTCAAGCTGCCAATTTCATCATTAACCATATTGAGACATTGAATGAGATTAACAAGCGGCATGATTTGAAGATGAATGGTTATATTCGCCGTGTTAAGAATGCCAGCAAGAATAATAAACCCGATGTTGAATTGCTGGCTGAAGTTGTCACCGTCTAATTTTGGTGCTATCGTCTGTTTAGTTATTGTTTTCATAAATTGCATTTCAAATTGGCATATGAGTCTTTGTCTATTCTCATATGCCAACCTTTTAAACACCTTATTATACCAGTATAAATGCAACCTATTTTCACCGCATAAAACTCCATTTATATTGGTCTAAGTGGTGTTAATGATTTTTACGATTCCGGTTGACAAATAGATTTAAATCTATATTCTTTTAGGAACATATGAATTATAAAACTTGCACTTTAGAAGAATTGGTTAAACATATTGATAGTAATGTTAAGACCGCATGTATATCATTGGCAGACTCGCCCACCAGTAAAATACATGTGATTTCCTCCACTGTTGGATTTTTTCAGGGTGTCTGTTTGGCTCGTGGTTTGGAATATGATTACTATGCAACTATCAGAAAATGGCTGGATTTAATTTGATTTTAATCTAAAAATCTATATTCTACAACTATGAACTTTAACGAGCAATCTATCAAAGAAGCCATTGAAAATGTTCTGATTATCACTGGCGAATTAACGGCTGAAGATGTTATTGAGTATCCTAATATTGCGGCAAAGTTAGATACTATTCGCATCCGGTTGAATAATATTTTTGAAGATTCTGTTAATTTTGATTGAAAACATTTGACTTTAATCTAAAAATCTATATTATCTCTTTTGTCAGTAACACATAACACCAAAAAATAAAAAATATGAAACGAGCTATACAAAAACTTACGGTTGCTGGGTTGGTTAAGTTTCTTACGGTGGATGCCGGAACTCAATCCCGATTTATTACGGTTACAGCCGTAACTCCGGTTACGGATATTAAGAAGAAAAATCCGTTTGGCGAAGTGTTTAAGCGGGCGATTGTCAATGGCTGGGTCAATTTCTCATTCAAAAAGGCAGTAGAGAAAAACGTGGCGAAGAAACTTGGTATTGACGCCAGCGAAGTAGAATACACTCTAGGAACATCGTGGCACGTTCCTATGATGAATGAGGATGGCAAGCCTACTTGTGTCCATATCAATAAAAATCCAAATGAAAAGTTTTATCTTTTCTATCGGCACAATAAAACTCTATTTTCGGAGTATTTTGACAAAACTGGCAAGCCGATTGCTTACGATGACCTCAAACCTTGGCTATATGCAAAAAAGGAAAGCGAATTTAAGCCTATCGTGAATTGTCTCACGCTTAACAATGTGATTGAAATGAACGCAATGAAGCAAACTTTGGTGGTTGTATAATAGTGTATGTGTTACGAGTTGCCTAGCCTAAAAACTAGGCAACTTTTTTATTTGACTAATAGATTTAATTCTGTATAATTTTACTTATGAATGATACATTTTCTGTCCGATGTTTCCGCAATCGCAAGCGAAAGAAAACTCATACACTGACTAAATATGAGGCACGTTGCTTTTTGAAAACGGTAAAACACCTTGCTAAATATTTGAAAAAAGAATATCAATTGTGATTGACTTTTAAATTGAAATCTATATTATAGATGAGGAATGGACTTCGCTTAAAATAGCAATTATACCAGTATAATTACTTGCGGCAAAAATAGTTTTATTTTCTATTGACTTTTACTCAGTAATCTATATACTGTATTCACATATGGAACAAATATCTAATTTAAATAAATCCAAGGTTGTCGTGGTGAATAACTATGGAATTATCTTTGACAATGGACTTGAATTATTATCCTATCACAGTCAAGATTGTTGTGAGTTTCATGAATTGTATTTTCATGATTTGAGATTGTATTTTCATGATTTGAGTCTGGCAGATTTTGACGGATTGGAGTTTGATTTGTCAACTGATGCTTTTTTCAAGCGGGTCGATGGTTATGGAATTGAATTGCTACCTATTCATGGGCATCCTGTGCGGGTTGCTGGACATGGATATAACAATGGATACTATTCAAGCCAATTGGATTTGATTTTGACCAATGGCAAGGATTTTACCAAAACCTTTGATATAACGGAATGTCAGAACATTGAAGGTTGACAAATAGATTTAAATCTATATATTGTTATCAACATATGAAAACAACAATCAAACAAGCCGACATTCGCATCCGTAAAACTTGGGGAGTATTAAACCCCGTAACCAAGCGGGTCGAAAGCAAAAAGAATTACAGCCGCAAAGAAAAGTTTAAACCTTGCTGGAATTGAATTGACAAACAATAAACAATCTATAATATACTGAATATGAAAGTAACAACTATTAAATCTGTGCCGCAGCCGCCTCCACCACCTCAAATTGAAAAAGTTATTTTGGAATTGACTGTAAAAGAAGCTCGAATGCTTTCTCGTTGGGCTGGAGTAACATCAGGAACGAATATGCTAAGATTTATTCAATCACCTGTTTATCTTCCAATAAAAGTATCAATGGACGAATGTACTCGATTGGCACTGGATTTGTTTAACATTCAAGACAAATTGGTATCTTAATTTTGGTGCGGTTCATATGTGTTAGTTGCCGTGGTTCGTAACTGGACTGCGGCAATTATGCTATATCCATTTATACCAGTATAAATGCATAACTATCAAAAATCCATTGACAAATAGATTTAAATCTATATTCTTTTACTTACATATGACATCTCCATACACCATAACAACCAAATTAGGACATACCTATCAACGTAGAGCTTGGACAGGTGGCGATAAGCCAGACATTGATTTTGAAAATGACCCTATCCATAAAGATTTAATCGAAGCATTCTATGACGAAACAGTTGCCGAATGCGGTGGATTGGATTTGTGGGAGTGTGCCGGAACCTCAATTGAGGAACGTAAGAAGCAATTTCATAGTTGGGCGGTTTTTGATGCGTGGCGCACTCTTAACATTTGACAAATAGATTTAAATCTATATATTACGACTATGACATTTTACAAGACATTCAAACGTAGTTGCACCAATTGGACAACCTTTGTCAATGGCCGGAAAACCACGGTGGATACCGGCTTGACTTATGAACAAGCCCGGGAACGGTGTCAGACCTTTAACAAGGCCCGCAATGCCCGTCAAATCCGCAATGGCACAATGATGGAGTTTACCGCACAATAAAAACCAATTTCTATAACATATGAAAATTACCATTGAAATTAACGACAAAACAGTTGAATCCGTAGTCAAAGGCATAATGGCAAACTTTCCAGAAGCCAGCCAAGGTTCATCGTTGGAATGTATTGACTGGAATTATAAAAACTGGTTATTTGGATTTATCAACCAAGACACTGGAATAAAACATGCCGTTGGCAAGGATATGCTTATTGCAACGTTCCCTTTGATTTTTACGGATAAGTGGCCTAAAGGCTGTACTCAGCCACCTAGCACCAATCTAAACAACTTTGATACTTGGGACAATTGGCTCTGTAATTGTGATGCAATGGATTTTGACGCATTCATTCAACTGGCAATCTTTAAAGAAGTGATTTACGGTTGACAAATAGATTTAAATCTATATTCTCTTACATATGCAAAACAACAATAATCTATTCATTGAAGCAACCTTATCAAACCGTTCTTATATGGTTCTTTGGCGTGGCACCAATGGAATAAAAGATATTGATGAAGCATTAAAAATCATGAAGGAACATAGTACCAATGATAGGATTGAATTGTGGAGCAAGGCACATTCCAATTCACCTAACGGATTTGCACCAATGGCTTATCGTGCGGCAAACTCTGATAAAGTTGTGATTAATAGCATATTAAATATGCTAATGAACTCACCGCAAGCCTAAGCAATTATACCACACTGTCTCAAATCGAGACAGTTTTCACCGCATACCACTTATACCAGTATAAGTGCTTCAAAATAAAATACGATTTTTATTGAAATTAACCGGCAAACTGATAATCTTTAAATATCGAAAGCAACTAAACCAGTATAACCGCAAAACTAAAAAACATATGATTAACCTGAAAAAATCCTTGAAAAGCCAAAACAATATCGTCCGTTACAATGCCTCCGTTTCCCTGAAAAATCAATTGCGTGAAATTAACGCAATTCTCGCCAGCGTAAAAACCCCGTTGGCGTTTCGAGCACATTACGTTAAAAACGGGGTTAATGGCGTGGCGCAACTGATTGAAAAGCTTATGGAAAAACGTGGCGCAATTAATGCCCTTGGTGCCGAATTAGGCAAATTGCGTTCAATCGCATTAGTCCAGTCTGTTTTTGTGTCGGATATTATTGCCGATATTCGTAAAGAATTTGGCTTTGACCGTTATCCTGATGCGACTATCTATCAATATCTATCGGTCAAAATGAATCAGGGTGAAAAGGGTAGCAAGAAAGTTGCCACTATCATCCTTTCTAACGTTGAAGATAAAAACCGCAAAGCCAAAAATGAACGTCCCCGTCGCAAATTCTACTTGGTTGCCAAAAACTAAATTAGTTTATGTTATGTGCGAATCTGGCCATGTTATTTCAGCGTGACAATTCGCACATAGCAATTGACATTTATCAATTTCATCTAATAAAATTTGATGTGATTTATGTAGTGGTTTATCTGATATTTCAAATAATTTTTCGGCTGGATTTTTATGATGAAAATGCAATGCAGATTGACATTTATCATAACCACATAATTCACATTTATTACCTTTCAATGATTTTAACTTATACAAAATATCATTTCGTTTTTTTGTTTTCCATTGACGATTAGTATTTCTAAAATTTTCATCATAATGCCATCTTACAGTAGAAATTCCAATATTTAATAATTTTGATATTTTGGGATTGCTATATCCTTTTAATTTTAAGTCAATAACTTTTTCTCGTGTGTTTGTATTCATATAAATAAATAGTGACTGGAAAACAAAAAAGCCAGTCTAATCAAAAAATAAATCATCTTTTTTCTTGCAATTCGCCAAATAAAATATAAAATCATTTTCGTAAGTTAAAACACAATAAACTAAACAATCAAACAATAAAAAATATATGTCTCGCCCAAAAGGTTCTAAAAATAAATCCACCATTGCTAAACTCGCCAGTCTTGGCTTGTCTGATATTCATGCGGAAACAATCGCAATTGAGCCAAGCTTGACCGTGGCGCAACCGGAAATTTCCGCCGATGATATTGAAGCTGATGCGGAATATAATGCCATGCTCGCCAAGCAAGATGACACGTTGGATGCTTTTTTGGTTGAATGTGATGCAACCTTTTCCATCGTATCGGCAACCGATGAAATCTTGCCGGACGAAAGCAAGGCAATGGATTTTTCCTTGCTTAACCTTATGACGAAAGTACATGGCGAAATCGCCAGCAAAATTAATGCTGTCAGGCAAGCTTTGTCAAGCGATGGAAAACTTGACTTCATTCGGGACAATCCTAAAGAGGACTACGCAACTCTTATGCCAAGTCTGTAAATAAGTAGGAAACAATTAACGTGCCAAGTGAACTAATAAATCACTTGGCACACTTGTTGCTATGTATAACCATACTACTTATAGTGGTATAAATGGCACCCACCCCACCGGTGGTATGCTTCTGACTGTCCAAAAAATAGACACTTCACCGCTGGCTCCTAGTCATTCACGATACGAGGTAATTTTTTCAATAGAACAATTTATAAGATAATTTATGGCTTAAACAAAGAAAAAAGTAATGATTTTTAATATAAGAAGTCAAAAAGTAATTATTTTAAAGAAAAGGTAATAAAAAATATTGGAAAATTGATTTTTATAATAATTTTGGCGGCATATTCAAAAAATAAATTAGAAAAATATTCAGGTTAACAATTTATAAGATAATTAACAAAGTCGATTATATTTATAAAGTATTATGGGAAGACTAAAAAAATATTATAACAATAACGAAAAAAGAGGAGCTTTAAATGAAGCTTCCCATCGCTATTATTTGAGAAACAAGGAAGAAAAGAATGCCAAAGATTTGGCTCGATATTATAAAAAGAAAGCGGAAAAAGAAGCGGCTGCTAAATTAGAGTTATATTCTTCTTCTATTTCACAAAGCATTTACAATACACCTGCTACTGGGTCTGATTTAAATAATATGTTGGAAGATTGTAACTTTAATTATTGTAGTGGTTCTGTTATTTAGATTTGATATATTTTATAAGTTCTTTTCGTATAAGGCTTTGATGCTGATGCTCTTCGACAATTAAATCCACTATTCTTTTGGCGGCAGAAACAATATCTTGTGAATTAAACTTGGTACATGAGTTTTTGAAATTACATTGCGGTTTATTTCTATAATATTTCATAAGTCCCAGAATAGTAAGAACTAATAGAATATTCAACATTATGGATATAATAATCATATTCTATAAATATAGAAATATTATTCTTTATTTTCAATTATACATAAAAATAAAAAAATCATCCCTAATATTATCCATTCCCATGTCATTATGAATTGTTTATTATTTTTCTAACTTCATCTTTATGATGCTGTGCCTGATTTAAATGATATATTCTAAAATCTTTATTTATATTTCCATTAAATCTATCGTCGGCATCTTTTTCAATAGGATATAATTTGGATTTTTTATAATGATTTTTTATTTGTCGGTGGTGCCATTTAATTTTAAGTTTATTAAATAACACTATTTCACATATATTAAACAAGGCAATACAAACCAATGACATTATTAGAAATAGTGACTTTAATGTAATATGAAAACATGATATAATCAATAATATTCATATAATACTTTCTCGTATGGTTCTAACTAAGTTTACTTCTATTTCAACTTCGTCTCCTATATTTACCGAATGATATATTTTCATATTACAGGATATAAAAGATTTATCTTCTAATTCAAGATAAAATCCATTAGTATCTATATAACCTATAACTTTTTTGATTATTTTTAATTTTTTCATATTACATTAAAGTCTTTCCTTTGGAAATGTGGTTTCTAATCCTTGATTCCATATGGTTTCTTACCACATATTCACATGATTTTAAGAACTCCTTGGATACTCTGGTAAACTTGGGTTTATTTTGTTTGGCATATTCTATGGCAAATTTTTTACATTGTGCCGCATTAATGTATTTGATTGGTTCTTTTGGAGTAATGGATTCTCTAATTGGGTCAATATTGATATTCATAATTTGACATAGCATATCAGAAAATAGATTATTGTCAACCTTTAATATTTATACATTGTTTTGTGCCGATTATCTGATATTTTTATCTTCATTCATTTTTCATAATTCTATCTGATATTTATTATCTTCATTCATTTTTCATAATTCTATCTGATATTTATTATCTGAATGAAAATATTTGAAAAAGACCGTAAGGAACTATTGAAAAAGGTATTAAATATCATTGATAAATATTATGATACTGTATCCGAAGAAGAAACGCAATCTTTTAATAGAGAACTTAGAGAATTGAAGAAAATAACTGCCGCTATTAAAAAATGGAGTACTGAATTATCGAATATACCTAAGAATTAATCTTAAATATTTATACTACTTCTACATTAGTAGAAGATTTATATATATATGGCACATTGATGGATGCCTGCCCATAAGTCAAATTATTAGTCTGTGATATGGGAAGTTTAGATAATTTAGCAATGTTTATTGCTGCATTTATATCTGCATCATAAATAAGTCCATTCTTAGAATAAAATCTACAACCTCTTCTTTCACCTTCAATTTTACCCGTTACGGAGTCTCGTTGAGAAGTATAAGAAGGGCAAACTAAAAGAACCGTTTTACCTTGGTTCTCTGCCTTATAGGTTATTATTCTACGAAGTTCATATATCGGAACTTGTCCGATTGAACGCTTATTTTGATATTTTGTTTTCTTTCTTTTTATTCCTTTTAGATTTTCCAATACAATTGTATCGGCATTTGTTTTTAATATCTCATTCGCTATTAAATGAGTTTGATTTTTATTTTTATTATGTTCTTTATGTTTTAATTTAAATAAATGTTTTCTTGCTGATTTAGTTCCTTTCGATTGTAATTTTCGTTTATTAAATCTAAGTTTTCGTTTTTCACCATTAAACTTTTTATCTATGACAAGTTTTCCAATCGAAGTCCCAGCGGCACGTCTAATTCCTAAATCTACTCCTAATGCTAATTTTTGTTTTAATTTATCTTGCGGTTTATTTTCAAATGTGAATGATATGAATAATTTACCGCTATTCTCATAAATTAATGGATCACGATATTTATACTTATCGAGTAATTCTTTCAGTTTGTGATAAATGATAAACTTAAATATTTTTCTGCCACTAATAGTTGTTATTCTGATTGAATATTTTTCATCCTTTGAAGGATGAGAATATAAATGTTTATCCAATCTAAGTGATAATTTTCTTTTTTCTATTGGTTTTTTTATTTTATGTTGATTAGATTTTATACTTCTATATTTAGATAAACAGTCCTGTTCGGCTTTGATAATCACTTGGGATGGGATATTCGCATACTTCTTTCTTATATTTCTATATACTTTGGAATGTAATACTACTAATGATTTTTTATTTTCTGTAAATTGTTGTTTAGATGCAAAATTAAATACCAATTGTTCCATTTCAAGTATAGATTTCAAGTTATCAAAATCTTCTTTACATTCTGGTATAATTTGTGTATTATAAGTTATCATCAAGTATAAATATCATTCAAAATAAAAAAACATTAAAAAAATTAAAATGAATGACATTCATAAAATATCACCGGTTATATTTTTTTAATATATGTATAAAGTATGATTATAAAATGTATGGTTATGGCGAACGAATGTATGGTTTATCATACCAATGTATGTTTATTTTTGATTTATAGAATATTTAATTTTATATGACACCATATGATAGGTTATTATTAAATCGGTTGCCGTATTATCCATTACGAGCAATGTGGCACGGAGGAACTTATGAAGAATTTGATTGTTTTGTTGATAGAATTAAATCGCAATGTGAATTTCTTAATTTTTCAGACAAAGATACACAATATTGTATAGATAAATTTTTGTCTGATAGTTTAATCTCCGATGAATTTATTAAATATAAATTACATATGAAAGATAATTACTCAGGAATACAACTAATAATCAATTCTATTGAAGTTTTATAAGATATTGACAAGTTTCTAAAAATCTGTTATATTTATAATTGTTATGGGGATGACAGGTATCGACTATGTTCTCTGACTAAATAATGTATGTCGTAGATGATTGTTGGCTACGATAAAAATCAGTCAAAAATTAAATGCTAATCGATTATCTCAATTGGCTGCAATGGATGAAGTAGATTTGTCCGTTGACTGTGAAGAGTTAGCAATAGCCTGAACAGTATGTAAGAGTTGGATTTCTGCTAAAACTCTTACATCTAATAGCAGAAAAAAACTGCAAATGGTTCCAATCATTTGTTTGGTGATGAATCAATTAATTCATCTCGACTGAAGTAAATTGTTTGTTGATATATCAGTTAAAATCATAATAAACTAAACATATAGTATTATTTAAGATTAGTTCATAACACAAGGGTTCAATTCCCTTCATCTCCACCATAAGTTCTTGATATACAAATAGTTACGCCACGTTAAATTGTTACATCAATATTGGATAATCTTCTATACTTATTACTCTGAAGAGTTATACTTAACAAATATAACAAAAAATAGAAAGAATAAAAATGAGTACAATTAACTTTCCAATTAACGTTGGAATCAATCAACCTAATCCCCAATATAACTTGGATGTAAGTGGAAGTATCAATAGTATGGGATACTTCGTAAACACCATTATTAGTGGAAGTGGTAGCAATAACTCGGAAGTTATTGATGCATCGGGTAATGGGTATCTAAAAAATGTTTCAGCATCGGCATTATTTATTAACAATGCCGCAACTACAGTTGGAAGTTCATATCCTGTTTATATGGGTATAAAATCATCGACGGGAGCAACCGTATATTCCGTAGCAACTGATGCCGCTGGATTTACCAGAATCTATTCTGGTCCAACCGGAGCTTCAACCGGAAGTGCCAATAAAGTAGAAGATAAAAATAGTCCTAATGCCGATAATTATTATGGTGAAAATACTGATTTAGGCGGTTATTATTTCAGAGGTCAAGGTGTATTTAGTTTCGGAAATCAATCGTCTCCTGCTATTTACACGGTTGGTTCCAATAATAAAGTAGGTATTAACAATATTAATCCCCAATATACATTGGATGTTGCCGGTAATGTTAATGCATATAATATTAGTTCTACTATTATCAACTGTCTTGCTATAACCGCATCTTTAATGGGAACTGCAAGTGCCGTAGTTGGACCTGTAAATGCTACAATATTCCAATTTCCTTATAGCAGTTCGGCTCATATAGTTAATGTAAATTATGCAACGGCATCGGCATATTTTCAAACTGTAACCACTGCATCAGGGTCAAATAATTTATTATTTGTATTCAATGGAACTCGCTGGACCAGTGCAAGTTTAGCCTGATATAATTCTCAATCATCACAAACACCGAAAAATAATTCGGTGTTTTTTATTTTTATCATATATTTATAATTTAGAACGGACAATACAGTTCGTCTAACACACATAAAGTAAGATATATGAAAAAAAGTTCTAAAAAGAAACATACCGTTACGCAGTCTGCTACTCCTTCTATTCCAAATACAACATTTCCACAATCTGTATTTTCCAATACCGAAGAATTCCAAAAAAATTATATACCAGTGACTTCTTCGTGTATAATTGATGAAAGAAAAAAAACAATAGAAAATGCCAAAAAAGTATTAGAAGACGCATTTGGTAATAGATATAAAAAAATATTCAATGAAGAATTAAACTCTGTTGTTGGAAATGCCAGTTGGGTAACTCAATCATTAAATTCAACAGAAATTCCACTATCAAACTCATCTTCTGTTAAACCTTGGACTTCTGATGATTTTTTAGGAAGTAATGTATTGCCTAAATTAAATACCAATGTTGATATTCCAATAGGAGACACCATATCAAATTTTAAAAAATGTATGGCTAATTATCCCCAATATATTTCAGTAGAAACTGCCACAGTATTAAATATTGCGGTGGCACTTGAAAATGAAGTTATATTAAACAATCTACCGGACGATGACAAAAAGGTTATAACCGAGCAATTAGACAAACAAAATAATAATGACATCATTCGGGAAAAATTTACTGTAAAATTAGATGATACTAAAGATTTTGAATTGATATTTAAAGTCAAATCCAAATTAAAAATAGAAGAACAAGATACAACTATCAACGAAATAGATAAAATGATAGATAAAATGATAGGGGAATTGGAAAAAGAATGTGAATTAAAACAAAATTCTAATATAACAATTCGTTTATTTAATACTGTTATTCATCCAAAAAATCCAGTTAGCACATTTGGAGTTCCAATATCAATAGACGGAGAATTAGTAACCAACCAAGAGGAAGATTCCGGTGTTAAAATTGAAGATGGAACTATTAAAATGGATACTGCTGGAAGATTTAAATATCTTGCCGGAATATCAAAAAATAAACCAACTCCAAAGTATGTATCTTCCGGCTCAGAACCTAAAAAAGATGGAGATCAAACAATAATAAAAAGTTCAAAAAATGCATATGAGATTAGACTTTCTGTGATTGAATGTGCCACAGATATTATTAAATTATCAAATAGAGCATACAATCCAGAAGAAGCAATAACATATATTTTAAAAGCGTCCAAAGATTTATATAAATTTATAGAAAATAAACAATAAATAGTTTCACTTTTTATGTTTTCACTCTATATTTATATAATATGAATAAAAATACATTAACTATATGGGAAGAAAAAAACTCAATCGAGCCGAAGATGAAATTAGAGAACAATGGAATAACAGATCCAAAAAATATTATCAACGAAACAAATTACGAATCCGAGAAGAACGAATGGAAAAATATTGGAAACAAAAAGAAAGTAAATTATATCGGAAATAAATTTGGATCATTAATAATAATAAAACAATATAATGGATTTTCTCCATGTGGTAGTAAAATTATTAAAGTCGATTACACATGTAATTGTGGACATATGGGAATAAATAAAAGAATAGGCAGTGTTAAACGACAATCTATGTGTATATATTGTAAAAAGAAAAATGAATTTAAAGTTAAAGAAATCGGAAGATCTGCATTTAATAATCTATATAATGACTATCGAACAGGAGCCAAATCTAAAAATCGTGAATTTAAATTAACACCGAATGAATTTGAACTTCTAACTAAAAATAATTGTTATTATTGTGGCGAAATTCCAAGTAATATTAAACATGCAAGAAATAGAACAGAAATTTATATCTATAATGGTATAGATAGAAAAGATAATAACAAAGGTTATATATCTGAAAATGTAGTATCGTGCTGTAAAAGATGTAATTTTATGAAATTAAAACTGTCTGATTTAGATTTTATAAACCATATTAAAAAAATTTACGAATATCAATCGAAATTCGTAGAAAATAAATAATCTTTACAATTAACAAGAAATAAATTATAATATTGTTATGAATAAAAATGCAGAAAAATGGGAAAAGACCGGATTACTTGAAGGTAGTTCTGCCGATATAAAAGACCAATTGGCAAATGGATTGGAAGAATTGGCTCAATTATTAATATTAAAATATGGAGATTCAACTGGAGAAATTGAAGAACGAGGTGGATTTGTGTCCGGTATGATATTGCCAATATTAGTTAGAATATATAACGAAAATATAAATGAAGATAATAGACCAGTAAATATTACTAATTTATTTCTTGATTTTGAAAAATATGTTGATGAAAACGGAATTGTAAGTCCTACTAATTACCGTCAAGGTGCTTGTGGAGTGGATGACGAAGCCGAATATTGTGAAACATATCTTACACATTTAAAAGAAAGAAAATAATTATGTCATTATCCCTAATAAATCTATTAAAATCAGATTCTGATTTTCAACGTCGTCTGGCCAAACGAATTGATGAAGTAAAAGAAGATAAAGGAAAGATTTTATCCTGTGCCGAAAATTATGGTAATAAATATAAACAGGAAGTATTGGAAGGCGAAGCGTTGCGCCTGAATCTTTTAACTGAGGGAAATCGAAAGGGAATGAGTGAAGAACAGATATTTGCGGGTCGTGGATTTATTCCAATGAAATCTACACCTATACTTAATATGTTATATTTTTTATTATCCGAATCAGATACCGACCCATATTATGGGAAAGAATTACAACGTAAAAGGGATAAATTAAATGAATATTTGACATCTACATATAAAACGGAAAATGATATATTAGAATCCGATGAAGCATTACAAGATATTGCAGAACTGCTATATGAAAGAAGCGAGGAGAGGCAGAATATAAATCAACAGTTAAGAGAAAATACCACAATAGAAGAAGTTGGAGAAACGACTGAACCTGATATGGAAACTCTTATTTATGATAATGTTGATTTAAAAACTTTTAATACAATTAAAAAATTAAAAGCACTTGCTTCTCGGTCATCAAGTATAGATGAGTCCGTGGCAGCATATAGAAAATGTTTAGAAATGTGTCAAAAGTATAATCTATCATATGATAAAATCCCATGTTATGTTAAAGGTGACATTTGACTATATGGAAATTAATAAAAAACAATGGATACGAACTTGTCCTAAGTGTGGTAAAGAAATTATATGTAAATCTAAAAAATATTTTAATTTATCTAATAAAATTAAATCGGCATGTTATAGTTGTGCATTTAAGGGAAGACCCCGTTCACTGGAATATAGAGCAAAAATAAGTAACTCATTAAAAGGTAGAAAATTAAGCGAAGAACGTAAAAGAAATGTAAAATTGGGATTACAAAATATGCCACCCGATAAAAGAAAAAGTTGGATATTAAAAGGCACATTAGCGAGAATTGGAAAACCAACTCATAATAAAGGGAAACCATCACCTAAAGAATGGAGAATGAAAATAAGAAATGGATTATTAAATATGGCTCCAGAATTAAAACAAAAAGTTATAGATGGAAATAAACAACGAAAATGCTCAGATGAAACTCGTAGAAAAATGCGCCTTTCCCGTATTAAATACATTGAAAAAACAAGATTCGGAGGAAATCGAGTAACGCCAAGGTTTAGTATTGAGGCATGTAAATATTTTGATAAATTAAATAAAGACGGATGGAATTTACAGCACGCATTAAATGGAGGAGAATTTTATGTTAAAGAACTGGGATATTGGTTGGATGCATATGATAAAAACAAAAATATAGTAATGGAATATGATGAAGGTCATCATAATCAACGAAAAGAAGCAGATAAAAGACGAATGAATGAAATAAAATCACATTTGAACTGTAGATTTTTTAGATGTGATGCGGTAAGCGAAGAATTAAAAGAATATTAAACATGAATATTCCTATTTTAACAAAAGAAGAAATTGAAAAACTTGGATTTATATATGAATCCGATGAAACCAAATGTAAAACTATAAAATTAGCATTACATGTTCCAAGAGTCATGTATGACGAGTTTTATCCTGAATTGGTTAAACAAACTCCATTTAAATATGTAAACCAAATCACAGAAACTCCTAATCCATATGAAGGAAACTTTAATTTTTGTGCCGACCCCAAAATGTTAGTTACTGGACATAATTAAATTATATGAAATATATTACATTGGAAATATTCAAGACTATAGTATTTGTATTCATCGGATTGCCTATGTTACTATGTTTTACATTATATAATTGTATTCGTATTTCTCAAGCTAGACGACAAGGAAAAACATATTATTGGAAAAGTGATACTATTAAAAATTATGAATGAAACAACAATATTACCAGATGGCTCTGCTTTTAACACTGCTATTATAATGTCAAATGATGAAGCAATGGCTTTACCTTTAAATAAAAGACCACTGTGCTATAGAATATCAAATGAAATGTATATGGCAGTATGGGAGGCAATTGGATTGGCAACTGGATGTTGGAAAAAATTGCCAGAAAATTCTGAAATAGATACATACAAAGCATCTAATATAGTAGTAGATTTATGTTTTAAAATAGCCGAAGAATTGGAGAAAAAATAATTATGAATAACGAAGAATTAGCATTAAAATCATTAATAGGATTATGGGTTGGCGACTGTATTGGAAATATGGGGCAACTTTATAATGTAACCGATATTCTAAAAGCATTCGATGAAGGAATATCTAAGTTTGGAATAAATAATATCGATTCACGAGGAGCCTCTTTTCAATATTCTGATGATACGGATGAAGCAATTGTATTATTTAATCATATTCTTAAAAATAAAGAAATATTACAAGATGATTTGGCAATGGAGTTCTCCAAACGATTTATGTATCATCAAGATGGGGGAGAATATATGGGATATGGGTTGATGACTCGTAAGGTATTAAAAGATATATATGAAGGAAAACCTTGGAGAGAAGCCAATTTAACATTTAAAAAAAGTGAAGGAATGTCTTCAACCGATAATGTTATTGCCGGTCTTGCCGCTGGAAAATCAGTAAAAGAAAGTTTGGCGGCTTTGAAAAGTTTATCGGGTAATAAACCAATCGACCAACAATTAGTAGGTTCATGTGGAAATGGTTCGGTTATGCGTATTCCTCCATTGGGTGCTTATTACTATGGAAGTCCAATAACTGATGTTATTAAACAAGCCACATTATCCGCCGAACCAACTCACAGTCACCCTGAAGGAGTTGCTGGGGCTATTGCAATAGCATTATTATCAAACTTTATTGCTTCTATGGTTGAACTGATGAAAGTAAATCCAAATTTAACAATAGATTCTGAAATCCATTATAAATCATTATTGAGCTTTGTTCCCAAAGGAGAAGTGTGGAATGGAATTGAAAAAGCATCTAAATTATCCATTGGGACTCCATTGGCAAAACTAATTGAAGTATTAGGAAATGGAACTCATGTTACTTGCCAAGATACCGTTCCTCTATGTGTATTTTTAACCATTAAAGCATTGAGAAAATATCCAATCGATGAAATGTATGAAAAGGCAATCATTGAAGTCTGTCAATGTTCTGGTGATGTTGATACAAATTGTGCTATTGTTGGTGGAATGATTGGCATTATTAGTCCAGTGCCTACGAAATGGATTAAATATTGTCAACCAATGGAAGGAGTGCTCGACCAGCCATTACCAGAGATTCCAACAAGACAGAAAAAAGAAGCATCATATAATAAAGATGTAGTTAAAGACGTATTAACTACAGTCAAACAACACCTACCCTAAAGGGATAGGTGCTTGTAATACTTCCCGACTAGCAGAAGGTTTACATACGATTGGTGAGTTGACTTTCACCTGCCACGCATAATAATTATTTATTGAGCATGGGAGTTTGGAACGAAGTCCTATATTACAAGCCGCATTAATATCCGCATGTAATATTTGACCATCTTTTCCGATATACCTGCCACCAATTCTTTGACCGTCGAGTTTTCCAGTTCGATGGTCAATTTGACTTGTGTATGATGGATTTACTACGATAACCGTTTTCTCATTTAAGAGTGCCTTATAGGTAATTATTCTTCTCAATTCAAACATTGGAATTTGAGAAATTCTATTTTTATTCTGATACTTATGCTTCTTAACTTTTAATGATTTAAGATTCTCTAAGACAATAACATCGGCAGTCGTGTCTTGGATGATTCTATTTGCCAAATTATGAGACATATTCTTGTTTACGTTATGCTCTTTATGTCGTAATTTATTTAAATGGGTTCGGGATGATTTCGTCCCTTTAGATTTTAATGCCGATTTGAGATGTCGTAATTGTCTCTTTCTAGCATTAAATGATGCGCATTTATACAATTTACCTTCACTTGTTGCCGCTAAATTCACACATCCCAAATCAACTCCAATCGCTAATTTGTTTTGAGATTTAACTTCGGAAATGGTAAAAGTTAAAGCAATGTAAATATCGTTATTATGAACAAAAAGCAATGGGTCACAAAAGGCATATTTAGACATTAATTCTCGTAATTTAGGGAATATGTATGGTTGACATTTAACTCGTTTTCCCAAACTAATCAAACTAAATGTTCCATTTTTATAGGAGTATGTTCTTTTATCAAGACGAATTGACAAATTCTTTTTAATTGGTGGATTTTTTATTTTTTGTTTATTTGATTTAATTGTCCTAAATGTAGATAATACGGACTGTTCTGCGGAAATTACTACTTGGGATGGAATGGTTGGGTTATTTTCTCGGAATGACTTATAAAATTTAGAATGTAAATCAATGATGGAGTTTTTCGGTAGAGTAAATTGGATTTTTGAGCATTCATTCCACACAAACAGTTGGGAGTCAAGCATTTTAATGATATTTGATTTATCATTATCGTCCGTGAATATCAACTTGGTGTTGTATGTTAATTTACTCATCTACATATAAATACACGTGAGAATCCCAAAACACAAAAAATCTTTCATACAGTGAAGATATTTTTGGTTGACATTTGATGGGTGGTGTGTTAATATTGAGAATGGTCGGAATTCCTCCACGAGGCTAAAGCCGTCGTGGTTTCCTTCCTCCAAAAATTATGAAAAATATATGTAGAATGTGCAATAATGAAGTTCCCAATGACTTTTTATTTTGTGTAGATTGTGCCGAAGATATAGTTAAAACTTGGCCCAAAGGTTGGAAACCAGAATTAAAACTCGAAACGTTACCAGAAGTTAAATCTAGATTAGATACATTTGGATTTTTACATAATAAAAATACAAAGTTCTGGAGAGTTCGTAGTATAGGACAGTTTAAAAATCTAATTGGAATGGAAATTGGGAGATTTATACATTCTTGTCATATCGACTCAACTGATTTTATTGTTTTATTTTTCATTAAAAATTATAATAATAAAAACGAAATTGGATATTTTTCAGATAATTGGCTTACTGAAATAACTTCATAAACATATGAAAATACTTTTGACCAGTGGCGGAACAGTAGTCCCAATAGATTCCGTTCGTAGAATAACCAATATGAGTTCTGGAACATTCGGTTCTAAAATTGGAACTGAATTATTGAAACTGGGACATGAATTGGTATTTTATAAATCTAAAGATTCTAAAACTCCAATGTCAACAAATATCAATGTGATGACTGGATATGATATTGAACGTTTTGCTGAATGGTATAATAAAACTTCTAAATATATAGAACATTACACTGAATATGATTATTCCACTTACGACCAATATTCTGACGGTTTAAAGTTTATTATTGGAGTGGAACAGCCCGATGTTATAGTTCTGGCGGCAGCAGTAAGTGATTATGGAGTTGAAAATTATTTCAATGGAAAACTCCGTAGTAATGATATGTTTAATATCAAATTAAAACAACTTCCAAAGTTAATTAACAGAATTAAAGAATGGTCTCCTAAATCTAAATTAGTAGGGTTTAAACTATTGGTAAATAGTAAAGAATATGATTTAATCGAGGCAGCAAAACGAAGTATTAAGATATGAAAAACAATTAGCATTATTGGAAGATTGTATTAAGATATCAAAGGAGAATAAAGTATGACTCTCTGTGAAAAAATACAAAAGGTAGCCAACGAAATATATGAAAAAACCAATACGTCAACTGCAAATTATTTAATTATACGTTGTAGATTTCCAAAGAACTGCTGTAGGAAACGAATGAGAAAAATATACAGACAACAATTAAGAAAGTGGGAAGGAGTTCTATGCTCGGCGCAATAATCGGAGACATAATAGGAAGTAGGCACGAATCGTCGCCCAAATATCCAAAACGACCAGTTCAAAATAAAAACTTTAGGTTATTTACTCCCCAATGTAGATTTACCGATGATACAGTATTGACTTGTGCCACCGCAGAAGCAATAATAAATCATCCAGTTCATTTTTTTGGATTTAGGGTTCCTACTCCAATCAAATATTCTGATAGTTATTATAAATGGGGAACTAAATATCCCGATAGAGGATATGGAAGCGGGTTTAAAAAATGGTTGGCAGATTCGAGTAAAGTTTTACAAATTAATAATAGTTATGCCAATGGAGCAATGATGCGGTGTAGTCCTATCGGAATGTATTATAGTGATTCTAATATAGAAACTGCATTGGAAAATGCAGAAGAAAGTATTAAATATACGCATAACTCTCCCGAATCTATCAGAGGGGTAAAATCTATTGTTACTGCAATCCATATGGCAAAAAATGGATATGATAAAATGGAAATTGCAGATTATATTCAAGAGAATTACGGTCATATGCTCAATATTACATTAGACGAAGCCAGAAAACAACCAAAGACAACTATTCGATGTAATGTTACTGCACCACAAGCATTAATTGCATTTATGGAATCTAATAATTACGAATCTGCAATTAGAAATGCTATATATATCGGAGGTGATACAGATACTAATGCCGCAATTGCTGGAGCTATTGCCGAAGCATATTATGGAACGGAATCTATATCCAAAGAATTAGTCGAAACTGCATGTTCGTATTTACCTGAAGAAATAATAGTTTTAATTAAAAAATTTTATGAAGCAATAAAATATAATCCCGATACAAATGAAATACCAAAATAAAAAGTTTACTATTGAATGTGAAATGTCCGAAAGATGGATACCTCATTTTCTTGCTATGTTAAAATATATGCAACAATTAGGAGGATTGGGAGGTTCTCGTATCGTATCTCTATATTGTGATGGCGATGGTGATTATAAACCAAAGTTCAAATGGGATATTTCATTGAATGATATGGTAGAACCTAAACACGATGATAATGGTGATAGATTATATGATGCTGGGTAATTATGAAAAATGAAATAAAATATATGGATGATATTGCCGACATTTTAAATAAAGTTCCGGCTCAATTTGAATCATTATGGTCTGAACTATATCAATTTTATCCAGATGTAAATACACTATCATTCTCAGAAAGAGAACAATGGAAACTATTTACCAAAAAAATAGTTAATCATTTTGTTAATAATTTGAAAATAGATGATATGTGTAACACTTCATTTGATATAGGAAGAGCAGAATCAAAAGAAGATACTACATTTGAATTAACTGATAAATTTTCCGAAATTATTGAAGATGCTTCCGATAAATTGGAACAATTAAAAACAAAATATTTATGACGATTTATGAGTCGGTTCGTAAGAAATTAAAAACAAATACCAATAGTTATTATAAAAATAAATGGTTAAGATGGATTATTTATAATATTGCAATAGGATGGGAAAATAGTGATTTTGATTATTATTGTGTTGGTATTTGGATTCCTACATTTATATATAAATATGAAGATGGTGAAGGAAATACAACAACTACATTAGATTTTAATACCCGAATATCCTATCAACGAGCATATGGATATGAATCAATAATATTTCAATTATTTGGATTTGGAATAAGTTTTACTAGTCAGTGGTCGTATTAAAAATAATATTATGAAAATATGAAATCATTTAGCAAACAATTTTGTAAATGTAAATCGGCTGGATATACCGATAAACACGAATTTCAATCATTGGGAGACCATCCAGAGTGTAAAACTATGAGAAAATTGTCATCGGAATAGTATTTATAGATATATTGCCATAATCGTATAATTTGGTTAATACTTTAGTTTCGTAAACTAAATATTTCAGTTCAAATCTGAATTATGGCTCCATAAATATTCTATTTTAATCTCATTATAATATATTTATATGTTATATTATGACTCCAAAACTATTTATACTCGAAAATAACAATCAATTCAAATTAAATGATTATATTTTATTTGAAGGACTTCTTCTAAAACGTGCCGGTGATAAACTAGTAGCCGTATCCGATGCCCCCGATAGAAAAGGACAAAGTGCTGAAACTTTTCGTAATAAAGATGCCTTGAAAACAAGAGGATTTAAATGGAATCCAACATTAAACTCATGGGCTATAGATGCTAACAGATTGCAACATGCCCAAGAAGTATTAGGAATTATAAATAAAAAACCAATCGAGAAGTTTATCGATAAAATAGAGGAAATACCTGAGTTTTTAGAAAATACCGATAATTTATCCCGTAAAGATGAATTGGGACAGCAGATTGAAAAATATGTTGATGAATTAAGTTTGGCAGTTGATGCTACTACTCAATCAGCAAAAGTAAAACAATTCTTGGAGTTTTATGCTAAATTTCATGGATATAGTTTTTATAATACCATGTTAATTTATTTACAAAGACGTGATGCTACCCACGTTGCCGGATTTAAACAATGGGAAGAAAAGTTTCATAGACGTGTTAAAAAAGGAGCAAAAAGTATAACTATCTTGGCACCTATTAAAAGAAAAGAAGAAGTTCCCAATGCAACTGCTACATCGGGTGGAGATGAAGCCGATGTTGATGCTGGCACAAAACAACGTCAATTTGTTAGATTTATGGCAGTTAGTGTATTTGATATTTCCGATACGGAACCAATTGACGAACAAGGAGCAATTCCAGATAAATTACAATGGCATGGAAAAAATGATGCCAGCGAATTAGCCGATGAAATATGTTTATGTGCCGAACAAATATGTAGTGAAATGGGAATTAAAGTAACTAATGTAGATGCAACCAGAGGAGAAAAAGGATTTAGTGCTGGAGGTCATATTAACCTATCCAGTGATATTGCAGGTGCGGCAAAAGCTTCTACATTTATACATGAAATAGCACATGAATTATTACATTCCCGAGGACAATTCAAATCTTATATTGGAGATGATGAAGATAGTAATGATTTAAGCAGAGAAATAAGAGAACTTCAAGCCGAATCAGTTTCCTATGTTGTATTAAAATATTATAATCTTCCCGTAGAACATCATGCGGTGTATTTAAGTTTATGGAAGAGTAATTCTACCTCCATTAAACGTAACCTTGATATAATTAAAAAGGCATCGGACTTTATAATTAAGCGTATAAACGTTATTAAAACTGAATTATTTGAAAAACAACCAGAACAAAGTTTAAATTGATATTTAATTATAACAATTTATATTACTCCATTTTTCTGCAATAGTTTTACATAAAGTTATAAAATCTTTCATTGATAATGTATGTTTAGAAAAATTAACATTTTTATGAACCCATTGAATATTTCCCTTTATATATCCTAAATTATTATCTATCCTATCAGGAGAGGCAGTAAATAACATTCGTTCAGATGATATTGTAAGTGGAAGACCTGATATAGCACATTTAAAATTTTGTTTTTCTAATAATTCCCACAAATATTCAATAGTAACAGAAAATTCTATATTTCTCTTCTTGGCATTTGATTTATAACTATTGAATTTATGAGCACTTATTTCTTTATATCCTTTAAAATTAAATGATTTATTACCTCTAACATTTTGTTTAATAGCATATTTTTTTAATCTATGACTTCTCGTTTTAATAGACAATTTACTTCGATGCGGGAGCAATTCACATAATTCATTCATAGTTTTTATTTCAATGTTTTCATTAAATATTCTTATTTCTTCATCACTCCATTTTCCCTTTTTAATAATAGGATTTATAACAAATCCTTTCTTTTTCAATTTTAAAATACGTTGTCGAACGGAATTTCTATCTCGTCCAAGTTGTGCCATAAGTTGAGTAATTGGTTTGTTTGTTCCGTTTATTAGAACATTATCGTCTTCAGAAGTCCATTTCATAATATCATTTTGCTACTTTATTTGTTTATGTTATATATAAATAGTAGCAAGATGATTAAAAATATGATAAAATTGAAAATATTTTTTATTGACAATTTTTAAATTTCTGATATGATGTTGGCATGTTAAATGAAATAAACGAGTTTTTAACGAAATTGGAAAACGAATTTCCATATTCTACAATGCATAGTGGTTTTAGAGGTCATCATTCAATTTATAAAGATGATTATGGAACATTACAATTGCAGTTATGGTCCAATGAAAGAGCATTTACAATTCCATTGAATGGGAATTATAGTGATGCCGTTTATAAAGTATTAAATATGTTGAATACGTCAACCAGAAGAGATAAAAACGGAAGATTTAAAAAAGAACTTGACAAAAATATAAAATCTGATATGATGTTGAAAGTTGAGACGAAAAAATAAATGAAAATATTTGCGAATAATTTAAAAGTCGCTTATATGTATAAAATAGAATGAATACAGTAAATAAAATTAAATGGTTTAGCCGCCCCTCGAATAAAGGGATGTGTCTCACTGTACATTCATATAATAATCAAAGTACAGTTGCAGTGTTAGGAGCGGAAGATAAGAGAAAGGTTGGTTCATAAAGGGAAAGTGTAAGGGAAAAGTAAAAATGAACCAACCGACCAGAAAATAAGGTCGGTTTTTTGTTTGACAAATGTAAAAAGTGTGGTAAGATAGTTAAGTAATAAAGAATTTGTAAGTTAGAGTTGGGTTAAAGCAGAACTCTATCCAAGCGGAACCCAAGTGTGACAAAAACGGAGATCGGTCTATCATCGACCCAGATGACGAATCTGACAGGTGACAAGGCGAAAGTTGTGTTAAGTGTAATAATTTTAATGCGGATGTAGGTAAGTGGCCGAAACCAATGGACTTTTAATCCATAGATCATTGATCCATCACGAGTTCGAATCTCGTTGTCCGCACCATTTATAATCTTCTAGGTGAAGACCTATTCGGTGGACATTACGTTTCCCGACAATCAAAATACTAATCCTATCGAGAGTAATATTCATTGATAGGTATAATTTTAATGCTACAAATGAACCATTAAACTTTAGACGGTTGATTAGCCTTTCATACTGGAATCGTAATAGCAAACAAGGCATTTTAATATTACGCAGTTCAAGGAACAATCCAAACTCCAAATCTGGAAAGCGGGAGGCAGTATCTCGGCGTAATGCAGACTTCCTTACCAGTGGTAAGTAAGATATCAAGGGTTTTCTCGTTGAACCAGTCTGACGAATCAACGATTTAATATACATATCGACTAACATAGGTCATCGTATCATATGTACGAGGTAAAGTGATGTAAACTTTTATGTATGCCAATTTTTAAGTTGCACAACGTAGCGTTAAACGATACAATCTGCAAACGTAAAAACAATCACGTCCATGAGTTATTGGTGCAAATCCAATCAAGTTAATAGTTCTTGTAGTGTAACAGTAAAATATCTGGGGCAGCAGAATAAAAACTATATTTAATGGTGTTTATAGTGTAAAGGTTTTGCACTTTAATTTGTGAAATTAAAAGAGCACGGTTCAATTCCGGCTAAACACCCCATTTATTATGTTTAATCAAATTGTAACAATGTTTTATAAATATTTTCCTATTTATAAACGTATGCAAAAATCAATTTTAAATCCGATTGTAACATTTTTTAAAAAACAAAGTTCTTCTACTGATAAAGATATAAAAAAATCTATAAGAATACTGTTTATTATAAAAGAAAGAAACATCTATGGAACCAAATCAGTATCTTATGGTCTGGTTAATTCTTGTGAGTTTGTCGCCAATGTATTAAGAGAAAATAACATTGAAGTAAAGGTGATTCAAGTCATTGATAATAATGATATTGACCGTGAAGTTTTTAATTATAAACCAACTCATTGCTTTATTGAAGCATTATGGGTAGTACCTGAAAAATTTAAAGAATTATCCAAATTACATCCGAATGTAAATTGGTATGTTAGATTACATAGTATGATTCCATTTTTGGCAACTGAAGGAATATCATTTCAATGGTTGAATGAATATATGGATTTAAGAAAACAAGGAATTAAAATTTCAATTGCATGTAATAATAAACAGGTTTATGATGAATTATCAGATTTATATAAATATGTAATTTATACTCCTAATATGTATAAATTAAATGATGAATATTTTGTTAACATAAATGCCAAATCCGATATTGATGCAATAACCGGTAAAAATATATTAAATGTAGGTTCATTTGGAGCATTAAGAATATTAAAAAATCACGTTCAACAAGCAATCTGGGCAATTAACGTTGCCAATGAAATTGGAAAAACTTTATATTTTCATATAAATGTAACTGAACACGAAACTGGAGAAGGAATACCACTTCTTAAAAATCTAAAAAGTCTGTTTCAAAATACCAGACATAAATTAGTAGAACATGGATGGATGCCACATGATGATTTTCTTCAATTAGTAAAACAGATGGATTTTGGTATGCAGTTATCATTTACTGAAACCTATTGCATTGTTGCCGCTGATTTTGTTTATTGCGGCATACCTATAATAGTATCAGAAGAAATCAATTTTATTAACAAAAAATCAACCGTTAACATATCATATCCCGATGAAGTTAATAAATCTATGTATCTATGTTTGAACAATTCTGAAATTGCAAAGTTAAATAAACAAAACTTACAATTATTAAATAAATCAAATGAAGATGCTAAACGAGAATGGTTAACATTTTTAAATAAATAAATAAATATAGGAAGTTTGTTTGATAGATAAACGTCTTCCCCGAAAGTATCAAAACGGAAACTATTATTTTAAATGGGTTCTAAGCATAAAAAGCGATGCAGTAGGCTCTTACCCTTCAGAAATCGGGGCAGTACCGATAGAACTCACCAATGATTAACCTGACCTTATATAGAAATATATGAAGCAGTAAGACACTTAAATGTGTAAAGTTAGGCCAATTTATTTGCACATGTAACTCAGAGGCAGAGTATTGCACTTCCAATGCAAAGGTCGAGATTTCAAAATTCTCCATGTGCTCCAATTTAGAAGGGTTTTTAAGAACCCTTTGTTGTTAGGTTGAACCAAACTGAGAATTGTAAATGTGATAATGTAAATCACTAGCCTAACACGTTTTTTAATTAAGGGACTGTGGTATAAATGTTATTACGCCGGTATCCAACCGGAGATAATGGTTAAAATCCATTCGGTCCCGCCAATTTTATTAAATATATCCCCTGACGAGGGTGGACAAAATGTGTATGGTGGATAATAAGATATCTTTTATCACAATCATCGTGGGAAACCACTTTTAAATAACGTATAGTAGAATAGGTGACATTGAAATATTTAATAAAAGTTTTTATAAATGGGGCATTCGCCTAGTTGGTATGGCATCAGTTCTGCAAACTGAAATAAGTCGGGTTCAAGTCCCGAATGCTCCACCTGAAAGTTCACATTTCCACGCTTTTTTGTCTCCACACTTATATTTATAATGTATGAGAACAATAGAATTGAAATGTAGTGGATGTGGAATAACATTTAATAAACCTACGAATGAATACAATAGACAACTTAGAAAAGGACGAATATTTTTCTATTGTAATCTTAATTGTAGTAGTAAATATACTTCCGATGGAAGAATAAAATGTAAAGAGATAGTATCAAATTGTTTATTTTGTAAAAAATTATTTTTAACTACAACTCATAAAAAGGCACGTAAATGTTGTTCGTTAGATTGTGCCAAAAAACAATCACAGTCGTTTGTAAATTATACTAATATATCAAAAACATTAAAACTATATTATAAAAATAACCCAATAAAAAAACACATTACAGTTGAAAATAGAAAATGTAAAATGTGTAACGTAATATTCAATATAGAAACTTGGAACCCTAAAAAAACTTGTTCGGATAAATGTTTTAGAGAATTATTACGAAAAAACTCAACATTTAATCCTAATTGTGGCGGCTCCACTAATTATAAAAAAATAAAATATAAAGATATTTGGATGGATTCTTCTTGGGAAGTTGAAGTTGCTAAATTAATGGATGATAAAAATATAATTTGGGAACGAAGTAGAAAAAATCATATGTTCTGGTGGACTGATGAAACCGGAACAAAAAGAAGATATTACCCAGATTTTTATTTACCAAAATACAATCTATACTTAGATCCAAAAAATAAATATAAAATTACACTTGATGAATATAAAATGAATCAAGTTATAAAAGAAAACAATATAAACTTAGTATGGGGATTATTACCATATATTAAAGAAACAATAAATAATTTAATTCCTCAGTGATATAGTTTTCATATGTCAAATGAAGATATATTGATTAAAAAATATTTGGATAGTGGATATTCACATGAATGTCCAGTGTGTGGTAATGAAGTTGAATTTATATCATCAGGACATGAACGTGATTCATCAGGTGATATGTATAAATGTATAAAATGTGATTGGATGGTTTCTGAAATCGGAATTTGGTGCGTGAGAACATATTACAATAAATAATTTATACCAAAAATATTGACAATATAGTGACATTCTGATATGATAATCACCTATGAAAAAATTAAATAAAAATACTAAAAAATTATATACCTTGATGAGTTCCACTGTTTTTTTAAACGAACCAGATTATGAAACGTCATTATTACCAAAATCAAAACAATATGACGAAGATCTTAAAACAATTGCTGAATGGATGGTAACTCATAAAGAAGAACTTACTACTATTTTAAGTAAAGTTTAATAGATAATTTATAATGTATCCTTAACGCTTGATTGATGTGCATGTCAATCGGACAAAGCGCACCAGTAAGGATCGTTCAAAGGGCAGTAATGTACCTTTATTTATTATTAATAGTTGTCCTTTTAATAATAAGTTATTTACGCTAACAAGAAAGTAAAGTTTCGGAAGAGACTACTCGGGGATAAACCCTGCTTTGACACTCTTTGAAAGAGAATGGCGGCTTCTTGTAGTATAATTTTTTAAAGTGAAAGATATTTATATATCAGAGAACGAGTGAACTCGGTCAACATAGCAATGGCTCTTTACACTGAGAATGTAACACTTTAATAGTTTTCAACGGTGGTTAGTTCAGAGGAAGAACGCTAAATTTGGGATTTAGAGGCCGAGATTTCGAAATTCTCACCACCGACAGAGAAACTTGTAGTTCAAATCATTTTTATCCGACTTTTCCTAAAATCGTTTATATTTATACTGTATATGAGTATAATAGACGAAAAAATACAGGAAAATATAGAACATTTCAAAACAACAGTTTCCATAAGTAATGGAACTGGAGATATATGTAGAAAATATAATTTTAATGATAATGGAAAATCACGAAATACAATTAAAAAATATATATCTGAATATGATTTAGATATTTCTCATTTTGGTATAAAGTCACATCCTATAAAATATCCGTGGATTGAAAAAGAATGTCCGATATGTAAAACTATATTTAATACTCAACAAGGACATCCACGAGAAACATCTACTTGTTCTACTAAATGTAGCAATACACATTTTAAGAGTATTCGATATACAGAAGCAAGTAAGAAAAAACAATCAGACGCTATTAAAAAGTATAATTTATCAATAGGACACATTCCTCAAATAAAATCAACAAAAGTAAAAACAATTAGACATAAATTAGAATATAATTGTAAATTTTGTAGTAATAAATATTATCCTTGTAGAGTTGATTCAAAATATTGTTCTAATAAATGCTCTGCCAAAGATAGAATAAATAATTTAGAATACAGAAAAAGGTTAAGTGATGCCAATAAAATTTTAGTAGCAAATGGAACACATAAAGGATGGAAACCTCGCTCCAATCCTTCGTATGCTGAATTATTTTTTATGACTGTATTAAAAAATAATAACATTGACTATAAACACGATGAACGATGTGGTAAATATTATATAGATTTTGCTATTGAAAATAAAAAAATAGCATTAGAAATTGATGGTAAACAACATAAGTATCCCGATAGAATGTTAAAAGATGCGGAGAAAGATAAATATTTACTTGACAATGGCTGGAAAGTCTATAGAATAGAGTGGAATACAATAAATACCGATGATGGTAAGAAGTTGATGAAAGAAAAAATAGACAAGTTTATAGAATATTATGGAAATTAGAAGATTTACAGCCTAATGAGTGAAAGTGACCGATAAAGTGCATTTGGTAGCTCAGCCTATGATAAGGCTCGGAACATGTTGGTTCAAATCCAACCTCACTCGCCTTTTTAATAATTTATCATCATATTCATAAGACCTGTTGTTTTATGGTTTATTTACCGATGGTAAAACTTGAATGGACATATCAAGTATAAATAAAAGTCCTCCAATTTAATCTTAATATAATCGAAGGTGTTTGTATATAGTTCAATGGAAGAACGTTCCCGTTGCAGGGAAAGGCACGGTTCGATTCCGCACGAATAATGTAGTAAATTATATTAAGATGATACAGATAGACGGCAGCGCAGCCGGAACTGATAATTAAATCGCAATGGGCGGTTTATTTATCGATATGTGAAATCCTGAAACATTTTTTTAATCCGCTGTGAATTTGTAGGGTTATAGGTTTGCTCTGAAGAAGCGAAAAATTCCGTTCAACTCGGAAACAGCGGGCCAACTCTTTTAACTAAGAAATAGTAGCACTATTATTGTTGTTTGTGCTACTTCACATATATGTATATGAAGAAAGAAATATTAGAAAATTTAGTAAATCAAGGAATGTCAACTACAGAAATAGGAAGACAAATAAATTTAAGTCAATCATGTGCTAGGTATTGGCTTAAAAAATACAATTTAAAAACATGTCCATTACATCTATTGGAAAATAGATACAAATATAATAATGAAAAAATATTAGAAGTTTGGAAGTCGAGTGATTCTATCAATCAATTTTTGTTAAATTTAAATGTAGGAACGAGTGGAGGAGCATGGTATCATTATAAAACCAGATTGGAAAAGTTAGGAATAGATTTATCCGATTCTACTTTAAATGGAAGAAGTCGAGGAGGTCAAAAAACTGCCAAATTAAAAAATAGAGAAAATATTAAGAAAAAAATAAGATTACCAAGACCGGCACTAAAAAAGGCAATGGATTTAGAAAACATTCCATATGAATGTATAGATTGTAAAATTTCAATGTGGCGTGATAAAAAACTTAAATTACATATCCATCATAAAGATGAAAATAAACGCAATAATCATATTTCAAATTTAGAATATTTATGTCCTAATTGTCACGGAATAAAACATTATGTAGAAGATTAATTTGGTGTCATGAAATAGGTTTCATGAAACGATAAAGTGCCCATAGGATGGGTTAAACAAGGCAAAATATTATGGTTATAAACATAATAAAGTAGCGGCTTTATTTAATTACTTGACTTATTTTTTATCTATGCTATGATAGCAGTATGAAAGAGAGAGCAAGAGTTAATAAAAAATTAACACAACATGACTATAATGATGAATGTCATATACAACGTCTAAAATTTAGAGATCGGGTTGGTGATATTATTGCTGAACATAACAGTCACGGATTATGTTATGATTTAATGTTTAATAATGGCGAAATTGCCACCTATGATCCAGATGAATTGGATTTTTTTCAGTAGTCCCAACAAATTATCGCATTTGTCAAGAATAAATAAAGTCTATAGTGTTATAGGTGGGGCGAATTGATTTAGTATAGAAAAAACCAATATAGATTGACGATTATTTAGTGGTTTGGAATGTTGCAACATTTGCCGATTCAATCCTATACTAATTAGAGTTTTAATTGCGGGTTACAGTTCTGCTGAACTGGAATGTATCGTAAGCATTTTTAGAGTCGTTGAATCCGGCTACCCGCAACCAGTATTTTAATGTTGGTGATATGAGTTTAATTATATCTATTTAAAAAATACATATATTAAAATTACGTTGCCGACACCAATTTTTAATGGGGTATTCGTATAACGGTTTATTACGCTCGGCTGTCGCCCGAAGAATAGAGGTTCGATTCCACTATATCCCGCCATTTTATGAATTATTGTAATCGGGCAACATACCGCCACGCAACGGCAGGAGTTCACGTTCAAATCGTGGTTCATAATGTTTTAAGTAAATAATTTAATGGAAAAATATTTGATTGATAAACGAAAGATTTCGGTTTTTAACCCCGAATTTACTTATTTAATGGTCCTGTGATGTAATGTAACATCTTCGGTTGATGTCCGAAGCTTAGTGGTGCAAATCCACTCGGGACTACCATATTTGGCAATGTAATTCAAAGGCAGAATGTTCGCTCGATAAGCGAAAAGTTGAGATTTCGAAATTCTCCATTGCTACCAAGATTATCAAAATATTCAATTTAAGAGTCGTTTAAACGGTTGAAAAATTATTTTTAACTATTGCTAAACTACCATATTCAATGTGATGTAGGTTCGATTCCCTTGCTCTGGCGAGTATGTTATATTGAATTAAAAATTGGGGTTGCTATCTGGTGAGAAGTCGGGTATAAGTTGAATTATATTTCCGAAGTGACAGGTTCAATTCCTGTAACCTCTTCATTTTTAATATAATTCAATATATTTATATCTATTATGAGTAATAAATTATTTGAATGTATGGTGGGTAATCGTTTTCGCATGAAAATTGTAGAAAATGTGCCGCTTCAATCTCCTGAAGAGAAGGAAAAGAGTTACTTAATAAGTCAAATATCTGATGACTATAAAAGTTTACATGGTATGCGTCCCAGAATGATTAAATATGATGAATTATCCATTGAAGAATTAAGACAAATTGCCGATGAATTATCACAAAACATTCATGATATGTTAGAACGTGAAAGAAATGATGAAAAACAACATCAATCTGCCACTCAAAATGCAATGACTCCTAAAAAATGGACGGTTGGTGATATAACTGGACTGGAAGAAATTCATCCAGAGGATACCGCCGAAGAACATGGTGATGGATATAGAAATGATGCTCAACGTGCGTTTGCTCATGCTCAAACAACTCACGGTCCTACGGAAGATGATACTGAAAAAGCAAAAGCTCTTGCTGCTCAAGGCAAGTATGTAGTTATTTCTATAAACAATATGCATGATAAAGCAACCGATGCAGTGTTAGGACAACATGTTTCAATTGAATCGGTTCATCCTAATAGTCAAGAAGCAGAAAAAGCTGCGGCGGCATTAGTAGGACATTCTGATGGGGTTAATATTGTAAGTCCAGAGTCAGTTAAATCAACTGCTCAACCCGCTAATGATGTAGTTGATGATGTTCCATTTGAATGTGTTGGTGGCAATACGTTTAAATTAAAATAATTCATCATTTTGTCACTACTACCATGTGTAGATAGTGCTTTCGGTATCGTTAGGTAGGCGATACCAGCTTAAATTTATTAAATAGGCGGCAACTCGAATCGTCTAAAAATAGGAACCGAATCCAATCGGGGAATATGAAGAGTGACTACTGGAAAGACAGTGCCAACTTAATTCCCATTAGTGTAAGGGTTTTGCACGGAAAGCTTTGAACTTTTAAGACTATTTTCGAGTAATAGATGGGGAACCAATTATTAATGTTTAGACACAGGAAAGTTCGATTATTTGTCTTTCTATTATATATTTATATGTATGAGACAAATACATAAAAGGGCAAAGCGAAGTATAATATGGAAAATTCCAATAGAAGAATTTCAAAATCATGTTCAGTCATCCACTTCTTTAAGTGAACTACTAAATAAGTGTGGACTTGAAAATAAAGGAGGCAACACAAATACCTTAAAACGAAGATTGATTGAAGAAAAAATTGATTATTCTCATATACCACTTGGTATAGATTCAAATAAAGGTCGAAAATTTTATAATTTAGGTAAAATGACAATCGAAGAAGTTAATTTAAATTTATTAATAAAAGATTCAAAATTTTCAAGAGATACCGTAAAACGATATTTAAAACATTACAACTTATTACCATATATTTGTAATGAATGTAAAATCCATCCTGTATGGAATAATAAACCATTGTCATTGCAATTAGACCATAAAAATGGAATATCAAATGATAATAATATAAATAATTTGCAGTGGATTTGTCCTAACTGTCATTCTCAAACTGACACATATGCTGGTAAAAAACACAAAAAAATATTTTTATGTCCGTGTGGAAATGAAAGATGTAAAACTTCTATTTTGTGCAATACATGTTATCAAAAATCCGAAAATAGAACAACCCAATATAATTCAACATCTAGGGAATTTACACGAAAAGTAATACGTCCATCTAAAGAAACTCTTGAAAAGGAAATTTTAGAAGTTCCAATGACACACTTAGGAAAAAAATATGGAGTTAGTGATAATGCAGTGAGAAAATGGTGTAAATCATATGGAATAAACGTTTCAAATGGACGTGGTTATTGGTCCAAATCAAATCTATAAGATATCATCTTTAATAAAGTTTGTTATATATATGAAGTGTGTTTAGAAATCTAAAAAATCTAATATTCAAGATGCCGCCAGTGGGACCACGACCAATACTGATTCCAATGGCAAATAGATTAATAATCACAACCGGTCCAATAAAAAACAAACCAGCTATAAGATTAATAATTACGGCTGGTAAAATAACATATAACCCAAAAAAAATATTAATATAACAATATGATTCTCACCACTGAACAAGAAGTAGTTTTAACCGTAGCACCCGTAACTCAATTAGGAAATCCAGCATCAATCACAGGAAATCCAATGTGGAACTCTTCTAATTTAAGTGCAATAACATTAGTTGTTGCCGCCAATGGCTTATCGGCTACCGCAATCGCTGCCGCATCGGGGAGTTCTACTATAAATGTAATTGCAAATGCAGGAACCGTCGCTGCCCCATTACCAATTAGTGGTTCGTTTGTATTAAGTGTAACTTCTGCTCCTGCTGCCGCATTAAATATTAGTTCAGGCATACCATTCCTTCAATAATTTTTATTGACTTAACAGGTAAGTTAAGGTATAATTCAGTATGAGTTTAAAAATACTGAATTATACGATTTTTACAATTTTTATTGCATTGTTGGGATACTCATATCCGGTCCAATTAAGTTGGATAGCATCTCCAAGTTCAACCACAATTGGATATACTGTCTATTATGGAACTAATAGTAAAGTTTATAATAATAATCTAAATGTAGGAAATGTAACTAATATTATTTTAAGTGGATTTTCTAATTCGGTTTATTATTTCAGTTCAACTGCGTATGATATTTCCGGAAATCAATCCTCATTTAGTAACGAAGCAATCTATACCAATACGTCTCCGATATATTTAGGAATGTTAGTGAATTATGGAGATTTTATCAATATAAATACATTATCAATAATGACTTACGTAGATAGCGGCATATTAGGAAATTATTATTCATCGGAGTTAGTAATTACCAATTCACCTGTCAATGGAAATGTTCCAAATGATGGATATACTCATACGTATTTATGTGAATTATTACAATATGGTAATAGTTTATTTAATATACAAACTCAGGTATTTGATTTGTGTAATTTTACCAATCCATCTCCATTTGTATTTTATAGCGGTCTTTTAATAGAAACTAATAATCCATTTTGATACTCCATTCGTATAACGGTGATTACAATTCTCTCTGAAAGAATATATAATTGTTCGATTCAATTATGGAGTGCCAGTTTAATATTTAGTATGCCTCTTTGATGTAAATGGTTAACATACAACTTTGGTAAAGTTGATATCTCTCGTTCAATCCGAAGAAGAGGCTCGTAATTTAGATTTTAAAGCAGGTATGATGTAATGGTAGCCTGAAAAATTGCCAGTTTTTATGCGAGGGTTCGATTCCCTTTACCTGCTCCAATTATGAAAACAGATTATATTAAAAATAGACAAGATGTAATAGATAGAATGAATAAATTAAAAAATAGACCATTGCCTACTTTGGAAAAAGCAAAGGCACAATGGAAAGCAAGTATAGAACAAAATAAAAAATTGACAAATAATTAAATGTACGGTATCATCATTTTACAATGATATTAAAAATTGAAGGATATGATTGCTTCTTAGACAGAAATATATTTTATATAGGCAATCAACCAGCCATTATTATTTTAGAGAATGGAGAAGTAGACCTAATTTGTCCAGATGCCGCACGTAATTATTTAAAACATAAAAAAGAATGTGATTTGTGGATAGAAAAACAAAAAACAAAAAATAAAATATATGAATGAAGGACATAAGACCGGAAAATTAAGAAATCGTCTAAAACGTTGTGCCAAGAGATTAAACTCTAAAGAGTTAGTGTCGGAACAACGCAATAATTTAATTCAACGTCAAGCAGAGTTGGAACAATTATTGAGAAATAAATGAACTTAGATTTTAATATTATATCGGAAAATACTCTTCAATATGTAGAAAAATATATAGAAGAAGATGAATGTTTCCGAATAATTAGAGAAAAAGTTCAACGTGCCATTGATACTTCTCCTAAATTAGTTTCTTTTGAAGAAGCAAAGAAACAAGTTGAAAAATCATTAAAAAATAAATAATGCTGTCGTGGCTCGAATTGGATTAGGCATCAGATTACGAATCTGAAACGAAAGTTTATAGAGGTTCAAATCCTCTCGGCAGCACCAAGTAAGAGAAAATATAAATAATTTCGGCAGTCATAGGGAGTCATGACCTTAAAACACTCATGTTGTGTTATGTAATATATGTAGAAAAGAATAATTTTGGGTTTGTAGTTCAACAGCTAGAACACGAGTTTTGTAAACTTGAAACGACGGGGCGGCACCGTCCATTCCCTCATAATTTTTAATACTTGACTTTTAATCCATAATCTATATACTTGTAACAATATGAAACATTACACGATGGAAAATAAACCAAAGTTCAAGTATGGTGAAATGGTTAAAGTAGATATGGCTCATTCTGGATTTCCACAAGATGAAGTATGGGAAGGTAGAATTGTTGGATTTTCATTTTCATATGAAAATGTAATAGATATGTGGATTATAGATTTTGAAAAAACTATTGCCGCAGAAAAGTTTAAAGATTATCAATATAAGTCAATAGTAATTCCACATGTTGCGATAATTAACGAAAGTAGATATAATGGCACATTAGTTCAATAGTTAAGAATAAGTCTCTCATTAAGACAAGATATTAGTGCAATTCTAATATGTGCTACCATAGTTCCATTGGTAAATGTTATATAATATAGGATACCTTACAATTTTATGAATGAAATGCGTGATAATGAAAATGAGAATAAATATTCAACTTATTCTCCATATGTACCGGACTGTAAAATATCATTGTTTTGGAAGTTCTGGTCTGTAATCGCAATAATATTATTGTTATTGTGGTTATTTATGTATTAGTTTAATGCACGGTTAGCCAAATGGGAAGGCGGCAGTCTGCAAAACTGCTAATTAAAAGAGTTGGTTCGATTCCAACACTGTGCTCCATCTTTTATGAAAAAAGTTATTACTGAAATCACACGAGAAACTCCGTCAGCACATTTACATTTTGTAAATAAATTGTTAATGCAATTATGGGAAATCGAATATGTTGAAAAACATTATAAAGACGATATATATCAATATTCATCTTATTATACTACAGAAGAATGGAAATCCGTGAACGGACAATAATATTTTATGAAAATAAAAAACAGCAAAATATGTTTGGGATTTACATTAGTAGAATTACTAGTTGTAATTGCAATCATTTCAATTTTGGCTGCAATGTTATTGCCAGTATTAACTAAAGCTAAACAAACGGCACAGGGTATAGCATGTGTTAATAATTTAAAACAACTTGGAATGGCATGGACGATGTATTCGCAAGATAATAATGGTATTTTGGCTCCAAATGGAGAAATCGGGTCTCAGCCAAATACGGCAATGGATTCTCAAGGGGCAACTCTACAATGGTGTCCGGGGAGAATGGATTCAATTGCTCCGGTAGGAGAACCTACGAATGCGGCATGGATTAAAATAGGATGTATTTATCCTTATTCTAAACAACCAAACATTTATCATTGTCCATCTGATGTTAGTACGGTTTCGATTCATAATCAATTGGTTCCTAGATGTAGAAGTATGTCTATGAATGGATGGCTTAATCCGATTAATGTTTTTAATAAAAACAAAACGGGAATTGCAATGAGAACTGAAAACTCACTTGCTATTATGGGACCATCTAATATATGGTTAATGATGGATGAAAGTCCATATACTATAAATGATGCATATTTTATAGAATATCCAAAATCAAATTCTGATGATGTATCTACATTATATTGGGTAGATTATCCAGCTACATATCATAATGGAGCAAATGGAATATCGTTTTGTGATGGACATGTTCAAATTAAAAAATGGACCGACCCAATTGTTCTTAATATGAGATTCTCATATCCTAATATTCCGTCGCTTGCTCCAACTGTTGGAAATAATGACTTGATATGGTTGCAAAACTTGACTGCGAGAAATAATTTATGAATAATGAAATATGTAAAAAATGTGAAGAGATAGATAATTTAATAATTAAAATGGAAGTCATCGAGGATAGTGACCCCATAATTGGAGATATGGGAAATCCAGTTATACCGTCATATTATAAGTGTCCTAAATGTAATAAGTGGGAATTTAATCCCTCTCCATCTGCCAACTTATTAGCACAAAGAATAGATAAAGAGATTTTAGATAAAATAGTAAAAGATTGGCAAGATAATAAAGTTTAAACTGTATTGGTATTTTGACATACTTACCATATGTAGGAATTGCTGTAAGGTTCGTAGTAAAATATGAACCCCGTCTTTAGTTAGTATGCGGGATTGTTGTAATGGTAGCGATTTTGATTTACACTCAAAAAGAAAAGGTTCAATTCCTTTATCCCGTACCATTTATGAAAAATACAAAAACAGTTAGTATATTAGTTGGATTGTTAATGTCATTAACCTTATCAGGATGTGTTGCTACATGGACTACTCCTAGCATGGTTATTAGTGGTCCTGCTCCAGTGGTTGTATCGCAACCCGTAGTGGGAATTGGATTATATCCCGAAACGTATATATGGGATGGATTTGAATATGTAGGAGTTGCTGGGGGAGAATATATGTATCTTGGTCCCAGTGGATTTTGGTATCATTGCGAACCTTGGCGGTTAGAACGTTTCCATGGATGGGAAAGAGGACATGGAAATTGGAAATCTCATTCTGGTCATGACGACCATTTTAATAATGGAGGAAGTCATCATCATTGAAATAAAATAATTTTAGAATAACAGTGAGTTTTATAACTTGCATATAATTAAAAACTCTATTGATTATACTATATGAGCGAAAAGGAAACAAGATTAAAACACGAAAAAAATTACATTGAGTTCTTAGAAAGAAGACTTAATAGTAATAATTTTAAGAAAAACTCAACGGAAGAAGAGTATAAAAAGACTGCCGCAAAATTAAAAAAGGCAAAATTGGTGTTAAAAATATTAAAATAACTCCCAAGTGGTGAGTTGGGTGAATGGTGGGATATACAAACGTGCGGCAAGCCATAACCAAGTAAACATCTTTATTCTCTCCACCCAGAATAAAGAACAATTTATGAATATATATGTTAGTAAAGAAATACAAGAAAAGTGGTGTTCCCACGAGTTCAGGGGAAAAATAAAAATTAGTCAGGCAGGATTTAAATACTGCGAGGCATATCATAAGACATTAAAGCAAACATTTTTTTATATATTTGGTGCCGATGCGTGTATTGACAAAGAAAGTATTTTAGCCGGTGCTCCAGAGTTAATATTTGATGATATAAATAATTTATGAAACTATTAAAAAAAGAAGAAATTGAACTGGTTAATCCAAAGTTTAGACAATTAGTATTGGATGCTTGGAAACGGGGAGAAGGTGTTCCGTATGGCATTGTTAATTTAAGTGAAGCACCAATCACTCGAAAAGATGCCCAAAAAGCCAGAGATTTAATTAAACAGGTCAAATTAAATGCTGTCGTAACTCAATTGGAAGAGTAATCGCCTTCGAAGCGAAAAGTTAGAGGTTCAAATCCTCTCGGCAGTACCATTGTTTATAATGAAAAACTTAAACTTACCATCTTGGAATAAGCGAATAAAATCCGAAAAGGAGTTTCGTAAAGAGGCTAAATTAAAACCATCTAAGTTTTATAAAATACATAAATTATTAAAAAATAATAATGGTTGATTGTTATATTTATATAGGAAACTATATGAATAAACACATTTACAATTTAAAACCAACTCCAAAACATCATTTATTTCATCCATCTAAGTTGATGGTGGCAGAACCTTCTTCAGTTCCATTGCCAGATACAGTTGATTTAAGAGAAACTTTACTATTAGACCCAGTATATGACCAAGGAAATTTGGGTTCGTGTTCTGCTAACGCATTTGCCGCTGCTTTTAATTACGAATTAAAATCTCAAAATTTACCATCTCTAAATCCGAATCCTTCTCGTTTATTTCTATATTATAACGAAAGAACTATTGAAAATACAATAGACCAAGATAGCGGTGCTTGTTTAGGTGATGGATGTATATCATTAAAACAACAAGGAATATGTGCGGAATCTGATTGGCCGTATGATATTACTAAGTTTACGGTCAAACCATTAAATGAATGTTATGCATCGGCATCTTCTAATGTATTATTACAATTTAATACCTGTAATAATTTAAACGATATTCAACATAGTTTGGCAAATAATCATCCGGTTATTATTGGAATTACATTATATGAAAGTTTTGAAAGTGATACAGTAGCAAAAACAGGAATAGTTCCATTACCAGATATCACAAAAGAAAAATTATTGGGAGGTCATGCGGTTTTAGTGTGTGGATATGTAAATAATTTACAATATCTTATCGTTAGAAATAGTTGGTCGGACCAATGGGCATTAAATGGTTATTTTCTATTACCCTATGTTTATTTAAATGATTATTTATCGGAAGCATATTCATTACAAGTAATTAAATAATTCACTTGACTTTAATTTATTACTGTGATATTATTAAAGTGTTAATGCTGTCGTGGCTCGAATTGGATTTAGGCAACAGATTTCTAATCTGTGAGTTTAATTACTCTATGGAGGTTCGAATCCTCCCGGCAGCACCATGAGACATAATTTAGAAAAGTATCAAAAAAGAAGACGCATTCGTGACGAATGGAAAAAAAGAATAGATGCAATTAGACAAAAATCGATTTCCAATCAAAGAGAATATGGTAAGATAATTACGGAATATTGGATAGTAACTCAAAAAATCAGGAGGCACTATCCTTGGAGACAGATGATAACTGGAAGAATGTGCTAATATGAATACAATACGAAAAACATCAGAAAATGAGAAACCTTATTTAATAAAGTTTTCTTATCCGGTAACAATATGGAATAATGATGATGAAACTTGTTTAGTATATGCTCGTTCGTATATGAAAGCATGTGAAAAAATAATTAAAAAATATAAAAATGCCAGCGAGTTTAACAATTTAACGATTTCTTAATTATGACACAATATTGTTTAGGATTTTTATTTAATGAAAAATTAACACAAGTGGCATTGATTAGAAAAACAAAACCAGAATGGCAAGCTGGTAAAGTAAATGGAATTGGTGGTAAGATAGAACCAACCGAATCATTACCAGATGCTATGGTGCGTGAGTTTATAGAAGAAACGGGAGTTACTATAAATGATTGGAAACATTATTGTACTATGGCAAAGGATGATACTTTTAAAGTATATGTATATGCTGCTATTGGTGATTTAACAAAATTAAAAACTACAACCGAAGAAGAAGTAATAATTTTTGATATAAATCAAATGGATTTGTTGAGAGATGAATTATTAACAAATGTGCCGTGGTTAATTGAAATGGCAATGGATAAATTAAAAAATAACGAGTTTGAGTGGGCAATGGTAAATTATTATTGAATGTGTTTATGGTGAAAAACTTTGATGCTATATCGGATTTGTTTCCTAAACAAATTACCGTAATTGGATTATGTCGGTTCAATCCCGACTAGCATCTCCATTGGAAAATAAACTAAGACGGCTCTTAGGATAGTTTCGAAAACTATACGTGCCTTAACTGTGCATCTGAATCGACATCAGTATTTTCCGCCATTTGGATTATAGTTATAGATATGCATCAATCATATTATGATATAGATTATAAAATGACTAATCGGGAAAGAAAATTAAATCCCAAAGGAGACAAATCTTCTTGGTGTATATGTGATATTTGGAAAGTAAGTGATGGTGAAAAATGTTCCAACTGTCATAGAAGACATTCTAAATATAGATTTAAGATTTAATTGGTAGGTTAACCGAATGAGATTCGGAACTGACTTGAAATCAGTATGTCCCCCTAAAACGGGGATGGGGAGCGTGACCTCAGCCTACCGCCAATTTTTCATTTATAATTTTAGTAATTATATCTAAATATTTTTGAGATGACTTATCACTACAACATCTTTGTTTACTTGTATCTATAATACAAAGTTCAATTTCTTTTTCTATACAGGCTTGAAATTTCCTATTATCATTAGTTTTTACTTTATTTAAAGTTTCTTTTCCATAGATTGGTTCATAGTGGAATATACCATTTAACTCAAATGCTAATTTTAATGAAGGAATATAAATATCCAATTCAGCGTTTATATCCATTCGTGAATTATAAACTATATTTAATGTTGGATATAGTAAAATTAAATGTACTTCTAACCATTTTTCTAATTTTGATCTACGAGTTCCATATTTTTTCAAGAAATTATTTTTATTATGTTTATACGCACACATAGAAGAACAGAAGTAATTTTTGGATAGTTTTTGTCTACATTTATTTCTATAAAATAATTTTCCACAAGTGGTACAGTTTAGTTCGTCTCCAATTCTTGATGTTTTCCCACTACATTTCCGCCCACAATATTTTAACATATCTCTATAAGTGCAATTTAACGCCCAATTTATATCTTTTTTCCGTGCTCCAAATATTTTATGACAACATTCACATTCTAAATTTAATAAATCTCTGGATTTTGCCAATTTAAACTCTTCTTCTTTATATTTTATAATCATATATTATAAATATCATTTAACTTTCTTAAAATACACCTTTCCGCCAAATAATTAAAACTCACTATTGTCAATGGAATAGAGCCAAATGTTGGTTTGTTGGACTTGTCTGCTAAACAAGGCTGGGTTAAACCAGCGAGAGTTCAATTCTCTCCTATTCCGCCAGTCAGTCTTCAAAACTTCTTCTTGACTTCTTCTAAAAATTCTATTATACTTCTAATCAATATGATACCTACATTTATAGCCGAAATAAAAACACAATCACCATTTGGGTATAAATCTTCGCATTCATTTAATGAATTGATGGAATATGCCATTGTATATGGAGATTGGATATCCGTTCATACTAATGCTTTATGGGGCGGAGATTTTGATGCTATATCTTATGTTCGTAAATTCACAGATAAACCAATTCTCGCCAAAGGAATTCATGGGTCTGATGAAGCAGTTCAATCAGCCTTATATCATGGTGCAACTTATGTATTATCAGTTGATAGAATTCCAAAATCAGATTATCTTGCCAGCCGTTGTATATTTGAATTATCAAGTCTTGAATTGCCATTGGATAGACAATTGAGTTATAAAGCATTTTTAGATGTCGGTGATATAGAAGGATATAACCAAATGAATAATTTACATAAAACAAAATGGAATACATTTCTTAAAGAAAATATAATTGTTTGTAATTCTAGAAATTTAAAAGATGGATCTATTAACAATAGAAATATTAATGAATATTTAAATAAATGTGGAGAAGTAATACAAGCAAGTAATATTGTATCTATGAGAGATGTTAATTCCAACGTAAAGGCATTTATTGTTGGAGAAAATTTGGTTAATTTTTGTAAAAATTTATGAATAGAGATAAAGCCGACAAAATACTACAGGATATATCTAATTATTTAGAAGCGTCTAGTTGGAAACTGGATGATTATACATTAAGGTGGATTGATCCTGTAACTGGAACGAAACATTCTACTCTTATTGCACTTGAAATTGAATTAGATAGAGTATTATCAAAATAAAATCTACTTGACATTTTTAAAATATTTGATATACTTTATTATATGAGTAAATTAAAAAGCATGGCTAGAAAATTAAACCCCTATCGTGTTGATATTGCTATTAGAACCCACGACAAGAAAAAAGAATTAGCATTGGCAATGGTTAAGGAACGAGCCGAATCTGATAAAGAGTTTGCCGCTGACCTTATTAAAGCAGTCGGAGAAAATCTTCCATCTGATATTCGAGAAGTTGCTGAAAAAACTATTAATTCTTAATTATGACTAATGAAGATAAACAAAATGGTATAATTGAACGACTCAAATCAGAAAATACTGAGTTCGACCCAATGATGTTATCGGCACTTGTTATAACTCAATATTTATCAGATTTTCAAGAACTTGGTATTTTGGAAGGAAGTGTTAAAATTGAGGAATCTGGAAAAAAGGTAATTGATGTTATAAACGAGTTCAACTGGCTTCCGAGTGATAATGATATCGAAAGTTTTGTTAATGGGCTGGTTTCATTTAAAGATATCAATGGATTGATTCGAATGCTTAAAATCTATAGAGACAATCCTATCGAGTTTGTGGAAAAATACAAATCAAAAAATGAATAATACTGTAATAGATAAATATTACAAATCCATTTATCTTAAATGTGATTGTACTTCTCATATGCTTCAAGCCGAACGGTATAATGAAGATGTGTATGATAAAGGATTTAATTTTGCAATTTGGTATTATGGAATATATGGAAAATTAAGTTTTATGGAACGGGTACGATGGAGTTGGAAATTATTTACTACCGGAACGTTATGGGCAGATAGTGTTATTATTACGGATGAAAAAGCATTAGAACTTGTAAACTTTATAACTTCAGAATTAAAAAATGAAAAGTCAAATAAATAACGAACTAATTTCTGCAAATGCAGAAGAAACTAAATATGTAGTACTTAGGGATGGATATCGAGTATCAGATAAAGAATATCTATTTTTTGATGATGTAGATGCATTAGCAGAAAAATCATTCTGGACTAGAGCCTCCAATCGTGAAAAAGTGGAAATTGTAAAATATAATCCATTAAAACATAAAGTTTGGTAATAAATATTATCTCAATTGTTACAAGCCGGAAAATTTTCCGGCTTTTTTGTTTTTATACACAAATGGTTTATATTTATATTTCTGGGAGCAGAAAACCCACGTCCTTTAGGGCGTGGGATGAATGCGACCCATAGACAACATTGAAATATTTACAAATAAAATAACTTCTTGTAAAAGTCCAATATACTTATATCTGATGACAATAAAAAGAATAACCAGAGGATACAAGTTCCAAGTTCTTCCAACCGAAGAACAGAAAATATTCTTTGCTAAATCCTTTGGATGTTCCCGCTTTGTCTTTAACCGATTTCTTAATGCTCGCAAAGAATACTACCTCAAAAATGGTAAAGGTATTGGATACAATGATACTGCTAAACTTCTAACGGAACTCAAGGAACAGAAAGATACTGAATGGTTGAATGAAGTCAATAGTCAATCTCTCCAGCAATCTTTGCGACAACTTGATGTAGCATACCAACGATTTTTTAAGAAGATTGCCAAGTTTCCATCGTTTAAGTCCAAATATGACAAGCAATCATTTTGTGTTCCCCAACACTTCTCATTTGAGAATGGATTGCTTACAATACCAAAACTCAAAACTCCTATTAAGGTAAATCATCATAGACCATTTGGAGAGAACTATGAGATTGCTTTTCTTATCATTTCCAAGACCAAGACGAACAAATACTTTGTCTCTTTCATTGTTGAAGAAGATTTTACGCCGAAGGTTAAGAAAACAAACAAGAGTGTAGGCATTGATTTGGGACTGATTGATTTGATTACTTTCTCAGATGGAAAGAAGATTCCCAATCCAAGAATAGCAAAGAAATACCGAAAGAAACTGGAATATCAGCAGAGACAACATTCCAAAAAAACAAAGAAAGGAAAGAATAGAGAAAGAGCAAGAGTTGAGTTAGCAAAAACATACGAAAAGATAACCAATGTAAAATTGGACTATACCCACAAACTCACCAACGATATTGTCAAAAACCACGACATTATTGTGATGGAAGACTTGAGTATCTCCAATATGATGAAAGACCATAGGAAAGCAAGGTCAATACAAGAAGTATCTTGGTATGAGATTGTAAGACAACTCAAATACAAAAGTGAATGGAATAATAGGAAGTTTGTCCAGATAGATAGATGGTTTCCGTCCTCTAAAACCTGTAATGATTGTGGATACATAAACCAATCATTAAAGGAAAGTGATAGAGAATGGGAGTGTCCTATTTGTAATGTCCATCACGACAGGGACTATAATGCGTCCTTGAATATATTGAAACAAGGTTTGTCTGGTTTGGGAACCAAATCGGACCCTAAACAAAAACGCAGCAAGGCGTTGAGGATGGTATCTGATAAAACAGAAAGAGTAATCAAGTCAATGACCTGCGAAACCAAGAAACTAAAGTTAGGTGTGGGAAACCCACCTGCTTTAGCGGGTGGGTAGTTCATTTGTGTAATGGCAAAGCGAAAAGTACCAATACCAGAGAATGACACATATATTCTGCCGTCTTCAAATGAAGAAATGGAGCAATTCATCCAAAAGTTTAAAATAGACATTACCGAACATATAGTATCTTCCATAGAATTTGCAGTTGATAATAAGTCTCCAATCGTAGAAGTATTTCAATTCAAAAATAGTGATTATGTTATTACCATAGCCGAAAAAGACTATGAACTTAACTTAACCCATATTCACGATTTATATAACAAATGTCAGTTGTATGAGTTATGCCCTAGAATAGAAAAAATCAAGGACAAGTTAAAAAAATATGAGTAAAAAAAACAAGAAACTAAATCATGAACCAACCCCAGAATCAACCGATTATAGTAAAGATAAAACTCCTGTAATATTTCAGAGAAATAAATTAAAATCTGCATTAAACATTTTTAAAAGAAGCGATTTAACTCCTAGACAGAAGGAGTTTTTAGAATTAGCATCCAATAAAGAAGTAAAAATGATATTTGTCTCTGGTCCTGCTGGAACATCAAAAGCACAACCATTAGATGCTGAACTCATAGGAGAATCCGGTATTATACAAATGGGAAATGTTAAGATTGGAGATATGATATTCGGAGAAGATGGAATATCTCATAAAGTAATATCCATACACCCACAAGGTATTAAGGATATATATAAAATTACATTTTCAGATGATACATCAACCGAATCAACACTGGAACATTTATGGTTAACTCAAACTGAAAAAGACAGGAATCAACGAATTAAAATAAAAGGAAAACGATATTGGACTAATCCAAAAAACGGAACAGTTAAAACTACAGCAGAAATAATCAATTCGTTAAAACTTAGAAATGGAACTAGATTAAATCATTCAATTCCCATAACAGCCCCAGTTAAGTTTAGTTCAAAATCTCATATTATATCTCCATATATATTGGGAGCATTACTTGGAGATGGATGTTTTAGAGTTCCGGGATATGTTAGATTTACATCGGCTGATGATGAAATTATTAAAAAAATTGAAAATGAACTTCCTTCTAATATAATAATAAATAAAATACCATCTGCAATATATGAATATTCTATAATTCATAAAAATAAATCAGAATCATTAAATAATGGAAACTATATTAAAAATGAAATAAAAAGATTTAATTTAGATATGATAAAGTCGGATTCTAAATTCATACCCAATGATTATTTATTTGATTCGATAGAAAATAGAATAGACTTATTAAGAGGATTGATGGATACTGATGGGACAGTAGGGAAAAGAAGCGGAACAGAAACTAGTTATACTACTACATCACAACAGTTAGCAAATAACATAAGATTTTTAATAGAATCTTTGGGAGGAGTTTGTAGAATAAACAAATATAAAAATCATTATACATATTTAACCGAAGAAATACAAGGATTAGACTATTATAATATTAGTGTATGTATGCCACCACATATCAATCCATTTTTCTTAAAAAGAAAAGCAGATTTATTAGTCCCCAAGACAAAATATAAACCTATCAGATATATCACAAACATAGAATTAGTAGGTAAAAAAGAATGTCAATGTATTTTAGTGGATAACACATCACATTTATATTTAACAAATAATTTTATTGTAACTCATAATACATATTTATCAATTATGGCGGCATTGCAATTATTAAGTGATAAAAAAGTAAGCGATATAATATATGCTAGAAGTATAGTTGAATGTTCCGATAAATCGATGGGAGCATTGCCAGGTACAGTAGACGATAAGGTACATGTGTATTTACAACCTCTTATTGATAAACTGGAAGAATTATTACCAAAACACGAAATAGAAATGTTAAATAAGGATAAAAGAATATCCGGCATACCTATAAGTTTTTTAAGAGGATTAAACTTCAATGCAAAGGCAATTATAGGAGATGAATTTCAAAATTGTACCTATAAGGAGATATTGACGTTTATAACTAGAACTGGAGAGTTTAGTAAAGTTTTCATTCTTGGAGATGTAGGACAGAGTGATATAAATGGAAAATCTGGGTTTGAAAAAATGATGAACCTATTCGATGGTGAGAATCATAGAAAAAAAGGAATATATGTATTTAGATTTACTATTGAAGATTGTGTTAGAAGTGGATTGGTTAAGCATATATTAGAAACCATCGAAGCAGATAAATTGAAAAATCCCAAGTAAAAAACATAATTCTCATATAGTTATACAGTATGGGTATTAATTCAAGAGTAAGTAGTTTAAACGCATTGACTTGGAATCAAGTTGCATCGAATGATTTATTTTGCATAGTTGATATGTCTCTGCCGGAATCTAAAAAGATAACGGCAGGAGATGTCGCAACCTATGTATTAAATAATGGAAGTGTAACTGCTTCGATAAATGGAACAGCAAGCTGGGCAAATACTTCAGTATATTCATTAAATGCTCCAAGTGTAAATCAAGTTCCATATGCTACTAGTTCCAACAGTTCGTCATATGCCTCCAGTTCGGTTAGTTCGTCATATGCAGTTAAATCATCTAACGCTTTAAGTTCATCATATGCTTTAACTTCATCATATGCGTTTACTTCCATTGCATCGACCACATTTGCAAACACTGCGGCTAATTTGTATTATGATGGAGTAACTCCGAACGGAACTGCTTCGTATGCTGTATCAGCAAGTCATGCCCTTAATTCTGATAATTCAGTAATTGCATCATATGCAATGAATGCTGGTTCATCAACAAATGCAGTAAATGCTGTCAATTCAACGTATACTACCTATGTTAATGGATATAATGGATATACTGCTCCTCAAATAGTAGCCGCTATGTCAGGTAATACATCCAGTATATTTTATCAATATAATGTAAATACAGTCAGCAGCGCAGTAACACAGTCATGCATAACAATGTCATTTACCACTCCATTACCAAGTGTTAATTATTATGTATCTGTCAATTTATCTACAAGTGCATCTTATAATATGCAAAAATTAACGACTGCTCTATATATACCATTTACTGGGTCGTTTCCACGCTTGTTAAATGCCGATATTACCATACATCAATAATCTATATGACAATAACCGAAATAAAAATAAGCGAATTAAATCCATTAACAAATATTAGTAGTAGTGATTTTTTTCCTATTGTTCATAGTGCATCATTAACCACATTAAGAACTGATATAACATCATTAAATAGATGGATGAGTGCTAGTGGGTCTGCATTATCTTCGTCTTATTCTCCATCGGCATATTGGCAACTTGCGTCTAATTCTCCTCTTAATATAAATAATTCTAATGTAGGAAATGTTGGAGTTAATACAACTTCTCCCGCTTATACATTAGATGTAAATGGAAAAACAAATAGCACTAATTTACAAGTTGGTCACGTTATTACTGCATCTATTATAACTTGCAGTCTTTCCTTACATTCGAACACATTGGGAATTCCATATAAACCATTTAATTATTTTACAACTCAACAAAATCAAAGTTCTATTTATTTTAATGCTGGTCCATATGATGATGATGCATTTACACATACATTATATGGATACGGAACTGATTGGGCTACTATATTCTATACTGATGCTACGGGACATTGTGGACAATTAAACGTTTCAATTGGTGATGATGGTATTACTGCCTCGACTACTAATACTGGTCCCGGAGGAAACTATACATTGGCAGGACCAAATATAGAATATTTAAAATCAACAAGTAAAGGATTTGTAATTTCTACATGGGGTACTAGCACTCCAGCTCCACCTATTATATCATTACAAACATCGAGTGCATTTTTCGTAGATGTTATAAATGGATGGACGTATGGAAAATTTTTCATGGGAGATAGGTTCGTAGGACATGATTATAATACCGGATTTGAAGGCACTTATGGGTCTTCAAGTGTTGCCATATCATACACTGCTACAACAGGAAGTCCTGCCGTTGGATTTATTGGAACTTCTAGTTATGCTATAAGCGCAAGTTGTGCGGCAACTGCAAGTTATTTCAGCAACTTAAGTACTGTTAGGACAGTGTATTCCAGTTCATTTTCATATTGGACTCCCGGAGCACCAGTGGTAATACCACATTCATTAGGTGTTACTCCTTCATATGTAAGATGGGTATTTGTAGTAACATCTCCTACAGCACAGGGGCTTCAAATAGGAGACGAAATTGACGTTGGTTGTGCATCTCAAAATCCACCAGAACAACATCCACAACTAACTACACTTGCTAATTCCACATCACTTAGATTTTGTTCTGGTACTTGGTCTAATTATCCACAAATAATTAGCGTGTATAATACTGGGTCATGGGATTCTTCAATATCAGCATCATTAAAATTAAAAGTATATTATTCCATATAATAACTTGACTATTATATATTTTAGTATAAACTACATATAATGTTATTTTATTTATATTTCATAATATATATGGAAGGTAAAACTTACAAAAACTATTATGGAACAACAAGATATAAAAGAAATAATACAGAAACTAAATGATTTTTTACTTGAAAAAGATGAAGAAATCATTATTGACACTATAGAACAACTGAAAGAATATTTAGACGATATATGTTAATATTTACAATAATTTTAACCGTGGCATTTGTGCTAATATTTGCAGCCGCAATTACACAATTTATACTTATAAAAATATTACTAAATAAACAAAAGACATACGAACAATGGATATTAACCACTAGAAATAGTGTACAAGAAACATTGGAATTCATGCGTGATATTGATAAACAAGGAGTGTTTTCTTCACGAGAAGTAGAACAGGGAATATTCGAATCGGATGATTTAGTAGGTCAAATATTCAAGCAATTAACCGAAATTGTAGAAGACCTTAACAAAAAGATAGAATAATGAAAAAACTAAAATATCTAAAAAAAACCAGAAAAAACAAAGCAATAGTAAAATCAAGAGTTAAGAAGTTCAAAGTAAAACAGATTAAATACAATAAAGTCAAAAAACAAAGAAAGCCACGAAAATTAACAAGTCCAACTTCTCCGTTGATGTATTTTACGGATGATACTGAACAGGCTATTATATTATATAATAATACCGAAGATAAACTGGAAAAAGATAAGATTTATAATGAACGAATCCATTATCCATTTTCAAAATTAGTAGAAAACATATTTTATACATTTAAGTTTTCGTATTTCGAAACTGGTGCATTGGATGCTCAAAAAGAATGCCTTAGTCATTTAGTGGCAAATATTCATAAATACGATCCAAATCGAAGAAGTAAAGTAAATCCTCTCAAAAAAACCAAAGCATATGCTTATTTTAGCATTGTAGCTAAACATTTTCTTATTTTATTAAATAATAATAATCATAAAATATGGAATAGAAACGTAGAAACGGGAGAAGACCATGCAGAACATACAGTTCAACTTCAACATACTGATAAACACCACGTTCAAAAAGAAATGAATGAGTTTATGGGTCTAATGGTTAAATATTTTGAAAATAATGTAGGAAAAATATTTAACAAAGAAAAAGACCTTAATATAGCAAATGCGATTATAGAAATATTAAGAAGCTCTGATAGAATTGATGTATTTAATAAGAAAATGTTATATTTATATATAAGAGATATATCAGATTGTAAAACTCAACAGATTACGAAGATATTAACTAAAATGAGAGGTCATTACGCAAACATTAGTAACCAATATAAAAATTGTGGCGTAATTGATGAGTAATATATGGAAAACGATGCAAATATATTTGATGATTACAAATTAAGCGAACTGTTTAAAGAAATAAAAATCAGAACTGATGAAAAACAAACTCAGATAAATGATATATTATCAGGTCTTAATAAGTTTTTAGATGATAAAAACGATGCGATAGTATTTCTTCCAAGAATAAAAGAATTATTGGAAGTTGGAGTTCACAATAACGAACAATTAGTAAAATTAGCAGGGGTAGCCCAAAAAGTAATAACTGTCAAAGGAGGAACTACGGAGTTACTATCAGAAGAGGAAAAAGAAACTATATTAAAACTTACCTCTGTCTCACTTGATTCTATTAAAAAAGAAGTATCCGATCCTTTAAAATAATATGTCACATTGGAATACCAATAATAAAAATATCAGATCAAATGATAAATTCGGATTAACTCATAAATCTGCGGGAAATGCAGTTCAATTGGAGTTTTATGAATTGGAATTGGGTATAGTATTAGACGTTATATTGGATGATAAACATCCATTTATTATAGATGGATCTCCCGTATTTACCAAAATTGATGTCGATAGATGGCCAGCCTCTATTTACAATACTCCAGCACTTCCTACGGATGTAAATTATTCTATAATAGGAAGAGTATTGGTTAGACCGTTAGTATCTGGTAAAAAAACTCCAAAAGATAGTTTGATATGGGCATATCCATTAGAATCCAATTTATCGGAATATCCGTTAATAAACGAGACTGTGGTGTTATCTACATTTAATCATAAAACCTATTATTCTAGAAAGGTAAATTATCATAATTGGGCTAATAACAATTTAGATTTCAGTGTTGATTTGGATAGTCCTAAAAATACAATATTATTTACTGATGCACCATTAACTGGAAAAGAAAAATCAGATACAAACTGGAAATCCGAAGCCGGATATTCTGGATATGCCGGTAAATATTTTGTAGCAAATAATAAGATTAGAAACTTACAAAGGTTTGAAGGAGATTTAAACATAGAAAGTAGATTCGGACAATCTATTCATTTTTCGGCATATGATGAAAATAGAAATAATGATGTTGGAGATTTAACATTGGCAGATTATTCTAATAACGGAGGAAACCCAATGTTATTAATACGAAATCGTCAGCGTAAAATATTAAAAGATGGGGAAGCATTATCGTTAAATCATAGCCCAAATCCAGCAACAATTATAGGTACATCAATAGAGAAAAACGTCGGTGGATATATTCCCGAAAATATAAATCACGATGGTTCTTCTATACATATTACCAGCGGATTAACCATAAGCAAATGGGTAACTACATGTTATAAAAAAATGTTTGGAAACGGAGAAGAAGTATCCAAGTTTAATGGAACTACCTCATTTGTATATCCATCACTTAATAAAGACCAAGTTATAATTAACAGTGACAGATTGATTTTTTCATCCAGATATGGAGAATTATTTCAATATTCTAAAAAAAGATTCGGAATTGTTACTGATAATGAATATACAGTGGATGCTCATGACCAAATTGTATTTACTACTAATGTAAAAACAGTTATAAACTCTCCTGCTATATATTTAGGAGAATACGATCAAACAAATGAGCCAGCATTACTCGGACAAACTACCGTAAATTGGTTATATGAACTATGTAATTGGATGTTGGAACATATACACCAATATAAACACGGTCATGAAAATCCATCTGCCGGAAATGCAAATCCAGATCAAAGCCAGACAGTTATTCAGCCTCAACTTCAACAGTTAATAGCACTGAGAGCAACTTTAAAAACATTAATGAGTAAAAGGGTATTTATTACTGGGGGAGGATTTGCTTCCGGACAAAATGGAGCATCTATAACGGAAGGATCGACTCCTACTAAAATAGATGTTGGAAGTGGAGTAGGAGTTCCAGGTGGTTGGAATGGTCAAAATTATAGAGTATAAGAAAAAATACATTATATTTATAATTATGAACAATAAAACCGCAATTTTAAAAGGTTTAATAGAGAGAATGGTTTCTAATGAAGTTAAGAAACAATTGCCAATATTGTTAGAAGAGTTACTTACCGATCCACAATCTTCTACTAATGCTCCAAAATCTCAATTAACTGAAACCATAAAACAAAAATCATCATTGAGAGAATTATTAGCGGAAGAAAAAGATGTTTCGCCTCCAGTACAACCTCCACGCCAAAAACAAACTAAAAAATACAGTAGTAACCCAATGATTAATAGTATATTAAATAGTACTGTTAATGATTTATCTCTTCGAGAATCTGGTAGAGCAGTTCCAGCCGTTGGATTGGATGGTCAAATTGGAATGGAATCTAGAATAGATGATTTAAATGAATCAATTATATCTCAGCCTCAACGTCAGATTTCCGAGGCTCCTCAATTTATTCCTACTGGAGCAGAATCGGTTCTTGATTTGAAGGGTCAAAATGAGGCAGTTGATAATTTAATGAAATGGGATTTTAGTGCCATTTTAAAAAAATCAATGAAAAAATAATATGCCTATTGGGTTATCATTACCACTTCAAGATGGACCAAATGGTTATTTTAATCAAACAATAGATACATTTTCAACTTATAAGTTCGATCTTTTAAATATGTTGAATACTATTCCAAATGAACGGCGATTTACTCCATTTGGATGTAGGTTATGGTCGATGGTGTTTGAACCCAATGATGATATGTTGCCAGTTAAAATACAAAATATCATAAATGAAGATGTATCTAACTGGATAGGTGGAATTACAATAACTTCAGTCAATATTCAAACGTCGGATGCAACCGATCAAAACATATATCAGATTCAAATCAATTTTACAGTCACTTCTACAAATCAAAGTGATAGTCTAACCATAGTTTTCAATCCCAATTATTCCTACTAATATCCAAGGTGTTAGATATTTATACATTATATGAGTAATGTAAATAAATCATTTAATCCCACATTAACTAGAGATATACGATATCTAAATAGAGATTTCAATTCTCTTAAAAATGCTTTAATAGCATATTCTAAAAACTATTTTCCTAACACTTATAAAGATTTTACTCCTGCTGCTCCTGGTACTATGTTTATAGAACAAGCAGCATATGTAGGAGATGTTCTTTCATTTTATACTGATTATATATTTAAAGAAAATATTTTAGCAAGTGCTCAGGAACGAAAAAATATAATCCAATTGGCTTCTTATCTCGGATACAAAGTCCAAGCCACCAAAGCAGCATTAGGAACATTGGATATTTATCAATTATGTCCTGCTTTATCTGATAGTAATGGAAATTATACACCAGACCCAATGTATATGCTTTATATACAAGAAAACTCTCAATTTTCAAGTAATGGGGGGTTATATTATATATTAACACAAGATATTGATTTTTCGTTAAATACCAATAACTCTCCTCGTATAGACACCGTTTATTCTAGAAATCAAGATGGAACTCCGCAGTTTTTTCTTTTACAAAAAACAGGAAATATAAGCAGCGGACAAATATATACAAAAAAAATAGTGGTAAGTTCACCTATTCCAAATTATACTATTCAACTAGGAGAATCAAACGTATTGCAGATTTTAAGCGTAATTGATGATAACAACAATGAATGGTATGAAGTAGATTATATGGCACAGGAATTAATTCCAATTGAATTGAATAATAATGTAGCCACACAATTTTCAGATTATAGAGATACTACTCCTCAAATATTAAATTATATATCTACCTCAAGAAAGTTTACCGTCAGTGTAAATGAAAATAGTATAACTACTTTATCATTTGGAAATGGAACTTCTCAAGTTAGTGACGAATTGGTTAATTTAGACTCAAATCTAATTGGAAATGGATTATCAAATCTAAATAATATAAATATTCCAATAAATACATATACATTTTTAAATAACCAAAACTATGGTGCCGCACCATATAACACAACATTAACTATACAATATCTAGTCGGAGGAGGTATAAATTCAAATTGCCAAGTAGGAGATATTACTAATATAGCAGGAATAAATTATCAAACGCAATATGAAAATTTAACTCCTCCACAAGTAGATCTTTTAAATACCGTTAAAAACTCATTAAAAGTGTATAATTCGGTTCCATGTACTGGTGGAGCAGATTCGGATACTAATGATGAAATCCGAATGAATGCAGTAGCAAGTTTTTCTTCACAGAATAGAGCGGTTACTTCAGGTGATTATTTAACAAGAATATATTCTTTACCAGCCCAATTTGGATATATTGCAAAAGCATATGTTACCTCAAATAGCAATATAAATACTCCTATAAATATTCAACAAGGAATTATATCAGGAAGTAACATGTTTTTACAGACTCCATTAAATAGACAATTTGTAACTACAAACACAAATCCGTTTGCTATAAATGCATATGTATTGTCATATGATAGTAATAAAAATCTTACCACATTAAATCCAGCAACATTATTCAATCTTATGACTTATCTTAAACAATTTAAGATAATGACGGATGAGTTAAATATTATAGATGGATATATAATAAATATAGGAGTAGATATTTCTATTTCTTTATATGGAGGATATAATAAACAAGAAGTTTTAACTAACTGCTTAAATGCAGCCCAAAGTTTCTTCAATATAGATAATTGGAGTTTTTCTCAGCCTATAAACATAGGACAATTACAATTACAAATTGCAAATGTTCAAGGAGTACAATCAATTCCAAATATCACAATAACCAATAAAACAATTACGGATGGATTATATTCAGCCGTTGCGTATGATATACAATCGGCTACTATGAATAACATAATATATCCATCAACCGACCCGTCTATTTTCGAAGTTAAATATCCAAATACAGATATAACTGTATCAATTTTATAATATATGCATCTTTATACATTTCCAAGCCAAGATTCTTTTATAACTAATCAATCAGGATTACAAGCCAGTAATTTTGGAGTCACAGAAATATTAAAAATAGGTGCAACTCCAACTCAAGTTATAGTAACTAATCAAACTACTAGTCAAAGTTATAATAGTCAATATTATTATGGAGTTCCAATACAAAACTTCTATGGAACGTTATCCGGTTCTTTCATAGGAATGGCAGATTTCTTTTCAGGAAGTATAACAAGCACAAGTTCTTCATTTATTACGAGTCATTTTAGCGGAAGTATAAATAATATTACTAGTAGTAATTTTAGTGGAAGTATTGTGTCTGGGTCAGTTCATGGATATATAAGTGGGTCACTAGAAACATTTGATATAAGTTCAAGTTTATCGGGAAGTATTGATAATATGACGGGTTGTTTTGGTGGTTGGCTTACTGGTTATAGTCAAATACCGGTTCAAAGTCAAACCATAACCAATACATTAGTTTCCTATAGGTCGCTTCTTCAATTTGATATTACTAACATTACAAACCAAGTAAATAGTAATAATATTGACAGTTTTCAATGTTTTTTAAAATTAAAAACATGTCAAGCAAAAGAAGTTCCAATTCAATATACAATTTATGCATTACCAGTAAGTCAAAGCTGGACCATGGGAAATGGATATTTTTCCGATGGTGGTTCATTTACCGATGGAGTTTCATGGATATATAGAGATAGTGTTAATACATGGGATACCTTCACTGCATCGACTTATAGTTATATTTCATTGAATAACACTGCTTCGGCTGGTGGAGGAGGAAATTGGTATACTTCGAGCTTATGTTCTCAAAGTTTCAATTATCAAACATCTGATTTAAATATGGATGTTACTTCAATTGTTAAACAATGGTTAACAGGAAGTATTGTCAATTCTGGGATTATATTGATTTCTTCGGCAGAAGTATTACAGAATAGTCAGGGATATGTTATAGATTATTTTAGCGAAGATACAAATACAATATATGTTCCAACTTTGGATTTTGCATGGAATAATTCCAGTTATATTACGGGAAGTGTTGAAACGGGAAGTGTAAATATTGATTTAATAACTGCATCTATATCCGGATTCACAAACTCTTCATCATCATTTATTTCAAATGTTAATATTAGTGGGTCGTTTTCCGGAAGTGCGGGATTAACATTAACATTTTATACTGACCCATCTTCAAGTAATGCATTATATTCTGCAAGTGGAATTATATTTGCCGAAGGATTTAATGGAAATATTATAAATATTCCGGTAATTGGGTCTATTACAGGAACGATTTCCAGTGGTTCATATGGATTTACGGGGTCTTGTGGAACTCAATTTAACGCTCAGTTAATAACTGGCTCATTTGTTGATGGTATATGGACCGGTAGTTATTTTACAGGATATTATTTAAATAATGAAGTTGAAAATTGTATTTTAACCGGAATCTATCCATCTACTATATTATCCAATTTACAATTTTCATCGTATCCAACTGCCAATAGTTCATATTACACTGCAAATGTATTTAATTCTTATTTTAATGGAGATTTAATAGGAACCATGGCTTTTTATTCGACTAGTAGTGCATCTTTTACTGGTTATTTTACCGATGGAATATTTAACGGAAATCAAGTTAATTTACAATTTACAGGTAGTATTTATACATCTAGTTTTTATTATACTGGAAGTGTAAATTATATAACATGTGATTTATTTGAAATCGACATAACTAAACCATTTACTATAAATGTAACCGATTTAAACTATACATATAAACAAGGAGATGTTATAAATGTGTATATAAATCCTACAAAAAAATATCCAACTAAAACATTCAATAGAGGGTTTCAATATTCAAACTATTCGGGGATTAATTATTTACCCAGTAGTTCATATTACGCAATCCAAGACAATATAACTCAAGAGATACTGATTGGATTTGATGATTATACACAATTAGATTGTGATGTAGAATTAGGAAATTATTTTACATTAGATACGTCTTGTTTATTTCCAGATAGAGAATATCAAATACTAATACAAGTAATAGATAATGGAGAAGTAATTACAGTCAATACCGGTAAGAAGTTTAAAATAGTAAAATAAAACAGAAAAATCCATATCAAATATATGTATATGTATGGATTTTTCAATACAAATCAACGACTTTTTAAATAATGGTATACTAGTTCCTCAAATTGACGATGGTGGCAATATTTATTTGAATGGAAGTTCTTCTAATTTTAATCAAAATTATATCCCAATTCCATTACAAACATCCGTATATAATACGTCAAGTATAGAAACATATTATCCCATACAATTCACAGAGTTTATATCAATTCCTCTAACTTCATCACTCAGCATACAAGATTTAAACACTCAAATATCACAATTAAACGCAATTACATCATCATTAGAAACGCAATTAAATGATATAATGACATCACAAACAACGGGAAGTACATCTGCCGATTTACAGGCTAATCGTCAAGTCATTATAAACTTACGAATAGCACTGGGACAAGGATATGTTTCTTCTGATTTCTCAAATATATTTCCATATTCGCCATTGTCATCAAGCCTATCAACCACTAAAATGACACAACCAACATTCACGTCATGATATTTAACTCGTATAATTCAACCATGTCAATTTCTCAAGTAGGAATGGCAAATGGTTCATATTTATCAACTTCCGATTTATCTTTATTGAGCTGGAAAACAGGAAGTAATAACATATGGTATGGGTTATCAAACTCAGATGTAGTAGAATTAAGCATATGGGACTTAAATCAGACTCAACTTGGATGGGGAATAATAACAGGGTCTGAAGTAAATAATACATCATCGTTGATATATTTAAACTACTTAAATATTCCAGTATCGGCTAATTCATATCAAACTACTAATAAGTTTAGGATATATGACAATTCAAAATTATTAGTAAATCCAAGTTCCGATTTAACCACTATAGGATATTATGAAACCGGAAGTAACTATTTAGTCTATAACATGGTTAGAAATGTAGTTGGCTCGTATAATAATCAATTGGTGATTAAACAGATTTCTCCTAGTAGAACTGAATTAAAATTATCAGGACAAACTTCGGACCTTATACAATCGATTCAGAAATTCGGACAATTTCAAGTTTCTATAAATGAAGTTTATCAAGAATATATAAACAAATTATCAAAGTTTCCGGCTATTCAATTGTTTGAGAGGTTAAAATCTTCATATTCAAATGATATTAACATATTAGAATCAATTCCCTCATTAGGAAGTGATTCTGCTCTCATAGATTTTATAACCAATTTATATGAAGATGTATACAAATACGATAAGTCAAAAGTTACAATTAACCAAGGAATAAAAACTACATTTTTCAATTATTTAATAAATAACATTTCATCTGTAAGTTCATTTGACCAGTTGGATTTAATATTTTTTAATATAGTAATTTCAATTGTATCAGACAGATGCTCTAGTTTTAATTATAACTCTACTTATGCGTCTTCGCAACAATTTATAATTGATTTAATATATAAATATTATTATATATCAATATCCGAATTGATTAAAACATCATATAATAATATTTATTATTCTTCATTAAATAATTCATTAAACTTTGGAAATAATACGTTAATTCCTATTTTAAATCAGGGATTATTTTACGAAACGGATGGAAGTCAATCTTTAATTATAAAATTAAAATCTCCATTATCCAATATTTTTTCAGTATTAAATACATGTTGGATTTCAAATATTTCATTTGTTCCTATTATATTACAAACCTCTATAAACGAAACTTCAAGTCCAGTTTTAGTTACTATAGGTAAACCTGATTTTTTTGCAGAAGATAAAACAAAAGTTAAACCAATAGAAAATAAAAAATATTCTGGAAATGATTTCTTGATTGATGCTACTACTCAACAAAACATAAACCTTAATAAAAAAATAAATGAATTAAATATTGATTATTCTAACTTTTATAATTTTGTAGTGTATTCATCGGCTGAAATAAGATTAAAAATATTTAAAAATAAAGCAATACAATTAAATAATATTCAAAATAGTATAGCCGAATTAAATTTAAAAAATCAAAACTTTATATTAAATAATAATACCACGTATCCATACTATACAGAAGAATTAACTACATTAACAGACAGTTCAACCTGTATAATAAACTCATTTGATGGATATGAATCTTATTTATATAATTCCGGAAATTATGCCATACAAAATGGAACATTTGTATATACCGATATAGTTAAACAAAATGATTATTTAGCCACCCAATATGACAAAACTAACAATGATAGTTTTGTAAAAAATACTCCAGCTTATATTCTACACGATTCTAATAATGATGATTACATAATATTCATCTCTATGATAGGTCATTTTTTTGATAATATACGGTTGTATATATCAAATATTCCATCTTCTAAATTAGGAGGAGACATAAATCTCCTTACACTTGATATGTTAAACACGGTGTTAAATGAATTAGGGTGGAATGTTAATGATATTTTAACAGACACTTCTATAGCTTCGTATTATTTACCAAGTTCATCGAGTCTATCCAGTTTATCGGACCAAACCAAATTGATTCAATCCAGAGTATTGGAAAATCTTCCATTAATTTATAAAACTAAAGGAACAGAAGCTTCGGTTAATGCATTATTAACATGTTATGGTATTCCTGCATCATTGTTAAATATTCGTGAATATGGAGGATATGCTTCAACTTTTAGTGGAAGTTATACATTTACAGAACAAGCTTACATGTATTCGTGGAATCAAAGTTACCCAAATGACATGTTTTCATTAAATGGAATATATAATGGAACTGGAAATGTTAATTCGTTCATGTATAAATTATTATTTAATAATCCAGAGTATTATAATACTGGAGATAATAATATTTTATTCGGAACTATCAATTCAAGCGGAAGTGGAAAATATCCAACTTCTTCTAGTTTATCTGGGTCGGGAGAATGGGCGACTGGATTTATAAAAACAGAATCTTCTACCGGTGCTAATATTTATTTCAGAGTAGGATATAAAGGACATGAATACTTTACACTTGTATCAGATGAGATACCATTATTTGACGGAAATGTATATAGCGTGTTAATTAGAAGAAATGATATAGATTCCAATTTTGAATCTACTACTAATTTGGATATAGTTCCTCGTCAATATGATTTAATCGTACAGAGAAATGATGACGGATATACATATGTCAGTTCAACGTCTTCATATATTGCTTATAACCCATCTATCAATACCATATTCGATGGAAATGTATCTACTAGAATTGTAATCGGAGGATGGTTCTTACCTTGGAATAGTGAACCACTTAATGGTTCATTTGATAAATTAGAAATATTTACAAATGCAATTTCCAATGATAAGTTCATAGATTATGCTAATAATATAAACTCATATGCCAATGATTCCGGTTCTAATTATACTAATCTATTATTTAGAATGCATGTAGATTATCCATTTAATGTTAGTCAAAGTATTTATTGGATGAATGCAAATAATTGGTATTCAAACGCATTAACTAGTTCAAATGCATGGGTCGGTGCATATACATCATCGATATACAATTCTGCATCTTGTAATTATACTCCGGTTCCTATATATCCATATCAATTCAATGCCATAGAATACGAGAATGAAGTAGGATTATCTAATTATGGTCCAAATCTATTCAATAATAATAAAATAACAAAAATAGATCAAGAATTATTATGTCGATTGGATAATAATTCACCATCTTCATTTACGACCACTCCTAGATTTCCGTCATCTAATCAATTGGGTATATTTGTTGACCCTCAAGATTTTAAAAATAAAGATATAGTTAGACAGCTTGGAACTTATGATTTAATGAGTTCAATTTCCGATCCATCTAATAGATTTGAATCTCAATATCCAGAATTATTAACACTTCAGAGGAGTTACATAGCGGGGATTCAGAGTAAAACACAAGTAACTCTGTTTAATGAGTTAATGACAATTTATCGTTTATATTTTCCACCGTCAGTATTCGAATCAATAAAACAATTAATACCAGCGAGAACTAATACATTTGAAGGAATATTGATATCTCCTACTATAATAGAACGACCAAAATATCAATATCAAGAAATACAATCATCATTAAATACCAGCGAATCTTTACAATTATTAGTGGATTTGTCAAGTTCATATTGTTATGTTCCAGCCGGAAATGTTACATATGGAATGGCAGGATTAACTCCGTATGATTTTGAAGTGGAACTGAATGCAGATGCATTAACATCCACGTATGTTGAAAACAATTATATTTCATATTCTCCTGATGATATACAGTTAGGATTGGGTATACTTCCTAATGGAAAAATATTAAATGGATATTTTCCATCGGCATCATATTATCCCCTCAAACAGTGGACTAAATATACAATTCCATATTTAGGAGATATAAAAGAAAATATAACAAGTTCATCAATATATTTATCTAAATATATCAAGGTATCTCCTTCAACTTATAATAAACTAGTATATACCTCATCTATAGTAAATTCCGACCCAAGTTATGTTACTGATAAAATATTCAGCGGAACTTCATTTATAGGCTGGCAACATTATCAGAACACATTTAAAAATTTTCCTAATTCAATCGTAAATAATGTAAAATTAGTACCTACAATAGTACCGAATGTTTATAATTCTTCGATTCAAGTGGATAGTCAAACATATTTTGAAATAGTTTCGGGGACTCCTAGAAATCATAAATCTCACGGACAACATATTTTCTCGGCATATCGTTCATTTAACTCAGTAACTAACTCAACCTATACTACTTCAAAATTATATTCATTAGTTCCTCCTACTGTAATAAATACAGGATGCCCCGTTACAGTTACCAATATATGGATAACTGGAAGTGTATCAAGTACCACAATATCAGGAAGCTCGTCATTCATAAGTGCATCGCAAATTGTAACTGGATCATGTAATTATAATCAATTTATAACCGAATCAAATGCCAATGGATATTCGTCTATATTTAATAGAACTGGTTCGTTTGGAATTACAATGTCAATATTCAATTTAAACAGTGTATTCACAGGAAATATAACAGAAGAACAGGTAGTATATCAATTAGCATCTCAAGGATATAGACCAGCAACATTACCCGAATTATATTCGTTAAAATCTATAATTGGAAAAGGAGTGGTGGCAGCGGGAACTCAACTTGGATTTAATCCAGATGGAAGTACTCGTGGATATCCTACATCGTATGGATATAGCACAATTGGATTGGGAACTGTAATAGACCCATTTCCTGCAACTTTAAAATTCGCCGCAATTAAATCGTAAAAAATGTATTTTTTCCAATATGTATATAAAGAATAACAAAAATAAATAATATGGCATTTTTAGATAATACTACCATTACAGTTCAGGCAATTTTAACCAAACGAGGAAGAGAATTGCTGGCTCAAAACGGAAATATAAATATAACATCATTTGCATTATCCGATGATGAAATTGATTATACCCTCTATCAAAATGGAGGAAATACAACATTTAATGATTTGGCACTTAGAAATACTCCAGTTATGGAACCTCTTACGGATGAAAGCCAGATGTTAAAACATAAATTAGTTAGTTTAACTCAGGGAGTTACCTCAATTCCTGTTATATCTGTATCTCAGCCAAATATTGTAGTTGCTAGTACTTATGGAGGAACCGTTACAATTACACCTTCAACTACTCCAGCATATGATTTACAAGATGGATATACTTTAGTATTGGGAAATAAAAATGTTGGAACTTTAATAGTTCAACAAGCAAACTCGACCAATACACCATCTAATATTATTCCTTCATCAGTTGGAAATATAAATACTATAAGTTCTCAAACAGTAGTTGGAAACGTATTTCAATTTATACCAAATAGCAGTTTATCAGTAACTACTACTACTAACTTAACAATAATTGGAAATGATTCCGGAGCTTCTAATGCAATTGAAGTAACTGTAACTGTTCCTAAATCTTAATTATGATATTCACCCCATTTAATCCAAATACCGATATAGTATCAGGAAGAACATTAAGAGTAACCAGTGGTATCTGGCCTAATAATGGAACTTCTATAAGTCAAAGCATTATGGTTAATGATTATTATTCATTAACTGGTTCTGTTGGAAATCCATCATATGGAACTTCGGTGTATGATATTAGAAGAACTGCGTATTATTTAAATGTATTTCCAACTTCTAATGAATATAATAACAATGACCCTTATTTTTCAATAAGTTATGGAAATATTTCAGGCGAATATGGAAGTGGATCATATGGTTCCGATATAAGTTCTTCAAATGTATTTCCAGCAAAGGCAATTTATACTGAATATAAAAATCTTTTATTATCCAGCTTAAATGCAAGCGCAACATTCACAATGAATACTGGAAGTAGTACCATTTCTGCTAATGATATATTCGTAATCGCATTTTCATCATATAAAATGAAAGACAATGTTAATGCAGGAGGAATACAATTTAGCCTAAGTGGATCTAATGGAATGTTTACCTTTATTGATGATTCTCCTTATAATTCGACCGTTCAGACTGCATATCAAATAATATCTGGGTCATTGAACAGTTTGCCAACAACTCCTAACTATCAAGGAATTGGAGTATTTTATCCTGCATCTGGAATAATTGTATTAAATGCAAGTGTAATTTCAAGTATAGTGGGACTTACAAATTTAAATGGAAACTCTATATGGACGTATTCTCCAAATGTATCTCCTGTAGATTATACAGTAAATCATGAAGTTTTATTTTTATCATTAAACTTGGCAAATAGCGCATTTACCGCTCAACAAAGTGAATATGTTCCATCTTCTCAATATTATGTAAGAGTTATGAACCAGCTATTTAATTATAGCAATAATCCTACATTTGTATATGACGGAACTGATGGAGTTCATGCCCAAGGACTCATTTATAACTCTGATTTCATATCAAATCCACAGACGTATATCACAACAATTGGATTATATAATAGTTCGAATGAATTGGTGGCAGTTGCGAAATTGAGTAAACCAGCCGTAAAATCATTTAATTCTGAACTTTTGATAAAAGTTCAAATCAATACATAATCTATAGTTTTCATATAAGTTGTTTCGTCTATAATATTTCATTTGATATGAGATATTTATATTTACAATGATTAAGATTTTAAATCCTCAAAATATTATGGTTACTCCGATTGTATCCAACGTACAATGGAGTTTGAATAATACAGATACTGATTTAATTCTTTTAGATACCGCATCGGTTCCACTTGGAGCACAATATGACAATAATCCGTCTCTTAATACTATGGCATTGGAATATCTCGATTATTTCAATTATAGTGGAACTGGTCCAATATTAGAAAATTATAGTTGTTCGATAGCATTAGAAGCAACTCCCGATTCTAGAATTACCATTCGAGAAGGAGAATATGTTAATACTCCATTTAATACCAGTGACGATCAAAACTCAGATGGAACTTATAAACGATTAGTTTATAATGAAATATCAAACTTATTTTATAATAAATATAAAAATCCATTAAAAATATTAGGACTGGACAATATAGATTTCGGGTTATCTAAAACATATAGATATTTAGCCAATAATTTTTTGATTTTTAATATATCTCCAACTGTGTTTGGAGACCAACTTGTTCCTTTTAGTATATCATTAACCGATCTAAATATAGATGATAATGTTATTATAACTGATGATGGATATGATAACATTACAGTTGGAACGAATATATTTTATAGAATACAAGAAGTTAGATCATTTGGAAATACAATATTAACAGGAAGTATAATTTCATGTTCGTTGGCTTATACTGCAAGTTCATATGGAGCTTTAACTGGAATATTAACTCAGTCTGTAATTCTTGGGTTATCTGGAACTCCGATAACTGCAATTCCGAATACAGGTTATAGTTTTGTTAAATGGAGCGATACATCAACACAAAATCCAAGAATAGATACAGGAGTTGTTAATAATATTAGTGTAACTGCAAGTTTTGGAACTTCGTATTTTAATTTAAATTATAATGCTAATTTCGGAGGAACTGTATCTGGAAGTCTTTCCCAACTTGTAGCGTATGGTGGAAATGGAACATCCGTAACTGCAATTCCAAGTGCAAGTTATTATTTCGAAAATTGGACGGATGGATCTATACAAAATCCAAGAACCAATGTATCCGTGACCCAAAGTATAAACGTATTTGCTAATTTTGGACTTTCAATATAAATGTATACTACAATAAACAATTCAAACTACGGAATATCGACTACAACATATGATAATTATGTAGCTATATCCAATCCCGATTTTATGCTATATAGTTTTGCAAATCCGACTGTATATCACACTAGTTCAGTAGATTACTATCTATATAATAAAGGCACAGACCAACATGATTTAATCAATACGTTATATCGTCCGATGGATGTTATTCAAGTAGTATTGGCAGCAGAAACTGGATCGGATGTTACGTATAGAGTTCCAATTCATACTGAACTTAATAATGGACTAAATACTGCAACTCCATTTTCATTATATAACAGTTCTACAGGATTAAATTATGCAATATCTATTATAGGAACAGTAGGAGCCGAATCTATAAATTTAAATGTAACAGGATCATCTACAGCATCAATAGTTCAATTATATAATTCGGCATTGCAAGCATATTATAATTTAAATGTAGTTGGAACATTGGGACACGAATCATTGTCCGTTACTTATATAGGAACTAATAGCAATCCATATATTTTAACTTCTCCTTTAATATATGATTCAACTTCTAGTTTGTTATATACAATATCGGTAAATGGATCACTAGGAAGCGAATATTTAACTTTAAGTTCTACCAACGGAACTGTAGCACTGGGACTCGAACAAAGTTCATATGATTATAATAATACGTTTGGAAAATCTATAGATTTATATAATGCTAATTTAATTATAGGATGTCCTTCTTATAATCAAATGACTAATTTTTCAGGAGTTACATCAGTAAGTACAGTTGGATCTAAAGTATATATACTAGATTTAGAAGTTGTTAACTCGACCTCATCGTATGATAACATAGTTGCAGTATTTCCAAACCCAAATCCAACCATAAGCACCGGATCATTTGGTACTTCGGTTGCTATAAATGGAACTTGGGCAGCGGTTGGATCTCCACTTGAAAATAACGGAAGTGGAACTGTGTATTTATATCAATTTGTAAGTAATACGTGGACCTTATATCAATCTATATATGGAACAAAATCAGGAAGTTTGTTTGGAAATAGTATTAAATTAAATAAAGACAGTAATACTCCATCTGGGAGATTAGTTATAGGTTGTGGTAACATAACTTCCACTCAGGTATATTATTATGAATTAACTGGATCGATATGGAAATTGGAATATACATTTACTCCAGACTATACACAATATCCATTAACTTTTAATAACTATTTACCTTATAGTGAAAGTAGGAATGCTGGCACGACAAGCGGAAGTGGATTTGGATATTCGGTTTCTACATTTGGAGATGTTGTAGTAATAGGAGAATATTTAGATAGAACCGTATATGAGTTTTCGGGGTCTTCATTATATTATCAAGGATCGGTTTCAATTTATAACAAATGTAACGCATCATCTTCATTTTTTGAATTAGCATATAAAACATACGGAAATGAAAATACTATAACTAATAACAATTTGGGATATTCAGTTGATATATGGGATACGAATGTAATAGCAGGATGCCCTAAAAATAATCAATTAAGTTTGTCATCTAGTTATATCGGAAATACAATATTTCAATTACATGAATGTGATTCGTCAATATTAAACTCATTGAGTGGTCAATGTTTGTTAATTCAAGAAACCAATAATACATGGGACATATTGAACGTTTATCAACGTAAAAAAGAATATTTAAGTCCGTATCGTTCAGTCGGAAATAATGTTTCAATTGGAAGTTTTTCAATGGTATTAGGCGCACCTATAATAATGTCAGATGCTAATCGAATAATCAATATACAAGTTACTCAGAGCCAATATTATGTATTGGATGATATTTGCGGAAAAGCATTTATTTATAATTTTCCAAATCTTAAAGAAACATTTCATATTGGAAATTCATTTTATAGAAATGGAAATATAGTATTGATGACTTCTGGTTCAATATTTGATGAATTATTCGGACAAACCAATTATTCCTACAATTTAAACTTTGCTGGTCAAAATACAATTTATGAAAAACAAGTAATATGTAATATAAACCCCAGCGAGTTTAATGTAAGTACAAATCCTACGGCTATTCAAGTTCCAATTTCAATTTTTGATTTAAATCAAAATGGAACATTTGATTTTGAAGATTTGGACACTTTAATGAGATATATGAAATATAAAAACAACCAAGCATTAGGATTATCATATTCTACTGATTGGAGTTCATCCGTTCTTATAAATGATGATGAAATAAGTTTATATAATTATTATACTTCGCTTTCAACGTGGAATACCTCATATATAAATCAACAAGTAATTCAATATATTCCTATATGGGATTTCCAAAATACATCAATTCAAACCGATCTCGATATTAACGGAGATAATGTAATTGATATTAAAGATATGAATATTTTGTGGAAGTATTTTAGTAATCGTTTATTTGGAAATAATTACAATAAATACACTACCCCAAACTCCAGTCGTCAAAATTTAGCCGATGTATTAACTTATTTAGATGGATTATCTGGTAAAAATAATTTGCCTATGATTAATCCTAACTTTTTTAACTATAATCAACAGGTGGAGCAAAATCCTACTGGAAGTTATTTGGCTCCTTATATTTCAGCGGTTGGATTATATGATAATAATCTTCAACTCGTGGCAATAGGTAAATTGGGAGTTCCAATTAAAAATGGAAATAATGTTCCTTTGAATATTTTAATGAGAATAGACTTTTAATTTATATTTATATATAACAGTAAAAATATAACATTATGCCCAACGAAACACAAAGAACAAGCCTCACTATTAACCTAGCTACTCGATATGCCCAGCAAAGTGAAGGAGGTGCATTTAATGCAAAAACGGCTGGAACTGCTACTGCACCGGCATCATTACAATCAAAATTATATGATACAAATCCACAGTTTCAAGTTAAAGAAACATTAGGACAGAGTAATTTTGAAGGAGTAACTGATGGAGGAAATTATAAAGAAATCTCCCGCTATGCTAATAACATAAATACAACTAGGTATAAATAATAATTAAATAATTTTCGATTAAACTCTCCGAATGGAGAGTTTTTTCATTATAAAAATAATTCATTTATTTTGTTATTTTTTAATATTTTTCATATATGTATATAATGTCGGCAATGACAACATTTGCCGTAAAAACAATAAAAAGAAAGTCAAAAAGTTATGTCACTGTATCAAATCAAAGTAAAAACACCAGAAGTCCTTCAAATAGTGAAGGAGAACAAACAAAAGCACGATAAAATACTCAATGATGCTATCGAAGGCTATTGGAATGATGCTTCTAATTTTCTTAAGAAATATGAAAAGGATAAATTATCAGAATTAGAAAAAAATCATAAAGCAACAATTAAGAAGATGAGAAAACAGTTGAGGGAAAATAAAGCAGCAGTCAAAGGACAAGTTAAAAAAGAATTGGAATTAGTTGAAAAAAGAGAGAAGAGGGGATATTTGTATATGTCTAATAAGTATCCCGAAGATCACGGTGATGATTATATCGGAACCATTCGTAGATTGGAATTATCCGTTGATAAAGAAATTGAATTGGATACTAAAGAGTTCGACCAATATGTTCGTAATAAATGGGAATGGAGAGAATCATTTCTTAATTCTAATACGGGATATGCAAATTCATATGCCTTAAGTTCATCATATTCTTCACATTCAAATGCATCTTTTGCAATAACAGGTTCAACTTGGGGAACCTCAAGTTGGGGGGGAATTTCAAGTTATTCCAATGTAAATATTGGAGTGGGAATTAAAAATCCATCTCATCAACTTGATGTATCCAATTCTTCGTGGGCAGTTGGTTCCATAAGTGGAAGTTCATTATCAGCATTATCAACATTCTAAATATATGGATATTGAAACATTGAATACTTGGTTAGAAGAACAAGCAGTTAAATATGAAAATAGTGAATATTTGATTGATAATACTTGGCCCGACTATTATCGTGGATTAAAAAACTTAAATATGAAAGATGTATTTACATCTGAATATATAACATTCCCATATACTGGAGGCTGTTCGTTTAAAAAAAATCAAATAAACAATCCTAAAGAGTTATATTTAGCAGCCCTCTCATCTAATTGAGAGGGTTTGCTATTTATATACTATGAATGATAATGGACATTGGCAATTTGAAGGAAATATTCCAGATGGTAGTATTGGATTTATATATTTAATAACTAATAAATCCAATAACAAAAAATATATAGGTAGAAAACTTATTATATTTAAAACCTGTAAAAAGGCATTAAAAGGAAATAAAAATAAAAGAAGAGGAACAACGGAAAGTGATTGGAAAACCTATTGTGGTTCGTGTGTTTCGTTACAGGAAGATATATCTAAATTAGGAAAAGATAATTTTAAGTTTGAAATTATACAATGGTGCGATTCAAAATTAACATTGAATTATGCCGAGGTAAAACATATTATAGATAGTAATGCTATTTTTGATAAAGAATACTATAATAAATATGTGGGATGTAGATTAGTTAATAGAGCCAAATAAAAAAAGTTGAGAAGTGACTTGATTTCTGGTATTCTATGAAAAGTATGAATACTAAAGTGAAAAATATTAAAATTGAGATTACGTTGGAAAATGGGCTTACCGTGAGTTCTATGTATATGCATCCCAAATTCAGAATTAAAGATTTGCCCAATTCTCCATTTAAAAAAATGGAAAAATCACCAACTAAATGGGCAGTTGAAATGATTAAAAAAGCTTCCAAGTAAGGATGCTAATCAAGTCCGACATAATTTCAATATTAAACGAGGCGTTTAAACAGACCGGAAGGCTCAGAAGAGCCGATACTCAATTATTGTTTAATTGTCCGTTTTGTAAACGTAATGATGGGTCTAAAAAGTTCGAAGTTTGTATTGAAGGAGAGCATATTGGGTATAGTAATTGTTGGAGATGTAATGTTCCAAGTAAATCATTAGGGTCGTTGCTTAGAAAATTAAATTCTCCATCTTATCTAAGAGAAAAATTATTCAAGTTATCGGGAGAAATAAGAACTTATAGAAAATCCGGAATCATTGAAAAAATAGAAGAAAAATTGTCTCTTCCATCTGGATTTATTTCATTGTCACGTCCAACCAACACACAAGAATATAAAAATGCTATTAAATATCTCAAAAAAAGAAACGTATTAATAGATGATATTATACGTTATAATTTAGGTTATTGTGAAGATGGTGAATATCAGAATCATATTATAATTCCATCATACGATTCTAATAATGAGTTAAATTTTTTTATAGGTCGTCAATATTATGACAATGATGTTTATAGATATCGAAAACCAAATCGAGATATGAATATTATTGGATTTGAAAATATGATAAACTTCAATGAAGATGTTAATCTGGTAGAAGGAGTATTTGATGCATTTGCCGTCCGGAAAAACGCAATACCATTATTTGGTAAATATCCATCAAAAAAATTACAAGAAAAACTTATATTCAAAGGAGTTAAAAGAGTTAATATAATTTTGGATAATGATGCTATGGATGATGCCGTTAAAAATTGTGAAAAATTAATAAGATATGGAATAAACGTTCATTGGGTAAGATTGAATGGGAAAGACCCATCTCAAATAGGATTTCAAAAAGTAAGTGAATTGATTAGAAACTCTGTATCATATAACTGGGAACAAGGACTTTTGTATAAATTAAGTAAATTATGAGACAACCAATATTATATTTGATAATATCATCCATTTTTTTTATAATAGGAGAATATTATTCTAAATTATTTTCTATATCTCCTAATATAAAATTAGCAATTATAGTATGTATATCATATTTAATAGGAACTATAGGTTGGTTGCCAGCAATTTACTATGGAAAAAATCTATCTACTACTGGAAGTATGTGGAATATTTTAGCATCATTATCCACTATATTTTTAGGATTGGTAATTTTCAAGGAACATATAACCAACTTACAATTTATAGGAATTATTTAGTCTATTATAGGAATTATACTGCTTAATTTATGAATATATTAAAAACAAATCAACACGATATTAAATACATCGTCCATATGGCGGATATCCATTGTAGAAATAACTCACGTATAGAAGAATATAGACACGTATTTAGTAATTTTTTCGAGATGATTAAAGGACTCCCTGTAGATAATAGTATAATTGTAATATGTGGAGATATATTTCATCAAAAAACTTCAATGGAACCGGAAGGATTGGAATTAGTTAAAGAGTTATTTATAGGATGTTCTGATATATTTCCAACCCTTATTATTCCAGGAAATCACGACGGTTTAGTTCAAAACAAAAACAGATTGGATGCGTTGACTCCTATCATAAGCATGTTAAATAATGATAATATATATTATTTAAAAGATTCTGGTATATATGGATATGCCGACATATTATTTAATCATATGTCGGTGTTTGACTCTCCTGATAAATACATGTTAGGAAAAAATATTCCGTCAGTTTATAAAAACAAATATAAAAGAATCATAGGATTATTTCATGGTGCCATCGACCAATCTATTTCCGATACGGGACACATATTAAATAATCCAAATATAATGCTTCCATTGTTTGATAATCATCATTTAATTCTAATGGGAGATATTCATAAATCTCAAGATTTACAAATATATGATTCTAATAATGATAAACCAACAGTAAGATATGCTGGTAGTTTAATTCAACAAAATCACGGAGAAACAAGTAATAAAGGATATTCATTATGGGATTTAGAAACTAATACGTATATTCATAATACAATTCCAAACGACTATGGATTTTTTACTATTGAAATAAATCATGGAAATTTAGTAACTGATATTAGTAAACTTCCAAAAAACGTTAGACTTAGAACTATATGTAAGGAAACTATTCCATCCGAAGTAAAATCTATAATATCAAAATTAAAAGAAAAATCCAATATAGTCGAAACTTCATACATCAGAGAAACTTCCGATATAGATACTACAAATAAACAAGTGTCTGATATAAATATTAAAAATATATTCAATGTCGAATATCAAAATAAGTTAATTGAAGATTACTTAAAAGAAATAATACCTGATATATCGGTCACTAAACTCGATAGTGTCTTATATATAAATCGCAAAATTAATAATGAAATCGGAATCTTGGACCATACTAAAACATCCAGATACAAACTCATAAAATTAGAATGGGAAAACATGTTTTCTTATGGAGAGGATAATAGTATCAATTTTGAAAATATAAATGGAATATATGGAATATTAGGCAAAAATAAAATCGGTAAAAGTTCTATTTTCGAGATTTTATTATTTACACTATTTGATAAAACTTCAAGAGTATCCAAGGGAAATCATATTATAAATAATCAAAAAACATCATTTAAATGCAAATTAGAAATTGAAATTGATGGAATCCGATATTTTATAGAGCGAATTGGAACCACCGGAAGGACAGGAGCAGTTAAAGTGGATGTTTATTTCTGGAAATTGGAAAATGATGAAAAAATAGAATTAAATGGAACGGAAAGAAGTGATACAAATGAAATTATACGAAATCATATTGGAACATTTGATGATTTTATTTTAACATCTGCTTATTTTCAATTTGGAAAAAATAATTTAGCATTCATAGATATGGGGAATAGTGACCGGAAAGATATGTTAGTAAAGTTTATAGGAATTGATGTATTTGATAAATTATGCGGTGTGGCAACTGAAAATAGGAAAGAATTAAACATTGAATTAAAATTACACAAAGGAAAGGATTATCAAACTGACCTACTTCAAAATGAAAATGCATTAGCTTATGCCAATGAATTATACAATAAACTAATAGACGAAACAAAATCATCAAAATTAGAATTAGATAATATCAATAATAAAATACAGGAAGAGGCATCAAAATTGGTTAAATTGGATTTTAATATTCCGACTGATATAAGTTCACTAACAATCGAAAAATCAAAATTGGAATCAGCTATTAATCAATTAACATCGGATATTTCATTTCTAAAACATAAATCATCAAGATATGAGCGTTATATTAGGATGGTAGAAAAAAGCGTGTCTAAAATTGAAAAATTAGATTTAATAGAGAATCATAAAAAATATAAATCAATCGTTGATAAAATTTCTGCGGCAAAAAAGAAAATGAACGATAAAAAAATAGAAATTAAAGGAAAATTAGACAAAGTAGATAAACTTAAAAATCACAAATACGACCCAAATTGTAAGTTCTGTAATGATAATGCGTTTGTAAAAGATGCTACCAGTTGTAAAGAACAATTAAAACAAGATAAAATAATAGCAAAAGAATTAGTAGAAAATCTTGAAAAATTAGAATCGGAGTTTGAAAATATTAAATGGGTGGTTTCAAAATATGAATTATATACCAAATTATTAAGTAAACAAGGAGTTTTAAAAGATATATCTCAGTCATTATCAATTTCAATTCTAAATAAAAACAATGTATTGACAAAAAACAAAGAAAACTTAACTTCGACCAGTTTGAAAATAGATATATATAATAGAAATCTAACCTCGGTTGAAAATAATAATACAATCAATAAGACATTATCAACTTATAAAACCGAAGCAAATAATATTGAATCTTCTATAAATAAACAAAATAGTAAAATGACCGAGATATACGGTAAAGCAGAAGTATTTAAAAATACCATATCAAATCTAAAAACTACAATTAAGAATATTAAAGAAAAAGAAGCACAATTCGATGATTATGAAAAATATATAGAAGCAATCGGACGAGATGGAATTCCCTATCGTATTATATGCAACGCCATTCCTACCATTGAAAAGGAAGTAAATGATATACTCACTCAAATTACTGATTTTACATTGAAATTAGAGGATACCGGAACAGATATAATTCCATATATCTGTTACGATGATAGAAAGAATGTAATTGAAACGTGTTCTGGAGCAGAAAGGTTTGAAATGGAGTTTGCTATAAGAGTTGGTCTTATAATGGCTTCCAATTTAGTTAGAACTGACGTTCTTCTGTGTGATGAGGGATTTGGAGTCCTTGATAGTGAAAACTTATTATCTATGGATACTTTATTTTCTATGTTAAAATCAAAGTTTTCTGGTATTTTTATCATTAGCCATCAATCGGAAATCAAAGATATTATAGAAAATAATATAGAGGTAAAACGAATCGGAGGATTCTCTCAAGTTAAACATATATAATTTTATACACTATAATAATAATCTTGCAAAAGTCCAAATAAATATATTTCTTTTGGTTTTAATGGTTTTATTTCTCTAACTATTTCTAAAAATGTTCCACCAGTTCCTATAGTATCGTCTATTATTAAAACTTTTCCATTTGATATTTTATTTGCTATTTTAATAGATTCTTTTTGATTATTTTGTTTCAATGATATAAAATTATGGAATAAACTTCGCATAGTAGGAGGGACGTGTTTCATTTCAAATGTTCCTGTTTTTTTAACAATTCCGTTTTTTACAGAGTGAAATTTTCGCTTACCGTCATCGCTTAATTTATTATATTCATCCATAAAATATGCAATTTGATTTATTTCATTTTTTTGAAGTGCATTTTTTGTAATTATATGGGTTCCAACACTCATTTGAAATCTATCTAATATTAAATCATTCAACCGAGAACTAGAAGGAGCCGATATGATGGATGTAAATGAGTTTAAATCTACCAATTCAGAAAATCGTTCAATTGCTAAATCTATCATTTTTATAATTGGAGATTCATCCCTAGTCCATGTATAATTTCCAGCAGAATCCATCCCATTAAACATATATATTTTTTTAATATCAACGTGTTTTATTGTTGTTCTTGCATCATTTATAGATTGTGTATTATTTGGTTTAAAATACGAAGGTTTATTAGGAGTAAAATTTCGATTGAAATAATATCCATAAAAAATTTTAAATCCTTTTATATTATATAACCTAGAATTTCTTCTATTTGGTTTCAAGTATATTAAATTATCGTCGGGTGCTGGAAAATCACTATCAAAACTAAAATTCAGTTTATTAGTATTTGATAGATACGATATTCCTTCTAATAATTGTTTTAAACTAATCATATTATATAAATATATTATTATCTTATATTAACATAATTAGTTTATTTTAGTGTTATTTAGTGTTTTTAACGCTATTTATAAGAGATGGCAAATAAAGAATACCAATCAAAATATAGAAAATTAAAAGAAAGCGATGGCTGGCGGTATTTTTCAATTATGGTTCCAGAATCATGTTATTTCCATCTTAAAAAAGAATATCTTCTTTGGAAATCAAATAACCTTAAACAGTGGGAAAAATTAAAAATCAAAAAATAAGTTATGGCTATAAAATTACATAAATCAATGGGTAACATCGAAGTCATTAAAAAATGGCAAAAAGGAGAAAAGACAGAGATTAAAGTATCTAATCACATAGCAGAAAAAGATAAGTTTAGAAAAGAAGGGGAAGAATGGATAGACCATAACGACATTAAATATAGAAAAGAAAATGGCAAAATAGTTAAATTAACCAAGACCCAAGGAGACATAATTAGAGAAGCCATTGGAAATAAAATCTGTAAATGTAAATTAAACATTAAATGGGGAACTAAACGAGATGAATATTTTTTCAATCGAACCGGATTATGTGAAAATTGTTTGATAGATTATGAAACCAAATTGAGAATTGTAGGGGCATGGGATGTATATGAAAAATATAAATTATCATCTTATGCACTTGGAGATTTGAAAGATAGCAAAGAAAAATTAAAAGAGATAGTTGAATATTTTACTAATGACAATGGAGATGTAAAACTTCCCTGTGAAGATGGAGTTGGTTACGATGCGGTATGGGTAAATACTAATAAAGATAAAATATTAGCCGATTCTAAATCGGATTTAAAAAAAGTATTGAAACTTATTAAGGAAGCCACAAAAATAAAAGCAGAAAATAAAAAAGAGTATGCTAAGTTATGTAAACAATATAAATTAGATACGATATGAGTGAGCCAGCAAAAAAGAAAACATTACAAGAAATAGTAGCGGAAGAATATGCCAAATGTGCAGCGTCTCCTGTATATTTCATGAAAAATTATGTAAAGATACAACATCAAATAAAAGGAACCTTAAAATTTGAATTATTTCCATTTCAGGAAGATACGCTTAAACAATTTGCCGATAATAAGTTTAATATAGTTTTAAAATCTCGTCAAATGGGTATCTCTACATTAGTGGCGGCATATTCATTATGGGTAATGATATTCAATAAAGATAAGAATATTCTTATTATTTCGATTAAACAAGAAGTTTCGAAAGAGTTAATTTCAAAAGTTAGATTTGCAAATGATAATTTGCCGGTTTGGTTAAAAATACCATGCATTGAAGATAATCGATTATCATTAAAATTTAAAAATGGATCACATATAAGAGCAGTATCATCCAGTGGTGATGCTGGTCGTTCTATGGCAGTATATCTTCTTATTATTGATGAAGCCGCATTTATTGAAAACATAGATGATATTTGGGCTTCATCTTGGAGTACATTGTCAACGGGTGGTAATTCTATTATTTTATCAACTCCCAATGGATATGGAAACTTTTTCCATAGAATGTGGTGCGATGCGAGTGAAAAAAGAAATAATTTTAATCCTATTAGGCTTCCGTGGGATTTACACCCAGAGAGAAATCAAGCATGGAGAGACGCTCAAACAAAGGAATTGGGAGCATCATTAGCAGGTCAGGAATGTGATTGTGATTGGTTAGCATCCGGAGATAACGTTATAGCTCTAGAATTGATAGAATATTATAAAAAACATATTAGAACTGACCCATATGATAAACGACTAAGTGACCGATGTTTGTGGTATTGGAAAGAACCCAATTATGATAAATCTTATATTTTATCAGCCGATACAGCTCGTGGAGATGGTGGAGATTATCAAGCATGTCATGTTTTAGATGCGGTATCGTTAGAACAATGTGCCGAATATAAAGGTCAAATAGGAACTACAGAATATGGAAATATGTTAGTAAATCTTGCGGCGGAATACAACACTGCATTATTAGTAATTGAACGTGAAAATACGGGATGGGCAGTTATTCAACAAGTTATAAATAGAAAATATTCAAACTTATTTTATATGACGGATGATTTAAAATATGTTGACCCAGAACATCAGCATTCTAATAGATATAATGCAGAAGAAAAAAAATCAACGGCAGGATTTTCAACATCTATGAAAACTCGACCTGTGATGATAGATTACCTTCGCAGATATATGTCGGAAAAAGAAATTAAAATATATTCCGCCAGAACCTTATCAGAATTGGAAACTTTCATTTGGAAAAACTTCAAGGCACAAGCAATGCAAGGTTATAACGATGATTTAGTCATGAGTTTATGTATTGGACTGTGGATAAGAGATACTGCATTATTACTTAGACAAAAAGGAATAGATTTAACTAGGTCATCTCTTGACCATTTTAGACAAGCAAAAATTGACAACGTTCCAGTATATCATAATAATCAAAGAAACATGCCAAATGATCCATGGAGTATGAAAACGGGCGGTATAAACAATGAAGTTGAGTCATTAAAATGGCTAATTGGTTAATTTTAGACAATGTATAGATATATTTATATAATAATAGAAAGATAATACGATGGCACTTAACCAAATAAATAGACCAAATTCAATTAACGATGATATCGTAGATATAAAGAAACAATCTTTATATGCTCGGTTAAAAACTTTATTCTCATCAGAAACAATAGTTAGAAATGTCGGTGGAAAACAATTAATTGTTAAAGACACCGACCATTCGATGATGGCAGGAGATAGAAACTCTCTCCGAGATAGATTTAATCGTATTCGTTCAACTGCGTATAATGCATATTCTAGAGACTTTTCATTATCTTATCAAGCGGCTCGTATTGAAATGTTTAGGGATTATCAATGTGTGGCAGGAGAAACTATCATTCCACTGCCAGATGGAACGTATCCTACAATAGCAGAGTTGGCTGAAAAATATAAAAATAAACCACAAGAAAGATTTTATGTTTATTCTTATGACCACGAATCAAACTCTATAAAATTGGGAAATGCATATCATCCAAGAAAAAAAGATGGAGGAAAATTAAAAGCATGGAAATTAACATTTGAAAAGGGTAAATATATAATAGCAAGCGGAGGACATCCGTTCTTAATGAGAAATGGAGATTATAAAAAATTAGAAGATATAAAAGTAGGGGACTCTATAATGCCGTTTTATCAAAAAGATTTTTATAACAAAGGATATAGGCATGTTTATAATTTTTCAAAAGGATGGCAACCAGAACACAATGTAATAGCAGAACAATTTAATAGACCTCTCAAAGATAATGAAGTGGTTCATCATCAACAGTTCAATCCATCATATAATATGCCGGATAATTTAGTTATAATGGATAAAACAGCACATAAACAATATCATATTAAATTAGTAACTGATAAAATGTGGTCGTTTGAAAATAAACAAAAAACATTAGAAAAAATACATTCTTCCGAAGGATATAAAAATAGAAAGTTTCATCATTGGAATGGTGAAAGATCTGGAACTAATAATCCATTTTATGGAAAAATACATACGAAAGAATCTAATGAAGTACGTTCTAAATCATTAAAAACATATTGTAAAACCAGAAATTATAATTTAGGAAAAAATCCAAATTATAGAGACGAATTAACATTTGATATAATAAAAGAGCAATCTTTTGAGTATTATAGAAATTATGGAAAATTAAATCTTAAAGAAGTATCTAAATATTTACATTGTGATATATCACTTATAACCAATCGATTAAAATCTAACAATCATAACTGGAAATCGTTTAAACAAGAGATTTTTACTAAATTAAATCATAAAGTAAAATCCATAGAATATGTCGGAGAAATAGATGTATATGATGTAACAGTTGAAAAATATCAAAATTTTGCATCAGATACTGTATTTTCACACAATACAATGGATATGGACCCAATTCTAAATGCAACTTTAGATATTGTAGCAGACGAATGCATAGAGGGGAACACTATTATACCATTATTGAATGGAGATAAAGTAAAAATTGAAGATTTATATAATCAAAATAAAACAGATTTCTGGGTATATTCTATAGATTCCGATGGGAACTTCAAACCCGAAAAATGTGAACGAGTGGCATATAATGGTATTAAACCAATGTATAAAGTATTATTGGACGATGGAACCGAGATAAAATGTACGTCTAATCATATGTGGGTAAAATCAGATATGTCTATTATATCAACCGATAAACTTGAATTAGGGACATCGTTAAAAATATTTAATACTAAATTATCCAATTTCAAATTTATGAATGGATATGAGATGTTATATATAAATGGAAAATGGCAATTTACTCATAGATTAGTTGCAAAAAATGAACCTTCGTTAATAACTCAGCGAGAAACAGTATGTGAAACCGATAAAGTAATTCATCATTCGTCGTTTAATAAATTAAATAATAGTCCAGAATATCTTAAATGGGTTGGTTATATAGAGCATAAAAAAATACACTCTCAATTTAATAAAGAAATATGGGCAGATAAAACAAAAACACACGAATATAAAGAAAAAACCAGAGAAGGACATAGAAGATATTGGAATGATGAAACTAGAAAATATCATTCCGAAAATTGTCATTTTACTATGTTAAAGCGACTGGAAGGAATGTCTAAAGAAGATAGAAATAAAGAGTTTGGAAGAAATGGAAATAAGAATGGAATGTTTGGAAATGGTTATAAGTTAACCAAAAATAAAAACGGAAGATGGATTGAAGCCGTAAATCGTTTCGAACACATAAATATGGAGGAATATGAAAAAGATATAATAAACGGATTATCTAGAAAAGAATTAAAACAGAAATATAACATTCTCAGAGAAGATTGTAGTGTATTAAATAAACAAATATGTAATAAATATAATATTACTCGTATAGATAGATTAAAATATAAAATTATAGGATATAACTCATACGCTGATTATACAAAATCAAATAATCATAGAGTAATATCAGTAGAACCATGTGGCGAATATAAAGCATATGATTTAGTAAATGTAGGAACTAGTTCACATTTATATGCGATAGAAACTAAGGATGGATCTAAATTATTTACCCATAATTGTCTTACGACTAATGCACTTGGTAAAATGCTTACCGTACACTGTGAAAATAATAATGTTAAAGAAATACTTGAAAACTTATACGATGATATTTTAAACCTAGACTTTAATTTATGGGGATGGCTTAGAAATACTTTAAAATTAGGAGATCATTTTTTAAAAGTATATGTTAGTCCAGAGTATGGTGTTTATATGGTGGAGCCTATAAATGCGGAAAATGTAGAGCGAATTGAAAATGCCGACCCTTATAATAAGAAGTATGTCAAGTTTCAAATCCGTCCGACTGATACATCCCAAGCCGAAGTATTGGAAAACTGGCAGATTTGCCATTTTAGATTAACGGGCGATTCTAACTTCTTCCCATATGGTCGTTCTTATTTGGAAGGTGCAAGAAGAATATGGAAACAATTATCCCTATTGGAAGACGCAATGATGATTCATCGTGTAGTTCGTGCTCCCGAAAGAAGAATATTTTATGTTGATATAGGCAACATTCCACCAGCCGAAGTTGATAATTACATGCAGAAATTACAGGATAAAATTAAAAAAGTTCCATATATGAATGAACGAGGAGAATATAATCTCAAGTTCAATCTTCAAAATATGTTGGATGACTTTTATATCCCTACTCGTGGAAGTGATTCGGGAACTAGAATAGATACTCTACCAGGTATGGATTGGACAGGTATTGATGATGTTGAATATCTTAAAAATAAGATGTTTGCCGCTTTAAAAATACCAAAAACATTCTTAAACTTTGGAGAAGAAGGTGGTAGTAAGGCAACATTAAGCAATGAAGATATACGATTTGCCCGAACTATTCAACGTATTCAGAAAATACTGTGCGTGGAATTGGAAAAGATAGGAGTTATACATTTATATGCTCAGGGATATAGAGATGAAAGTTTAATCAATTTCAAAATTGAACTAACTAATTCTAGTACTATATTAGAAAAAGAGAAAATAAGCATTTTATCTGAAAAAACAGCATTGTCTACAGATATGATGGAAAGTGGTTTATTTTCTCCTGAATATATCTATAAATATATATTCCAAATGTCTAATGATGATATTGAAACGGAAATGAAATCAGTAATAGAGTTCGCAAAACGCAAATATAGATTGGCGGCTATTGAAAATGATGGAGATGATCCAGCTATGCCTATGAAGAAAATAGGAACGGGTGGTGGAGGTGGAGAAAAAGGAGAAGGTGGTGGATTGGGTGGTCTCGGTGGTGGTGGAGGACATGGTGGTGGAGGTGGACTTTCCGATCTTGGAGATTTAGAAGGAGAGGGTGAGGAGGGAGAAGGGAATAAAGAAGGAGGAGAGGGAAATGAAGAAGAACCAAATCCCGAAACCGAAGAGAAGCCTAAAATCGGAAAACCGGAAGATATAGTTAAAGAAGATGCTAATCGAGACCAAAGTGGAGAGCATAAGGCGAGCGATCATCCATTTGGAGAAGACCCATTGGGACATTTAGAACTCAATAGAAAACCAAGAAAGAATAGCGAGTTTAAAAAGAAAAGCGAATTATATCAAAACTTTGAAGGAGATTCTCCATATGCACTTGAAGAAATAAAAAAACCGGTACAAGATAATAAACAAATGAAAAACAGAAACTCCAAGTTAATATTGTCTTTATCTGAGTTTTTTGACAAGCCTATTGATGTAAAAAAAGAATTGATTAAAGAATCAACATTACCATCTATGTTAGATGAGGTAAATATAAAGGAAATACTATAATATATTATATTTTACAGGTAAAAGAATATATTTATAATTATCATTTAATATAATATGAATAATACAACCCAGAAAAAAATGCGCCATTCAAAGTTTAGAAATACGGGCATTTTGTTCGAATTATTGACTAAGCAAGTTACCGCTGATATTATTAGCGGTAAAAAGTCATCAAAAGCATCAGAAATACTTCATAAGTTTTTCAAAATAGATACTGAAATTGGGAAAGAATGGCAATTATATAATAAATTATTAAGTGAAAATATTAAAACCGAAGCATATGCTGAACGTTATTATTCTACTATTTTAGATGCTCGTAAAAAATTAGATGATAAATCATTGTTATTTGAAAAATATGAACTAATTAAGGAGATTAAAGCGGCATATCCATTGGAACAGATGTTAAAATCTCATGTTAAAAATTATAAAATATCAGCATCTATTTATAAACTATTTGAGAATGCTACTTCCGATTTAAAATTTGATGTTGATGAAATCTATAAAGCAAAAAACTCAATTGTAGAACATTTGGTTAATAAGCAATCAATGTTAAAAGAAAATGAAGTTTCGATGGAAACTTATAACGAACAATCAGAAGATATACGATTACTTACTTATAAATTATTAGTTGAAAAATTAAACGAAAAGTTTGCAAGTATATTAGATGACGAACAACATGAAATATTAAGAGAATATATATGTAATGTTGCCAATACTAATAAGTTTGATGTATTAGTAAAAGAACATATCTCCAAAATTAAATCCAAGCTTAAAGAATCTTCTACAAAAATTAAAGATTCAGATGTTATAAAGATTAAAATAAATGAAGTTATAAATCAATTAGATAAAATTAACCCAGATAAAGTTGTTAAAGATAATCACGTTACCGTAGTTATGCTTAGTTATGAATTATTGAAAGAAATCAATAAAAATCTTACTTCGAGAGTAATATGAAACAATCCGATTTAAAATCATTAGTTAAAATTATAACTAAGACATTGTTGGAAGAATTGACTACGGAAGAATCGGCAACGGGAGCAGTTGCTCCAGCAACCGGAAAACTTCCACTTCAACGAAGAATAATGGAAGATGAAGAAGAGGAAAAAATCGAGGAATCGTCGGTTACAGGTGGTGAAGGTTATACTATTCCTGCCGCATTTTCAAAAAATGATGGAGGTAGTAAAAAAGCGTTAGCTGGAAGCAATGCACTTGGATATGAATTAACTCCAATTGGAAAAAAAGATTTGGCTCGTCGTCCTGATAAAATGATAGAATAATGAAAAATGTTAAAGGAATTACAAAATAAATTAGATATAACTTATCCAGAAATAAGTAAAGAATGGGATTTTTCATTAAATAATAAAACTCCGGCTGAAGTATCATATGGAGGAAATTTTAACGGGCATAAAATAACGTATAAAGACCTAGAATATATCAAATATAAAGATAATATTAAAACCGAATATGCTAAAAATAAGAATATAAAATTATTACGAATAAAATATACTGAGTTTGATATAACAGAAAAAATATTACAATCCGAATTAAAATGATAATATTAGCGACATTGTTAGAAAATACAACAGATGATAATCTTCAATTTTTTGATATTGGAATTGAGTATTCTGAATTCTTAACTTCATTAAAAACAGAATCTAAAGAATTGATTAAAAAATATCAAACTAAAATTAACCAATATCTAAAGGGTAAAAGAGTTATTGCTAAATCTTCAAGAGGATATAAACAGTTTTCTACCAAATATGAGTTTGATATAAATAACGTTACAATTGAAAATTATTATGGGCATTATGTGATAATTGCTACTGATATGTCATCTAAACCAAAAAAATATTTTTTATCCACGAGTGAGAAAATTAAAATTATAGGACAGGCAACCGGTCAACCATCTCCTCAAAAGGGAGTCAATCCAGCCCAAATTAAACAACCGGAGGTTCCACATGATAATAACAATAATCCTAATCCTGTCAATAATAGCCCTAATAGCAATCAATCTAAAGTCCCTGTTTTAAATCCGGAACCTATATCTCATATTAAAGAAGAAGAAAAAGATGTTAATGTTAATAAACATTATGAGGCATATTCAATTTTCGATATAACTGAAGATATTAAATCATGGCTTCCTTTACTGTTAAAGAAAAAAGAAACTCCGTTAAAAGATTTAGTTAAAAAAATAGGTTGGACTGACCGAAAAGAACATGGAGTAATAGTATCGGTATTTGAATTAAAAATACCGTCCAATATGTTAAAATATCAATTAGATAATAAAGGTTTACAAAATCTATTTTATAATAAAGCCCCGTTGTTAAAAGTTGTTAAATTGGAAGAGAATAAAAAAGACCAATATTGGGATTTACGAATAAAGAAGGTTTATAGAGAAAAATAAATATATTTATATATTATGACTAATGATTATAAGACAACTTGTTCGATATGTAATAAAGAATTATTATATTCGTCTAAGCACAATCTTAAACGAGCATTATCATTAGGCTCTATGTGCTTATCATGTTCTAAAAAAGGTAGCCGACATCATTTATATGGTAAAGAGAGTCCAAAAAAAGGAAAATATTCTCAACCTGTTTTGGATGCTATATCAAGTGGATTAGTATGGCACGACTTGAATAATATATGGTATAGAAAATGTTCTAATTGTAAAAAAGATGTTAAAGCATCAACTCCAAATAAAGCATTAAAACGAATAAATTGTTTATGTTATTCATGTATTTCTAAAAATAGAATTTATTCATCGGAATGTCGCAATAAAATGAAACAATCGGCTATACTTCGAATTAAAACACAAGGAGGAGTGTCAAATTTTAATAAAGATGCGTGTGTATTTATTGAAAATTACGGAACAAAAAACGGATATAATTTTCAACATGCGTTAAACGGTGGAGAAGTATGGATAGATGGATTTTGTCTTGATGGATACGATTATAAAAACTCAATAGCATTTGAGTATGATGAACCACAGCACGAAAAAAAGAAAAATAAATTTCTTGATTTAGGAAGAACGAAAAAATTGTTAAAAAACGAAAAAATAAAAGAAATAATTAGATATAGTAAGAAATATAATAAATTATATAAATCATATCCTACTTATTCAATACCATTATGAATGATATAAATAAAAAATTGTTAATAGAATGTATAACATTTGAGGTAGATGATACTTTATTAAAAGAGTCCCTAATGAATGAAGCCAAACCGTTTAGAGTTCGTGGCTTAGTACAAAGAAAGGGTGTCCGCAATCAAAATGGAAGAGTATATCCCGATGATGTTTTGGATAAAAGTGTATCGGAATATGTTAATACATTTATAAATGAAAAACGAGCAGTTGGAGAATTAGACCATGCTGAAACTGAAGTTGTAAATCTTAAAAATGTATCTCATAATATAGTTGGTCTTAAATGGAATGGTAATGATTTAATTGCTGACATTGATGTATTAACAACTCCAAGTGGAAATATTTTGAGAGAGTTATTCAAGTGTAATATCAGAGTTGGAATATCAAGCCGTGGAACTGGTTCCGTAAGAAAATTATCAGAATCTTCGGTTGAAGTTAATAATGATTACAGTATTATATGCTGGGACTTTGTAAGTAATCCTTCAGTTCAAGGTGCGTTTATGGCACCCGTAGAACAAATTTCACTTGCCGAAGGAATTGTTAAAAATCCAATGACCAACCGATGGGAACGAACCGACGAGTTGATTTATAACATTCTCTCCGAATTGAACTAATACCAGAATGAAATTAAAATAAGTTGATATATTTTGTCTTTTTGTTATAATTATATTACAAAGACTAAGCATATGAACTTAAAAAACTGGATATTGGAAAATTTATTTTGTAAAAATATAACCATTTCAAGTAGAATGTCATTACGTTGGTTTACGGTAAACTCTAAATTATTTGAATATAATGAAATAATTGCGGCAACTTCGTTTTTACCAGATGATATAACTATAGGTCAAAGAGTATGGCATATTCTAAATAATAAATTGGAACCTATAAAATGTTCTAATATAAACTGTAATAATTTAGTAAAATTTCATTCTTACGGATTAGGGTATTCCAAAAATTGTTCATATAAATGCGCCCAGACAAATCAATCTACAAAAAATAACATTAAATACTCAAATATTAAAAAATACGGAACTGAATATGGATTTCAGAATCCGACAGTGAAAGAAAAATGCAAAGCCACAATCATGGAAAAATATGGTGTTGATAATGTGTCAAAATCATTAGAAATATCAAATAAGAAAAAAGAAACGTGTTTAAAAAATTATGGAGTAGAGTGGATATTAAGTGATAAATCTAAAATAGAAAATGCGGTATTTAAGAAATACGGAGTAAAAAATATACAACAAGTAAAGTCGGTGGCTAATAAAAGAATAAATACAAGACGGGGAATATTTTATGATAGTTTGTTTACAAGTAATAGGTTACAGTCATTAGCCGAACCGTTATTTTCAAGAGATGAATATCTGAGCGGAGGATTATTTAAGAAATATAAGTTTAAATGTAATATATGTAAAGTTGTATTCGATGATTGTTTAGAAGATGGAGATTTGCCTAGATGCACTACCTGCAATTCTGGTATATCTACATTTGAAAAAGAAGTTACCGATTTTATTCGTTCAATATTACCGTCTACCATATCAGTAGAAGAAAACAAACGAATATTATTAAATAATAGAGAGTTAGATATATACATACCCATATTGAAAATTGCAATAGAATGTGATGGATTATACTGGCACAGTGAAATAGGAGGATGTAAAAATAAAACATATCACGTATCAAAAACGGAAGAATGTGAAAAAATAGGAATTAGACTTATTCATTTATTTGAGGATGAATGGATAAATAAAAAGGAACTAATTAAATCAAAGTTAAAACATATCCTAAAACGTAATGCCTCAATTAAAATAAATGCAAGAAAATGTATTATTAAAGAAATAACCGATAATTCTTATATAGATTTTCTGAATAATAATCACATTCAAGGAAAAGAAAAAACGTCTTCTATTCGACTTGGTGCATATCATAACAATGAATTAGTAGCAGTGGCAACATTCGGACAACTTAGAAAATGTTTAGGACAGGTTAAAAAAGATGGAACATATGAATTATATAGATTATGTGTTAAAACTTCTTATATAATAACCGGCATATGCGATAAACTACTAAAACACTTTATTACTAATTATAAACCAATTAAAATTATATCATATGCTGATAGACGGTGGAGTTTTTCTAATTCTAACGTATATGAAAAATTAAACTTAAAACTCACAGGGAAAACTGCTCCGAGTTACTGGTATTTTGGAAATCATCGTAAAAACTATAAGAGATATCATAGGTTTAATTTTAGAAAAGACCAATTATCAAAAATACTAAAATCATTCAATCCTTCTTTATCAGAATGGGAAAATATGAAAAATAATGGATGGGATAGAATATGGGATTGTGGTAATTTTAAGTATGAATGGAATATTTGAGTATATTTATATTATATCTATATGAATATAAAACAAATAATCAAGCGATGTATCACGGAAGTTTTGAATGAAACTTCAATTCAAGACCCTTCTAAAGAAGAAATGATGGAATATCTTCGTTCTCAATTTGGAAATGAAGAGGGATTTGAATATGATGCTGAAGCCGCCATTTATTGGTTTGCTAATGATTATCATGGGGGACAGGATAGTAATTTATATTCAGCATTAAGCACATCTGATTTTTCTCCCGGACAAATTTCAAGAGGACCACAGGAAGGGTCTATGGAAGAAATGATGTATCAAGATTTAGTATCTAAATATGGTGGAGCAAATGATACAGAACATCAACTGGATACTGGAGAATATTCACATGCTCCTGAAATGAGAGTTCGCAGTGATGAACCTAGACTTGATGAAGCAGGAAGAACTTATTATACTATAGTTACTTTACAATATAATGATGCTAAACCGGTAATTGATTTATTAAATACAAAAGGTCCAAAAGCCGCAATTCAGTATATGTCTCAATGGGATATGGGTGGTGAAAACGAACATTCCATGAGTGTATCTCAAGAAGCACCTTGGGGAACTTATGATAAAACATATAAGGTAGGAAAATATACATTAGTATATGATAGACATTCGGATACTGTTAGTTTAGTAAGATTTGGAACGAAATTAACAGAAGGATTCGATCCGTGGTCTAACGGTGCCGGTGCTAATTTAGAAAGTTATGAAGACCAGAATGCTAAAATGAGAAAAATGGAAGAAGATTTAGGTTCCGATACAGATTTGAAAACATTAGATGAGAAATTGCCACCTAAGTTTCCTAAAAAAATATATGATAAGTTAAAAAAAGAATATCCAAATAATCCTGATGCCATATATGCAACTGCTTGGAAATTACATAAAAAACTTGAAGAAGAAAAAAGTGATATTCAACATCATTGTTGTGATTGTGGAAAAGATGTTTCACATCCATCGAAGCCGGGGTCTTGTAAAGTAATGTGTCCTGATTGTTTAGAAGTATCTCAACATCTTGTAAAAGAGGGTATGGAAATTGAAGGAATGGAGATTGAAAATCATGCTAATTTTGGAACATGTAAAGGATGTGGTAGAGTAGTTGATAAAGGAACTGATAAATGTCCTAAATGTCGTGAAACACAAGATAAAACATCACTTCCTCCTAAGAGAATGAATCGTGGTGCCAAACGTCCTGCTGATGCCTATGGAAACTTCAACGAAGAAAATATAGGAATTACATCCAATCCACTTGAAGGTAAATCTAATGTTGCGGCTACTTCTTTTGTAAATAAAGTATTGGCGGAATTATCCAGAGGTTTATTTTCTGATAATAGCTGGGAACAAATACATAAAATATTTACCAAATTAAAAGAATTAGGATTGGACGTTACCCTCGAAAGTGCTAAATATGGAGGACATGCCGATACTTCTAATGGAATACCAAAATATAAAGAATGGCAGATTTCAATTCCATTTACTAATAATAAAGGAAAGCCAACTAAATTAGTAGGTAATATTACTGCTCATGGTGCCGGTTCTGTAGAACAGCCATTGGATAAATATGATATTTCGGCATATGTAAATGCCATAGCCGTTAGATAATAAAATAATAATATATGTTCCGAGGAGTCCTATTTCAAAGAACAGGATTACATTCGTTTCGATTAAATGAAAATACATCGAGTAATTCTGATAAATTTATTTATAAGGATAAGCCGGATAAAATTAAAATAGAGGTTTATTGGATTGTGGATAAAGGTGCTATGATTTATATAAACAAAAAGGATTTAAAAACATATTTGGATAATGGTTACGAAATGGCTTCTGAAAATTAAAATAAGTTTACTTCTGTTATAATTCTACTATAATAGTGGCTTGTATGGCTACTATTTTAAAAAATGAAATTTCATTAAACTATAAAAATATTCTTCTAAAACATGGAAAATGTGTAGTATCATCACGAAGCGAATGTGATATTTCTACCATTATAGCCAATAAAAAAGTAAATGCTCCAGTTATTCCAAGTAATATGGTATCTATATTAAATTATGATATCATTAAAAAATTCGATGACAGTAAATGGTTTCATATTTGGCATAGAATAGGTGATTATAACCACATAAAAAATTATATAGAATGGTCCAATAACAACAATTTGTATTTTGTATCTATATCAATTGGAATAAAAAAACAAGATTTAGACTTATTAAGATGGATTAAACAGACCGGATATAGAATTGATAGCATTTGTATAGATGTTGCATTTTCATATAATGATGTAATACTTCCAGTTATTGAATATATTAAGAATAATTTTAAAAATACATATCTAATAGTAGGGAACGGAGATTCTGTCGATTGGGTTTTATGGTTAGAGAAATACGGAGTAAATGCAGCCAAAATAAATATAGGTGTATCGGCAAGTTGTAGAACTCGGCAATTTACTGGGTTTGGTTCAACTACTATTAGCGATTTATATGAATGTGCTACCGTATCCAATATTGATATAATATCCGATGGAGGATTAACGATTGATAATGGAGAGGTTTTAATTGGAGATATTACCAAATCTATTAGATTTGGTGCCGATTTCATTTTAAGTGGAGCATTATTTAAAAATTGTATAGACTCTCCGGCTATTATAAATGGATATTATGGAAATGCTAGTCGAAAAGCCAAAGGAAACGAACACGTCGAAGGAACTTTATTGGATAATATCAAAACCAATGGTTTAACAACCTTGGAAATGATTAAATTGATAGAACAATCTCTCAAGTCAAGCATAAGTTACGCTGGTGGCACTAAATTAAAAGACATTAGAAAATGTGAATATCAAATAATTTATTGATTATTTTAATGTTTGATTTATATGTATATTGGTATAGCGAGAGGATGTGTATGTCAAATCAAATTAAAAATTATGAAGGTAAGAATAATCCATTTTATGGAAAGCACCATACCGAAGAATCTAAGAAAAAAATCGGAGCAGCCATTCATGATTATTCTGGTAAAAATAATCCGATGTACGGAAGAACAAATTATGATGTATGGGTATTTAAATATGGTAAAAAAATAGCAGATTTAAAACAACAAGAGTCAAATGAAAAAAATAGAATATCCAATTTAGGAGAACGTAATGGATTTTATGGAAAAACTCATACCAAAGATACTATAAATACAATAATATTAAAGAATAAACAATATAGAGAACTTAATAAAGAACGTATTTATTCGGAAGGAATGAGGAAATTAGATTTAACTTTAGATATATTGAAAGAATCATTTGAATACTATAAAGATCATATATGTAATTTTGAAATATTAAAAGAAAAATTTAAAATAAAATGTGACAAGCGAATATTAAAGAAATATTGGATTATAACTAATGTAGTTAATCCGATTGAAATGAGAAGAATAACAAAATTAAAACAGTTTTTAAGTCCAGAAACAAAAACAAAATCAGCAATTGAAATAAAAATACATGAATTATTATCCAATAAATATGGAAAAAATAATGTAAATAGTTCATATGTTATTTTTCCATATCCATATGTGTATGATATTATATTATTTGATAAAATTTTAATAGAATATGATGGATATTATTGGCACGAAGAACGAAAATCAAAAAACGACGATATAAAAACTAAATTAGCATTTGATAATGGTTTTATTTTATATAGAATAAAAGAAGATATAAAACGAAAAATAGATATTAAAAAGGAATTTGATATAATAGACGAACTTGTAAATAAATATAAAATATGAATAATAAAGAATTTTGTGAATATGGTAGGAATGTTCTTACCACTGATGAAATATTACAAGCCGGATTTGTTTTTACTGATACACCGGCAAATATAACATTGGATAATCAACCTTATATTACTGTAACATATGATTTAGGAATATATCCCAATCGTGATAATATGGATATACCATATGATTGGAAATCAAATATTATTAAAAAGATAAAATATTTAGGTATAACTCACGTTCATCGAGTTTATTTCGGAGAAATATTTATAAATCCCGATGGTAATTATTTTAATCTCGATATAACAAATAGATGGAACCATATATTTGTTAGAGGATGGATACAACATTAAAATATGAATATTTTTAAAACACTATTTAACTGGATTAACTCTCCTGTTATTATAAAAAATATTAACAGTTCAAAATGTTTATGCGATATTGATAGATATAAATTGATAAATACCAAATGTCCCAAATGTAAAACAGAACAACGAACAAGAATAATTTGTCATAGAGGATAATTATGAATAGAAGAAGTTTTTTTTAAATTATTACCAGTATTAACAGGTGCATTGGCACTTGCTCCAAGTTTACTTAAAAATGTTAAACCGGCAAGTCAAAAACGAGTATTAAAATGCACTTGGACTGCTGAATTAGAACAAAATTTAACAGCATATTATAATATTGATGCGGGAGAAGAACTAATGCGTATATTGAATGAGGAGATTTCAAAAGAAATAGATGAAGAAATGATGAATACAGTGTTAAAATATACTTGACTTCTGGTAAGTATCTGATACACTTTGGCTTGTATGAAAAGAAATGATAGATTGAAAAAACAAGCCGAAGAAATGCTTGTTAAAATACGTTCAATTGCTCGCCACATTAGAAATGTGGAGGATAATTGCCTATTATTAGGAGAATCTTTGATTTTACAAGGTCATTTAGAATTAGGAAAACAGTTAATTGCCAATGGATATATTCATGATTCTTCTAAGTTCAGTGGAATTGAGTTTGAGTTTATGTCTTCTACGCAACCAACCAAAGAAGAAGAATCTAAATTAAAATTAAAATTAGCAATTCATCATCATAGTTTAACAAACGCCCATCACCCAGAGTTTTGGAGTTCTGGGATTAAAGGAATGCCCGATGTATATCTGGCGGAATTAGCAGCAGATTGGAAAGCTCGTTCGGAGGAGTTTGGAACCAATTTAAGAGAATGGATTGATGATGAAGCAACCAAGCGGTTTGGATTTACTAAAGAAGATGAAGTGTATAAAAAAATAATGACCTATGTTGATATTTTATGTCAAAAACCATTCAATAATTTAAATAAATGAGGCTGATGATTACAGGTCATAGAGAGAAGAAACTCATAGAAAATGGATATGATATAAAATGGATATCTAATTGTATAGAACAAATATTAACTGAATTAGAACCATATAAGCCATTATGCTATTCGGGAATGGCAGATGGAATAGATTTAATATTTTGCGATATTTGTAGAATGTTAAATCTTCCATATATAGTATGTATTCCATTTAAAGAACAAGATAAATATATGAGTCCCGAAAACTGGGTTCTTCATCATAAACTTATAGAAGATTCGAAAGAAGTTAAAGAAGTAAAAAACTCTTGGATGGTTGAAAATATAGACACTGCCATTGTAGTTTTTGATGGAAATAAAGGAGGAACGGCAAATGTATTTCAACAGTTAATAGAAAAAAGAAAAAACTTTTATTGGATAAATCCAGTTGGAAAAACAGTATGGAAATGTTTTATATGAATGATGAGTTTGAATATGTAGGAGGACACATCTGGTCTTTAATAGAAAAAGATGAAAATGGGTATGATAAAACTATAATTTCGGTTGAAATAGATAATGGAAAGATATTCATATTCGAGAAAACTCGTTCATTAACCGAATCAGAGTTCGATAAATTATCCGAACTAATTAAAAAAGTTTTAATATGAAAAAACAAAAAACTCCCCGTAAATTAAGTTTGGTTAAGTTTGATTTTACAAATCTACCAGAAAAATATCATTCACAATATCCATTTAAAAAGAATGAATCAATATTATTTTTAGGAGAAATTCCTCAGATGAAAGGGCATTGTGTGGTTGCCAGAAGTGATGGAACTCTTAGCTGGGCATGGCACACTGATAATTTTGTAGAATTAACTAAGGAAGAATGTTAATAATTGACATTGTTCTAAAATATGTTACCATATCAACATGAACTTAAATTGGTTACAAGATAGATTGCTGTATATGACTGTAGCAGGAAGTCAGTGCTACGGTTTTGCTAATGAATTATCCGATTTGGATTTAAAAGGCATTTGCCTTCCTCCTTCTTCGGTTGAAAATGATTTATTTCAAAACTTCGAACAAGCCGAAAATAATGTCGATAGAAAAGGAAAAGAACAAAAATATAAAATGAATCATGCCAATCGGTTATGCTATAGTCATGAATACATTATTCCAAAAACAAATGCTTGACTTTTTAAATCTATAATATATACTACATTTATGATTGAACCAATTAGATATCCAACCTCGTTCCAATGTGTGGATTGCGTCGTAATCAATTTAGCAGCCGACGATGAAAATCCACTCAAAACAAATGTACTAGTATTACTAGGAAAAAAACCAACCGAAACAAAGTTTAGACTTATTGGTGGATTTGTCGATCCAAAAGACGAAACTCTTGAAATGGCAGCAATTCGAGAATTAAAAGAAGAAGCAGGTGAAAATCTAGAATGTTCTTCTCCTAAATATTTATTTAGCAATAGACAAGATGACCCTCGATATAGAAATAGCGAGCATAAAATTTTAACGGCTGTATTTTTGTTTCAATTTTTATATGGACATGCCAAAGGTGGAGATGATATTGAAAAGGTAGAATGGTTCAAATGGAGTGAAATTGTAAAAAATTATAAAGATATTGTGGTAGATACCCATCATAGACTTATCGAAAAAATTATTGAGAACGGTGGAGCAACTTTCATTTAATCGTTGACTTTATTTAAAACTTCAGTATAATACAATAGGAACAAGTAAAGAAAATGCTATATTAGTGATAGAGTCAACAATTGAAGCATATACTGAAGTTTCTACATATTACGGTCAAGGCGCATTTTATAGTGATGGAAGAGAGTCTATTTATTGGTCTAAAAAAGCGAATGAATTAAAAGAATTTTTAAAAAAATACAATTGAATAAATTATGAAACTTAATAAAAAATTTGAAACTGAATTAAAGAAATTAGCTAAAAAATATAAAATTGAATATTTTCCACAATGTAATTATTGTGAACGTAATATAATCGAAGGTGGAACCGGAAATGAATATATTGTTACATTTAAATATCCAATATATGATGACAAATACTCTAAACTCTAATAAATTATTTTTAAAAATATATACATTATGAATAATAAAATTAACGAACATTCTATAATTTGGACCTTAGATTCCTATAAACAATTACATAGTGATATGTATATGCCAAATACTGAAGTTGTATATTCTTATTTAGAAGCAAGAAAAGGAGCAATGTATGATTATACTACATTTTTCGGACTTCAATATATTTTAATTAAATGGTTAGAAGGAACGGTTATAACAAAAGAATTAATAGACCAAGCCGAGCCTATTTTAAAAGAACATTTTAAATTTAATGGAGATGTCTGGAGTCGTGCAAAATGGGATTATATTGTTGAAAAACATAACGGAAAACTTCCAGTTAAAATTAAAGCGGTAAAAGAAGGAAAAAATTATCCAGTAGGAACAGTGTTAATGACAGTTGAAAATACAGATCCTAATTGCTATTGGCTTACTAATGCACTTGAAACTGTTTTACAACAGGTTTGGGACACTATTACAGTCTGTACAAGAAGTAATTACATTGTTAATATTATAAAAGATTATTTTGAAAAAACTTGTGATTTTTCTAATCGGTGGCTTGCAGATTTTTACTTACATGATTTTTCCCAACGGGGATTGTCATGTATGGAAGAAGCCGGAGTAGCGTGTATGGCACATTTGGTAAATAGTAGAGGAACCGATAGTCTAATGGCTCTTCCATATGCTATTAATTATTATAATGCAAATATAGATGGATTAGCATATTCTGTTCCAGCGAGTGAACATAGTATTGCAACTTCACTTGGAGAAAAGGGAGAGTTTGAAGTTACTAAACATTTAATTAAAAAATATCCTACCGGGATTCTATCCGTTGTATCCGATAGTTATAATATTACTAATGCGATTAAAGTATATTGTAATGAATTAAAATCTGATATTTTAAGTAGAAATGGAAAATTTGTTGTTCGCCCCGATAGTCCAAGGTTCCAAGGAGATACTCCAGAATCCCAAGTATTATGGATTGCTCAACAATTATGGAACGGGTTTGGAGGAACTATAAATTCTAAAAATTATAAAGTATTAGATAGTCACGTTGGATGTATATATGGAGATTCATTAACAGAACACGATATAAAAAACATACTTGAAACATTAAAAACTAACGGATTTAGTGCTGAAACTTGTGTGTTTGGATGTGGTTCATATTTAGTTAGAAAATTAAATCGTGACACCGAACGTTTTGCGTTTAAATGTTCGGCGCAAAAAAGAAACGGAACATGGTATGATATTTATAAAACTCCGTTGGATATATCTAAAGCAAGTCAACGAGGAAGGTTTGATGATAATCTTGAATTAGAAATCGTATTTCTAAATGGAAATATTACTAAACGATATACGTTCGATGATGTTAAGCGGAATAGTTGGTTATAAGTCTAATAAATATTTATCTTCGTCTGATAACTTATTATACAATTCTATTAACTTATCTTTAGTTATCCATGATTTATAATTTTTTTTCATATTAACAATAGCAGGAATTAATTGTAAATTGCTCAATGATCCAATCATTCGTGGATCTATATCATTTCTAAATCCTTCTGATATAGAATATATATGATCGAGATGAAATTTATTTGATCTAACATATATTTGTTGTAATAACTGTTTATATTTTCTAAATGTTCTATTTGTATATTTTATTACTTTTCCATAATATAAATCAAACTTACTACGTAATTCATCATTCTTTTTAATTCCAGATGATATTAAAAATTCTTGAAATTCCTTAGTTTTACTGTAATTATCAACTCCATATCGTTCTATGATTGTTTTAGTTGATTTTTTTCTAAATTCATCAGTCTGAACATAATATGGAACTCCGTATTTTTTCATGTTTCTATCTCTATGTTTAAGCATTACTAAATCATATTTACTTATTCCTAACGTTGGATCTATTTTAAACATAGTATCATGTATTTTATTTATGATATCAGGAACTTGAAATATATTTATGACTCCATATAATTTTAATAATGTTTGCTTACTTTTTTCCATTATTTCAGAAGATTGCATTGGAAAATCACATCCGAAATTTTTCTGACAAGTTTTAATTTTTTTCTTTTTAACCCAGTCAATCTGAGAAACATTTATTACTCCGTATTTTTTAAATATAGAATCTTTTACTTTTTGTTTGTTTGTTCCATGAATTCCACATACATGTCCATATTTTTTTAGATTAGTTTGTTGTTTTTTTAGCTTAACACAATCAGTATAACAACACGTAGCATAATAATTTGATTTACAATTTTTTACCAATTTTAATGGTCGTAAGTTACATATTGGACATAATTTTATAGTTTCATTATTCATGATTATAAATATATAAAACTTTTCTAATAATCATGTAAACATTAAATTATTTTATTGACATTTTTTTTCAGTTGTGTTATAATTACACAATGAAAACAACTGATACGCATGTTTATTTTTGGAATGGCATTTATTCTAATTGGGATAATTGTCATTTTACAGACCCTAAATCTTGTATTAGATTTCAGAACTCGGAACAGGCTTTTATGTGGTATAAAGCGGCATTTTTTGACGATGAAGAAACTAAAAAACTAATTGAATATACTCCAAATCCAAAACAAGTAAAACAGTTAGGACGACAAGTAAAAAAATATAATGATGAAACATGGAATACAATTCGATTTGAAAACATGGTATATGTAAACGAATTAAAGTTTTCACAAAATCCACATTATGGAAAAGCATTGCTCAATACAGAAAATAGAATTATAGTAGAAGCATCTCCCTATGATAAAATATGGGGAGTTGGATTACTAGAAGATGACCCTCTTATACTGGATGAAAAAAACTGGAAAGGATTAAACCTTTTAGGAAAAGCCTTAATGGACGTTCGTTCAAAAATGAATAAAATATTTGCTTAATCCGCCAGAAAATTATTCTTGGAAATTGATTCGTCCAATGTATCTTTACATGCGGCACATTCTTCTCCACGATATAATAGTTTTCCGCAATCAGTACATGGTTTAAAACTTCCATTATGAGATTCCATTTGAAGTGAAGTCATAGGAGCAGAATCAACTGATTGATTATAAGCTTCGGCTAATGCTTTAGTATCATAATATCTGTCTAAAATATGTCCTATGTCTTCATGGGCAACTCTTAATTGTTGAGTCTTAGCATAACATTCTTTGGCAAGTTTCCCATATTCTTGAACTCGTTTCTTCATTCCAATCATATCTTTCTTAACAATTTCCGTCTGAAATTGTTCTCCACATTCATTCAATGCATATGTCTCAGCTAATTCACATAGTTGTGTCATGGATTTAGCAGAATCCATTATTGCCGTTTCATTTTTAAATACTTCCCCATATTTTTCAAACATTGCCGCCATTTCCATTAACTGTTTCTTTTGTTCGGATGTTAATTTTTTTGGCTCAGTTCCAAATCCATCTCCATCAGGAATAGATTCAAGGTTTTCTACTATCTTTTTTAAAGTCCATTTAGTTGTTTTGGGAATACTCATAGTTATAAATATGTTTCAGGTATTGATTTATCTTATTTTCTTTTATCTATCTCATGCTGGGGAAATGTATCAAAATATGATATTACATCTCCAAACTCTTTGAATGTTTTATTGCTTTTTCCTTTTTCTTCCACTGTAAAAAATACTTTCGGTTTACCTTTTTCTTCGGTTTCGTTTTCATTTTTATAAATGGTTAAATACGGACTTTTATCAATTCCCATCTTATAATCATCTAAAAAATCAAATCCAACATTATGTAAATATTCTACTTCAGGAAGTTTCCATTCCTCGACATGTAACATGCCGTTTTTCTTCTCATGATGCATATCCGATAGCAATTCTCTTAACAATATCATAACTATAAATATAAATTATAAATCCAACTTTATCAAAAACTCCGATATTATTTCAGAACCTTTGATTTCATCTTCGAATGGAATGCTCTTAACAATTTCAATTTTTTTATCATTTTGAGGTTCTGGTTGTTCTTGTGGTTGCTGATTTGGGGCTGGCTGATTTTCTGGTGTCGGCATCTCGTCAGCTTCCTGAATAGAGGATTCCGAACCATTTAGAGATTGTATCTTCTGAAATGCAGTCCAGCAACATTTTCCACCTTCTTTTAATTTTTTAATTATAGTTGTAGTATTATTGGAAAACTCATCGGTTGATTCGTATTTCACAAAAAACTTGGTAAACTCACTGGGTTTAATATTTTTATAATTTGTAATCGCCTGTTGTTCTTTTGGTAAAATCTCCAATCCTCTATGTTGTGATACATAACTATCAAACTCTGCATTGGTAGAAAACTTCTTAGAAATAACATTCATTTCCATATTATCTCTGGCTCCTATATAATTGTCATTTTCCGATAAAATCCTATATTCTTTTAAGATTTTTAATAACTTTTTTTTATGCTCCAATGTAAGAAATCTCTTTGATTTTATTAGAGTTTTTAGATTTTCGTTCAATATCATAAACATAAATATAAAAAATAATTTCATTTTTCGTTTTTTTAATTATATTTATATTCAAATGCTACAATCTTTTGTAGTGATAATAAATAAAAATATTATTGGGGTTCTAATAACTTCAGAGAATAAGAAAAACTTTTATGACTAACGCAAAAACCGAAATCAATGATGCAATCGCACTTGCCAAAGCAGTTCGTAACACTGCATTGCAAAATGCTAAGATTGCTCTCACGGAACAATTTAACGAAAATTATAAAGCATTATTTGCTGAAAAATTGAAAAAGGAAGCTATGGAAACTGGTGCCGTTCAAACGGTTGCTGGAACTTGTAGATTAACTAGAACATTGGGACAAAATCCAATTAAAGAAGATGCCGTCGAAGAAAGTGATATTGACGAATTGATTAAAGAATTAGAATCTGATATTGAAGGAGCCGATGCTTCTTCTCCCGATGCTGGTGCCGAACCTACGGCTGGTGCTGAAGGTGATTTTGGTGGTTCTCCCGAAGGTGAAACTGGTGCCGAGCCTACTGCGACAGCAACTCCTGCTCCTGCCGGTAAAACTGCTCCTCCCGGAACTGCGGTTGTTCAAGCTCCTGTTATTGTGGTTGCTCCTGATTCTGGTGAAGGTGAAACTGGTGCTGAAGGTGGATTTGAGGGTGCTCCTGAAGGTGGAGAATCTACTGGTGAATTACCTCCAAGTGGTGGTGCTCCTTCCGAAGAAGATGTTAATTTAGATGAATTGCTTGAATCTTTAAAGAAAGAAATCGAAGCAGAAGATAAGAAAGAAGAAGAGGAAGAATGTATTATGGAAGATACTACATTAGATTCTTCTGGTATTGCTGGTGCTCCCGGAAAATCGAATAAACCAAGTAAAGCGGCATCATCCAGTTCTAAAATTGAAACTATTACTAATGTACATAATGGTATTCCCGAAGGAGAAACGGTTGGCGGAAAAGATCCAACAATTGGAATAAAGCGTCCCAATGAAGGACCAGTGAATAAAAATAAAATGTCAACTCCTAAACTTACCAAAGAAAGTAAGGCACATACGGATGCTAAGGTTGGTTTCCCTGATGCTGGAGCATTTAAAACTGTTAATAAAGGAACTGACCCTACTGAAACAGAACGTCCCAATGAAGGACCAGTAACTAAAGATAGTATGGAAACTTCTAAATTGAAGCAGACCATTAAAGAGCAATCAGATGCTATTAATTATCTTAAAAATGAACTTAATGAGATCAACTTGTTGAATACTAAACTTCTATACACGAATAGATTGTTTAAAGAACACAACATCGGCCACAACCAAAAGATGGAAATTGTCGAAATGTTTGACCTCGCCAAAACCATTCGTGAAGTTAAAATGAACTATGCAACTGCATCTAAGTTCCTCGGAAATAGAAATCCTGTTTCTACGGCTCCTAAGAAATCTAATATTTCTGCCGCCAAAGTACAGTCGATAACTGAAGGAATTGATCGTAGTCTTGCTAATTCTGGTAAAAATCAAACAACCAAGGAAATTATTTCCGAAAATACGTTTGATAAAGTAAGATTCCAAGAACTTGCGGGAATTAAACTTAAGAAATAACTTAATAAACAGACAAGAATTAAAAAATAAATAATATGAATGATGTAAAACAACTATTAATCTCTGCCTTGAATCCTCAAGCCAGATTGTTACAAGAAACCCGTGGTTTAGTAACCAAATGGGAAAAAACCGGTCTCTTAGAAGGCTTGAAGAATCAAGTCGAGAAGAGCAACATGTCAGTATTGCTTGAAAACCAAGCTAAACAGTTGATTGAAGAATCATCTGCTACTGGCACACAAGGAAACTCCGAACAATGGGCTGGTGTAGCTTTGCCATTGGTTCGCCGTGTTTTCGCTGAAATCGCTGCTAAGGAGTTCGTTTCCGTACAGCCCATGAACTTGCCATCTGGATTAGTATTCTATTTGGACTTCAAGTATGGTACGTCAAATGGTCCGTTCACTGCTGATTCTCCTACTAACTATCAATCATTATTCGGTGGTACTGGTGTAAAATCCGGTTCAACTGATGCACCTGTTGGTGGTTTATATGGTGTTGGTCGCTATGCATATAGCATCAATGATCACTTTGCTACTGCTTCTATCACAGTTGCATCTGCAAGTGTATCTGATATTAATTTTGATACTGGTAACGTGAATGATCCTGTTAATCAAGCGATTTCATCGTCTTTAGCTAATGGTTCATTATTCACAGTTACTACTACTGGATTTGGTGTCGGTATCAATATTAATTCTGGATCATATCCTGATGTATCGGCGATCCGTTCGTTTACTGTTAGTGGTTCTGGTATTTTGAACTACTATCCCGGTTTCACTCGTGCAACCATTACTCCTAATGATGGTGGATATACTCCTAATGATTTAATTTTCGTTGTTAGTGGATCTGGTATTACTTCTCCAGCAACCATTAACTTCTCATTACAACCTGAGCCAACCTCTCGTGGTGATTTCGAAGATCATGGTACTGAAGGTTCTGCTGATGCTGGTGGTACTTCTACTGGATTGCATAAAGATATAGGTATTCCCGAAATCAACTTGCAATTGAATAGTGAGCCTATTGTTGCTAAAACTCGTAAATTGAAAGCCGTTTGGACTCCTGAATTGGCTCAAGATTTAAATGCTTATCACTCTGTCGATGCCGAAGCAGAATTAACAGCATTATTGTCGGAATATGTATCAATGGAAATCGATCTCGAAATCCTTGACATGTTAATTAACGGCGCTCCTAACATCAACAAGGAACGTTGGAGTGCTAAGATCAATCGTGATATTATCAAGACTGGTGCGAATAGCTATCAGATTATTGATAACTCAACGGCTGCTAACGCTGGTGCAGGTTTCGGTTACTACACCAAATCAAGTTGGTATCAAACTCTTGGACAAAAGATTCAAAAGATCTCCAATAGTATTCATCAATTAACTCTCCGTGGTGGTGCTAACTTCATGGTCGTGGGACCAACGGTTGCTACTATCTTGGAATCCATTCCCGGATTTGTAGTTAATACGGATGGTGATTCTGCTAAGTTTGCAATGGGTGTTTCCAAAGTTGGAGCATTCGCAAGCAGATTCCAAGTATATAAAAACCCATACATGCAAGAAAACTTGATCTTGATGGGCTTTAGAGGTAATAACTTCTTGGAGACTGGTGCAGTTTATTCTCCATATATTCCTTTGATTCAAACTCCATTGGTGTATGATCCAATTAATTTTACCCCTCGCAGGGGGGTAATGACCCGCTACGCTAAGAAACTAGTCCGGCCCGAATTTTATGGGATCATACTGGTATCTGATGCTAACTTGATCTAATCATAAGTCATTTAACACAAAGCCCTTCCATAACTGGAAGGGCTTTTTTATTATTTATATTAACATATTATTAAAATAACTTGATTATTTAATAAAATTCTGATATATATGGTATATGAAAAGTGGAATATATAAAATAACAAACGAAATAACTGGTAAATTTTATATCGGAAGTGCTAAAGATATAGATAGACGATGGTACGACCATAAAAGAGAATTGAAATTAAATATTCATACAAACCCAAAATTACAACATTCTTGGAACTTTTACGGAGAAGATAAATTTAGTTTTCTAATATTAGAAAAAGTAGAACCAATACAGGAAAAACTATTCGAGCGAGAACAATATTATTTGGATATATTTAAGCCACATATAAGAGGAATCGGATATAATATATGTCATATAGCAAGTGGAGGAGATAACATAACATATAATCCAAATAGAGATGCGTTTATAGAAAAAATGAGTGACATATGTTCTGGTGAAGGAAATCCTATGTTTGGACGAACTCATAGTGAGGAGGCATTAAAAAAACAAAAAGACAAAGCAAAAGGAAGATTTACATTAGATTGGTTTATAAATAAATATGGAGCAGAGCAAGGCCAAATTAAATTCGACGAAAGAAGAACAATGTTAGCAAATCGAAAAATGAATTATAGTAATCCAAGCAAAACCAAAGGAATAAAACGTGGGGCTATGTCTGAAAAAAATAAACAAAAAGCAAATGACGCCAAACTTAGAATGAAAATCTGTAAAAATGATTTAATAAATGATATAAAATCCAAAATATTAAGTATTCCTCAAATAGCAGAAAAATATAATATATCTACATTTGCTGTAAAATATCATAGGTCTAAATTAAAGGAACAATTATAAATTTTATATTTATAATAGTATCATATGATTAAACTTAAACGACTTCTATTAGAATCCAGAGAAGAAAGATATATTCTCGACCCTCATGGTAATTTATTTGTAGTTGATGACCACGTTAGTTGGGCGGCAGAAAATGTTTTAAAAAATAAATATGGAAATTATGATTACGGTGAATTAGCCGACAGAATAGATGATGTATATAATGATTTAAATAAACTCGGATATTTAATGTTGATATGGATGGGAGGAACCGATGAATTATATATAAGAGGAAATAATTCTATTCCAAAACTTAAATCATTTCAACTTAGAGAAATAGAAAAACTTGCATATATTATCGGAGATGAAGGATTAGCACACACAATAAAATTAGTCGATGATGGCGAACATGAATTAACTCTCTGGGAACATCCTTCTTTGGTTGCCGCATGATATTTATATATTATGATTAAATTAAAAGATTTATTATTGGAAAAAATGTCATTTAGAGATCTTCTAGGTCATTCCGATCCTAAACGTATTGATAGGGCTAAAACAGTTTCAAGTAAAAATTTATCAGTTCAATCTGGAGACAATCAAGAAAGAATGGTTTTTTCATATAAATCAAATCCTTCTACCACGGGCAACCGGCACAAAGGTTATATACAATTTTATAATGATGATATTAAAAAACATAATAGTTTAGAAGATGTTAATTGTATATGCGAGTGTTCCTGCCCCGATTTTAAATACAAGTATGCCTATGGTTTAAATAAACAAGGAGTAGCACCTATAGGTTCAACCGCACTGTCAACTAATAACGGGCAACGACCTAAAAATTTTAACGAGTCAAATATTGGAATTTGTAAGCACTTAATAAGTCTAGGCTCCCATTTAGATACTGGAGTTAAAGCACCTGAGCCAGAATACAATCAACAAAAATCAGTTGAAAAATCTATTCAAAAAAATAAACAAAAAGCAATAAAACCAGTAACAAGTGACTCACCCAGCCCAGAGGATGATCACACTTCTCCAGAAGATACGTTGGAACCAGTTACAAAAATAAGACCAAAATATAAACAAGAACCTAAAAGAATTGTTCCGGCAGTAAAAAATAAACCAGAAATTCCAAATACATATTCCGATGAAGAAACCCCAGAATATTCAGATGATAGAACGGGTGAAATAAGTGAAGATAGTTATAATAAAATAAATAATAGTCTATACGATAGAATGAAGTTATTTATTGAAAATAATCCTACATTTGAAGTATCTTACCCAGAATGATTTTATTTCCTTTTTCTAAATTTCCTATTGAACTCATATCTCCGTGTTTTCTTGCTATTTCACTTGTCGCCCATAACGGCTGTAAATTAGTATAATTAACTGCCTCTAATAATTCTTCTTTAATAGTTAAGTTAAATGATACTAATGGACGTATATGGTCAAAATGCCATCCATTGTTTCCATAATTATCCCAAGTCATTCCCGGTTTAAATTTACTTTCGATGTATTTTTTAAATTTTTCCATCGAACATCCCAAATCGCTAATTGCTGAGGCTGTTCTATTGTTTCGATGTATCATTTTATTCAACCTATTTCTAAGTCTATGTTTTATTTTATATTCTACGTCTAATACATTTTTAATTCTATTATAATTTCTATTATATATTTTTCGGTTTTCTTTATTTTTTATTATTTTTCTATATATTTTCGCATTATTATTTATTTTTTCTCTGTGATTTATATTATATCTATGAGCTTTTTCTAAATATTTTTTAGTATTTATTTTATAATCAAATCTTTGTCGTAATTTAATTTTTTCTCTATTTTTTAGTCTATATTTAGAATCATATTCTTTTGTTCTATGTTTATTTAATTTACGGGCTTCTTTTATTTTTTCTTTATTTTCGGAATTATATTTATTAGCATATTCAATTTCTTTTTGTTTGTTATTTATATAATATAAACGACGTTGTAATTTAATTTTTTCTTTATTTTTTTGATTATATAATTGTTGTCTTTCTTTTACTTCTACTGGATTATTCCAATTTATTTTTTTTATTTTCCCAATATTTTCGCATTGTTTCGGCATTGAGTCGTTCTTTGTGTTTATTATAAAATCGTTGTTGTCTAATTCGGCGGGCGATTCGGAGTTCTTCGATTGTTCTGTTAAGTTTTTTTCTTCCCATATAACTTTTTTCTTATTTAATTGTTGTTTATTCATACACTATATACATATAATGTCGTAGAATAAAAAGTCGAAGAAAATGAAAATATTTTTAGTAGTCATTTATATGTGTTATATTTATATATAATGAATATTTTAGAAACAATTAAATCTACTGTAGCTCAAGTAATAAATGAAGAATATAGTAAATTAAATAAAAATTATATATTATACGAAGGAGATAGAATTATAACTGTAATGTTCCCGTTAGATAATTCTAGATTACAATTTGAAATACATTTTAGAAATAATCACGGAGTAGATAAAGAAAATCATAGAAAGAAAGCCGCTTCTAAATGGAGAAGTTTAGCTTCTAAAATACACAATGAAAGTAAAACATTGAATGAAGTCGGCAATCCAGTTGAACTTTCTTGGAAAGAATCATTTTTATTGGCTCTTAAATCGGAAGAGATGAAACCTTTTATACGAGACAAGCCCCATCAACAAATATATCGTAAATAATCAAAACAAGCTCTGGCTAATAACTTGGTGTTGAATATATCCAAATATATTTATCATCGATTGAGAAACATACATCGAACTTGCCGATGTTCCTTGTGATATCGCAACTATATCAGGTATAAAAATCTGCTTTAATATTGGAGATACCAATCCACTTATTGGATCATATGGAGATATCTGTATTGTGGCTTGCATTGGAGAATTTGGAGATGCTGCTACAATACTAATATTTTTAACCCAAATACCAGTATAAGTAATAGATGGTTGTATGGTTGCGTTAGTTGGAGTTATCATAGTTGTTAAGTTGGAAATACTATACTTCCACTTGCAATCTGGTCGGAAACATATGCAAATATTGAACCCATTGTATTTGCAATATAATTATTACTAGCGGCTAAAGCAAATAAATCTGGTATCTGTACATTAACACTCAAGTTAGTATTTAATGTTTGTGTAGCAGTACTCATAGGACATACAATAACATTCGCCGTTACCGGCTGCTGAGGATTATATGCATTTATATTTAATGAAGTAATCCATACTGAATCAAATGTTGGTGACGGAGGAGTTATTGGAGTTAATAATGGTATCATTTTAATTTCTTTCTATTATATTGTTTCTTGCCATGTAATTGACGCAAATATACTTGCCGTATTTGCCGTTGACCCTGATGTGTAATTAGCAACTGCTAAAACTAATGTATCACTTATCGATCCAGTAACACTGGAACCAATTCCAAGACTTGGATCATATGATATCAATATTTCAGGATAGTACGCATTAGTATATCCGCTTGAAATTTTAGTTCCTTCATTTAATATTGTATTATTTATAGAACATGTCGAATACTGCAATGTACTATTGGGAACTACCGAATATGTCAATGCAGACCCAGTGATATTTGGATTTAACAATAGAGACCATTTTAAAATTGCAGTTGTATTAGGACATACTATACTTAAATGTTGTGGAATTATGGTTTCATTTAAAAAAGAACTTGTTTGATATTGTAATGCTAATACAGCATTATAACTTCCAGATGCCACATAAGCTGGAAATGCTCCGTTATCAACCCCCAAGGTTGGACCGGTTAATTGAATACCTCCTTCGCTGATTACAGTAGAACAAATCTGAACGAATGAAGAAGTTACACTTCCCGAATTAATCAATTCGTATCTTATTGGATTGTTTGGACTTGCTATATAAACCGGATTGGTATATGGCAATGCATTAATATTAGTTAATTGGTGAACGTAAGTTGGAATACCACCCTGAAATATTCCCCATCTAACACGTCCTACTCCAAGCCATTCTAAATCAGTAAAATAAATCTGGGAAGCTGTAATGTTTAAACTATTGCCGGATGCACCTAACCCATTATAGGTATCCATATTCCATGCTGATTGTGATATAAATATATCATTTCCGTTATTTCTATATCCTACTCCAAATTGACTTCCAGTATATACAAAATAAACTCCGTTGTTTTGGTCGAAATATCCAACACGTTTTATAGTGTTTACATCTTGAGCTACGAAATTAGCAGTACAAATTGCTAAATTACTTTTTCCCGATTGATAATTAAAACGGCGACGACTTTGCCTAATAACCGATGCGGGAGCAGCTACAGAACTAGATGCAAGTAATAACACAGATGACGACCAAAATGATGCAGTTGCATTATTAGTAATTAATGTATTCCAGTTAATCGAACCAGTATCTCTTAAAAACTTACTATCAAATAAAGTTACTCCTTCGCTAACACGCAACCGTTGAAATGCATCCATGTTAGGAGAATCTGCATATTTGACATTGAAGTTATTGATATATGACATAATTATAAATATTGTAAAATTATAGAATCCACCAATTAGTACCATCTGATTGAATTGTGACTGATGTATATTGACTGGTTATTATTTGGTTTGATTGATTGTCAATCGGATTACTTCCAGTAATTATAACCGGATAAGTTGATAGATTTTTTATAGTATATTCAATACCAATGGGAACTGTACTGGTCAATGGTAAAGAAGCACTTAATGCAGAACTGCCGCTCATCAGTACAGTTGCATCGGTTGATTTTAATGCATAGCTTCCAGTTTGTTTTGATATACTGTTAATGATTAAGTTTGAACTTACTATTACGGAACCACTAGTTACGAGGTTAATATTAGACGAACCTGTTACTGAGCCGGTTGCTATTATTTGTATATAAAAATTTGAACCTGTCCAATAATGAGAAAGATATTGTTTATCAGTTGCGGTATTATAATAATTATATAAATTATATGATTGGGGGACCAATGAAGAAGTTGTTCCTCCGTTACGTTGTCCGATAGTGTTTGCTGCATCCCTAACTAATCTGGTATCAACTCCCACCAATCCCCCAGCAGCAGCAGTACTTGACCATCCAAATGTAAATCCACTCCCGATGTTTAATGTTGTTCCTCCATTAGTTGCAAGTTCCATATCAACTGTACTTCCACCATTGGCACTAAATTGAAGTATAGAATTACCAAATTGCATCATACATGGTTGATTAGTGGAACCCATTGTTATACTTCCACCAGCAGCCACTTTGAATTGGTTGTTATTAGGAGATGATGCCGGATTGAAACTTTGTAAGTTTAATAAATATTGATTAGAATTATTAATAGAAGAACCAGTCCAGTTAACAACTCCTTGTATTAAAGTTCCATATGAAGTAGAACTTAAGCCGGTCCAATAACTTTCTACATTTAATGCTGGAATTGAACTGGTTGGGCTTGTGTTTACTATTAAACTTTGACTTATAATAATATTACCAATTGAACTTGATACTAATAATGCACTCGAAGTTGCTGATGAATTAACTACGTTAGTAGCCCATGATGCAGTTCCATTTAATGATGCAGAAATTACCGAGCAAGATATATTACCCGTCACATCTAATGAATTAATCTGCGTAGTATTATTATTTATTCCTACTTTTCCACTGGAACCGAGGGTATAAATTGACGGAGCTGATTGATTTCCAAAACTAAAAGTTCCCTGTCCTCTGAAATAAAATCCTCCTCCATCCGTACTTTCTCCATAATAATTATCTGCTGAAGGACTGTTTTTATCTTCCACTAAATTGGCTGCTCCCAGTGATAATCCACTTGGCCCAGTATAAATCCTAGTGAAATTACCAGGATCACTTGCAATGGAATATACTAATGCACCAGCACTGGTTTTTACTCCGACGTATACTGGATATGAACTTCCTACTGTATTGGTAGCCCCATTTACAAAAAATCCAGATGCACTTACATTTGAAGATGATATATTTCCATAAACATTTAATATATTTCCAATTGATCCACTAATTAATAATGCGCTCGATGTATTATTGTATGAACTTCCATTTACTACATTCGTAGCCCAACTTGCGGTTCCAATCACAGAACCTGTAAGTGGACCTTGAAAATTAGACGCACTAACTATTTTATTAATATTTAAATTGCCATTATTCCAGTTAAAAAGTGGTCCAGTTCCATTACTAGAAGACAATAGAAGTAATCCACTGTCAGAATATAAATTAAACTGACCTCCATTACCATATGATCCAGCCGTTAAATTAATATTTCCAGTTCCACTACTTAATGATTGAATGTTTACACTTGTACCAATGCTACTTGCTACCGCATTTCCAATTGTTATAGAACCAGTGGCATTTATATTTATGCCTCCAAATCCAATTATACTTGCCGTGAGTGGATTAAATAAGTTTTGAGAAATGCTGGAGGTAATTGCCCAACTTGAAGTTATTGGATAGGTTGAAGCAGTTACCAATAATATAACATTTGATGCATATGATGATGTTAATGCGTATGAAGCAGATGTAGCATTTGATATAGAACCCGAATAATAAGATGCAGTGGCCGAATAATTAGAATATGAGGACGTTCCATAATGTAAGGATGCGGTTATTACACTACAAGAAATATTACCAATAACATCTAAAGCATTTACGGGTGCATTAGTTCCAATACCTACTGTTAAATTAAGTTGTGGAGTTGAAGTAGTTGAAGAACCTGAATATATACCATTGATAAATAAACTATTACCAATATTTAATTGGTTATTAGCACTATTCTGTGTACCTTTACCAATAGTTATACTATCTTTAAACCCATTGGCTAAGGTATAGTCACCAATTAATATAGAGGAATTACTAGCACTATTATTAACACCTTCGCCATATCCGGCTTGATAGCCAATTGCTATAGCATTATTAAAGTGAGTAGCACTTCCACCGGCTCGATAACCAATAAAATTACTATTATAGGCATTGGTAGATGATGCGCCAGCATTGAAACCTATAAAATTACTTTGGCTGGAATTGGTAGCATAACCACCCGCATTATAACCAATAAAATTGCTATAACTTGCGCTATTTACACTTGTTCCAGCAGATACACCGATGAAGTTTGCATAGTTAGAAGCACCAGCAGAGTTACCAGCACTTTGTCCGATGAAATTGTTTGAACCACCGGTTGAACCCACACCAGCACCATTACCAATTATATTAGAATTTGTAGCGGTATTACCAGTATTCTGAATATAATTTGTCAATACAATATTTGAAGCATTTAAATTAGTAACAGTTTCATTGGATGCGGTTAAACTATTTAATATAGAATTAGAACCAGTAAGATATGATGCAGTTATTGCATTGATAGCATTAGAAATAGATCCACTAAAATATGAAGCAGTTGCGGCTAATGTGGCATATGAAGCAGTTGTAATTGAACCAGTAATTGAGCCGCTTACATAAATATTATATGATGCACTTAAATTTCCATTGCTATCAATACCAACTGTGCTACCACTAATATTACTAAATTGTGCGATACCAGGAATAGTTGTTGTTCCGGCAGTAAGTGTTAATTGTGAAACTTTATTGCTTCCGCCAGCATTAACAATTGAGTATCCACCTCCCGCTGCACCAATGTTGGATTGAATTGAATTTGTTGTGTATGTGGTAGAATTTAAAGTAATGGAATTACCATTGAAATTACTTGATGTAAATGCATAACTAGAAGTATTGGAATATGATGCCGATACAACACTACCAAGTAATATAGATGCAGTGGCGGAATTGTTAGAATATGAGGAAGTTCCTGAAAAACTACCCGTAAATGAACTTGCGATAATACTTCCGGCACTTGCACTAATAGCTATTGCATTTCCACTACTCAATGATATAGCGTTTATTAAAATTCCATATGAACTTCCAGTTGCAACGCTTTGCCAAATACCCATAACCGAATCACTTCCAGTTGCAACGCTGCTTGTAAAATATAAATCCGGAAATTGTAAAGAACCAGTTGGAACATATTGAAAGTAATTTATACCATCAAGTGCTAAAAAATTACTGGAAGTTGTAGTTATATTATTTATATTACCAACCCAACTTCCACTATCATTCCACAACGTAACAGTTTGAGTTACTGGATTTGACATTGCTCCATTGGCATACCATGTAACGCCAGTACCAGGAAATAAACTAAATAATTGATATTGTGGATTTCCACTATTTTGCGTAATCCATGAACTTCCTTTATAATAAGTTCCGGCACCAATATAAACTTGATTAGTCCATGGAGTTAAAGAATAACATATTTGACCTGCAATTTTTTCAGTTAAAAAATTACTATTTCCAGAATTATTAGAATTGATATGTACTATTGCATTTAAACTTGAAGTTCCAATTCCTAATTGAAATGTAGAATTATTCCAATATAAACTGCTTGAATTGTTTACTAATTTAGTTCCATCATAAAATATAATTCCACTGGAACTTAAATTATTCACTTTAACTAATGATGCAGATACATTTGAATTAACATCTATAACTAAACTTCCGCTTGAATAATGACTATTTGCATTTATTGATCCGGAAATATCAACCGTATAAAATGGCGTTGTATTCAGCACTCCGATTGATGATGTGGTAACAAATAAAGAAGATATACCATTGACTATCATTGAGGTAGATCCAGATGCTGAAATTAGCACGCTACCGGTTGAAGCAATGTTACTATTATTTGTTACTATTCTTGCCATATAATATAAATATCAATTTATCAAAACTTAAATTGATATAACTTACATTACATTTTTCTAATCATTGCTTTAATAATATACGAAGTTCCGTTTCCAGATTCAAGTGCTTGGGCTATGACTTTTCCATAAATTGCCGAGGGAGATGATTCCATAGATATTCCAGTTGCGTGTCCTTCTTTATTACTAGTTACCAGCCAATCTCCTTCTTGGATTTCTCCAGTGACTAATATAGGTTCTGCTCCCATTATGATTGGTTCGTCTTTTCCATATTGAGATACTCCGGTTACTCTAGCATCCAATTCTTTATAACATGGTTTGAGTTTGCCGCCTTCCCAAATTAAAACCGTACCGGTTGAATATTTGTTTATTCCTTCGGTTTTTAATCCAGTTTCAAATAAAGCGCCGATGGTTGTTTGAGTAGCATACAATCCAGAGAATCTTGCTCCTGCCGACCCCAATGTATATAAATTGTCAGTGATGGGAACAACGTTTGCAGATGCCGTAATACCAGCCGTTGAACCTGTATCAAACGTTAAACGAATTGAGCCATTTGTTTTGATGGATAATATATTTCCATCGTTAGTTCCTAAAACTGCTGCGGCACCAAAACTATTACCATTTTGTATAAATGCATTGGCAGATGCAATTGAATAACTAGAAGTTGATGAATAGGAAGCAGTAATTGCATTGTTAGACCACGATGCTGTTCCTAAAAATAATGATGCGGTTATTACAGAACATGAAATGTTACCTATCACATCTAATGCGTTAACCGGATTAAAAGTTCCAATACCAATTCTACCACCTATAACGGATGCTGTCGATGGAGTTCCTCCCGTATAAATACCATTACCAATTAACAAATTACCAATGTTAAATTGAGCCGAGGCTGAGTTTGCAGTTCCTTTACCAATCGCTATACTATTACTAAATCCTTTAGTAGAAGTATTATCGCCAATTAAAATTGACGATCCACCAGTACTATTATTTACAGTATCATTATATCCAGACCCACTTCCAATGAATATAGAATTATTAGCAGTAGAGGAATTATATCCAGCATAATAACCTATAAAATTAGATAATGCCGCATTTGAAGTTGTTGCGGAACCTCCTGCGCTATATCCAATGAAGTTACTTTGCGAAGCATTATTTGCATTGTTTCCGGCTATATAACCTATAAAATTACTACCATTTGCGTTAGTTGCATTAAACCCTACCTGATATCCAATGAAGTTACTATTATTAGAATTAGATGCATTACTTCCAGCATAATAACCTATAAAATTACTACCACTTGCGTTAGTTGCATTAACTCCTGAATAATATCCTAACATATTACTATAAGATGCACTTGTGGCAGAACCACCAGAATTGTATCCCATGAAATTGGAATATGATGCATTTTGCGATAACCCTCCTGCACCAGTACCTATTCCGGTTGTTCCAGTGCCAGAAGTAGTAACGGCGACTATGTTTCCATTGACATATAGATTTCCATTTACTGATAATGGTTGAGATGGAGTAAGTGTTCCTATACCAACATTGCTTCCCGATTGATAAATTGAACTTGTAGAAGTTAATGTATTTCCATTCCAAATAGGAACATATCCAGTACTTCCAAGTCCAATGTAAGATGAAGTTGATGAATAACTAGATGAAACTGAATTATTAGACCAACTTGAAGTTATCGGATATGTTGAGCCAGTTACTAATGTAGTTCCTCCATTAACAGCATTTAATGCCCAACTTGATGTAAATGCATAACTAGAAGTTCCGAAATGTAATGATGCAGTAATTACCGAACATGAAATATTTCCTATTACATCTAATGAGTTAACAGGAGTAGTTAATCCAATACCAACTTTACCTCCAATTACCGATTGAGAATATGTAGCAGAACCAGTATAAATACCATTAACCCAAATTAAGTTTCCTAAGTTTAATTGTGCCGATGCTGTGTTAGATGTTCCACGTCCTATTGCTATACTATTAGAAAATCCTTTTGTTGATGTATAATCACCAATAAGAATGGAAGACCCCGTATTTGATATGTTATTTACAGTATCATTTTGTCCTGCACTATTTCCAATAAAAATACTATTATTTGCAGTAGCTGCCGCATTACCGGCATTATAACCTATAAAATTGCTATTACTTGCAGAAGTAGCAGTTAATCCAGCTTGATAACCTAAAAAATTACTTCCAACTGCATATGGAGTAATTTGTCCTGCATAATAACCTATAAAGTTACTACTATTTGCATTAGTAGAGTTAGCTCCAGCTTGAACTCCTATAAAATTACTGTATGGAGTATTGCTAGAATTAAATCCAGCGGCAGTTCCAATAAAATTACTATAATTTGATGTTGTTGCTCCGCTACCTGCATTCAATCCTATAAAATTACTTTGTATTACGCTTGGATTTCCTGCCCCAGCACCAGTTCCAATAAAATTGCTATTTCCAGATACTAAAGAACTAGCAGTGTTAATTAACATTCCAGTTAAACTTATATTTCCAACAACATCCAATGGAGATTTTGGATTTGAATTAAATATACCAACGAACTGGCCGGATATATCAGTAATATCAGGATATGAACTATTTAATGCATATGATGCAGTTGTTGAAAGTTTTGAATAACTAGCCGAAGTTGCATTGTTAGCCCAACTAGAAGTACCAATTAATGCTCCAACTAAAGAACCAGTGAAAGACGATGTTGTACTGGTTACTATTATTTGAGAACCGGTAAATAAAGAAGCACTTACAGTAGGAGAAGTTAATGTACTAGTTACAAGTAAAGTTGATACTAATTCGGTTGAAGCGGTTAATGTAGTTATGGTAGCATTTCCAGAATATAAAGAATTGGAAGCCGATATATTACCATTACCATCGACATATAACCCACCATTAGATGTAGTTAATGAAGCAAATCCTGTTCCATTTCCGGCTTTTAATTGTAATTGGCTTCCATTAGCACCGGAGCCAACACTTGCAGTAAATGTTGAGCCACCCCCAGATGTATTGATTAATGATGGTGTAAATAATGTATTACCAATACTTAAACTATTTAGAATAGCAACAGAACCGCTCAATCCATTGATATTTATCTGAGAACCAGTGAATAAAGAAGAACTTATAGTTGGTGATATTAAAACATTAGTTGAAGGATTAAACGTTAATAATAAATCAGTATATGTAAGTTGAGACCCAGAACTTCCCGATACCATTTCGATATAATAATTTTGATTGGCAGATGCCGTAACAATACTATCATATAATGAATATGTTGACCAGCTAGAAGTACCCGCAACTGAACCTGTAATTGAACCAGATAAATACCAACTTCCACTTAAAAATCTGTTAGTCCAATCTACTGTAATTGCCGTTCCTCCATATCCTACTAATGTTCTAGTATTCCAATTCAAAGAAGTATTTGTTGCGGCACTGTCTTGTAACAGTCCGTTATTCATATCAATCTGCGAACCGTTAGGACCGCTGATTTCGGGAGTTGTTATTCCAGACGACGAAACTATATAAGAATATAATTTATTTGTTGCAGAATTGTAATTTAATAATTGATTTGTATTTAACGCTTGATTAGACCCGGTATTTACAACAAATGTTAAATAATTAACTTGTGCTGAAGTATTTATTCCAATTGAACTTGATAATGAATAAGTAGACCAACTAGATGTCCCTAATAGTGATGCGGTTACACCGGTAACATTTATTTGGGATGGCAATACGGAGTTTGATAAAGTTCCAAGTGTAATATTTCCAGCATTAACGAATGAAGCGGTATATGCAGTAACTGCATTATTTGCCCAGCTTGCTGTTCCTAATAAAGATGCCGTAATACTAGTTGCTGATATAGAAGTTACCCCAGATATGCCACTTGCAGTAATACTAGTCGCATTAACAGTTGTGGCATATGTTGTATTTGTACTTAATGTATTACTTGATAATGCCGATGCTGATATGGTATTTGCAACTGTAATATAACTTGCAGAAAATCCTGTTCCAGCGTAATTTAATATAGTTCCATTATCAGTTAATAATGAATCCCCAATATTTAATCCGGTTAAAGCTTTAGGAATTGTGTTTTGAGTTAACTGAGTTTCGTTTCCTATTGAACTTACTGGACCTCCGATTATAACTGAACTTGATTGAATAGCTCCATATACTCCAGCATCACCTTGGAATATCCATCTATTTTTTAAACTGTCCCATAAAAGAGAACTGCTGGCTGGTGTTGCGCTACCGCTATCAATTGCAGAAATACCGGCATATCGTTGAAATGGAGAATATGCATTAACTAAAATTACATTTGTTCCAATATCAACTGCACTGGAAGTAATGTTTACAACTGACCCAGAACCTTGCATTGTAAAATTTCCAGAAAGAGTTAAATTACCACCTATATATGCATTTCCAGTATCATAAATACCAGATGATGTGAGTGAAGTTACAAATGCATAAGAACCACTTAAATAACTTGCGGTCTGAGCATATGTAGAAGATGATGCATATGCGGCTGTTCCTATTGACCCACTAAAGCTACCAGTGAATGACGGAGCGGTTACGGAACCAGCTACCCATACGCTATTACTTGATGAAATTGAAGCGGCAAATATGTTTCTGTTATTGTCCGACAAAATGTTACCACCGACTCTATAATTTCCTGATACGTTATTATCTCCGGTAGTATCTAGTGAATATTGAGGATTAAGATTGTTTCCAATTCCTATTTTTGAAGACGTTAAATATAAATACGGAGTTGCTCCTAACGATAGTCCAATCGATTGTGTTGCTGCTATATTTAACGACCCAGTTGTTAATATATTACCATTAATAGTTTGAATTACTGCCATAATATTTTATTGCTTTCTTTTATATAAATATAGATTTATTTTATATAAAATATAGATTTTAATTAAAATTTCCGAATCATCGCTTTTATTAAATTACTATCTTTATCTGATGCTTCCAATGCTTGAGCTATAACTTTTCCAAATAAATCCTTTTTAAATACCATTCCTCGTTTTACTGCTTTTCCATGTCCTTTTTTATTACTTGTTACTATATAATCTCCTTCTTCTACTTTTCCAGTTACCAGAATAGGCTCGGCTCCTAAAATTATAGGTTCATCTTTTCCTTCTTTTAATACTCCCATTACCATTTCATCTTCTTCTATTGTAGATGGTTCCAATTTTCCCTTTTTCCATATTACAATAGTTCCGGTTGGATTTATTCCAACCCCCTCAGTTCTTAATCCAACTTCAAAGAATGCTCCAACGGTGGTTGATTGTGCGTATAACGTGTTAAATCTATTGGTGGAACTTCCAAGTGAATATATCGCATCTCCAACTGGTGCAAATGTTCCGCTTATTTGAACTGAATATGAAGGTGAAATTGTATTTATTCCAATATTACTTCCAGTTAAATAAATATTACTGGATGACAATGCTGTATTTCCAGACCACATAGGTATATAATTTAAAGTTCCTCCCATAACTCCGGAACTTGTTGCAACGTAGGATGCAGTTAATGCATAACTAGATGAAATGGAACTGGATGCAAATGATGATGATAATGAACTTGTTGTATATAATGAACTTGTATATGATGAGGTTGCCGAATATGATGATGAAATAGCATAATATGAGAACGACGAAGTTATAGCAGTAACCGCATTTGAAATTGAGCCACTAAAATATGATGCCGATAAACTCAACAATGAATAACTAGATGTAATCGACCAACTTGATGTAATAGGATATGTTGAACCGGTAACTAAAGTTGTTCCTCCACCTCCGCTTGTTAATGCGTATGACGAAGTTGTGGCATATGATGAAGATACTGAATTACTTCCTGAAATGTATGATGCAGTTATGGCATAACTACTAGTTCCAAAATGGCTTCCTGTAAAAGAGGTTGCATTAATTGTACTACATGTAATATTGGTTAATGCCGCCGATAAAAATTGTCCGTTATATTGATATACTGTTGCATATAAACTTCCTGATGGTATTATAGTCGAAGTAAACTCAAGTACTCCGGTTTTATAATCGAATTGATATGGAAAACTGTTTGGATTAACGAATCCAAAACTGACATCGTTGGATGAACTGTTTATAGTCACTGCATATCCGGGAGGAGAATCTTCTGATTTAAATCCAGAAATACCCGGAATACCGTATTTTGGACTTATAAAATTAGTTTGTTGGCCGGGGTCAATTAATTGACCACCAATTCCTCCAGCCGAACCCGATGGAGACGTAAAAAACCAAACCGAACTTCCAGTTGCAGTTGCACTATTATCAAGCGTCAATCCCCACCTATACCAATATTTTAAACTTCCACTGGTTAATATTGTATTTGGAGATGAACTTCCTGAAAATGGCAAACTTGAACTTGGAAGTGTATTATCTTGCGCCCATATTTCTCCAATTCCCATTTGAATGGATGACTGATATGCTTCTTGTGTACTTCCTAAATCAGTACTTGTGTATCGTTGTCCATTGACTAATCTCGATACTTTTGTTAATAAATCAAATGCCATAAATTATGAATATTTAGATAATATTATATTTGTTAATGGAGTGGTAGGAGTTCCATTATATCTTACCAATACATATAATTCATCTCGACCCGCATTAGTACTATCTAATATTGCTCCATCTGCACTTCGTAATGGAAATAATACCGTTGAACCTGCTACACTTGCTCCCGACCCATTATTACCATATAAATCTATATTAGAAGAAAATGGGTTTGTCCCAGATGATATTTGATTTGTTGGTGCTATATTTGCTTGAATCAAATCTTGTGCTGTATTAAATACATCATACACTCTACAATTTGTATAATTATTTGCATCTCCACTTTCAAATATTAATGCAACTGCTGTGCTGTTTACGGTACTTGTATCGGCCCAACTTACTAAATTATTAACTCCGGTTAATACTATTTGTAAAGTATTTATGACTGCGTTAGTTTGAAAATGTCTAATATAATATTTATAATTAGTTCCATAGTTCGTAGGATACCAATATCCAGTATGAGAAGAACCAGTGGCCGATGAATTAACCAGAAATCCGGGTTTAACTTGTAAGTCGGAACCAGAAATATAGGATGAACTTACAAATGATGACCCACTTAAAGTCAAAACTGTATTGGTTAAATTAATTCTATTGGTTTCATCTAAAAATTGCTCGGTATTAGATACTAATCCAAATAATAGAGACGACGTAGTGTATCCATCGGCTCTTCCGTAATATAATAAACTTCCACTGCTTAATGGTTGTCCGAATGTTCCAGCTACATGAATTGGAATAGTTTGACTTCCAACTCCAGTTCCAGAATTGGCTCTATTATATGTTGTATTACTTATAGTAAATGTTTGTAATGCCGACCCAGATGCTGCTGCGGTTGTTCCTGTTCCTCCTGTATTTGCTACAAAATCAAAAACAATCAAATCACTTTCATATGGATATGTGCCGGTTGCTCTGGCTACTAATAAACTAGACGATCTAACCAATCCAGCAGTTTGAATTGTTGGATTGGTAGTTAATGTAGTTGAACTTGTAGTGGATAAGGTTAATGTATTTCCCGGAATAGTCGTAGTTGATACAGTTCCACTAAGATATAATGGAGCAAAAGCACCACTGGCAGTTACTACATAATGATACCCCGATGCATTGGTTAAATATGGAACTCCACTAAAACTGCGGGACACTGCGGTTACTTGAGTTAATGAACTATTTGGAGATGATATTGTTTGTGTAAAATTACCATCGGCAATCGGTGTATAATAATATGCTAATGGAGAAGGAGTAAAATATTGATAAGGAGAACTTCCTGAGTTTATTCCAATTGATCCAGAAAATCCATATAATCCCGATGAACTTACCGATAATAAACTTATACTATTGGTTAAATTGGAGCCAGTAAAATTATTAAAATATCCATCTTCATATACGGCTGGAATTACTGCTATATTTGCCGATGGAATACTATTAACTGCAATTGGATTAGCAATCGAAGTTGCTAAGTTCTGGGTTGCTTGTGACATTAGTATTACTGATGAACTTGTATAATTTATAGTTCCAGCACTACTTGATATAAAGGTTAACAAAAATGAACCACTTAAATCTATGGTTGTAATGTTACCAGTTGTTAATGCTCCAAGACCAAATGCACTGGCTCCTAAACTTGAACTTACCGTTGTACTACCGGCAGTATTACTACTATAATAAACATATCCCGTTCCATTTTTGAATGTATATCCTTGAAATATAGTATTACCAACATTTGCCCATCCCAATGGTTGTAAATAATTTATATTAGCATTGGATGAACTATATGGAACATATCCGTTTATAGTAACAGTTGAGCCTCCCAAGTTGTTATTTAAGGTAACACTTCCCAACGTTTTTGTATTTGGGGTTGGACTTGGATAACTTGCACTAAATGCGCCAGCGAAAAATCTTAACATATCAGAAACATTTGTATTGCTATTCCACGATGAAAAATATGAACCAACCAGAGATTGTCCCCATTGATAGGAATTATTAGGAACTCCTACATTTATATTGGAACTGCTTATATTTGCGTTGAGAAGTAAACTTCCGGTTCCGGTTTGTAATGTCGGAGAACTTTGAGTTATAACCGTAAAAATTGGAAGTCCAGCAACAGTTCCGCTGATTGAAGTTGAACTGGCAGATACATAAGTTAAATTGTTAGGACTAATTATAAAACTTTGAGTAGTTGCTGTAACTTGTCCCGATATATAAGATGCAGTTAAAGAATAACTCGATGTAGTCGAATAACTTGCACTTGGAATTATTCCAATTATATTACTAGAAGAAACATATGAGGCACTTATTGACTGGCTGGCAAAACTTGAACTTAATGAATATGACACGAATGTTGGTGTGACATATCCTATTAAATAAGATGCCGTTGAAGCATTGTTAGCATATGACGAACTTAATGATTGTGATGCAAATGAACTTGATATCGAACTGCTTACCAGAATGGGAATAGAATATCCAATTAAATATGATGCCGTATTTGCATAACTAGAACTTAAAGATTGAGTTGCGAAACTTGATGTGATTGAATATACTGATATAAATTCATATGATGATGAAATGGAATATGATGCAGTAGTTGAAAATAATGACTGAGATGCAAAACTTGAACTTATCGAACTCGATACTAAGAATGGAGGCATGTATCCAATAAGATATGAAGAAGTAATAGAACTATACGCAAACGAACTTGAAATTGAGCTTGATACTAAAGTAGGTATAGAGTATCCAATAAAATACGAAGAACTTAATGATTGTGATGCAAATGATGCCGATATACTACTTGTTACCAAAAATGGAGGAACATATCCAATCAAATAACTCGACGAAATAGATTGACTTGCAAAACTTGAACTCAATGAAGATGATACAAATATTGGAATTGAATATCCGGTTAAATACGAAGCAGTTAAAGAATATGATGCGCTTGATACGATTCCAATAACATTGGAAGCAGTAATATATGATGATGTGATTGAGTTCTGTGATAATTCAGAAAAATCAGATGCAACCGAATATACACTTGATAACGCCCAACTCGAAGTAATAGGATATGTTGCTCCTGTAATTAGTGTAGTTCCAGAACTATTTCCATTTAATGCATATGAAGCAGTAGTTGAATAACTTGATGAAATTACATTTGAAATCGAACCACTTATATATGATGCTGTTATTGCATTTTGAGATATGGAAGACGTATATGAATAACTTGAAGAAACTACGCTTCCGCTATTTGATACATTTACCCAATTAGAATTTGAAGTACCTCCAATTAACCTCCATTCTGCCGCTTCTGCCACGCTATAAACTGGCATTCCATCATATCTCCAAGAAGCGGTAATGTAGCCAATACTTGCAGAATTAGGAACAATGGTTTTTAAATCTGCCGGATTGGCAGATGTCACATTGAATCCATTTATAATAGAAATTGGCATATGTTAATATGTAAATGTGTAATTTCCACTTGGACTTGCAATTACATTCGTTTGATACACTTTATAATTAGTAGTCCAATTATTAGTTAATCCGGTGCTTGTGACCGATACTATAGTTTTAGTAAAATCAGTTATGATTTGAAAACTGTTAGGGTCTAATATAGAAGTTAAATCAGGATAACTTGACGGATATGCAAAATATATATATGTTGCAGTTCCTACAAGATTAACTATCTGACTACTTGGCTGGTTTATTATCTGTGGCGTGAACGCATTATATAATGACGTTCCTGACAATCCAGATGTAACATTCATTCCCCATAAATATGGATATACAAATGAAACAGTGGTAGTATTTGATGAAATTATAGTCGGGCTTCCATCATTATTGGTCTGAATAAATGTTTGATAGGTTGTATTTGTGGTGATTCCAGTATCATTAAAGGTAAATGAATATGGAGGAATTGATGCTTGAGTATTCCATAATGAAGAGTTTTTGAATACACTTCCAGTTCCAAACAAAGTTTCATTATTGACTGATATAGATGAAAAAATAGAAGGGTTTTGAGATGTTCCGATTTCATATAATCCGCCGCCCGAATCAGATACAGTAGCAGGAGAAAATGGAAAAAACAGATTATCTAAAAAAGTAACAACATCGGCACCACCAACATTTAATCCGGTGAATTCTCCTCTGGTTATATCACGATTTCCATTGAATGCAATTGAAGCTGATACTGTAAGAGGATTTCCAAGTCCATCATACAATGAACTACTTACAACTTGCACCAATCTAGGATAGGTCGATGAAACCGTATTTCCTGTTAATATAAACGGCAAAGGCATAACTTATATATATTTTTATTATTTCTTAATCTTTGAAATAACCTTAAATAAAGTATAAATAATATCTTTGTTAATGCTTTCGTTTATATTATGCTTATGTAAATAATTAAGAACTATTTCTAATATTTTTGACTTGTCTTTGGAGTTTGATATATTCAATTTACTTGAAATTATTTGATGAGCGATTGTTTTGGTATGTTCCAAAATCAAATTAGATTTACTATCTTTAACATTTTGAACTGTAACTTTGGGCTGTCTTGTTTCAGCAAGAACTGGTGTTTTTTTGTTTTTAACAGATACAACTTCAACTTTTTTAGACATTTCGGTTATGTATTCTGTCTCATATGGAGTAAAATATGTATCATCGGCAATTACTTCGAGATATAAGTTTCCCTTTTTATTTTCATCAATAACTCCTTTTAACTTTGATAATGGAACTGTTATTTTTCCATCTTCGTCAATATCCCCTTTAAATTTTAAGCTAAAATCATCAGACTCCATTATCAAATTAACTTTGGTTTTTTTAAGGCTGGCACCTTCGACTTTAATGTTACATTCAAAGGTAGACGCTTTATCCAGTTCTATTTTATAATAATCGTTCATTGATAATAAATATAGAATAAAATACTAAAAATATATGATTATTTCTGTAAAGTTACATTTAGAGCATGGTGTGCCGCAATAGTTTTTATATCAGATACTTTAAGTTTTATATTCTTATTTTGTTTTCTTTTTTCTTTATACTCTTCATTTCCTATCATAATTAAAACCGAAATAAGTTTTTCTTTTTTCTGATGTTCTAACCTGTCAATCTTTTCTTGTAATTCTATTTCATTTGCAAATGAAATAGGAGGTGCTCCTAGAGGTATTCCTAACTCATTGAGTATATAACCAACTGCCTCCCATACCTGAGATTCAGCCTCCCAGTTTATATTAACTTGTTCCCAATTATAATATACAAATGGCATTATACAATAATCAAACTTCTCCAAACTTCCTGTCCAGTATGACGGAATATAACAATGAATTGTAACCCATCTGGACTGTTTATAAGTTCCATTCGATTGCCTATGGCAGCGGCACCATGGGCATATGGAGTCATTCCATATGGAACAACTTTATTAGCAGATATATCCAAATACATTACACGTCCCGTAGCATTAACAGTAAAATATATTCTATTTACACCATCATAACAATACATAGTTCCGGTAGTTAATGTTTCTGATATTGGTTGAATAAAAATACCATAATCCCATAGATGTTGAGTTAAATCATATCTACTAATTCTATTAGAACCACCACCTATTGGACACCATATGTATTTTCCGGCTTGATTAGGAATCGTAGTTCCAAACGCCCATACGGTTTCGATTCCAGTACTTCGTGGTGCTTCTCCATATATTACATAATTAGTATCTGCCGCAGTTGCGGTTGTTAAAGTCGCAACTGTCAACGTATTACTTGTATTTGATGCTACTTTAACTTCAATAAATCCAGCATCAGTTCCACCAATAACTCTTACGTTTTTACCGGCCCATTGGTTAACCGTCCAATTTTTTGTATAATCTATTAAAGTAGTGGCAGTTCCAGCCGCTGTGCAAATACCAAATGAATCATATATTAAATATTTTGAAGATGTATCAGGAATAATTAAAGTTCCAGTTTGACCGGTTATACTAGAGGTTGAAAAACTTAATGATTGTGAAGTATTAGTATAAATTAAACATTCTGAGTTTGTTCCTGTTCCTCCGGTAAATCTTACAATTGAACCGGACCATTGATTATAGGCCCAATTATGAGACGTATCATATAAAATGGATGAAGTTGGAGTATTTCCAGAACCACTCACTGCATATCCACGACCATTATAAACTGGATTTCTAAACTGTTCATCACGTCCAAATCCTTTGGCTTCATAAATTGAATATCGTCCAGTTCCGCTTACTGGGTTTGCCACCCAGTTACTTGTTACTGTTGCTGTATTTCCAGTGTTACTAATAATACGTTTTACTTCGCTTGTTCCAGTAACACCTACTAAATATTTATGAATAAGTTTTCCAACTAATTCATTAGGTTGCCAGTTGGCAGCCGAATCGACAAATGTAGCGGCACCCGATGAACTTACTGCGGTTGGAGCAGCGGTAGATGACCCAGTGATATCAAATGTAGTTAATCCATCAACTCCTAAAATAGTATAAGGAATGTTCCACGTTTGGTCGGTGGTTCCTTGTAGGTTAATAACATCACCTCGTTGAAAAAAATGGTTAGTAGCAGTAGTTACTCTTCCAGCAGAACTTACTGCCGTAATTTGAACTGTTAATCCAGCACCAGTTCCTAAAACGTTTGTAGTTGCGCTGTTTCCAACTGAATAACCGGTTCCAACCGAATATAATTCTACGGCTTGAACGGCATTCATTAATGAAGCACTAACTCCCACTTGGGTTACACGTCCTTTACCCACAGTGCCACCAGTAGTTAAATTGAATACATCTCCCACATAATATCCGCTTCCTCCAATGTTTGGAGTTGCCGACATAGAAATTATAGCACCTGTGTTTTTAACCAATGTTGATAATGCGATTGGCTCATATGAAGCCGATCCATTCCATTGTGCTGACCAGTTTCTAGCAAGACCAGTATATGACACATCTCCTAACGCCCATAAATCTGGTTCTACTAAATATTGAAATTGAGCAGCATTACCTCCAAAATTAACATACATTTTATCAGTATCTCCATAGATATAATAAATAGAACTGGAGTCTATCATTGGGCTAAAATTAGGAACTACTTGAAATGATGAACCAGTCATTGCTATAATACGTCGTCTTTGTCCCATTCCACTGCCGCTTACAATACGACATTGATAATTTACATATCTATCAACTGGAAAAGATGCAGACCCAGTTGCATTTATATCAAATACAGATGCAGATGGTGCCGCCAAATAAAATAGAGAACCAGATGGATTTCCACAGTAACCAGTATAAAATACACCAGCTTCTTCAACTATTTTTTCAAGCGCACAATCAGTGGCGGCACCCGCAAGAATTGTTTGATTTGCAGTTTTAGTGGTCCAAGAATCTTCCGCAATATCATAATATTGAAGAGTAAAAAACGGAGCACCAGCAGCCCCAGATAATAACCATATTCCTCCGGTTTGAACTATCAATTTAGAAGTTACATCAGGAGCAATTGGAAATGCTGCCGACATACTTACATTGGATGCTTCAATCGTATAATAAGTTTGAGAACCAGCAGTGGCAACGGGTATAGCAAATGGTAAAACTGCTGAAAATCCTGTATTGTTCCAACTATCAATTTGCTGATAGTTAGTATCACTTAAATATAAATTAGTAGCATCATTATATAAAACATTACGTACTTGTGATGCACCCGCATCAAATACCAATCTAACTTGATAACCAGTCCACTGATTAAACTTCCATTTTTTAGTAGTATCAGTTAATTGAGTTGCAGTCGCAGTAGTTAAAACTCCTTGATCCTGAATAATTGGGTCTGATACGTTTGCTATTGTATTTACTTGTCCTCTACCAGTTCCTTCTTGTATTTTAATTACACTTCCCGATAATACTTGTCCGGTTAGTGCTGGCATTATTATATTGGTAGCATTACTACCAGACAATGCTCTACAACGAAACCCATTAAACATTGTATACTGCATGTCACCAACCGTTAACAATGCGGTGTTTGGAGGAGATAATTGTTGCCAACCGTCTGTATAAGTGTCATATCTATAAAAAGTAGTAGGTGCTGCGGTTGTAGTGAGATAATAAATGTATCTATCCGTGCCAATATCAGAAGTACATGTGCAGAAAGCCGCAGCCGTTGCAATTGGTGAAAATCTTAACCATTCCCATACTGGTAAATCTAAGGTTCTTCTCAGAGAAGATGTGAATGGTGTAGTTATATAAGGAGGTTGTTGTGCCATAAATTATTATTTTATATTTGGTCTAATTGCATTTGCGAAAGTGTTCCTAGCGTTATCGGCGATTCTCCACTCTTGCCCAACAGGTCCTTCCGCAACAGGCATTGGAAATAAATTAGTCAATGCGTATGGAGTGAATCCAGCACCGCCGTTTGCTACTTGCCACCCATTAGATGTAGTGGCAGTTGAAAGAGTCGAATTAAAAGTTCCTATACCTGTATTAATAACACCTATAGTTAATGCTGCGGGGGCCGCATCCAAAGAAACTCGTTGTCTATTACTTAAATCCACGGTTCCTTGCGATTCTAACAATTTCACCATTCTTCTTAATAAATCATTTTGATTTTCCATTAACTGAAGTGTAGTGTCTCTCGCTTGAACCGTTCCATCATCATAATATATCAATAATTGGTCAGAATTACTCAGTCCAACCGTATTATAGGTTAATGTTAATATATTTCCCGATACAGTTCCGCCCGCAGTTGGGTCAGCAAAATTATAAATTATTTTGTTTACTGTAGTATCTGTAATAATTAAAAATGAAGATAATGATAAAGCAGTGTATGTCGGAAAAGTGATTTGTTTTGCCGATGCATTAAATATATAATTTGGTATTAGAATCTTCATTGTTTCTCCATATAAATAGTAATCTATTTTGTAATTTTCGTTATTTTATCCCAATGCGACTGCATATGCAATGGATAATGCGGGAGTAATTAGATTTGAGCCGTATACCATAGATGCAGTTATTACCGAACATGAAATATTACCAGTCACATCTAATTTATTAACTGGATTGACAATTCCAATTCCTATATTATTTGTAGTTCCGTTTACCGTAATAGATGCAGTTGACATAGTTCCTCCAGCAAATAATGACAAATTATAATTTGGAGTTATGTTTCCTATATAAAAATTACTTGCCGTTGAAAATAAATAAGCATCGTTTGGTCCTCCAATAAATTGAGAAATTGCATAACCCGGTCCATTTATACCTAAATCAACGTAATTATTTGTCAAATAACTTCCCGATGCATTAACACATACAAAATCTGCCGATGCAGTAGCACCTGTATTTAGATTCTGAACTATTGCTTCAAGTTCGTTATTTAAATTGGAACTTACAAAGATAGGCTGTAAAGTATTACTGGAGGATACTATAAAAACAGATGCAATTAATGGAAGAGTAGTTGTAATTGATTGTCCAGTTACAACTATTCCAGAGCCAGTGTTTATAATGCTACCGGCAAAAATATGAACAGAACCACTAATATCAGTGTGTCCTATATATAAACTACTACTATTACTTCCGGTTGCATAAATATATGAATCCAGTGCATTTCCAATTTGAGATGCATTATATCCAGATGAATTGATTCCTAAATCAATATAATAAATATTATCATTTCCAATATCAGCCGTAGCAACAATATCTGATGACGCTATATTTCCACTAGAATAATTTTGATTAGTAATTTCACAAAATGAATTATTATTTCCAATTACAGATAATGGATTTTGAGTTGCACTTCCACTAATAACTGTTGCCGACGACGATAGATTTGTAGTAGTCAATACAGAAGTAGCTTGATTATATACTAAATCAATTGTATCTATATATACAGGAGATTGTCCTGATGATCCAGTTGCCATCATCACATAATATAAAGTTCCTAATGCGTCATTTGAACTAATTGACATACTAGATGCTTGATTAGCATATGATGCAGTGTTGGAATAAGAAGCAGATACCGATGGACTTCCGGGCGCATATGATGCTGATAAAGCCCAACTTGAACTTACTGCTGCCGACGATGTTAAATCTAACACAGACGACGATATCAAACTCATGTTTGATGATGTATCCATATACAAAATTGTATTTGGATTTGTAGATAGTGCTAGTTCGACATAACTTGAACTAGCAGTATTTCTACTATATATGAATGAACCAACTGGATAAAATATTGTCATAAATTATGCTATTCTAGGTCCGTTTTGATATAATGTTGTAACTTGTGGTCCCGTTAAAACTGCTCCATAATATCTCAAATCTTGTAATAATCCGGAAAAATAAAAAGGAGATGCTGGAGCAGTGCCAATTGGATAACTGGTATAATGATTCATACCAAGTTTCCAATAACCTGCATAATTAGAACCATTACCAAGACCCGACGCTACTATCGTTCCATCAACATAAATTTGTGATACATTTGTATTATTGCTGGTTACTACTGCGTGATGCCAAACTCCATCCAAATAATTTTTTCCAGTTGAAAGTATAGCATATGCAGACCCATTAAATATAGCAAAATAAATATTACCAGATGTATTTATACCGAATACTTTATCATATATAGTTCCTGCTGCTAATGGGTTTTGGTCCATATATACAATAGGAAATCCACTCGTAGTAGTATTGAACCAAGCAGAGAATGAATAACCAGCAAACAGAACTGGATTTACAGTATTTGCCGAAACAACATAACAGCTTGACCCATTTCCACTAAATGCTTGATAACCATTCAATCCGCTGCCATAACTAAGGCTTCCTTCTCCTGTCCCATTGTTTGTTCCATAGACATCGTTAGTATTTCCATTACCCGGCCATGCACTTATAAGATTTGTTAAAAAATCAGGTACGGTAGGAACTCCCATATATTCTCCAGCCGAGAATCTTCTATTGTTTCTTCTCAATGTATGTAATGACATAATTTATTGTATTCTATTTACAAATCCATCAATTAAAATTGAACCAGATACAGATGCATAACCGTATGCGGTTAAACTATTATTTAATAAAACTCCATCGCATACGCAAACTCGTCCAACTCCTGATGAAATACCAATCGGTAATTGATTTGATGAACTTATACTTCCCCAACACATTGTTAACATAACGGTATATAAAGAATTGTTGGTGGCGTAAATATATATTTCATCAAATGCCGCCGACCCAGCCACCGCAGTATGAATAGGAGTTGATGAACCACTTGTTACCGAGTTTATAAGAATAGGTTGTCCCGAAATCGATCCGCTTAATAATAATTTAGAATATGTCATAATGTTATATATCGTTTATTTTTACATAAATACTTGGATTTGTATAATATCAGGAGTCGAAGGACCAACAGATCCACTTCCTCCACCGTTCAATGCATAAGATGCGGTTAATGCATAACTAGATGTATATAAACAATTTCCAGCAATAACTGCAAAATCACTAGTTTGTGAATAACTAGAGCTTCCATTTATTGGTGCCCAAGATGCTGATATAGCCCAGCTTGACGTAATTGGATAAGTTGAACCGGTAACTAATGATGTTCCCGAACTTCCTGACCCACCGTTCAATGCATAAGATGCGGTTAATGCAAACGAAGAATAAGAACTTGAAACTACGCTTCCGAGTAATATAGAAGCAGTTCCAGCATAGGATGCAGTACCTAAAAATAATGATGCCGTGATTACTGATGCACTAATATTTCCAATAACATCCAACGTGTTTACTGGATTATTTAATCCAATTCCCATCTTAACATTTAACTGAGGAGTTGAAACTGAACTGGAACCGGAATATATTCCATTGATAAATAAACTATTTCCAATGTTTACTTGGTTATTTATACTATTTTTTGTTCCTTTTCCAATTGCTATGCTATCCTGATTACCACCTGTCGATGTATAATCACCAATTAAAATAGATGAATGACCGGCACTATTATTTACAGTATCATTTAATCCTGCATAATTACCAATGAATATAGCGTTATTCGCATTACTTGTACTTGTCCCTATACTAGAACCAGCATTAAAACCTATGAATATAGAGTTATTTGCATTGGTCGAATAATATCCAGCAGATTGACCTATGAACGTACTAAGTCCTGCGTTGTTTGCGTTTGCACCAGCAATTGGACCAATAAATACACTCTGACTTGAATTGGTTGCTCCCGATCCAGCAAATCCTCCTATGAAAGTACTGTTATTTGCATTGACCGCACTTTGACCGGCAGATTGTCCGAAGAAATTACTATTATTTGCATTAGTTGCATTATATGCTGCATTAGTTCCTAAAAAGTTACTTTGATTTGCATTAGTAGCATTATTACCAGTTCCGGCACCTATAACAATAGAAGTATTTGGTAAATTAGTTGCATTTGCAATTGTGCCACCGAGTAAAATATTATTTATTATATCAATGTAACTTGCAGTTATTCCATACACATTTATTTGGGATGGTAATTGAGAGTTTAATATATTTCCGGTCAATAAACTAGAAGTTAATGCATATGATGCAGTAACAGCATAACTTGAACTTAAAACAGTTCCTATTACATTACTGGAAGAAACATAACTAGCAGTATTTGCGGTTGTAGCATTAGAAATCGATCCACTAAAATAAGATGCAGTTATGGAGTTGGTAGACCAACTACTGGTAATTGGATATGTGCTACCAGTTGTTAATATACCACCAGTTCCTCCGTTTAACGCATACGAAGCAGTGGTTGAATAACTTGAAGTTATGGATGTGTTTGAATTGGAAATTGAGCCGCTAAAATATGATGATGTCACTGCGTAACTTGAAGTTCCAGATAAACTTCCAGTGAAATGTGAAATAATAGAACTGGCTGAAATTATAGATGATGTTATACTTCCTGATAAAATAGATAAACTTCCTACAATTTGAACAGAATTTCCATCATCCATCGCATTTGGTCCCGGAAAACCAGCGGATTGTGACATTGCCCCAATTCTAACATTTCCATTGTCAAATATTCTAAATGGAATACTTCCAGTTAAAATATTACCACCAATCCATTTATATATGGTAAATCCAGTTGCTCCAGATCCAGCACCTCCACCTTGTAATTGCCATTGATTATTTGCATTATTTCCGTACAAATTAATCTGTGATCCTTGATCTGTAGCCGGAATACCATATAAATTAAAAGCGGTATTGTTAAAAAAATGATTCATTGTTATTGCACCATTAAATAAATTCAATGAACCCGTAGAATCAATGGTTGCCTGTCCTCCTGCAAAATAACCAACGGATGCAGATAACTGAGAAATGTTAGCAGTTGTTACAATTGCATTTGAACCAGATAGATAGGATGCCGAAACATTATTACTATACAATGAATAAGAAGAAGTTCCAAATAAACTTCCGGTAAAATTGGAAGTTACATTTCCAGTTACATTTAAATTACTATGTACTATAGTTCCATTATTAGCATTCTGTTCGATGGTTGCAGTTGGCCAATATGTGGTGTCAGTTGAACCGGTTGCTGAACCGGTTGTTTGTGTAAATGCATCGGTTGGATCTCCAATATTTGTTATCCTAACAGCTACAGTTCGGTTTGGAACATATGCTTCGGTTACACGTATTCTAATAAACAATTTAGAATAAATATCCATATATGCTTCTAATTCAAAATCACTAAATGCATAACTCAATCCTGAATTATACGTTATCTCATATGGTCCGGTTGCGGAAATAGGTGCAACAAGTTGGAAATCAGAACCCGCCCATCCATTGTTATAAACACCGGTTAAAATATATGTTTTAGCCCCAACCCACCAAAGATTATCGATAGGATTTATAGTTATAATTAAATTATGTCCTTTACTATTAGATACGAAATTTCCGATATCAACAGACGACCCAGACCCCGGTAATGTTATATACAAAACTTCATCTCCGAATACAGCGGTTCCCGCATAACTGGATGATAGAGCATGGGAAGAATATGATGAAGAATTACTTGTTAATGAATAACTAGACGTAATTGCATTGGTGGTAATAGAAGAAGTTAATGCCCAACTTGACGTGATTGGATATGTCGATCCAGTAATTAAAATGGTCCCTCCACCTCCCGCATTCAATGCATATGATGAAGTTAAAGAATATGAACTTGAAATTATACTACCAAGTAATATAGATGCTGTTCCAGCATTATTAGCCCAACTCGATGTGATTGGGTATGTTGAACCAGTAATTAAAGTTGTACCGGAACCTGCATTTAAAGCGTATGATGCAGTTAAAGAATATGAACTGGTAATCGAACCTGATGCAAATGATGCAGAAATGGAACTGCTTACTAAAAACGGAGGAACGTATCCTATTAAATATGATGCAGTAATAGAACTAGACGCAAATGAACTTGATATGGACGATGATACAAATGTAGGAGTAACATATCCTATTAGATACGATGAACTCAACGATTGTGATGCAAATGATGATGAAATCGAACTACTGACAAGAAATGGAGTGGTGTATCCTATTAGATACGATGCGGTATTAGCATAACTAGAACTCAACGATTGGGATGCAAAACTTGAACTTATAGATTGACTTATTGTAATATTAGAATATCCAATCAAATATGATGATGAATACGAATAACTTGATGTAGTTGAGTTAAAACTTACCGATGAAGTGTTACTGTATGATGACGATGCCGAACTTCCACTCGTTGATATTAATTTCCAATTTGAATCGGACACTCCTCCGACTAATCTCCATTCTTGACCTTCTGCTTGAGTATAAACCAACATTCCATTATATCTCCAAGAAGAACTTATAGAGGTTAAACTTGAGGAGGTTGATATAATAGTCTTCAAATCCGCTGGAAGAGCAGATGTCACACTAAATCCATCTATTATCGATATCATAAATTAATATATAAATTGAAAATTTCCGGCTGGACTCGATACTAATTGAGTTTGATACACTTTATAATTAGTAGTCCAGTTGTTAGTTAATCCTGTACTGGTTACGGATACGGTTGACTTATTAAAACTTCCAATTACTTGAAATGAATTAGGGTCTAATATCGATGTTAAATCGGGATAAATTGCCGGATATGCAAAATAAATATATACCGCACTTCCATTTAAATTGATAGTCTTGGAAGTTTGTGTCACTATTTGAGGAGTAAATGCGTTGTATAATGAGATTCCCGATAACCCCGAAGTGACACTCATTCCCCATAAATATGGATATACAAATGAAATTGAGATTGCATTTGAACTTATCACGGTGGGAGACCCATTATTATTAACCGATACAAAAGTTTGATACGTATGATTAGAATATGTATTTATATCATTAAATGTAAATGAATATGGAGGAATTGATGCTTGATTATTCCATACCGCACCATCTTTAAATATAGAACCAGACCCGAATCCAGTCTCGTCATTTACAGTTATGTTTGAATATACCGATACGGTTTGCAAACTTCCAGTCTGATATAATCCGCCACCCGAATCTGATACTGTAGCCGATACAAATGGAAAAAAGAAATTATTTAGAAAATCATCAACATCTTGACCTCCAACATTTAATCCGGAATATCCACTTCGTTTTATAGGTCTATTTCCATTAAACGCCATAAATGAAGAAGTATTTGATATATTGGATAATAGGGAATAACTCGAATAACTTGAAGATATCGATTGAGAAGTAGATGCTAATAATGGCGATAATGTATCGGCTAATGTTAAATAATCAATACTTATTAAATTACTATTGGAATCAAAAACGATAACTTCATTGGGAGTTGACCTGAAAACATATTCTTCAAACCCATTACCTATAGTCGGTTTTCTCTGAATAAAAATATCTTTTGCATTATAAAGTATCATAATTTAGGAAAAACTTGATATTGCTACTCGTCTCCATTGATTTTTAGTATACACATAAAAATATTGGTCGTCAAATGATGCTTGTCCTTCTTGTCCTGCCGATGTTATAGAAGCGGGAGTTTCGACTAATGTTAAATATGGACCAGATACGGACGGATATATATTATTTATGTTTGTATTTCCAACTGACGAAACATAAGAAAGTGTAGAATACACTGGATTAGAATTGGATATTATTCCAGTTTCAGGGTTTACTACTCCATCCGATACTGAAATTGGAGCAGGAGTAATAATTTCATCGGCATCCTTATTTGGATATTGCTGACTTTTCCATTTTGAATTATTATTTCCATATGGATATAAAGGTTGAGTATCCGATGATAAATCAACTCCCATTACTATTTTTTTAGCGGTTAAAAGTTTTTTAAACGTTTGTTTTTGAGAATCTAATTTAGTCATCGTCTCGGGCAAAATATATCCATGAACGTTTAAATCAAACTCAGTTTTTACCAATCTATCATCCCCCGCTTGTAATTCCACCGTATGTCCGAATGATACGCTATCAACTCTGAATTTGTATCCATGTTCAGTTCCCCAATAATCTTTAGTATTAAATTGAAATGCTTCCACTAATTGATTCATTTGAGAAATATATTCCGTCCATATTATAAACTTATAAGTTAATTTCATATGACTTGGAAATGTTATATTATAAACTTCATTTACGGGAGCATTACTTCCATTTAAAATAGAAAACCTAGTATATTGATTTTTTTCGGAATATGTTTTTATAACTGCTTCATTTAAATATCTATTAAAATGAATAAATGTTTCATCGGTATTTGAAGTGGTTCTTTTTAAAATAATAGCTGGAAGTGTTATTTTTCCTTGGTAATCCCTAATAAATGAATCTTTTTGCATTGCCTTCCATAATTCAGGAGACCCAAACATACAAACCGGTTTTTTTATAACTCCTTCATGTTCCACTTGAAGTTTTAAATTATTTTGTAAATGATTTAAAATTGTATTATCTATATCATATAAACTAATAGATAAACTCTTTTGAGTATCATTATCTCTACGCACCTGTTCTGCTCTATTTAATACAGGAGTGGATGAAAGTTCATTATTTGACATATAAATATAAATATAATTACAATGTCAATAACCCGCATTTATATAAATCAATGCTGGTCTACAAACTTCAAATCATTTACCGAAAGACGACTATAATGTGTGTTTACAATTATACTGAACGATTTATCTGGTTGTCCTCCTAATAATTGGTCTTGTCCTACTACATTTTCGGTTTGATATAAACGGTCATTGAATTGTATAATATCTCCCTCTTGAGGATAAAACTCTAATTTTTTTAATTCGTGATATAAAAACTTAAACACGGTATTTTGTTTCTTATCAATAAAATCATTGGGTTCAGTTGTTAATTCTCCTCTATCAACATATGCGTTTATGTATAATCCTCGATGATATTTTTTAATACTTTTATTGGATACTTCTCCATAAATATTTGTCTGAGTTATATCTGCCGCAATTTTATATATAACTACGCCAGTTTGAATTACTCGATTAAGCAATTCTTCATTGACCCCTCGAATGAAAGATATATCTCTGGGACTAAAATATCGACCTCTCATAATTAGAGTTGACTTCCATGCATATTTACCAATTCTTCTGCTAATTTGGCAATTTTTACTAAGTTTTCATATACTGATTCTTGATTTTTTAAGTTTTTAACAGAATATTCTAAAATAGAATATATTTCTTTTCCAATTTGAACTTCTCGTTTTTCTTCGGGATTATTCATGTCGGTTTCGCCATATCCTTCATTTAAGATAAATGTGCCGGTGTTAGTTTTTACGAATAGTTTTTTGTTTTTCATATTGCCACAGTTTATAGATTATTTTCTATTTGTCAACCCTAAAACTTTAGTACATTTCATATTGTTGAGTTGGTTAAAATATATATAATCCAAGAGGAACCGCTTTTAAATTATCCATTAACTGCGAATTGTAAGCAGATTGTTTTTCCATCTGATTATATTTACTTGTGTTTTCTAATATTTCTTTCAAATTATCTTGTAATAGTTGCTTTTCTTGCTGTGCCTCGCTTCTTAACTCTGCACCATCTAAAGTCGTTTCTCCACCGGGAATTGGTAAAGTTTGAACTTTTTGACGAATACATCCTAATATTTCTTTACAATTTGCTAAGAAATATTTTCTAATCCATTGTCTTCCAGCATCATTTATACTGGAATATGGATGAACCGAATATGGAATGTCGGCTAAATCACTAATAACATTAGTTCCATCTCCATATAAAGAATTGTTTTCTAATTTGATATTATCAGTGGTATATTGAATATGACATTTATATCCACATTCAGGAACTGGAAATAAAGTTACTTTATTATTGGCAACGTGGAATGAAAATGCCGACTTTCTAACTAAATCATTAAATTGAATGGCTTGACCTCTTAACATGTCTTCGAATATAGGACACATTAAAAATTGAGTTGCAGGACTATATGCTCCAAATCCTAATTCGGTTAAAATATTAGAATAACTCATTCCAGTCATGGAAAATGGATCATATATTCTTTGAAATGCGGGTGGTCTATCGTGGAATATTCTTTTGATTTCAATTCTATTACAATCCTCTCCAAATCCTATAAGTTCTTGTAAATCATAGGTTTGCCGATTTGGATAAACTTGAAATGATGCCATTTTCCAATCATAATTACCACCGCTACCTGCTTCACTTCCATAATCACGAGCGATTATAGTCATCCTTTCAAGACCCGTTGAGTTTACTACTTTTCCAGTTACTCCTCCATTCGTAGATGAAATGGTCTGTCCTTGTAATGCTATCATATTGTTAATAGCATTAAACTCATTTACTTTTGCATTATATTCATTAACAGACTCTTCAAAAGCAGGATATATTATCTTATCTACTAATTCTACATCAACCGTTGGATATCCTAATCTTAAACATGCCCATTTCGATGCTCCTATACAATCTCGTATAAATTGAGCGTCATTATTATAATTTCCAAATATAGTTAACGAAGCAACATCCAAACTACCGCTCCCCGGCCAGCGAATCAACGCATTATTATATTCTTGATATTCTTCATTATTCATATAAATAATAAATATGAGTGGATTTCTTGTTTAACTAATTAAAATTATATTTATATTTATGTGCTACGCAAAAACCCAAACTCCGAAATACAAAAATTTTTTTGTGTTTGAAAATATTGACATTCCTTCCGGTCATATTCAATCGAATACGCACCATGAGTTTTCACCCACTTTAATAAAATACATTAAAAATGTGGAGAATGGAATAAATAAAGGATATAAAAATGGAATATGGCACATGTATCAAGACCCAACCGGTCCACATATAGGATTTGGGCATAAAATAGAAAATAATGAAATGCATCTATTTAAAAACGGAATAACTGATAAACAAGCAAATGAATTGCTTATCAGAGATTTGACAATTGCCAAAGGAAAAGTATATTCCGATATTAAACACATGTTTAAAGTTAATATTCCGACATTGGACCAGCACAAAGAAGAAATGTTGATTGACTTTGCTTATAATTTAGGTACAATACGACACTTTCCAAAGTTTGTAAGAGCTGTTTTATTGGGTGATTGGAAAACAGCAACTGCCGAATATAAAAGAAGTGCCATTGATAAAAATGGTAAAAAAATAGAACTGGGAAGAAATAATAAATATTTTGATACGTTTCTTAAGAATATATGATAGAGTTAACAGAAAACTTTGAATTACAGGTTGAGGCTGATGCATTGGCAACAGCAGCCGCAAAATATATTGCGGCATTATTTTTACCTTATTTCAAAACAAGAGCGGAACATTCTAAAACTAAATCGAATCATTCGATAATAAAATATAACGAATATTATAGATTAGCAACCCAATACAAAAAAGAAGGACGATTATTATTTAAAATTGAATCATATAAAGTAGATACAGCTTGGGGACTATCCGATTTTAGAATATTATCAAAACAAAGAGAGTTTCCGGATATTGTAGTTAGAATTACAAACGGGTTTAATTCTTCTAATACAGGATATGTTAAAGTGGAAGAAAATCCAACCGAATTATATATTATAATTGATACGTATTCGTTTATACATAGTTTTAAAAAATCAACAGACGAATTGATTGATACGGTAAAACATGAACTTCGTCATTTGGTTCAAATGATATCAAAAACCGGATTACCAAAGGAAAAAGTGTTAAATCGAACAACTGATTTATTAGGATATAACTCATCAAGTTCGGGTAGAACTGCTCACCATATGCGAGATATAGAGTTTAAAACTAATCTTCATACATATGCGTTTCATATTAAACGATATCTAAATAAAAACTTCCCTAAGAATAAATGGGAAACCGCATTTAAAGAACTAATATCTAATAATTATTCAAATAATGCATTTTACAGAGATGAAAGATTGAATGAAATACTGGAAAATATAGATGATATGAAAAAGAAAGAGCCGGTTCGATGGAGACAGTTTATAAAAGAATTATATAAACTTATATTTTTATGATAAACCTAAAATCCATTTTAACTGAAGAATCATTCAATGGTAAAACTTTTATATCGGTAGATATTCAACCGGAATATCGAAAATCATTTGGTTTTAGGATGGATAGATATTGTGAATTTCTAAACAATTTAGATTGTTATAAATTAATATTTTTATTTAATGGTCCGGATTTAGGATTTCCTGATGAATCAGAATATAAATATTGGTTCATGGAACAAGGATTGAACGAAGATGTGATTAATAGTTCTATCTGGTATGATAAAGGATATGCGTTTTTTAGATATTGTATTGACAATAATTTAGCAGATGATACAATTGCTAATTTTGTAAGATTCATGTATGAAAATGACATACGAGATTCTAGAGATATGACTCGTGAAATGTGGGCTAAATATTTAAGAGAGTATAGAAGAACAGACAGAAAAGAAGTATACGAATTGTTAAGAGATAGTAGAGATTGTGTAAATATACCTGATTTAATGGATTTTTTGAAAAATTATAGAAATATTGTTTTAACTGGTGGTGGAGTCAACGAATGTTTGAAAGAAGTTGAAATTGCATTGTTAGCATTGAGATTGCCACATGAGATTTATGAACCATATACTTATTAAATATGATTAAATTGAAAATGTTATTAAACGAAGGTGTTGTAGAAACCACAGCCATAGAATACCTAAAGAAATTGGTACAAGAAGGACCGTATAGAGGACAAGTATATCTTGCTGGTGGCGCAGTGAGGGATATGGAAATGGGTGGCTCACCAAAAGATTTGGATGTGGTTGTAACAAATCACGATATAACTGGAGGAATGGAGTTTGCTCGTTGGGCTACCTTATTTATGAAAAATTATAAAGGTCCAACGGAAGTTGTATTTAAAGAGTTTATACAATTTATAAAAACAAATTGGGATTTAATTTGTAATAAAGATGAAGCCACTTTACAAAAATTAGCAGAATACACTAAGAATATGTCAAATCCTGTATTATTTCCTACATTTGGAACTGCTAAGTTTGTTTTGAAAGGGGTAGAATATAATGGAATTGACTTATCTAATATGGATATAGAATGTGTTGCCGCACGAAAAGAAGAATATATACATGGAAGTAGGAAGCCAATTGTAAGAGCAGGAACCATAGAAGATGATATCTATAGAAGAGATTACACTATCAATAGCTTGGTGTTTGATTTAACTACTAGTAAAGTATTGGATATAACCGGAAGAGGAATATCAGATATTCACAATGGAATATTAAAAACTACTTCTCCTGCCGATGAAATATATCAACAAGACAGTTTGCGGATTTTGAGAGGAGTCAGATTCGCTATAAAATATGGATTCACTTTAGACGAAGAAACGTTAGAAGGAATGAAACGTAATATAAATGAATTACAACACATTTCGAAAGAACGTATCCGAGATGAAATGAATAAAATGTTATTAACCGACCATCCAGCCGAAGCATTGGATATGTTAAAAGATATTGGGGCAATGAAATATATTTCACCGGAATTGGAACAGGCAATAGGAATGGGTCAAAATAAATATCATAAACACGACGTATGGATGCATTCACTCGAAGTATTAAAGAAAACTAAACCTAATCTAATAAATAGATTAATGGCATTGTTTCACGATGTTGGTAAAGTAAAAACCAAAACTATAGTTGATGGAGAAATCCATTTTTATGAGCACGAGCATATAGGTGCTGACATGGCACGAGAAATATTAACTAATCTGAAATATCCATCGGAAATTATAAATCCAGTAGTTGCCGGAATTAAAAATCATATGCGACTTAAAAGGTCCGGTGAAAAAGGAGAATTAGTGACTGATAAAGCACTTAGAAAGTTTGTAGTTGATTTGGGAGACCATTTGGAAGCAACCTTGGATGTTATGTCGGCGGATAATGCGTCTCATGAAGGAAGTCATACAAATCCAGAACAAATACCAAATATTATAAGACGAATTGACGCATTAAAAAACTCAATTCCAAAGAAAACCGATAAATTACCGGTAACTGGTGATGATTTAATATCGTTAAAAATACCAAGGGGTCCAATTTATAAAGAAATATTAGACGCTATACGAGATGCTATATATGAAAATCCAAATTTAACAAGAGACGAAGCATTTAATATAGTTAGAAATATAATTAAAAATAAATGAAAATATTTGTAGTTTTATGTTTGTAGTTATATATTTATAATGTAGAAAGGTTAATAAAAGTTATGGGAAGAAATAAAATATACAATACAAAAGAAGAAAAATATGAAGCCGAACGAAGATGGAAACGAAATTGGTATAGAAAAAATTCAGAGCAAATTAAACGAAAACGTATGCAAAAGTATTGGAAAGAAAGAAAATAGATTTTATGTATATAATTTAATAGATCCAGTAAATAATATTGTATTTTACATTGGGAAGGGGTGTAAATATAGATATTACGAACATATCCGAAAAGTTAAAAAAAACGAAATTCCAAATAATAATTTACATTTATTTAATAAAATAAAAAAAATAATAAACTTAGGACACGATGTAAAGGTATTGTTTATAAAAAAGAATATTACTGAAAAAGAAGCATTTGAACTAGAAATAAACGAAATAAAAAAGGCCAAAAAGAATAATATAAAACTATGTAATTTAACAAATGGTGGAGAAGGAGCGAGTGGATACATTCCAACTGAAGAATATAAACTTAAAATGAAAAAACTATTTAGTGGTACAGGAAATCCATTTTATGGAAAACATCATACACAAGAAACAATTGCTAAAATAAAATCAAACACTCCAATTTTAAACGGAAAAAAATCTCATTGGTATGGAAAGCATCACACCGAAAAATCAAAACAAAAAATAAGCATATCTCATATAGGATTATTAAGTAAAGATAAACACCATCAATGGAAATTCGTAACACGCAAAGATGAGATGGAAATTATACAAAACTATAAGCAATATGGGTTAATGAACACTATTAAAAAATTAAAATATAAAAATTATGGATACGATGTTATAAAAAGAATATTAATTGATAATAATATATTCAGAAAATATAAATATTATAGAAGTAAAGAAAATCATCATAAGTATAGACCTATTACAGATTACGAAAAAACATCTATAATAACTTTAAGAAATACGGGAGCATCCATACGAACAATCGTTAAAAAATTACAATTATGCAATATTAAAATATCATTTGAGAAGGTTAGACAAATAGTAAATTCTATATCTAAATAAATATATTTATATAAATATGAATAGTATTAAATCAGAATATTTGGATATGATTAAACAATATTTAAAATCAAAGGGATTATGATTAAATTGAAAATATTATTAAATGAAATTAAATCTCCTTATATCATTGTGGGATGTGTGGATGATGATTTCAATATAATAATGGATAGTAATATAGAAAGTCACTCGGATTTATTGGATAAATATGGATGGAGTTACAATAGAGATAAATATAATTTTAGATATAATGCTAGTAATCAAACCATTTATTGGTATAATCAACCATCCGAGGATATTAGAGAAGAAGTTAAAGCATTGATTAAAAAAAGATTCCCGTATTACCATGTAACTAAAACTAATAGTATCAGTTCAAATGATAAATTAAATTATCAAAAATTACAAATGAAAGCACATGGATTATCAGAAAATATAAAAGGAAAATTAACAGTTTATCATGGAACTAAAGAACCGTTTAAAACTTTTAATATTAAAAAGTCAACTCACGGAATAGTGTGGTTTACTTCAAACAAAGAAAAAATAGTAAAAGGAGAATCAGGTGCTAATAGTAAGGGTTATATTATAACTGCAATAGTTACATTAAATAATCCGGCTGGATGGGATGAATATGAAAAAATGAGTTTAGGAGAATTAAAACGAGATGGGTATGATGGTGCCATTCTTCCAGATGGTGGTTCCGATGGAAGTTTTGATTGCTTTGTATTTTTCAATACACAAATTAAAATAGTAGGAATTGAAAAAGACGAATTTAAACCTAAATCTTTATCAGAAATAACGGATTTAGAAAGAGATGAGATGTATCCGGAAGATTCTGATAAATGGGATGATTGGCAGGAGTATCTGGACCATTTTGATTATGAATGTCCTAAATCGGAAATTTCCAAATTAAAAAATAGATTTGATTTAGAATATAGTTCATATTTTAATCAGAAAATAATAAAATTATATGACTTAAAAAATAATATAATTTGGTTAGAATATAACAAAGAAAACGAATCATTCGACGTTATTAAGAATATAATAGATTGGACTTATTCAAATGATGCAGAACAAGTAGTAAATATAAGTGCCGATGATATTTATAACGGTCATCTTGAAACCACATTAAAAGAGTTTAAATCGAATCCAAGTCCAGTGTATCATTATACAACTGAAGAAAACTGGGAATTGATTAAACAAGACGGAGAGTTAGTGGGTAGTGGTGGAACGGGAATAAATAATAGAAGCGCACATGGTATATTTACAAGCGTAAATCCAGAAGAATATCAAAACGGAACTTATGGAAACATATGTTTAGAAATAAATCTTCCGGCATTTAAATCGGAATTAAAAATACCAGAATTAAACTTAGAATATGAACCTCAAGTTGCCGAACACTTGGTTAGAGAATATATATCATATGAGTTAGAATTAGGAGAAATTCCGTCTGATTATCATTCAGAAGGTATATCTCCTTATACTATTATCGTAGGATATAAAATGCCATTGAAATTTATTAAACAAATATGATTAAATTAACTGACTTAATAAAAGAAGCCATATATACTGGAATGGTTGGTATTCATGAATTAACTTTATTCTATGATTCTGCCGACCCCGAATTAAAACTTGAAGTTGATATGATGTTGGAAAACGGTCATGTTGAAAAAGCATGGGAAACCATACTCAATTTCTTAAAAAAGATTGGAAAATTAACGGTATTAACCGAAGATGAAAATTATAGAGGAAATCATTCTGCTCCAGATAGAACAGATGACCCAGTATATAATCTCACCACTACATATCCCGATATTTACACTTCTCCTGAAGCATATAGATTTTATGGATATGGCTCCAATGAAACATTAGATAGATTAGCAGTTTCTATTTATAGGAGTATAAAAGACAAGCCGAACTTGAAAATAAGAGTTTATCGAGCGGTTCCAATGGTATTGACTTCCCAAGAAAAATTGGAAGATATTGAAAAACAAAAGAAATATATATTAAAAACTGGAAAAATACCAGCCCATGTCAAATATTTTACAGATAAAAGTAAATATTATGATTATTTATGCAATGAAGAAGAAAGAATAAAAAAGAAAATGACATCCGAAGAATCAGAAGTTAAAATAAATCCAGGTGATTGGGTTACTCCAATACGAGATTATGCAGTTACACATGGTAAAACTGAGTTTGATAGATATAGAATATTATCTAAAGTTGTTCCTGTTAAAGATTTATATACGGATGGTAATTCTATTTTTGAATGGGGATATGACCCTTCTTGATATATGATTAAATTAAAAAATATGTTAAATGAAGACCGTGGAAAAAAATCCGTTGATTATGGATGTTTAATGTGCTTCATCAGTGATAAAGATTCTAAAAAAATAATTAAAATTGGAAAAGATATAATATCAGACGATGTTTTATATACAAAAGAAGAAGGAATGGGAAGAGAATTAGAAGAAATTCATATTACTATAAAGTATGGTTTTTTTCCTGATCTTACTAAAAAAGAAATTGAAAATTTAATCAAAGATGTAATTCAATTTAAAGCTACGCTTAAAAGTATAAGTCAATTCAAAAATAAAGAAAAAGGATTTGATGTTGTTAAATATGATGTAGAATCCGATGTTATTAAAAAATTAAATAAAGCAGCATGTGAGTTTCCCAATGAAGATTCTCATCCAATATATCATCCCCATCTTACATTGGCATATGTTAAATCTAATTCATTCGATGAAAAAGATACAGTGGTAGACATGGAAGTAACTATTGATAAAATAGTATATTCTCCAATTAAAGGTGAAAAGATGCATTTCGACTTACCCAAAGAAAAATTAGATGAGGCTAAATTATCAAGTATAAAAGAAAAAAGATTTTTATTTTTAACATATGAAATACCTAAAATAGAACGTGAAATTGAAAGATTGGACTCTATGGGAGGAATGGAAAATGAAATACGAGAATTAAATATTAAATTGCAAAAATATCAGTATGAACTATCAGGTTGGAATAATTACAATCCTCTAAATGAAAATATAAACTATAAAACATATTTTATATGATTAAGTTAAAATCATTATTAACTGAAGAAAAATTAGCATTTATTTTATATAAAGAAGGAAAAATAAAATTTTCTACTATTAAAAATAATGAATATTCAATCAGTATAGATATGTTGTCGGATAATAATGAAGCATTGGGATACATAACTTTAACTTCTAATTTTGATGATTTGGGGGATATAAAACCAAAAAGTGGTTATTTATATGTGGATTTCATATCAGCAGTTCAAAAAAAAGAAGGATTTGGACTATTATTATATCAAGCAGCATTGAAATATTGTTTATCTAATCGTTATAAGGGAATTGTATCGGGTAAGGACCATAGAATAGGTAGAGCCGAAACCATATGGAATACAATACAAACATCTGAAGATGAATATTATACTTATGCCGATACGTCGGCATTGGAAAAAATCAAAATATAATAAATAAAAAATAAAATAATCAAATATATATAAACATGAATAAAGTTACTCCAGTAAAATTAAAAGAATCGGAAATGTCCGATATTAAACAGTTACAATCTAATATTCAGCAAACATTATTGCGATTTGGAACTCTTAAAGTAGAGAGATTAAATCTTGAGAACGCAGAAAAAGAAACAGAAGCGGCATGGATTAACCTTCAAAAAACAGAAAAAGACCTGTTAAATAAGATTCTTAGTAGTTATGGCGAAGGAAATCTAAGTTTAACCGATGGAACTTTTACACCATCTTCCACAGTATAAAAATATAATATTTTTTTATATCTTTGAGAAAACGAGTTATATTTATATTTAATAGTTTCAATATTTAATTGGTAGTTGGATATTGAGATTTTTATTAAAAAATAAAATATAAACGTATGTCAAACATGATTTCTCCCGGTGTTTTTATAAACGAAATAAACCAATCTGGTATCGCTCAAGGCGTTGCTGATATTGGCGCAGTTGTCGTGGCACCATTTCCTCAAGGAGTTGGGTTTTATCCAACTACATTTACCGATATTCCAACCTTACAGGCACAATTTGGAACTCCTGATGGAACCTATTATGGTCCTTATACTGCCACTCAATATTTACAGGCTAAAGGATTTGTCACTGTTTGTCGTGTTGGAGCATTAACCGGATATACTCAAAAATATCCATTTGTTATTTATGCTCAAAGTGGAGAATGGACTCGTGCTATGGATTGTGGATATTTAGTATCTCAATCTTCAAATATTACACTTCCAGCATATGGCCAGATTCCAATTGGAATGTCATTTAATACAGCGGGCGTAACTTATCCTTATACTGCTTCTTTTTCATCTCCCGGTAGTATTTCTAATGTTGATGGTATTTTTAGTGGAAGTGGATATTTTTCCGGAACTGGATTTTTATCAGGTACGGGAAGTATAAATGGAGGAGTTGCTCAAAGCGGAAGCGGGTTATCCGTTTCTGGAACTTCTACGATTACTGGAAGCTTAACTGGTACAGGAAGTTTTTCAGGTACTGGAAGTTTTACTGGATTTTATGTTAATACGGTATATGTAAGTGGTTCAATTGAACTTAATGGAGTTGCATCATCATTAACTTTACAACCGGCACAAGGAACTGCGATTGCAGGGACTCCGGGACCAAGTGGAAGTTTAATTTATTATGGTCAAACTGCGGCTGGTAATATTAATGGAACTTTACTTTATACAGGAGCATTTCAAGTTTCATCAGCATCATTTTTTGCATTGACTGGATCTGCCGCATCTGCTTCTATATTAAGCAGTATTTTATTTAGTGCCGGATTAAGTGCAAGTTTTGATTATACTCAAGGAAATGTTCCACTCGAACAATATCCACCTACCTTCTATACTTCTCAAATTATATCGGCTAATAGTTCTGTAATTTCCGATTCTCAAGATTTAGGAAATCCTGCGGTTGGTGCTCCTGATATCTATATAATGAATGGTGGAGTTATTACCTCAACTGACCATTGTGGAAATGTAAGTTTAATAGTTAATGGATGTTTGAGTGGTTCATTTGGATATTTAGATGGTGGATTTTATGCAAGTTCCGGTGTATATAATACTTGTTCGTTCCAATGGACTGGTGCTCCCGTTCAAAAAGTATTAGCGGTATTGGGAAATACACAATGGGAAAACTTAAATACTTCTACCTTGCAAGTTCCGGGATTTTATGGTTCTACATTAAGTAGTTCTTATGGATTTACAACTGCATCACAATTGGCTAATTTACCTGCTGATAATTTTGCAATTGTTCTAAGTTCTTCATTGGGTAGTGGATATGGAATATATAATTTTTCATTGGTCGAAAGCGATCCACATTATATTACAAATGTATTCGGAAATAATCCAACGGCTGGTAATCAAGCAACCTATGCGGCGGGAACCAAGATTGAATCTGCATATCTTTATAACTTATATCCTTCAAAAATAGCAGAAGTTGTATCTCAACCTAATAATTGGAAAATATTTGGGTCGGCAATGCCTTCTGGATCAACTGCATATGCAGGAGAACCTTTAAACTTTACCGATGCAAACTCATTCCAGCCAACTAAAGGAGATTCTGTTTATTCATTGACTAATGCGTATACTCCTTGGATATTATCTCAACAAATTGCATCGTGGAACGGTGGAACTCCAACTCGTTTTAATTTGTTTCAAGTTGCTACGTTAGCAGATGGTACTTATGCAAATCAACTATGCAAAATACAAATCTCCAATGTAAAATTAGCAACTCAGGTTGCCGGTAGTGATTGGGGATCATTCACTCTTACAGTAAGAGCATTTGATGATACTGATAGACAGCCAGTTATATTGGAGCAATATAATAATTTAACTTTAGATCCTACATCTCCTAATTATATTGCTCGTGTAATCGGAGATCAATATTCATATATCAATTTTAATGGTAAAATTGTAACATATGGTATTTATGCAAATGTAAGCCAATATATAAGAATACAAATGGCAGATACGAATTATCCCGTAACTGCTGTTCCTTATGGATTTGCTGCATATTCTTCACCGTTAGCCGGAGGAATTGGAATGTTTGTTACTCACATGGCATATACCAAGGCATCTGTATATGGATTATATCCCGGAAAATATCCATCCGGTGTTGATTTTGCTGGTCCTCCTAATAGCGCCGACGCTGAGTTAATTGGATTATACCCAACTTGTTCAATGGGGGTCGATGCATATCCTGATAACTTACCTTATTTTGCTCCGGTTCCAGCTAATTCTGTATCGGCTGGAAAACTATTCGCATTGGATGTTGAATATACTGATTTCGGAGTTAGTACTGGGTCATTTATAAATGGAAGTACTGTTATTTCTGCCAGTGTTGATCCAGTGAATGAAAGTACTTATGTTAAAATGAGAAACTTTATTCTTGGGTTCCAAGGTGGATTCGATGGTCAGGCTCCTTCTATCCCAGTCAATGTTGGTGATAATATTGTAGCTGGAAATACCCAAGGATTAAATTGTGCTAACAGTACTGCCGCAGGTTCAGTTGCTTATGCTCAATGTATAGGTGCTCTTAGTAATGCTGATGAATGGGATATTAATTTAATCACCACTCCTGGTATTATTTATTCATTACATTCATATGTTACTAATTTAGTAGTTGACATGTGTGAAACTCGTGGCGATGTGTTTTATATTCTTGATATCTATGAAGATGGTGGAAATCCGGCTACGGGTCAAATAACCGAAACTGTTGATTTGGCTGCTGAATTTGATACAAGTTATGCCGGAACTTATTATCCATGGGTAAGAATACTTGATACAAATATAAATCAAATTGTAACTGTTCCTCCATCTGTAGTATTACCAGCCGTTTATGCCGCAAGTGATAATGTATCAGCAGAATGGTTTGCGGTTGCTGGTTTAAATCGTGGTGGTATTCCCGGAGCAGTAGGAGTTACTGATCGTGTAATCAATAGTGAGCGTGATACATTATACGAAGGAAAGGTTAATCCTATCGTATCATTTCCAGATGAAGGATTTGTGGTATGGGGTCAAAAAACACTTCAAAATGCATCTAATGCTACTAATAGAATTAGTGTTCGTAGATTATTAATCAATATCAAAAAGTTTTTTGCATCAGTTGGAAAATACGTATTATTCGAACAGAGTAATGCGGCAACTTGGAATAAACTTCTTGCGATTGCAAATCCATACTTAGAAGGAGTTCAACAAAGAAGCGGATTATATGCGTTCCAATTAGTAATGGATGCATCTAATAATACTCCTGCATTGGAAGACCAGAATATAATGGTATGTCAACTTTGGATTAAACCAACCAAGACTGCTGAGTTTTTGAAGATTCCAATTACCATTACGACTACTGGTGCGTCATTTCCGACAATCTCTTAAGTGAGCAATTAAAAAACATATAAACCTCCTCTAATGGGAGGTTTATTTTTTAGTTAAACAATATATTATAATATATTTATATTACATATGATAGCGAATAAATATTTATACAATTTACAAGGTTCCCCTTATATAAATGAGGCTGGATGGATTGATAAATTAAAAAATAGATTTTCTAAACCTGTTAATTCTACCAATCAAACTTCGAATAAAAATCAATTAAATCAAGCGGAACTTGATTTTTTAAAAATTGTAGATTCAGTTTGTAAAATGATTATTTCTAAATTAGGAGAACCCGATCCAAACACAGATGTAGAGGGTAATGATTTAGATGTAGATGCTATTGCTGGAAATAGAAGTAGTGATGATGGAGTTGTAGCTATAGAGGAAGAATCACATGGAATAGACATAGGGGATGATTCTGAGGGTGGAAGAACGACTGAAAAGGAAGTAGGAAATACAGAAGAAGAGGCTGGAGGATGGATGAATTGGTTCCGAGGACATTTTAGAAAATATAGAAACTTTGGATTGCCGTTAAATGTAACTAAAACGGTTAAATTATCAAATGATAAGTTTAAAAAAATAAGTTTAAAATGGTCCAATAAAATACATAGAAATAGAATATTGGTATTATGGGAAAACGAAGAAAAAGAAAATGATGAAAAATCGGGAGATACAGTTGCAATAGAAGAAGCAGTAAATATTCCGAATGAAAATAAAACTGGAGAAATAGTAATGTTTGAGTTTTGGGACGACCAGATAAATCCTAATAGTCCATCATATGTAAACCCTTCCGTTAAGTTTTTATTGGAATCTGCCAATAAAAATAGTAACTTAATTAAAAAAATTAAAGATTCAAATGAATTGAATGCTATAGAATCCAAATATTCAGTTCCATTATTTAAATCGTTATTAGGAGGAGTAGAACAAAAATGGACTGAATATAAAGGAATTAAAGAAGATCCAGAAAAAATCAAGTTTATATTTGACCCAAATGAAAAAAGTATTAAGTTTAATAATAGAGATGGTAAACCACAAGTGTTTAAGTTGGATGTGATAAGTTCGATTTTAAGTGGAAAAAATCCAGAAGATATTAATTTAATAGAAACTGGAAAAGATTTCGGTCAATTTGTAATGGCTCTTAAAAATGCAGGATTTGACCCTAATATTTTAAAAAGAGAAGATGCTAAAGAGAATTATAATGAAGCAGTAAAGGCAAATGGAAACGTTGACATTAAACCTGCGGAAGTTGATATTTTTGAAATACCTAACATACAAAATGCAGTTAAAGCATTACTAACTTTAAACAAGTGTAAAAATGAAAAGGAAGCTAGAGAATATATAAAATTAGTAGTTGATGCCAACGGAACTGGGTTATCGACTGAAGAATATGTTCGTAAAGCATTAAAAGAACCTACTCCTGTAGATACAGGAACTCCGGTAAATCCTCCCCCATCAAATATACGTGAACCAGAAATTAAAAATAAACCTACGTCTCCCAGTAAACCATCAAATGTAAGTTATTCAACATTTGCAGAGAAAGCAATATCTAAGTTTCCAGAAATAAAAACTATAATTGATAGAAAGTTAAAAGATGGAATTGATAAAGGAACACTTGATACTGTATTATCAAAAATAGCTAATTTAAATAGCAAAGCAGATATTACTAAATATGCAAGTGATTTAGATAAATTAACAGAACATTATAAATTAATAAATTTATTGAAATAATTTATTATTTTCTTTTGTTACTTTTCTTTATCTATTAAGAGTATATCAGATTTTATTTTACTCGTCAACTTATTATAATGAAAACATTGAGGATTTGACGTATTTTGAAATTTCAAATGTATAAAAGATAGTAATGTATTTCTTATAAATGCCTGAATATAAACAAGTTACGTAGAAATAAAATCTTCCAATTTTCAATTTTACCGATATTTTATTGACATTTTCCAAATATTCGGTATAATCTATACAATGAATAGAAATTACAAATTATTTTTAGATTTGGATGGGGTGTTATGTGACTTTGATAAATCATATTCCAATTTATCGGGAGGATTAACTATAAAACAATATAACCAAAAACATGGAGATAAGAAAGCCAGACAAATATTTTTAGATGCCGGAATTGATTTTTGGGCTGATATGGATTGGATTAAGGGAGGTAAAGAATTATACAATGCCGCCATAACTCATTATTCTGATATTCGTATTCTATCTTCCACTGGAACATCCGATGAAGGTTATTCTATGGTCGTAGAACAAGGGAAGAAGATGTGGCTTAAAAAACACATCCCAGAGATAATATACGAGAAAATATACATAGTTCGGGGTAGAAGATGGAAGAAGTGCTATGCCACTAATATTGGAATACTTATAGATGATATGGAAGATACAATTCAAGACTGGAATAAAGAAGGAGGAGTAGGTATATTACATAATTCTAATTCCTATGAAACTTCCATAGATAAAATAATTCGATTATCTAAAACTTGATTGACATATCTACATTTTATATTATATTTATATAATATGAACGTAGATATTGACACTCAAAAACTCATTTCCGAAACCATAGCCAGATTTACTACTGAGAATCTGATTAAAAAAGGTTCTCGTCCACAGGAATATGATATATGTCCTCATTGTAACAAAGAAATATTTGAAAAACATACATACTCGGATGATGGTGGAGATACAATGCGGCACAGTGATTGCGGTGCTATTATAGAATATCCAGAAATAAATTTAGATGAAGTGATTCCATGGCTTCGTCCCTATGTAGCAGAAGAACAAGAAAGACGTAGAAAATTAAAACAAGAATCTGCTACTGATGCATATCCCCAAGATAAAGAAATGATGAATCTTAGCGGAGAGGCTAAATATTCTAAAGAACAACCCGGAGGGCAAATGCAAGCAATGGGTCTTATAGAAAATGAAGGTGGAGAAAAGGTAGAAGAAATAGTCATTGATTCAGGAGATTATTCAAAAATGTTTGAAGGTCAAATTAGACCTGTAAATATGTCTAATCTTCCTCTTAAGTTTAAAATCACAAGAATTACTCGTGATACTGCCGATGCATTTATAATCAATATTTCCAATGCGTAATTCTCCTGTCATTATTCATAATAGTTTAAATCCTGAAATATGGGATGCGGCCTATAATTTAAATCCTGAAATAAGACTTGATTTACTAAAAATATCCGATGATTTTTATAGGAAATCAAAATTTGAGGCTCCAGTTATAGATGTATATTTTATGGGTTCATTGGCTTCTTTTAATTGGAATGTTGAAAGTGATATCGATATTCATGTTATAGTTGATTTAAAAGCGTTACAGATGCCAGAAGAAACCGCTATTAAAATGGTTAAATTGGTTAGTTCTCAATGGAATGGAGAACATAATATAGAAATTAAAGGACATAAAGTAGAAATGAATATCCAAGATATGGCGGCAGAAAAACCATATGTCAATGGAATATATTCTATTATTAAAAATCAATGGATTAAAAAACCATCAAGACAGAATATAGAAGGCATAGATAAATCATTGATTCAAATAAAATATACTGGTGTTAAAAAATATATTGATAATTCTATATCATCTGGAAATCAAGAAACCATGAAACGTGCCAAGGATTATTTGGACGCATTTAGACAATATGGACTTGATACCGATGGAGAATTAAGTGTTGAAAATATTGTATATAAATTACTTCGTAAAAAAGGAATTATTGGAAAATTGAAAACTTCAATCACCAATCAATATGACAAAGAATTAAGTATTGATGAAAACGCAGATATTAATTCAAAAACTTCTAATTTTCATATAGAACCAAATGGAACATCCGTAAAAATATTTTTACATGATGAATGGTTTTGTAATTCATTTAGGCTACAAGAAGGATTTGGTTATAATAACATGAGAGATGGAGAATGGGTGATTAATGCACACACTGGAGCATTCCGATTAAAGTTTAAAAGTCCGGCTATATCATTTCCATCATTACAAGAGTTATTAAATTATTTAGAAGAATGGTATAGTAATAATATTGTAATGGAGATTAAACAAAAAGATTTAAAACAACGTCATCCTAAACCGTTTTATGATAAAACATTCCAATCATTAAATGGATTGACACTTGATAATCTTAACGCATTAAGAGAAAAATCAAAACGGGCATATCAGTATGGAATAAAAAATAAACAAGATGATTCTATAATATTACAATCCATGATTGATTATCAAACGTATAATGACGAAATTAAAAAACGACTTAAATATATAAATAAATCTATGGGAGAAGGTGTTGGAGCCGGCGTTCCTGAAAATGATCCATTACATATTAAAGGACATCGATGGCAGATAGACATTACCAAAAGAAAGACTCCTAAAATGTTATCGGAATCAATGAATGTTTATATTGATGGAGCCTCCTATAAACATAGACTGGATAGCGTTCATGATTTGACTTATTATCTATGTGACACGGTATTGTCTCCCATACTTCGGAATCTACCAAAAGATCAATTAGATTATTTTAATAAAAATAAAGTCGGCACTACTTATGACATCTTAACCACGGATGGTTCTTACTGGGAAAAAGGAGAAGGAAACACTGGAATAATAAATTTTTACATTGCTGGATTCACCTCAAAAACTATTAAGCAGGTATTACTCGGGATATTTAATGAATTGAAAAAATTGAATATCACACTGGGGAAATTCAAACGGGAAAAGAGCCGAATGCTTAATAGTGAAGTGATTAGAGTAATTATCACCGACAATAAAACCAAATACAATGGACCTCCTGAATTGAATATGTCAAATCGTAATGCTTATCATATGTTTAAGGAAGTCTTACAATTTGATCCGATTGATAATGGAAACGTATTTAGAATGTCGGCACAAGAGTTGAAAGATCGAATATTATCAATTCAATCCGATAAAGACTGGGTTAAACAAAATCAAATTCAACGTAAAGAATTTAAGCCTAAACCTAAGCCAGAAGAAGGGGATGAATGGAAACAAACGGATGAACCGGAACCGGAAAATCCATTTGATAAGAGTGACAATCCCCATGACCAAATGGCTGGTAATATCGGCAATCAATTAGGAGGAACACATATGATTAGTATGGGATTGAATGATGAGGATATAAATGTTAGATTAGTTGAAATTTTTAGAGTAGCAGAATGGGCGTTAAATAATGGCTATAAAGATATAACTGTTTCATAAAATGAGTAAAGTCCAAGAACATATTAAGACTGGAAAAATTTGGAAAAACATTGAAGGAAAATGGTGTAAACGGTGTCCTTCGTGTGGTTCTGAAGTTATAGGAAAAACGGGGAATCCAAACACAATGTATGAAATGTCATGTTCTATCTCTAAAGGTCAATTATGTCATTCTTGTATTGAGATAGGTAAACCAACTTGGTCTTCTCTAAATAAAGAGAAATTTGGAAAAATGGTAAGCGGGGATAAACATCCAATGTTTGGACGAAAACATACGGCTGAAATGAAGTTAAAACAAAGAAATAGATATTTAGGAACAACATTAAGTGAAGAAACAAAGAAAAAAGTATCAGAATCTGTTAAAAAAGCATGGAAAAATCCACTTAAACGGGAACATATGATTGATAGATGTAAGTGGAATAATATAGCAATGGATAAAGGACATAAGGAACTTATAGATAAATGGAATAAATTGGGATTTAATTTCGTATTAAATTATCAATTAAAAACAGGAAACAATATGTTTTATATAGATGGATATGATCCAATTCATAATGTGGTATTGGAATATGATAGTAAATATCATAATAAAGAAGCACAACGTAAAAAAGATAAAATTAGACAACAAAAAATAATTGATACGTTAAAACCTAAAAAATTTTGGAGATATAATTTTTCGAATAAAACATTTTTTCAGTATATTTATATATAATGAAACATATTAAACAACACAATTCAACGGTGGTTGAATAACTGAAAGATAAAAAAATGCCGGATCTTCTCACCAACCAAGAAATATTTTACACTCAATTTGAGCCAAAGACAAAGAACCGTTTTATAATGTATATTGACGGCATTCCTACATATACTATTAAGAAAACCGATAGACCAAAGTGGAAACAGGATCGTAAAACTATTGATTATATCAATTTACAATATTTTTATAAAGGAAAAACCACATGGGAACAGATTACTATTGAATTGTATGACCCAGTAGTTCCTTCTTCTGCTCAAGCCGCATTTGAATGGTTTAGATTATCTCATGAATCTGTAACTGGGCGTGATGGATATGCTGACTTTTATAAGAAAGATATTACATTAAACATGACTGGTCCAATTGGCGACAAAGTAGAAGAATGGACGTTAAAAGGTGCATTTCCTGTATCATTTGATGGCGGAACATTAGATTGGACTGATACTGGTGAACCGTTGAATATAACGTTAGCGTTGAGCTACGATTTTGCCATACTTCAGTATTGACTTACGATTACGCAATATTAACATAATCAAAGATAAGATTGCGTAATTATAAATAAAATATATTGCGGTTTGAAATCCTTCCTATATACTTATATTTGGAAGGATTTTTTATGTCTGAATATAAATGTAAATTATGTGAAATTGAGTTTGATAACTATAAATCATTAAGTCGTCATAATAGTATTGCACATGGAATAAAATCTGACGCATTCTATGTTGATTTTTATCTTAATGGAATGTGGCCCTTATGCAAATGTGGATGTGGAGGAAAAGTCAAATGGTCATATGGTTTAAAATCATTCTGTGAATTGTGTAAAGGACATTACAGTAGAATACATAACAATTGGGGACATAATAAAAAATGTTTGGAAAAATCATTAGAGACCAGAATAAAAAGATTTAATTCTGGAGAACTTACTACTTGGAATAGTGGTCTTTCAAAAGAAACAGATGAAAGAGTTAAAAATAATGGATTAGCAACATCTATTGCATTTACTCAGGATAGAAAAAATAAATACTCCAGAACAATGAAAGAAAATAGATTAAACGGAACTATTCCAACATTAAACAGAAGTAATCATTCTCAATGGAAAGGCGGAATAAGTAATATATATCCAATAGTTTATGCTGATAGACGTTTATATAAGGAATGGAAATATCCAATTTTAGTAAGAGATGGATTTAAATGTGTAAAATGTGGAAGTGATGATAAATTACATATACATCACGATAAAGAATACATGACCGAAATTATTAAAAAACATATGGTAGAAATTACAGAAGAAATGTTAAAAGATTTTGAAATTAAAAAATTGATATCGGATACAGTTGTAGATTATCACATAAACAATAAAGTATCAGGTATAACTCTATGTCACAAATGTCATAATGAACTACATCCATCATTAAATTTTAAATAAACATGCCTATTATATTACCCACTCCCAAAGATAGAATATTATTATTCAATAAAGACGTTACACAAATTACAATTGGAGAATTAACAAAATCAATATTAGAAATAGAAGATGATGATGAATATAATAAAAAATTATATTCATTACATAATTTAGAATATACTCCACCTCCCATTAAACTTTACATTGATAGTCATGGCGGCGATGTTTATCATTGTTTTGGATTGATAGGAATAATGAAAAAGTGCAAAACCAAAATTAATACGATTGTAACAGGTTGCGCTACAAGTGCTGGATTTATTATATCTATAACTGGTTATAAGAGATATTCATATAGTTATTCTACTTTTATGCACCATCAATTAAGCGATATGTCTGATGGAACTTTAAAAGAACAACTAAAAAATATAGAAGAAGCTGAACGATTGCAAGAAATAATGAATAATCACGTATTAAAACATACTAAAATATCAAAAAATAAATTAAAAAAAGTGTATGAAAGTAATACGGATTGGATTATGTCTGCTCAAGACGCTTTGAAGCTTGGTTGTATCGATGAAATTATAGAGTAAAAAATACTTGACATTTTTCAAATTTCGGAATATATTTATTGGTATCATATGCTACTTGTGTAGGTATGATGATAAACTATAGATAAACAACTATTATAGAAAGGTAAATATGAATACTAATAAATTAGTCCGTTACAATACTTCGTTTCCATCTTTGTTTTCTAACCGAGATGAGTTTTTAACCCCGTATACATCAATATATAATGAGATTTTTAACTCCTCATTTCCTGATTTGTTTGATGATTTTGGAATTGATTTTTATGGAAAAAACTCATATCCTAAAGTAGATATTCAAGATACCGAAACATCCACATTAATCGAGGCGGAAATACCTGGCTTATCAAAAGACCAAGTAACAATTGAGATTAAAGATGATATATTGTCTATCAGAGGAGAAAAGCAAGATAAAAAAGATTATTCTACTGGTTCCCAATACATTCATAAAGAATTGAAGAAATCTTCATTTAGCCGCAGTTTTTCTCTTGGTTCTAATTATGATAAAGAAAACGTAGATGCGAAGTTTAATAATGGAATTCTTGAGATTACATTAAAGAAAATTAAACCTACTCCTAAGAAAGAAGAGATTAAAAAAATAGAAATTAAATGATTAATAATTGAATATTAACAACCAAGCACCAGCATTGTTCTGGTGCTTTTTTATTGGTTTTTGTATTATAATTGTTATATTTATATTTATAACTTTACAATATAATATATGAAAATAAAACAAGAACTTTTAGAAACCCTTATTCGTGTCTGCGCCAAGGAAGTTTTAACTCAATTAAATGAGGGAAAATGCAAGAAATGCAAATGCGGTAAGAATGTTATATTCGGAGAAAAGAAATGTAAAGAATGTAAATCTGGATGTTTGAAAGAAGTTGAGGAAAGCAATACGGCAGAAGGAAAAGAAGTAGAAGAAGAAGGAAAAGATAAAAAATGGATACAGAAAGCAATTAAAAAACCAGGTGCATTACATAAACAATTACACGTTCCTCAAGATGAAAAAATACCATCTTCAAAATTAAATGCGGCAGCTTCTAAAGGTGGAAAATTAGGAAAAAGAGCCAACTTAGCCAAGACACTAAAAGGTTTAAATAAAGAAGATGCTACATCTGGTGCGGCTGCTCCTCCATTAGCAGGACAAGGTGCAGTTGACCTTCCCGAAGTTCCAAGAGATGAAACTCCTATTGATAATGAACCATCCGGAGAAGAAACTCCTAAAACAGCAAAGAAGAAAAAATTACAAGGAATAGTATTGTATACTCCGTCCGGAGAAATTAGAGAAGTTCCATTTAGAATGTGGGCAGATGATGCTTCTATTGAAAGAACACTTCATCGGGTAGGTTCTTCTATTGGTGGAAGTAAAGTTAAAATTGCTATTCAGACAATGAAAAAAGTAAAAAGTGGATTAAATGATAAAACTCCTACTTACATTTACATTGGAAAATATGACCCATCAGCCGAAGAATTATTCGTATTTGCAGACCGTAATTTAGACGTAGCCAAAGAGGAATCGATTAAACCAGATGAACATACCGAAGATTCTATTGGAGATGCCGAAGAATTACATAATCGTGACCAAGAAGTTACTAATGATGATGAGTTGTTAGCCAAACATTTAGCTGGTGAGGACCGTCCTACTATAGATAAAGAAATAGGATTTGATGATTCCGAATCGGGACAAGATTAATATGATTACCGAATCTCAGTTAAAAGAATTAGTTAAACACATTGTAAAAGAAATTGTAAATGAATACAATGCAATGGATATGGAAAATGAAGATGAAGATGATGTTAATATGTCAGGAGGAGCACCAGTAACCAATCCACCATCGGTTGCTATGTCTGTGTCCGATCAGCAGAAAATGAAACAGTTAAAAGATAAACAGAGAACTGTTAATTTAAAAGCTCAAAAAACTGAACTTGATACTGCTAAGAAAAAATTAGATTATACTAAACGTGATCAAGACCAAATAAAATGTATAGAAATACCATCTTTACAGAAATCAGTTCAACAATTAAGCCATCCATCTACGACCCAATTTTAATTATCTCCTAATAGATGTAGGTTTAGCTTCACTTATTCCTTTGGATTTTTCTATTTCCCGTTCTTCGTGTTCTTTATTTTTAATCAATCGATTATAATAAAAATTACGAAGTGGAATTGGCATAGAATATAATGCATCGTGGTCGAATCGACCTACATGAACCAAATCAAATATTATATTGTGTATGGATAATACGTATTCTTTAGTTAGGGAAAAAAAACCCGATACCCATAGGCACCTCTTGCTTTCTTTCGGAGTCACATGAGGAACAAGTAAAATCAAATGTAGTATCCAATGTTGGAGATATTGATTTAATATATTTTCTTAATTCGAGACTATCTTTTGAAATTAATTCACCATCATTTACAAACTTTCTAATTTTAGAAACTTCATTTTCACCGTCTATAGAAGTAATTATATAACTTAAACGAGTTGTCATTTCAGTGCTCTGTTTACTAACCTTTTTCATAGCCTCAATTTCTTTTTCTATGTTAAATATATCTTTTCTGGTTAATAATTTAAATGTAACAGTTCGTTTACTATATGGCAATTCAAATATAAAATTATTTTGCCCTTTTATAAAATTGCTTTCGACTAACTCCGAGTTTTTCATTTGACTTAAATCTATATCAACTTGAGTATCTTTTCCACATTTTCCACAAGTAATAGTAACTTCATAAGAATCTCCATATGCCATTCTTCTTAACGCAAATATTGCCGCATCAAAATCACACATTAACATTTCATTTGTCTTTACTGTTTTATCAACTATTACCGATTCCAATAGTTTATCAAGCAGAGTTCCATTTTTCATCAATGTTTGATTAGTCAATAGATTTTCCTCTTTTGCCGTTAAGTTTTTTAATTCTAACGTTCCTGAACTTAATGGATTGGATTCATCATAGGGAAATCCTTGACTTGGTAATGATATAATTTCGGTTGGATACTTAGGAACTTCCGCCTTTATGGGGATAGGAGTTGTCACTGATGGTCTGGTTATTGATATTGTATTATTATCTGGCATATATGTAATCTGGTTTTAATCTACAAATATACATATATGCCAGCCAAACTTTTTTAATTAATTATATTTTACTTAGCTAATCCACATCCATCAGGAGGAGTTAATCCATATCCAAGTAAAACAATCCAAGAGAAAATGCAAATCATCCACAATACAAAGTTTACCATTACCATTTTTGATTTTACTCGCTTATCGTCATTCCCACATCCAAACTCACCCATATATCGTCCTCGAAAATATGGCGCAAAAGCAGGTGCAAATAATGCAAATATAACTACAAAGGTAACGGCTGCTAGAATTATAATTTCAGCAATAAACTTAATCAAATCTCCGATAAACCCGAAGATTACATTTTCTCGTTTTTCAATCATGTTTACAGTATATCAGAGAAATATAAAAAGTCAAGGGTTATTTTAACGGTTAAAACTCAATAATTCTATATTTATATTATATGGCAGACCAAAATAAAGATGTAGATCCAAAAGTTCTTGCGGAGTATAATGAATTGTTAAAAAATAGCAACGATACTCTTACCGACATGCTTGGGATTTCTGAAAAACTCAATATGAGTTGGAATAATAGGTTACAAAGACAAGGACAATTATCGGCAAGTTTAAATAAAAGTAGAACTGAAGAGTTTGAAGCCCAAAACGGACTTGGAAAATATTTCGGAATACGAGAAGTAGAACAAAAAAATATTGTGTCTTCCATAAAACAACGAATCAAAGCAGAAGAACAAGAAATGGCTCTTCTTAAATACATGAATGAATCCATATTCGCTCCATTTTTATACATCGCCCAGCAGACGTGGAAATTATTTTTAGATATGGATAAAGCGGTTACTGTATTTAATAAAACGATGGGAATGTTGAGGCAGAATACTAAAACTATTCAATGGGACGCACAGGCAATCACAATTTCATTGATGGATATGGGAGTAACCATCGAAGGTGTTTATAAATCTGCCATTGAATTATCACACGCATATGGAAGTATATACATAACATCGGAAGATTTAGTCAAAACAACCGCACTACTAAGTGCTCAGTTAGGAGTAGCCGAAGAAATATCTGCTGGATTTTTTAAGAATATGGCAGTTTTATCCGGAACTACAATGGAAAGCCAGAAGAGTATGGCATATATGGCTGGAGCATTAAGTAATGCAGCCGGAACTAATTTATCACAAGTAATGGGAGATATAGCATCGAAATCAAGTAATACCTTATCTTTGATGTCCAGAATACCTTCTATAGCAATTAAATCGGCAATTGAGTTTAGACGATTAGGAACTTCAATGGACTCGGTATCAGATGCTTCTCGTCATATTCTTAATTTTACAGAAAGCGTTCAAGAAGAAATGGAAGCTTCTGTTTTATTGGGACATTCTATAAATCTACAAAAGGCCCGTGAATTGGCATATCATAGAAACTTAGAAGAGTCTAATAGAGAAATATTGAGATTAACAAAACAAAATAGATTTAATCAATTAGATGTATTTCAACAAGAGGCATTTGCCAAGGCAACTGGAAGAAGTGTAAGTGAATTGATGAATATGGTGCAAGCCGATAAAGAATGGAATAATGCACGACTTAATGGAACTAATGAAGTCAAAAACCAAATTAAAGCATATACTCAGTTGAAAGAAGCAAATGATAATGTATTAAAAGATAAAACTAAACAATTTGAATTGGATTTACAAACTAAAAGTAACCAAGAAAGAATAGTGGCAATTCAACAAAAATGGAATCAATTAGTTGCTCAACTGGGTCTTGTTTTTTTACCTTTTATAGATGGAGTGTTATCAATAGTTCCTGCAATAATTCCGATGATACCTATGTTTTTAGCTACGGTGTCTTTAATATCACGAATATCATCTGGATTGGAAAATGCAAGATGGGCTACTATTGAAACCGGAAAGGAATTGTCTATTATGTGGAAATACATTTCCAGAATAGAAATCACAATATCAAACGTAGTCGGATGGTTCAAAAAGCTATCTATAATTTCAAAAATAGGAGGTTGGATTTCTAAGTTAGTAGAATATATGAAACCTTTATTTACATTATTTACAGGAAGTTCTAAGTTTGCTACTTTTTTTGGAGCATTCTCAAAAATATTAGGTCCGATTGGACTTGTAATAACTGCAATTCAATTTATAATTGATTTATTTGGAAGATGGAAAACTATATGGAATGACCCTAATATGAACTTTGGAACTAAGATTTTAATGGGTCTATTAGCAATAGGAGAATCATTATATCATGTGTTAATTGATCCATTTGTAAAAGCGGCTAAATGGATATGGGATAAGTTATGTGGAAAATCACCATCTCAATTAGGATTATCAATAGTTAAAGGAATAGTATCAGTTGGCTCTATGTTATATGATGCTTTAACTTATCCGTTTAGACATGTATTTGCTTGGATATTGGATCACATTCCGGGCATGTCAAAATTTGCGGCAGGATTACGAGCAGGAACCGGTGGAATAGCAACTACAATAAATCATAGTATAGATACATTAACATCTGCGCCTCAGAAAACACAAGAACAGGCTATTACCGAGGTTAAACAACAAACTGATAATTCTAAAGAACAAGTAAATCAAAATGAAGATTCCAATAAATTATTACAACAAGTAATAGGAGCAATCAATGATTTACGAAAAGATTTGAATGATGGAAAAATCGGAGTTAATATTGATAGTCAACGTTTATCCAGTATTATGTCTAGGAATCTACAGTTTAGTGGAAATTATGGAACTAATCATTAAAATTATATGGCAAATATTCAACAATTAACCACTATTAAACCATCCGCACCCGGCAGATTAGAATCTGTATGGGATAGTGTAAATATACAATTATATCATAAATTAAATCCTCATACATCCGATGGAGAACCTTATGTTTATACCTATATAGATAAATCTAACAAATACCCAAATACTAAATTAGATTCGTTCATATTCCCAGTTGGTGGATCTCTTCTAGATGTTGATAGAATGGCTCAATTTTTAACGTCGGGTAAAGGATTGATATGGCTCGGAAAACAATTTTTAATGCAAACCGGAAATGCATTTAATGAAACTAGATTATATTCTCCAACTGAAGTATTAGTATCGGCAGGACGTGGAGCTACGTTATATATTGTTCCAAGAGTAACTAGACATTTAGATTTATCCGGTGGATTATTAGGAGCATTGACCTCGTTAATAGGTATTTCTACGGGTAATGTAAAACCACCCAATGGAACGATTGCAGATGCTCTTCCTAATATAAATTCAACTACCGATGGACATGGATTATTGCGAGCACAGACTGCAAACTCGGGATTAAATAAATTAAAATCAAAATGGACTAACAATTCGTCAAACGGTCCAAGTTTTATATCAGCATTGATAGCTAATATAAAACCAGCATCCCAAAAAGGAATATCATTTAATAGCAGTGAGGGTGCCTACGGAATGATGATAGATGATGAGACATATAGATTGTCATATAATGATAAAAATGGTATAAAACAAGACATTCAGCAACAATGGGTAGCTGGGTCAACTATAATTAGGAAAAACGGAGAATATCCGGTGGATGCGTCTCGATTATTTGTAACGGTTGATACGAATGGAAATATTACGAATAATATTGTATTAACATCTACTTTAGTAAATGGTAGTATTAGCGGAGTTGGAAAGGTTGGATATAATACAAATCAAAGTACGAATACATTAAAATCCGGCTATAGGTATGGCGACAATGTAGGTTCTAATATTGCCAATTCTGGTCCATTTACAAATTCGGATATAATGTATCAATTTTACGATTATGCAGATTCATCAAAAAATTATCCAAGTAAAAAAACAGACTCATTATCGGTTAGTTCGTATAATACTTTAATGCAATCTGTATTGATTGATATAACAAATACCGGATTTGTATCAAATTCGGGGAAATCTACATACAATACAAATCCTAAACAAAATTCCAGCATATTACAAAATAATAATACCACCATAAATGGATATAATAAATTATTTAATACAAAAAATAAAACTGATAGTAATCGTGGATTAACCTATCAATATGGGGTATTAAAAGAATATAGAGACTCCTCTACTAAATTAGTATCCGATGATATTGCAACTCAATTAGAAAATTCCCTACGACTACCTTCTTCATTGGCATTTGATGCTATCAATACATTAACAGTATTAGATGTAAATAAAAAAGGAACTGGACCAATGGTTGGATGGAGCAATGTAACTTGGAAACCATATACTCATGACCAATTAGCATTTTACTTTTATGATATCGTAAATCAAAAATATATTCCTTTTAGAGCAACTATAAAGGGATTGGCGGCAAACGATAGTGCTACATATGATGAGTTTTCTTTTATAGGAAGAGCCGATAAAATATTTAATTATTCCGGATTTTCCAGAGATTTATCATTTAATTTTAAAATTATAATAAATAGTATAGTTGAACTGGCACCTACTTGGCAAAGAATTAATTATTTAACAACCGCAGTTAAACCTTCAAATTATACATCAGGAGGAACTCAAGGAGTAAACAACATTACAAATAGATATATAATTCCTCCGATGTATTATATAACAATCGGGGATATGTATAAAAATCAACCATGTATTATAAAATCGGTGAATCTTACAGTTCCTGAAGATGCAAGTTGGGAAACAACCAGTCAAGAAAGCGGAGTTTCGTGGTCTCATTTGGCAAACTATATTACGTCTCCGAGTACGACTAATTATGGTCAATTACCAAGAGAAGTTGATATTGCAGTATCTATGAACTTATTGGAAAAAGAACAACCTATTGCGGGCGGTGCTAATTTTGGAAACGCTCCTCGCACTAATGTATTTACTTCTAATGCTTGGAATACTGCAATTCCACTTGGAAAATCTCCAACCCCAATGGATCAAAGTTTAGTTGTATCGGTATCTTCATAATACATATAATATATGGTAAATAATTATTCATCACGATATTCTAACATTTCATCTTCTATAAGATGGGACGGAAAACAAATATACTCATCGGTTACATACCCATTAGTTACTCCTCAAGATAGTGATATAGTAATAATCACAAATGACACTATGTATTTAGATGTATTGGCATATAAGTATTATAATGATTATTCTCTTTATTGGATTATATCATTGGCAAATAACGGATTGGGAAATGGTCGATTATCGGTTCCGGCTGGTATTCAACTTAGAATACCTATAAATGTCAATTCTATAATAACCCAATTCAACAATCTAAATAGTTAGAGTTTTTTGTATAGAGTTATATATTTATATGTAGAACAAAAAATAAAAAGTTATGGGAAGACATAAAATATATAAAACTAAAGAAGAAAAATATGAAGCCGAACTTAAATGGAAACGAGAGTGGTATGAAAGAAACTCAGACCGAATTAGACAAGAACGTATGCGAAAATACTGGAGAGAAAAAATGGACGAAAAAATGTCCTAAATGTGGTAAAGAACAAATATATTCTTGTAAAAAATCATTAATATTAAATACAAGAAATAATTCTAACTGTAGAAACTGTGCTACTAAAGAGAGCGGAAAAACAAAAAATAAATTATTTTTCTATACTAATGAATATAAAGAAAAAATGAGTAATGTCACGTCAAGAAGGTTAAAAGAACATCCGGTATCTTTGGAAACTAAATTAAAATTGAAAGAACAAGCAATTTTACAATGGAAAAATCCAGATTTTAGAAAAAAAATAAAGCCTATAATGGAATCTCACGAATATCGTAAAAAACATCAAATCAATAGTAAAAAAATGTGGTCGAATGAATCTCATATAGATAATATGAAAAATATTCATAATTCAGAAGAATATAGAAAAAAAAGAAGAATTATTACACAAAATATATTAAATATAAAATATAAAGATGGAAAACTTTTCAATTATAATAAAATTGCATGTGAGTTTATAGATAAAATAAATAAAATTGGAAATTATAATTTCCAACATGCAGAAAACGGAGGAGAATATAAAATTGCTGGATATTTTTTGGATGGTTATGATAAAGATAAAAATATTGTATTTGAATATGATGAATCTCATCATTATGATATAAATGGAATATTACATAAATCTGATGTTGATAGACAGAACAATATAATTAAAGAGTTAAGAGATTGTAATTTTTGGAGATTCAATGAGAGAAAACAATTATTATATGATGCTTTAACCAATGATGAGATTATTTTATGTCAATAACTTCGATTCCAAATTTGATTCCATGGTATCCATGTAACATCCCAATTCAAATACAATCAGAATTAACAAGAAGAGAAGGTGATAATAGAGGATTGAATTATGTAAATGCTAATAATGGGGATTGGGGTAATACTACTGGAAATTGGTCTAAATATAGAGGACCACAAACTCCGTGGATTAGAGTTACAAGTAACGGACAAGGTATGGAAACCGGTGTAAACGCAAATAAACCCGGATTTATATTAGCATCTCCTTCTGATTTTTTTAGCACTTATGGATTTTCCAGAACTAGCGGATACAATGAAAGTATTATAGGATTTCAGCCTAATTCCTCATTTACTCCACATACTCTAATAAATAATAATAGAACTTCTACATATCCAATTCAAGTTCCCAGCCCTCAAATTGAAAGTATAAATATAATTATTCAACATGAATTATATAGAAAGGCAACTATAAATTGGGTTTGTTTTTCCAGAGCACAATTGGAATATATGACTCCTTATTTTTTAGTTCCTTCTATAACATTTGTATTGGAATGGGGATGGAATAATTTTAATCCTATGAATTTGATAGATGTAACCAGTGTTCCAAATTTAAATACATTATTCCGAGACCCATATCCACTATATACACAGAATATTTTAGGTTCAAATGGAAATTACGACGTAATGCTTGGAACAGTTAGTAATTTTAATTGGTCAGTCGAAGGAACTACCATTAAGTGTATGACTGAAATTTCTTCCAGAGATAGAATGTATTCGGGATTGATAATTAATTCCACTACTGAAGATGTTCCGGTTGATAGCGATGGGAAAGATACGACTTCAAATACATCCAATGCAAAATTGCCATTCGGAAGTTTAATTGATTTCGTAGATGAGAGAATAGATTTATTAAAATCCGTAATTGACAAAAACAGCAATCTTCATAAAGGAACTCCTGAAACATCGGATGAAGTATTTTTGAATAAGTTCATAAAATATTTAAAACAGAAACATGAAGATAATTGGAAAGAATATCTTTATGGTATATTTTATGGAAGAGATATTAACTCTGAAAACAATCTCATAAATACGTTCGTACATAGGGAAGATGATTTTGATATAACTTCTCCCTTGGCAAATACGTGGATTAACTTAGGACTTATCATTGAAATATTTAATTATTGTAATGTGGATTATTCGACTATTAGTGGAGGAGAGTTTTTTAGAATTGACATAGATGACATTTTAATAACTGGGCATAAAAACATGATATCGAGCGATGGTGGAATATTATTGATTCCCAATACATTTGCACCTAAATATTTTTATGGACAGGATGCACAAGCTACAAATAATATATCAAATGATGATATAACACAATTATCAATATGTTCTAATTTTATTAAACCTCAAAATGAAGATGCCGCCGACAAAAGGTTATATCATGTATGTATTCAATTGGGAGGGACATATCGAGATAATTTAGATGAACTTATTAACAGTGGAAGATATAACAATGGAGTTTCTCCGGTGGATTCCATATGTGAGTTTCCAACGGTAAGAACTGGAACTTTTGAAAATGGATATTTAAAAAATTTATATGTAAATGTTAATTTTCTTAAAAAATTAGTGCATGATGATGGAATTATTACTTATACTGATTTAATAGATAAAATGATGTCTTCTATAAGTTCAGCATGTGGAAATTTCTGGGATTTTAGATTAGTATCTTCAACCGGAAATCCCGTTCCAGATGGAAATCAATCGACTATGAAAATAATCGATACTAAATATATTCCTGATAATGTAGGGACTCCATTTATATTTGAATATATGACAGATAATTCAATCTTGACAGGAATGGAGTTTAAGCCTACTATTAGTTCGGGTCAAGCGATACGTTCATTATATGCGGCTACTAATATACGAAAAAACGCCGATACAAAATCAAATAATGGAACTAATGAATTATTAGACTATATGTTTAGAGACCGATTATTTTTAGATGATTCCATCAAAAACTCCAACGATGTAAAAAATGATAAACCAAAAAACGATGGAATTACATTGATGAAGGATTTACAAACTTTATCGGCAACTCCTGAAATGTTTCAATTAACTACGGTTTCCGATGATAAAACTATTATACGACGACTAGTACTTCCCGCATCTGATGTTGTTAATATGTTAATGGACGATGGAGATTATGATAATAATCCAACGTATGTTGGAATAATGCCCGGTATACAAGCTACTTTTACTATTCAAGGTATAGGTGGGTTACGAACATTTATGATGTTTTTAGTTCGAGGTCTTCCTGAACCATATAGTGAAACAAATATTATATTTAGAATAACAAATATTACTGAAAATATAGAAGCCGGAAAATGGACGACTACAATCACGGCTGGAGTAATTCCACTCCGAAACGGAGTTCGAACAAAAATTGGTCTTCTTCCCGTTTAAAAATACTTGAGTTTTTAATCAGTTCTGATACTATGTCCGTTCAATGATTGAAAATAAATTAGATTTTGAACGGTTCATCAGTTCTATAGGAACGGATGCATTGGCAATTCATATTATTCCAATCGACTATAAATTACATTCGGCTGAAAATAAAATAAGTGTAATTTTTATTAAACATATAAAATCAGAGATGACTTATTATATATCTATAAATCATCCAGATTCTTCTTTATCAACCGAATTAAAAATACAGTTTTTACAATTTATATTGTCATCGGAAAACATAAAATGGGTAATTGATAAAAAATCATTTATCCAACTATTGAATTGTAAGAATGTATATGATATAAATTTATCCTCTTATTTAAACGATAATGAAATTTTAAAATTAACCGATTATTCAACATCGGCGCATGATTTTATTTATCGAACATACGATAATATTGGGAAGTTAAATCAAACAATACCGATATTAAAACATTTGGAAATGTTTGAAGATATATGGATTGATATTAACCCGTTGATTAACTCTTCTAACTTAGATATTGCTTTTAATAGTATAAATAATAATATTATTCCGGCATTATCCAGAATTGAAAAAAATGGAATATATGTAGATAGAGAGTTATATTATAAACAATATTCACAATATCCAGTCAATAATATTATATATAGTGAATATAATTTATACACTTCAACTGGAAGACCATCTAATAAGTTTAACAATATCAATTTTGCAGCACTGAATAATTTCGATGGAACCAGAGATAAGTTTATTTCCAGATATGGAAAAGATGGTAAAATGGCATTGGTGGATTACAGTGCATTTCATCCTCGTATAATATGTTATCTGACTAATTATACATTGGATACTTCAATCGATATTTATGAATATTTGGCAAAATTATATTTTCAAAAACAAAATATATCCGTAGACGAAATAAAAGAAGCCAAACGAATCACATTTAGACAACTTTATGGCGGTATCGAAGATAAATATTCTCATATAAAATATTTATCAAACTTAAAAACTTATGTGTTTGATAAATGGGAGTTTTTCAAATCTAATGGATATATTCTAACCCCTATATTTAATCGAAAAATAACAACCAAGCATATATTAGACCCAAATCCATATAAATTATTTAATTATATTTTACAAGCATTTGAAGGAGAACTTGCAATTTCCCGACTTAATTTAGTGGAAGAATATTTGAAGAATAAAAAAACGATGCCAATATTATATACATATGATTCAATTCTATATGATTTTTATATCCCAGATGGGGAAGAAGTATTGGATGAAGTTGTAAAAATTATGTCGTTTAATTCCATATTTCCAGTTAAAAGCTATATTGGAGATTCATATGGAAGTCTTCAATTGCAATTTTAAATATAAAATGTATTTCATAAAAACTGGTATATATTTATAATATATGGAAAGTTTATTTGATTACATTTTATCAGAAGTATCTATCGACCAAAGGGTTACGGATGGAATATTTAATATGGAAAATAACAATCATATGGATGTTTTATATGAGTATTTTGTTAACCATGGATTGTCTGAAATAGAATCATTAAAAATTACAAATGGAATGGTAGAGGGAAAGTTTCCCGATAGACAAGCGTTTAGTATAAACAGTGGAAGAACTACGACATTTTCATCAAAGGAAAAACGGGATGCCGCAATTAAATCTGGAACTCATACATTAAAAGAACCAGCGAAACCAAAGGTAACTGAACCATCTGAAAAACCATTATCAATACCTTCTAAAAATGAACCTAATGACGAAGAGCCTCAACAACCAAAACATGAGCCGAATATATTTCAAAACGGGCATCAATTAGCAGTAGAGCCAATCGGAGGAAAATCACAAGATATAGATGTTGATAAGCCATCGGTAACGCCTAATCAACCACAGACTCCGAATCAAGTTGCGGCAACTAAACAAGTAGTTAAACAAATAATTGGTGGAGATAACACTACACTTTCAAATCTAGTTCCTCCTCTTAATTTAAAAGAAGAATTATCAATTCTTTTAAAAGAAGCGAATCGTTTAAATTTAAAAGAAGCAGTTACTTTTTTAATAGACCACCTTTAAGCATGAGTAGAACACAATATACCCCATGTACTCGATAAATCGACAACTCCTATGTACGTTTTGTAACTACGATAATATAAATAAAACTTTAGATTTAATATATAATACTTACACTCAATGTAATAGAATATTTATATTTTCAAATGTAAATAACAAACAAGAATGTTATTTAACGTACAACGTGATTAACAATATTAAAAAACTTCCAAGCACAATTTTAATACATCGAAAAAAAGAGTTTAATATTTTATATACCATAAATAGTTTAAATCAATTGATACGAGATGAAAATGGAGGAGTGTTTGATAAAACTTATATGGTACAATGGGAATTGTATAAAAACTCCCTTATTATCAATGGAGATATTTCTGTTAAAATTATTCCGTTACAATTTGAACGAATGGGATCTTAAAAAAAGTTGTAATATTTTTGATTTTTTGCTAAACTCATTTATAGTTATTAGAGGTTAGAAGATGGAACATAATTATAGTTTTTGATTTTGACCGAAAATAATTAAACAATTAACTAAATTAAAAATTATGGCACTTAACATAGAAAAACTACAAAATAAACTTAAACAATTAGAATCTGGTAAAAAAACCGTTGATTTTAATCGTCTTCTCTGGAAACCAAGAGAAGGTACTCAAAGAATCCGAATAGTTCCTTATCGCCCAAATGGTGAAGAACAAGATTCTCCATTTATTGAATTGAAGTTTTATTACAAGTTCAATGGAATTGCTTCTATATTGGCACCTTCCACTTTTGGAAAACCTGATCCATTTCAAGAGAGATTTGAGGCTCTTACTACAAACGGTACTACGGAAGAAAAGGAATTAGCAAACAAGCACTTTAAGTCGGTTGCTAGAACTTATGTTCCTATTATTGTTCGTGGTGAAGAGGAACAAGGGGTTCGTTTCTGGGGATTTGGAATTACGGTATATAAGCAATTGCTTTCTTATTGTAATACTGAATGGGGCGATATTACAGATTTACGTGAAGGCAATGATATTGACGTTAAATTCATTGAAAAAGGTCAGAAAATTGATAAGAAAACTGGAAAACCTTTTCCTGAGACAACTATTATTCCAAGTCCGAAGAAAACTTTAGCGGTATCTCCTACCAATAAAGAGGCTATGGAAAGCATCCGAAAACAATTGGATATTACTCAAGTATTCCCATTGAAGACGTATGAGGAATTGGACGCAATTATCGAAGATTATTTGGCTCCAGAAGGTCAAGAGCCTTCGACAGCCGAAGTCGAAAAAGCATCGGCTACAGTTGATAAAAAAGACGTTGCTGAAACTGCAACGCCGGTTCCAACTGCGGCAGAAGAAGAAGATTTTGACAAGTTTTTTGCAAAATCATCTTAAAATATAATTACAAAAAAGACCGTATAATATTTTTAGTATTATACGGTCTTTTTATTTATTTAAAAAAAGTTGATAAAACTAAAAAAGTTGATATAATATTTCTATGGATGTAGAATTTCCATTTATGGCAAATAAATTATCTCTAAATAATAGAATATATCCTAATGATGTCTTAAATGAAGCTATTATTAAATATAAAAAACAATATGTTGAAACTAAACATGCATTTTTATATAGTGGTATGAATCAGGATATTACAAATATTTGTTCTCAAATTTCGGATATTAACTTAAGTCCAGATGGAAAAGTATCTCTTTGTTTAGATACAACTGTAAATCCTAAACAAATTCCAATTAAAGAATTCTTAGAAAGCGGAACCTTTACATTAACCCCAGTTGGTATTGGAAACTTATCTGATAAACAAGAAAATGGTTCATATTTAGTTTCTAATTATGAAATTGAATATATAGCACTTATTTCAAATGAACCTTTAGAACAAATTAAAAAATAAAATTATGGCAAAAGAAAAAAATATAAATACAAAATCAAAACATGTAGAAGTAGAGTCTAATGTTAATAGAGATGATTTAGCGTTGTTGCTACAAACCGCAATGAATAAGGCATCTAAAGATGGAACCAAAGTAGCATATTTCGTAGATGAAGATGATAATCCATCCGAAATAAAAGAATGGGTATCAACCGGTTCAACTTTATTAGATTTGGCAATTTCTAATAGAGCACACGGAGGTCTACCTGTAGGTAGAGTGACCGAATTATCAGGATTAGAAGGCTGTGTTACGGAAGATACTTTAATTGAAGTTATTATTGAATAATTTTTATGTAGCCTGATATTTATATTATATTACCAATATTAAATATTATGGCTAAAAAAGTAACAGATGCACAGACAATAGACACGATTATATCATCTATACACGATGGTTTAAGCGAAACGGAAATCTTCCAATTAAAAATTGGAAGAAAGCCTATTAGGAGAATTGCAAATGAATTTAATTTAGTTGATAAATTAAAATATAATAACATTAAATATAAATCAAATCAACTTAGTGAATATGCGCTTGCTAAAAGAAATATAAAACTTATAGAATTAGATAAAATATATGGAATGTTAGTATTGGAATCCATTAATAATGGAGGAATATTACAAGATGTTAAAAACATAATGAAAAATATTTCGCATAAGCAAGTTTTATATTTTTTAAAATATAAAAATTTAGATATACAGAGAAAAGAGAATTCTAAAAATTATATTAATATACAGTCTAAGATAAACGGAAGAAAAGCAATACCAATTACACGGGGAGTAGAATTAAAACCAATTACCTCAAAAATCATAAAGAGATTTGAGGAATTAAAACATAAGTTAAAATATAAACAGCAAGTTTATAATACATTGAAGAATGAATTTGGATTTGGAAGTGTAAAATGCAAGCAATTATGTGAAAAATACGGATATCCTAAAAATAATCCACAAACCGGACGGTTAAATCCGATGTATGGTAAATCGCCCGGAAAAAATGCAGGAATTGGAGTTAAGTGTTGGATATTAAACGATGGAATAAAATATTTTTGTAGATCTTCATTAGAATTGCGAATAATGTGTCATTTGATTTTTAACAATATTACATTCCAAATATCAAAACATAGAATAAAATATAAAGATGATATGGGAATTGGTCGAACATACTGTCCTGATATAGTAATAGGAAATTCGATTTATGAAATAAAACCATATAATATGTTGCCAATTAGATTAAATGTGTTAAAATCAGAGGCATTAAAAGAATATTGTTCCAGATTTAATTTAAAATATGGAGGGTATTTGACGGAGAATGATATTGACATATCAAAATATGATATTAATTTTATATCGACTCTTATAAATTCTGGTAAAATAATAATAGACAATAAAAATTTAGAAAAATTAAAAAGAAATATTATATGAATAAAAAAATAATAACTGTAGGAGAAGTAGATTCTCTCCTTAAAGAAGGAAAAACCATAAAAGTAAAAACATTGAATGGTGAATATACAAAAATAACCAGATTTGTTAATAAAGGTATATTGGATACATATTTAGTAACATTAGATAATGGAAAAACTATAAAAGTGAGTCGAGAACATAAGTTTTTTACAAATTCTGGATGGGTAGAATGTAAAGATATAATCCCTAATAAACATAGTATTTTATGTGATGATGAAACTTATAGTATAGTATTATCAGTTGCTTTAATTGGAAAATATAAAATTGTAGATATTACGGTCGAACATCCAGAACATTGTTATTTTGGAAATGGGATGCTAAATCATAACACCGGTAAATCTTTAATGTGCGCTCATATTATTGCAGAAACAAGTAAACTTGGTGGATATAGTGTATTTTTTGATTCTGAGTTTGCAGTTGATAGAAAGTTTTGGACTGCGCTTGGAGTAAATGTTAAAAATACAAATTATGTTCCATTTACAACATTGGAAGATTTATTTACACATATAGAAACTTGTATAGGTGCTTTTAGAAAAGCAAATAAAGATAAATTATTAACTATTTTTATTGATTCAGTAGCACAAGCTACTATCGAAAAAGAACTTGAAGCAGAACATGGGATTGATGGATATAATACAGGAAAATCCCTAATCTTAGGAAAGGCATTCCGAAAAATAACCGGTCTTATTGCTAAACAAAGAATCCTGATTGTATTTACTAATCAATTAAGATTTAATATGAATGCAGGTCCATTCGGAGACAAATGGACTACTCCCGGTGGAAAATCTTTAAGTTATGCGTGTTCTACCAGAGTAAGAATGGGAACCATTGGAAAATTGAAGAAAAATGATGAAGTAATTGGAGTAAAATGTACTTGTCAAGTTATTAAGAGTAGAATGGGACCGGGAGCACGAGGAGCACAATTTGAAATCCATTATGATTCCGGTATCCAAGATTTGGCAAGTTGGCTTAATTTCTCAAAAGAGCGTGGAATTATAACTGGAACTGCTGCTAAATATACATGGAAAAGAGCAAATGGAGAATCATTGGAGTTTAATACTTCTAAGTTTGTAGAACTTATGAACTCTGATAAAGATCTTAAAGAAGAGTTTTATCAAGTGATTTGTAATGATTATATTATGAATTATAGAGACCCTAATTCTAAAATTGTGGAAGACATTGAAGAAGTATCAGAGGAAGTTCCTCCTATTACTGAATCAAAATCAGAAGAATAACTCTTCTAAATAGTTACCGAAAAGAGTGGTGAAAGTCCACTCTTTTTTATTTTCTAAAATAAGTTGATTATGTTTCAATTTAGTATATACTTTTTATATGGGACATCGTAAAGAAAAAATATTAAACGAACAACGTAAACCATTCAACATTCCAATTGAATCAAATACTATTGATTCTTTTAAGGGAATAACATTACCTACTATAAATAAAAAGTTTCCGGCATTTGATATCAAAGAGTTTTTAGAAATACAGCCTTTATCTAAAGCAACTGGATTGGTTTTTTATTTGGATGAACCAAACTTAAATAATAGATTATATCCTACTAAAGTATTGAAAACCGCAATTAAAGAACATAAACGAAAATATATTATAAAATGGTATAATAAATTATGGAATTGGATTAAAAACTTATGAGTGATGATTTAGATAAAGCCAAGTTATTTTCTTTTTTTAAAAACATAAAGTCCGAAATGAAGGATTCCCATTTAAACTGGAGAGATAAAACTAATAATCATATCTTAATAGTTGATGGTAATAATCTATTCATCCGAGCATTTTGTGCCACCGTCTCAATGAATGCCAATGGCGAACATAGTGGTGGAGTTGTGGCTTCTCTAAAATCTTTAGGTGCGGCAATTAAATTATTAACTCCTTCTCGTTGTATAGTAGTATTTGACGGAGTTGGGGGGTCTCAAAAAAGAAAAGCAATCTTCCCTGCCTATAAAGCATATAGCACAAATAAAATTAGATTGAATAGAGTATATGATGATGATTCTACTCCTGATAATGAAGACCAACAGAAACAAAAAGAATATCTTCAATTTATAAATTATCTTCAAGTATTACCAGTAAATATAGTAAGCGAAAATATGGTTGAAGCCGATGACGTAATATCTTATCTGGCATTGGAGCAATTTAAAAACTCCAAAAAAGTAACTATAATGTCAACTGATAAGGATTTTTTACAGTTGGCAAGTTCTAAAGTTCAAATATATTCTCCTACTAAAAAACGAATATATGGAGTGAATGAAGTTATTTCGGAATATAATATTCATCCTAATAATTTTGTGTTATTTAGAAGTATGGACGGAGATAAAAGTGATAATATAAATGGAATTGAAAGAGCCGGTTTAAAAACTGTATGTAAGCATTTTCCATATTTAAAAGAAGAAACAATTCATACTATTGATGAGATTGTGAATCATGCGACTGATATGCGAAATAAGTTTGTAGTATGTGAGAATATTGTTACTAATAAATCTATAATAGAACGTAATTATGCATTGATGCAATTAAAAGATACTATGTTAGGAACTACTTCCCAATTACATCTTCAAGAAATATTAACTGAAAATAAAATACCAAAATTAGATAGAAATGCATTTTTTAAATTAGTAAGAAATGATAGATTAGATGTAAATATGCCAGATTATAATAATTGGGTATCTGACGTATTTTCATTCTTGGATAATCAAGTAAGAGATGGAAAATAATATGGATATAAATACTCTTAAATTTAGAGCATGGAATCAAAAGTTAAATAACATGTATTACTTTATATTTGAAGAACTGGAATCTAATTGTATTGTAGTATTAGGAAATGCAGGACCAACTGTGTTAATACCTTTATCAGAATGTGTTATACAAAGATATACTGGGCTTCAGGACAACTATTTAAAAGATTTATATGAAGGAGATATACTTAAAATGTCTCGTAATTATATTCCTATTACATATGATAATAATGATATGTATCGAAAAGAACCAGTATATGGAGAATATAAGGTTGATATTGAATATGGAGAAGTGGTATTCGATAGTCCAACAGACCAAGATGATTTTTATACTAAACCAATGGTAGGATGGTGTTTAAAAATGCCAACCACGACAACTTCATTATTACATAAACTTGATGAATATAATCCTAAATATATTCATACTAATACATATTATAAAGATTTATATAGAAATATTTGTAAAGAAGGTAGTGTATTTGAAACTCCTCAATTTCTAAAAGACATTTATCCTCAATAAATAAGCCCTTATAAAAAGGGCTTTATTATTTATGGTTTCCAATTTTTAGGAGGCTCACAGTATCTTGATTCTTTGAAAGGTTCGGGAAATGCTACTTGTTTTTCACTTGTTATAGGAACTCCCATCTCAATTAAAGATTCCCTTGTAGCGTAATAAATATCAATTGAATCTATTATATTTTGCCTTTCAAACTCTACTTCGATAACTTTACTTTCCTTCGCTTCTCCAAATGAAGTTGACATATCAAATCCTCTGGGTTCTATTGGATAGTTTTGCACCACGTTATTTATGTTGTATCCATATTTACCATCTCCATATAATCCACCAATAGAAGAATTAGACGTGCAATTTGATGCATTACACATTGTTTGGGAGTGTATCGAACTTCCCCATGTTATATCATTATAATATTTCGATGGGTTTGTATTATCACAACTTAGATAATCGTTATTATATTTAGTATAACTTACTGTCGGTTTTATTTTTTCATTAAAAATACGAACACCAATAACTCCAACATTACGTTCACTTCCATCTTTTTTAGATGCGGCATATCCTTTTGATTTTACATCGAACTTAAATTGTGATACCTCATTATCGCTAATTCTAAATCCATCTATTTTTACGGATGTATATCCATTTATAACATAACCAGCCCCAGTTAATGCATCTTCATTTTTTCCAGTAATCGTATTTAACGAATCGACACTGGATACTGATAGAACTCTATTATATGAATTATTTTTAATTTCTAATACATAATTAGAACCTGATTTTGCTTCTATAAATCGTTTTCCATTGTGGGAATAGATTTTACAACGTGAACCATTGACGAGAACATTTATTTCGTAGTTTGACATATATACCTTTTCTTTTATTGTTAATATTTAAGAACTTGGCGGACCTACATCCGATTTCGTATCTTACCTATAAGTATATATTAAAAATGAAAAATGTCAAATTATTTTAATATAAAAAAGTTTAATAAAATCCGGTTTTAAAAAAAGTTGAAAGATACTTATTTTTACTATAGACTGTTAAACTATGAATGAAGAATATAATAAAGTAGATACGTTAGCATCCCGACAATATGAAAAAGAGTTTCAAGCAAAAGTAATTTCAGTTCTAATTTCAGATAGGGCTTTTTTGGAGAGAATATATGATATATTAACTCCTGATTTTTTTGATACCGACCAACAAAAATGGATAGTTTCCAAAATCATAGACCACTGGAAACAGTATAAAGATACTCCTACTATGATGATTTTGGGACAAGAATGTAATTTAATTTCTGATAGTACCCTTCAAATGGCGGTAAAATCCCAGTTATTATCCGCTTTTAAAAATGCATCTGCTACCGATTTAACGTATGTTAAGGATAAGTTTTTAGAGTTTTGTAAGCATCAAAAATTAAAATCGGCAATTGCAGATTCATTAGAACTTCTTAAAAATCAAAAGTTTGATACTATTAAATTAAAGTTAGATGAAGCTCTTAAAGCTGGAATGGATAGAGATATTGGGGAAAATTATTTTGAGAGTTTTGAAACTAGGTCGTCTAAAGATACTCGATACACAATAAAAACAAATCAACCAATTTTAGATAAATTGATGGATGGCGGATTGGGAAAGGGAGAATTGGGTATTATATGTGGAAATCCCGGTGGATGTAAAAGCTGGACATTGGTTAATTTTGGAGCGGAAGCACTTAAACAAGGAAAAAATGTTCTTCATTTTACCATGGAATTAAGTGCTGATTATACTGGTCACAGATATGATTCTTATTTATCTGGCATTCCATTTCAAGAACGTCAAGCAAATAAGGCTAAAATAAAAGTAGCGTTGGATGCTACGAAGGCTAATGGGGCTGGCACTTTATACATTAAATATTTTCCATTAAAAACAGCTACGGCTGATACTTTAAAAGCATTTACCGAACATCTTCAAATTGTCACCGGTATTCATATTGATATGTGGGTAGTTGACTATGTGGATTTGTTATTATCTTCGACTGCACCCAAAGGTTCTAAATCATATGAAGATGCCGGGGCAAAAAGCGAAGAGGTCAGGTCTGTATTAGGGTCACTCCAAATAGCCGGTTGGTCGGTCTCTCAGGCTAATCGGTGTTTGTCTTTACAAACTATTGTGAACGAAGAACTTAAAGGTAATATTAAAATCAAAAATATAATAGTTGGAGATAAGATATTAACACATAACGGATATAGAAAAGTATCTTATATATATCCTGTTAAAAAACAACCAGTGTATAGAATTACATTGAAAAGTGGTAAAATTATAGAATGTTCTGAAAATCATAGGTTTCCAACACAATATGAAAAACTAAAAAGTATTATAAGTGGCTTATCTATAGGAGATAAATTATTTACTAAAAAATGATGTTTTTGTGGTTACGGTCCATATTTATATAATATGAAAGAATTATATTACAAAAATAGAGAACATTTTTTATCACAAAAATTTGCGGCTCCATTTAAGGCAATTTTAACTAATCACTCTTTATTGGAAATTGATAGTATAATAAAAATATTTAATAAAAATTATATTAGAAATATAAAAAAAGAAATGATAGTTAAATTATTAAAATATAATGTTGATGGAAGTTGGGTAAAGAGGTTGACCGAATCGAAAAAATTCGGAAAAGATGGATTTTCATTAGCATCATTACAACATAGATATGGTGATTTAATCGGCAAACAAATATTTGAGGAGCAAAATAAAAAAATTACAGCACGAAATCAAAATTATACAGTGGAACAAAAAGAAATAATATCTAAAAGAAAAATATCTAATTTAGGATTGGATGGATATATTAAAAAATATGGAAAAGAAGAGGGTAAAATAAAATGGGAGAAATATTTAAAAAATTGGAAACTTGGAATTGAGAAACGAAAGCAAAAAGGAAAATGGAAAAATGGAAGGACGCTGCCGGAATTTCAAAGTAAATGGGGAGTAGAAGATGGATATAAACGTTGGAGGGCATCATATGATAAAAGAAATCATACATTGTCACTAATAGGATTTATTGAAAGGTTTGGTTCGATTGAAGGGGTTGAGAAATATTATAACCATATAGAAAAAATGGTTTCTAATTGTAGAGGTAAAAGTAATCCATACAGCAAAATATCACAAGAGTTGTTTAATAATATAACATCTAAATTAGTATCTAAACAAAAAGAATTGGTAAAGTATTTTACCTATAATAAAGAACAATCATTTTTTGCCAATGGAAAATATGGATTAAACTTAATTTATGTTGATTTTAAATGTGGGAATGCTATAATAGAGTTTGATGGTAGTTATTGGCATTCCTTCCCATCCATCATAGAAAAAGATAAGCGAAGAGATTTATTTTTAATATCATTAGGATATAAAATATTAAGAATTCCAGAAGAAGAATATCTTAAAAATAAAGAAAAAGTAATTAAAAAATGTATTAGATTTGTAAATAAATATTATGAAAGAACATAAATTAAACACAGAAGAATTTAACCTTGATGAAATTGTTAGTATTGAGTGTATAGGAGATCAAGAAACTATTGATATTACAGTAGATGATACTCATATGTTTTTTGCTAATGATATTTATACGCATAATAGTGCCGCTCAGAATGATATTATTGAAGGAGATGACATGGCGGAATCATATAAGAAGTTAATGACTTCTGATTTTGTAGCTTCTCAAGCAAGAACAATGGATAATAAACTTACTAATACTGCTAAGTTCCATATTATTAAAAATCGATTTGGTCCCGATGGTAGTAGTTATATTTGTGATTTGGATGCAGCTACTGGGAGACTTGGAATGTATGAGATGGCTTCTATCGAAGGTATGGAACTTATTAATAAACTCAAAGGTCAAGAAGAAGCTCAAAAAGATATAATCCGTAAAAAATGGAATAAATCCAAAGGAGAATAATTTATTTATTATAAAAATATAGATATAGTTATTACTACAATAGTTTTTAAAAATAATTTATGAATAAGATACCAAATATGTTAGATGAGATGGGAAACTTCACCTTTACTACAAAATATGCAAAATATGAAGAAAAGAAAAAGAGAAGAGAAACATGGGAAGAAACTGTATCCAGAGTAGAAAAAATGCATTTAAAAAAATACAGTTTTTTAAATGAAAAAGATAAATTGGAAATTGTAAGAGCATTTGATTTTGTACGTGAACGGAAAGTTACTCCCTCTATGCGTTCTATGCAATTTGGAGGAAAGGCTATAGAAGCTCATAACTGTAGAATGTTTAATTGCGGAGTAAGACATATAGATTCTATTCGTGCTTTTGCGGAGTCTTTTTATGCATTATTATGTGGGACTGGTATTGGATTTGGATTAACTAAACGATTTCTAAATCGTCTTCCTGCATTGGTAAATGCCAACGATAAAACTGGAACTATTATTACATATGTAGTACAAGATTCGATTGAAGGATGGTCCGATAGTATCGAAGCATTGTTAAATTGTTATTTTAAAAATACAGCATATTCCGGAAGAAAAATTGTATTTGATTATAGTAAAATAAGACCAAAAGGAGCAAAACTTAAAACGGGTGGTGGTAAAGCCCCCGGTTATAAAGGACTTAAAAATTGTCATAAAAAAGTAAAAGAATTATTAGATGAAATTATTGAAAAGGACCACCAAGTACGACTTAAGCCTATAAATGCATATGATATACTTATGCATTGTGCCGATGCTGTTTTAAGTGGAGGAATTAGAAGAAGTGCATGTAGCGTGATATTCGATGCAGACGATGATGAAATGATGAATGCCAAAACTGGTAACTGGTTTGATAAAAATCCACAGAGAGCCAGAAGTAATAATTCAGCCATCATTGTCCGTGGAAGAACTACATTCAAAGAATTTAAATTGTTAATAGAAAAAACAAAACAATTTGGAGAACCTGGATTTCTCTATGTCGTCGATGAACGTCAATTATTAAACCCTTGTGTAACAGGAGATACATTGGTATCTACTACTAAAGGAGATATTAGAATAGACGAATTGGTAGAACGATACAACAACGGGGAAAAGTTTGATGCAATATCATATAATATAGAAACTCGTTCTTTAGAAAATAATGAAATAACAATGGCTATGAAAACCCGTGAAAATGCAGAAATATTAGAAATCCAAGGAGAAAATGGAGAAGTTCTGAAATTAACTCCGGACCATAAGGTATTTGTGGAGGGACGTGGATGGATAGAGGCAAAGGATTTGACAGAGACTGATATTTTATTAAAAATAAATTGATTTTATAAATCCCATATAATATTTACGATAGAGGAAAACAGGATATATTTACGGAATATCCTATAATTACAATTAGAAATATAAAAGATTATTTAACAACAGGAAGTAGTTTAAGAAAAGAATTAAAATTATGGAAACAAAACAGAATAAAAAAATTACCAGAATTAAAATAAAAAAAATAACGGTTCGTCCAAATGAAGATGTATATGATATATCTGTAAAGAATAATCATAATTTTTTTGCTAATAATATTTTAATACATAACTGCTTCGAAATTTCATTTATTCCAGTAACCGATGATGGGCGTTGTGGATTCCAAATGTGTAATTTAACTTCCATAAATGGAGCAAAAATAACTTCCAGTGATAAGTTTAAAGACGCTACTTGGGCGGCTACTTTAATAGGAACTTTACAAGCTGGATATACTTCATTTCCATATTTAGGACATACTTCCGAGGAATTGTCAAATAACGAAGCATTATTAGGAGTTTCTATAACTGGAATGATGGATAATCCTGATATATTATTCAATCCAGAGTTTCAGAAACAATCTGCCAAAGTAGCAGTCGAAACTAATAAAATATGGGCTAAGAAAATAGGCATAAATCAAGCGGCAAGAATTACATGTATAAAACCTGAAGGTTGTGTTGTTCCCGAGACTATTATAAAAACTTCTATCGGAGATAAAACTTTATCGGAATTGTTTGAGATAAATGGATATAAATTAGAAGATTATGAAAATTTAAATGAAAAACAATTTTTACCTGTAACTTCTAAGATTATGGTTAAAGATGAGAATAATGATTGGCAATATATTACAAAGTTATATATAAATGGAGTATCCGATACTATAGATGTGGAAATGGATGATGGAACTATTGTTACAACTACTCCAAATCATAAATTTTTAGTTAAAGGTCGGGGATATGTAGAAGCGAGAAATCTAGAAAAAAACGATGATATTTTATCATTTGACTGATATTTATATGTATTAAGTCATGTGTAATATATGGTTTAATACACGTTTAATGAAAACTAAAAACACAAAATTATTAAGATTAAAGAGGTTTTTAATTCATAAATATGGACTGATTATTGGAACTAAGCGATTTAAGACATATTCATGCACTCATTCTGAACGAATGTATATATTTAAATTTGGAAAATGTGACGGTATTAAAAAATATAAAGAATATACTGAAAAGTTAAAACCAAGAGGAACGTTGCCATATTATATTAAAAAATACGGAGAAGTCGATGGAACTAAAAAATATAAAGAAAAAAATAGAAAATTATCGGTGTCGGAAGAATCTTTAAGGTTGAATGGATATTCTGAAGATGATATAAAAAATATAAAGAATATACATTCTAAAAAATCATCTTTAAATATGGAAAATTGTGTTCGTATATATGGAGCCGATGCAAAATTTAAAATTGAAGAATGGAAGCGAAATCGAGTATGTGTTAGGAAAGTCGATGATTGGGTTTTAAAAAAAGGAAAGTCATTGATTGAGGCAACGGAATTAGTTAAAAAATATCAAAGTAGAGATTTGAATTTTTTTATTTGTAAATATGGAGATACGGATGGAAAAATAAAATGGCGTGAATATATAGATAGTAAAATGAATTGTTTTTTTGGAGAGTCGAAGTCACAATTACAATTTTCAAAATTATTATATATGTCGTTATCGGATGATTTGAAGTATTTGTTTAGAGGATGTCCAATTACTAATTCGGAAGTTATTGTATTTGAGGACAATCCATATAATTTAAAATATTGTGTGCCAGATGTTGTAATATCCAATATCATAATAGAATTTGATGGGGAATATTGGCATAACATGGAACATATAAAAGAGCGTGATATTGTCAAAGAGTTTTTACTACAGTCGAAAAAATATGTCATATTACGAGTAAAAGAAAAACAATTTAAAAAGAATATAACCGAAACGATAGAACAAGTTATAGATCAGATAAATACAAATATAAAATTATGAAAATAAAATCAATAAAAACTGGAATGCGTAAATTAACAGTAGATATAGAAGTTGATAAAACGCATACTTATCAATTAAAAAATGGAACAGTAACACATAATACTAATAGCATTGTTTTATCAGCCGCATCCGGAATACATCCACATCATTCTAGGCGCTATCTTAGAAGAATACAAGTTAATAAAGAAGATAATGTATATAAATATTTTAAATTATTTAATGAACATGCTTGTGAAGAAAGTGTTTGGAGCGAAAATAAAACGGATGATGTTATTACATTTCCAATAGAAGTTCCGGAAAATGTAAAAATTAAAGCTGATTTATCGGCAATAGAACATTTAAGACTTATTAAATTAACCCAAGAAAATTGGGTTAATTCTGGAACTACAAGTGTAAATACTAAGCCATTAAACCACAGTGTTAGTTGTACGGTTATGGTAAAAGATGAAGAGTGGGATGATGTTACCAAGTTTTTATTTGATAATCAAAAGGATTTTACCGCAGTTTCTCTATTGCCTTTTACGGGTGATAAAATTTACAAACAGCCTCCTATGGAAGCCGTTATAACAGATGAAGAAAATGCAAAGTTTGACGAGTTGTTAAAAAATTGGTCTATGGTCGATTATAAAAAACTAGAAGAAGACGACGACGAGACACAACATACTGCCGAAGCAAGCTGTGCTAATGGAAAATGTATAATTTAATATATAAAAGTTAAAGGTTTGACATTCAATCATATATTTATATAGTATATGATTGAATATACTCCAATTTTAAAAACCGGTATTCCCGCCATAATAACCGGCGTTGCCGCATATTTAATTGCCGTTAAAAAAACCAATTCTTCCGAGAAGAAACAAAAAGCAAAATCCGATGCCGAAGTTCAACTTCAAGCATTGAATATCGTCAAGGGGGTCATTGACACTATGAAAGCTGAGTTTTTAAGAGAAATTGAGGGGCTTAATGCTAGAATAGATGAATTAATAAGTGAAAACGTAAAATTAAAGAAAAGCATGGCAGATTTGGATGCTCAATTAGTAACAAGTGGAAAATTATCGGCAACTTTACAGGAGGAAATCACTTCTTTACAACGCAGTTTAATGGCATATAAAGAAGAAAATGATAAGTTAAAGAATCAATAAATGACTATATGACTGGTTATTTTTTAAACAGAAAATATCATGCTGCTATATTAGGAACTGGCGGCAGTGTAACCAATATTATCACCATGCTTACATCGTTATATCAAAATAATATAGTAATTGAGATTTATAATAATAGTAAAGATTTATTTGAAGCTATAAACCTAAGTAAAAGTACAAATAAACCATTTGATATGGCATATTTAGACGAGACTAATAATTTTGCAGAAAAACTTATATTAAAACAGACAGTTCCAAGTTTGAAAATATTCACGTATTGTAAAGAAGATATTAAAAAAAGTGTTGATAACCGAGCTTTTGCTTAATTATATTATATTTATACTATATGATAAAAATATCTCCAATTCAATTTAAACAGGTCGTAAAGCGTATTCTTAAAGAAGAAGTTGAGAAATCAGTAACTGGTAAAGATATAAATCAACGATTGCCTGAAGTCGAACATGCCGATGAATATAAAAAAGAAGTTCCGCATAAAGCAGAAAAGAAATGCAAACAAGAGATTTTAGATGATATTGAGAAAACCGTGTCTGCAATTAACAAGAATTATACAGTTAAATGGGATGACCACGACGATATTAGAGTTGAAGCCGAAGATTTATATAAAATTAGAATAATTCCAAGATGGGAAGATTGTTATAACATTGAAGCCTATACCCGAAATGAAGATAGAGTGTATATTACAAATCAAAACTTAGTTCAAGTTAAAGCCTTTATTAAAGATAATTTAAAAAATCAAGAAACTCATGTTGAAAAAAATTATAAAAAATCACTTGATAATAACAAAGTTAAACCTATAGATGCTCCCGATAAGGGACTTCCACAGCAAAATAAACCAACTGCAAAAACAGTTGGAGATAAATCTAATAAAGAAAAAAACTTTAATGAAAAAGCAGTTAAAAAAGAAGATGATTTACCTAATAAACCAATGAGAGAAGTAAATACAAAAGACATTAAATTACAACGTGATTATTCAGTTAAAGGTGAAAAAGCTCCATATAAGTTTCCTAAACAAAAAAATAATAAATTATCAGTTGATTGGAAGAAATAAGTTTAAATATTTTATATTAAGTCCTCGGCATTGGTCGAGGACTTTTTATTTTATTGACAAGACTTTAAAATATGCTATAATTTAGTCATGCGTGAATTAAAGTTTAAAATATGGGATACTAAAGAAAAAAAGATTATAGATGGCATTCCTTATAAAGAATATATGTTAGACCCAGATTGCGATTGTTGGGACCGGTGTGATTGTGAATCGGAGGAGCCATTTGATTATCCTAATTCTATATTAAGTAGAACATTCAATGGTCGTCTTATAATAGACCAATTTACTGGATTAAAAGATAATAATGGAATTGAGATTTATGAAGGAGATATTATCAAGTATTGTTACCGGTGTGATATGAATGATTTTGTTGGAAATGGAGTAGTAGAATGGTGTATTCCGTCTGAGGATATATATGGAGCAGATGCTGGTTATGTTATAAACAGAAAGTTAGAAAATAATCTAATAAAAATACAAAATAATTTATCATTATATCGTATGCATAATCGACAAATTATTGGGAATATTCATCAACATCCCGAACTTTTAAAATAACTATTGACAAAATCGTAAAATCTGATATACTTAATTTGCTTAAAGAAAAAATTATGAAAAACTCTAATAAAATTACTAATTGGCCCAAAACTCAAACTTTCACAGTTAAGGAAGTTTGGAAATTAAATCCTCATATTGAAAAGGAAATTACATGCAGGGTGAACTTTAATGCCCAGAAAAGCGACCAAAAAATTATAGAGTTTGGTGCTAAAACTGGAGGCAAAGGAAGACCGGAAAAGTTATACGCATATCTTCCGATTACATCTATAATGATACAGAAGGCAAAGACACAGAAAGTAAATCTGGCCGATGGACTTGAAACCAAATATCTTAATATCGTCTAATATATTTACCAATGGTATCGATTGGACCTTGATAAGTATCTATCCTACGATATCCATCTATAGTCATAATATATGAAAAAATTATCACGTTTGATTTGTTATCAACCTTCATAAGTTTATGAATGTTTTTCAAATTAGTCATAACAATTGATTTACTTCCGTATATGATACACGAAGATAAATCACTATCAAATAATATGGAATTGGCTATATCAGGATAGAATATATGAAAGACATTTCCAATTACATTGTCTTTTTTCTCTGGGTTAATAATGTTTTTAACAATCATATCTAATATATATGTATGGCAATGAAAACATTTAACTACTAAAAATATGGGGAAATCATTTAAAGAAAATCGTGATAAGTATAAAAACGTAAAAAATAAAAAAAATAAAAAACATACCAATCCATATAAAGAACTTTATATTGAAGACGTTGATTGGGATGGAAAATATACTTCGAAATATAAACAATGATATATCTAATTATTTCTCTGATATTACTTAGTATAAGTATAGTTACAGTGTATATATTATTCTATTTTCTTAATAAGAAAATGATTAAGTTGACATCTCAAGATGTTCCTTTTATACTTAAGAAAATGGATATTCTTCAAGATAATGATGATATTTTGCAAAAAAACGATCAGTCTTTATTAAACCGAATATTAATAGTTGAACGAAATCATAAGAAAACATCACTCTATAAATCAAAACATAAAGCAGATGATGAAGAAGAAATCTGAAAATACAGGTCCCAAGAAAAAATCTATATTTGACCATGTTAAACACATACGTCAAATCCAGTCTCCTACCTATTATTTAGAATTATCAGAAGAAGATAAAAAATCGTTTAATCATTTTATGATATTGAGAGCATTATCAATGGATGCTAATATTTTAGAAGAAATGGCACAATTATACCAAGTATTGGATAAAATACCATCGGCTCAATTTTATAAATTATTGATTGCAATTATTCCTAAATCTGATAAGTTTTATCCTTGGATAAAATCTAAAAAACTTAGACATCATAAAGAAATATTAAAACTTGTTGGTGGTAGATTTCAAGTTCCATCGTATCAAGCAAATGAATATGTATCGCTACTTTTGACTATTCCAAACGGAAGTGTTGAACTTGAACAAATTTTAAGTTCTACTGGATTGACAGAAAAAGAGATACAAGAAATATTAGATAGTGAATCGGAATATTAAAATTTAAATATATTTGGTTTTTTTGTTAGTCCATCTTTAAAAGTGTTCCAATCACTTTCCCATATATAGTTTATGTTATATCCTATAGTTTTAATGTTTTTAAATCTATGAAATGTATAATCATATAATTCTTTATATGTTTTATTAACACTCTTATTAATTTTATTTGGTTTGAATTTTTTAGGATTACCGTGCCAATAATCTCCTAAGAATTCATATATAGTATTGGTGAATGGGTCATATCCATCAACTATATAATTTTCTATAAATTTAGATCTATTATTTATGTCGATTTTTATATAATCTAAAAAATCAGATTCTGCTTTGGATACTTTAATTAACGCAAGTTTTTCATAGTTACATTTGGGGCATCCCACTCCTTGTAAATGACTTGATGGTAATTGATAAAATTCTCCGTGTTTAACACATTTTATATTTGTTTTTGTGGTTGTATTTGTATATTCTATGTTAGAATAATCGAATTTATTATTATGTATTAAATTTGCTTTAATAATAAATTCTTTAGAAGTTATTTTTATTTTTCCTCCGCATATATCACATCCATGTCCATTCATATGATCGTTTGGCTTTTGTAAAAAATCACCGTGTTTAGGACAACTTATTATTAGTTTAGTATGGTTATTTACATATATAGATTTTGAATAATTATATTTATTATTATGTTTCTTATTAGATATTAATATAAACTCTTCAATTGTTAATTTTTTAGATTTCCCACATTTAGGGCAACCTATTCCTCTTAAATGATGATATGGCAATTGATAAAATTTCCCGTGAATATTACATATAATTAAAATTTTAGTATGTGAATTTATGTAATTTGAAGTGGAATAATCATATTTTTTATTATGTACTATATTAGATCTATTAATAAATATGTTTGTTGTTAGTTTTGTTTTCATATTTTTTTAAGTATGAATGTATTATTTTATCAGTTTCATTGTTAATTTTTAATTTATTTTTAGCACAAAAAATTTTTAATGCTGTATGAGTTTCTTCTGATATTCGTAAGGTTTTTAATGTCATATAGAATAAATATAATACAAAAATGCAAAAGTGTAAAAAAAGTTTACTTTTTATAAGAAAAATGATAAACTATAGTGAATGATATTAAAATCAACTGGACTTTCCGATAAAGAAGCAAATGAATTATTAGAAGATAAAAACAATGAATAATGAACCCCAATTCGAAGTTAAAGATTCTGGTTATAGACAGGAATTTAGTACTGGAGCACGTAGAGATACTCAAGAGGGAAAGGGAAGATTTGATTTACTTCCGTGTCATGCAATAACTAGATTGGCTGAACATTTTGAGAATGGCAGTAAGAAGTATGGAGACGATAATTGGCGTAAAGGTATTCCGCTTAATAGATATTTAGATTCTGCATTTAGACATTTATATAAGTTTATGGATGGTCAACGTGATGAAGATCATGCAATTGCTGCGGCATGGAATATATTATGTTTAATTGAAACCGAATATATGATAGATAATAAAGAATTACCCGAAGAATTAAATACTCTTAGGAAAATTAAACCTAATGACCTATTGACCCAATAAGTTTATTGTTATCATAGAAATATATAATTCTATGTCCGGTTTGTTGTAAAATCTGCCCTCGTAGTCTTGGTATAGCTTGCGAAGTTAAATTGTAATAAATAGAATTGCAAGATTGATATAGTTTAATTTTATCTTCTTTTTTATGACAATTACATTTAGTTAGATATTTAGTTAAACATTGGTCTAATTGTCCGAACATAGAATCAAATGAAGATAATCCATTTTCTTTTATGAAATTGTTACATTCTGTTGCATTTTTTATAATCATTATATTAGTTTATTAACTATACCAAATATAATCAAAGAACCAATGATAAATATAGGGATTTCAATTAATGATAAGGTAAATATTCCAGCCATTATACCGAGCCAAATTGTTAAACATATAGGACAGGTTATAAGGCGTATGAAAAAACAGTTATGATATTGTCTTAAATAATCTAAATATTCCAATGTAACATCATTTGATTTTTTTAATTCATAATCTTCATAAAAGGAAATATTATTTAGGTTGCATAATTTACAATATTCTATCCAAAACTCAGTTCTGAATTGACACAGGAGCAATATAGAAATTATACAACATATTGTTAACATATATCAATAAATATACTTGACACTTAACAAACTATACTGTATTATATTAGAATGGATACTGGAATTCGAACCGACATATCAAAGTTTATAGATGAATTAAAGACGAAATATGGACCACTTCCAAAATGGAATTATTCCAATTCTAATAATAAATTATATTATAATACTCCTTTTATAGATGATTTGGAACTTGTCTCTGTTATAGAGACATTTTTAACATCTAAATGGGCGGCTGCGGGCGATAAAGTGAAAGAATTTGAGGATGAATATTCTAAAAAGGTATGTAATAAATATAGTGTATCTGTAAGTAGTGGGTCTGACGCTAATCTGATAATGATATCAGCATTGAAGGAATTTTATAAATGGAAAGATAATTCTAATATAATATGTTCTATATCTGGGTTTCCAACAACTTATAGTGCATTATTATATAATAATTTAAAACTAAATTTAGTTGATATAGAGACTGACACTTTAAATTTTGATTTACGTAAAATAGAAAATCAAATAGATAAAGATACAGTTGCTATATTTGTTTCTCCTCCACTTGGAAATTTACCTAATATGGATAAATTAGTTGAAATTTCAAAAAAATATAATGTAATACTAATAAATGATGGATGTGATAGTAATGGTTCATTATATAACGGAAAATCGTTCAATGAATATGCTATTTCTACAAGTTGCAGTTTTTATATGGCTCACCATCTCACTACAATTTCTGGTGGCATGATATCTACAGATAATAAGAAAATTTCAGACATATGTAGAAGTTTAAGCCGTTGGGGACATGGGTGCTATTGTAGGGGCCAAGAGAATTTAAGTATGGATGGGCAGTGCAAAGTTAGATTTAGTAAATGGATACCTCAGTTAAATGATATCCAAGATCATAAATATACTTATTTTAGGCCGGGGTTTAATAGTCAGTTATTAGACCTTCAAGGCGCAATGGGAATAGAACAACTTAAAAAAATAGATATTATACATAAAAAACGAAAAGAAAATAAAGAGTTAACTCAAGCATTATTTCATATGTATATCCCAGAGTTAACCTTTATAAATACTTTAAAAGATGCTGATGTTTCTTGGTTTGGAACGTGTTTAATATGTCCTAATAAAAATTTTAAAGATAAATTAGTTAATTTTTTGGAGATGAATGGAATTCAGACCAGATATTTATTTGGATCAAATATATTGATGCAACCGGGGTTTAAACAGTATGGAAATTATTTAGATTATCCAGTTGCTAATGATATTTTATATAGATTATTTTTCGTCGGAGCCAATCCTAATTGGGACAGTGAAAATTTTAAATATATGGAGAATGTATTGAGGAATTATAAATAAATAATATTTTTTAATTTAAATCCTTTGCTTGTTTTTTGTTCGTTATTAGTTAATGTATATATTTCTCGTTTTGATATATTATGAGTTTTGCAAAATTTATGGATTTCATTTATATTTATATTAAAATCGGTATTATCGTTTATTTTTGTTAATATTATTGTTTTATATTTTTGATTAACATTTATTTCTTTGGTGGATATTAAATATTCCGTACTATTTAACAATGTTTTTTCCAGTCTAAATATTCGTCCATCTTTAGATTTTGCTATTAAACATTTTTCATTACATAATTGTAATATCATATTTATTCCACATTTGTTTTCTCTTCCAAATTTACTGCAATTATAAAATTGGTATATTTTTCCATATTGATCTACTAACGTTTTAAGTTTGCTATTTTTTCCATATTGTTCTGGATTTGTTTCCGGCAAGCAAATTCCCTTTAAACGTCTTATACTTCCAATGAATAATTGGTTGAGATTTTGTTCTTTTATTTTATATTTATCTATTATTTCTTTAGGACATCTAAACTCTTTAATTTCTCCTGTTGATATTTCTTTAATTTTATAAATTTTTCCTTTACATTGAGATATTGCTTGATTTAATCTCATTTCTTCACTAAATTCTCGATGTTCTTCCCCTGTTTCTTTTACGAAATTATACCCATTTGGCACAATTGAATTGTATTTTTCTATTGATTTTAATTCATAATTTAATAATTTTTCATTATCTAATATTCCGTGTTTTAATATTGATACTTTAAAATTCTCAATTCCATGTTTGATAACTGCGTTTTTTAAATATTTATTTGTAGTATATTTAATCCAATTAGACGATGAATATCTATCTGAAAATCTATGTTTTGTTTTTCCTATATAACATTTTCCATCCAATTTATTTTTTATTAAATATACAATTCCTTTTAATTTTTTAAGTTGTAATTTGGTTGGATTTTTTATCATAAGTGTTTATGTTTATTTTTTAAATCATTGTATAATTTTCTTCGTTTTTTATTTACCAATTCTTTATTTAATTTATAATAGTTATTGGCATTTATTCTTTTAAGTTTAAGAATTTCTTCGTATGTTCTATTTAATGATTTTCGTCCCATATATTATAAGTATATACGATAAACGAAACACAATCAAATATTTTTAATTGACAATATTTAATAAAAGTTGTAATATATTCTATATGACAGTCGATTTATTTGGTGGTACGGGTTTTATTGGAAGTAATTATAAAAAATTATATCCTGATACTCACATACATAATAGGGAAGATAATTTTCCAACGTATAACAATGTATTATATATGATAAGCACTACTCATAATTATAATCGTCCACAAATAGATGTCGATACTAATTTAACTAAACTTATCAAAGTATTAGAAAATTGTCATTCCCATACTGTTTTTAACTTTATAAGTAGTTGGTTTGTATATGGAGATGTTCCATTACCGGCAAAAGAAGAATATATTGGAAATCCTAAAGGTTATTATTCAATAACCAAACAAGCAGCAGAACGTTTGGTAGAAACATATTGTAAAGTTAATAATATAAAGTATAGAATACTAAGATTATGTAATGTGTATGGACCAGACGATAACCGAGTATCTAAGCAAAAGAATGCTTTACAGTATCTTATAGACGAAATTAAAAATAATAAAGATATAAACCTTTATTATGACGGACACTTTACTAGGGATTATATGTATGTTACTGATGTATGTAAAGCTATACATTTATGTATACATAAATCTGATACTAACCAAATTATAAATATTGGAAGTGGAATACCTCAAATATTCGGAGATGCTATACGCTTTTCTATATCAGAAGCACAATCAACGAGTAAAATACATTCTATTGATGCAACGGAGTTTCATAAAATAGTACAAGTAAAGAATATGTGGTTAGATATTACTAAACTCAAAGAATTGGGATTTTATCAAGAAGTGAATATATATGATGGAATTAAACAGTTAATTCATACTGTTTAATCAAATCTAAAATTAACATCCCTATCATATTTAGGATATGATTTCCATTTATAAAAGAAATAGTCAAACCCAGATTTTTCCTTTGTTTGAGTTTCTTTTATTTTTTCTGGACTGCGTGTTGCCACGCCAGAAAAATGGTAGAAGTTTAATGCCATGTTTCTAACTGATTTAATATTATTTATATTACATTTATAAAAGAAATCTAAATCAGTTACATGCCCACTTGGAAATCCTTCATCCCATCCTCCTATAGAAACATAATCTTTACGTTTCATAAATATAGGAAGTGTGTTTCCATCTGATTGTGCGAATAACTTATTTCTAAAAGATGGTTCTTTTTCTTGAAAGTTTTTTAAATTAAATGTTTCGATAGTCTGCCCGAAATCATGAATTATAAATGATTTAAATATGCTATAGCGTGGCTCTATTTGATTTGGGGTTACTACTGTTCTAGATTGATAATTATCAATTAATATTTTATCCCATCCAATGGGAAACACATTATCATCGTTTACTATAAGAATATAGTCATTAGCAGAATTATAAACTCCGTGGTTCGTTGCTGCATTTTGTCCCATCGTAGTTTCAAATACAATAGGAGTTATTTTATTTTTCCATTTTTCTAATACTTCTTTATTTTCTTCATATGTTCCATCGACTACTACTACAATTTGATTAGTTAAAAAAGTCTGCCCCATTATGGCAGACTCTATACATGAATCCAAATATTTTGGTTCTTTAAATGTTGGAATAATTATACTTATCATTTACAATATGAATATTTTCTAAGTGGAATTAATCCCAGTAATAAAAACGAACTTACTAATAACGTTCCATGTTCTTGGACCGATACTAATTGACTTTGAATTTGATTATTATTACAATCATATAGATTCATTACCTCTATTCCATATGCCCCATTGGATGATAATTCTGCATTGTTTATAGTTAAAAATTGAGTAATTAAATCATTATAAAATGGGTTTCCAGATACAAATGACGCTTCGGAGTTTCCATATGACTCGTTTTGAAGAGACCATATTACATTTTGTAATGAACCAGCAGAATTAGCATCTCCATATTGGTATCCGTTTAAATTACCTTCTAAGAATGAATTATATAAATAAGCAACTCCGATAGTTAATTGATTGCCTGACCCTACATACGTATAGTTTCCAATTGAATAGTTATACGACGTTCCGGGCGTAAACTCATGGGATGTATCTATGCAAAATGTTTGAAATGTTCCATTACCACTAGTTACCGCAGTAAATTGACCACCTGAACCATATGAATATGAGTTTTGATACAATGTAACAGTGGGAGTTGCAATTGAATTTAATACCGTCAATATAAGAATTGACAATGTTGTAATAATTTTATTTTTCATAGAGTATAAATATAACAGAGTTTTTAAAAATTGTCAATATTAAACTTTAGTCCAATCAATCAACGGAGATAACCACGGTATTTCTGTATGTGTAGATTTTGCCGGAATAGAAGATATTAGACTTCTCCCCTTATCTATCAATTTACAAAACGCCCAGTAATCTCGTGGATATGATTCGATTGTTGCTTCTTCCCATATATCTACATCTTCTTTTAATGTTTTTATATTAGTAGCAAATGTCATCGTTGTGCTATTAGTAAGTTTCCAATATGATGAGTTAGTTAAAACAACTCTGGTAATTTCTCCTCCACCTTCAACTTGTGGATTTCCTCCACAATTTGCATTTATATATTTATCTGGATGGCAATAAAGCGTACAATAATTTGCAATTTGCAATCCTTCTAATAAAATTGTATCCGAATTAGGCAAGTGTAAATAATCATCTTCTACCAAATAAATTAAATCATTATCTTTTAATTCTTTACATGCTCTACGCATGGAATGTCTAAATGCATGAGCGTTATTTAGATTCGTATATTCTATTTTAAAATTGGTAGATTCTTTCGATTTTATAAACTCTAATAACGATGGTTCCGTTACATTATCCGCAATTAAATTTATATTATATTTTCCAAATATAGATAAAAAATTATTAAGACAATGTTCCTTGGTAGCATGTGTCAACCTATTTTTTTTATATGAATTGTTGCTTATTCTGTAAAATATCGTTAACATGATTTACTTGTATCTATTATATATTTTGCGACGTGTTCGGTGGTTAAATTGTTACATAAATAATTATATAATTTGGAATTGATTTCTGCGTATTTATCGAAATCTATTTCTAATTCATTAAATATATTAAAATCAAAATTTGTTATTAACAAATGTTGGTTATATATAAATTGTTTATCTAAAAACGATTTATCGATATTTTTAAAAATATCGAATACGTCTAATAAAATATCTTTTGGTAGTTTTTGGAGACTTTGAATTGGGCAATGTTTTATATCTATAAACAATGGAATACACTTGTTCATTATTATTTCACAATGTCTTAAAGACTCCCAACATGCCTTTTTCCAAGTATATCCAAACATAGATTGTTGATAATCTTTGTAGTATTCTATTTCAGTATTGAATATCAATGTTTGATGTGCTCCTGGGACGTTAGTTGCTATTAGTTTGTCTTTAACTACGTCTATTTTGCATATTTTTTCTTTTGGCATAGCCAGCCAAATAGGAAACACATTTTTAATATCGGTTTCCATTGTCATTTTGAAATACAGTCCAGTTTTAATCAAATCATCATATATTGTTAATATTTCATGCCCATCTATAAAAATAATTTTATTTTTTTCGTAATTACCCAATACTAATTCCAACAAATCTAGATTTCTATATATTGCACCATATACTATTAAATCGAAGTATTTATTTTTAATTTTATTTTCTATATCAGACCTATCTATTTTATCTGAAAATGGAAGATTTCCACATAATGTAAATCCTCTTCCGTGAAATGTTGTTAATAATGATTTTTTATCAATATTATCGTACATGTACCATTGAGGATGATAATCTATAACATCATTACCATATAGCGATTTCAATCCATGAAACACTACATCTGCCATGAAATCACTAATATGAAACTTAGAAATGTATAATATTTTCATTTATTTTTCCAAAATGACATCATCTCTCCTATATTCTCTTCCACGGTTTGATGAAATATAAATCCAGTGTCTTTTATTTTTTTATTTGATAATGAATATCCTAGATTTGGTATTTCATCATTAGTAAACTCAATATTTAATTGGGGATTATATGTTTTGCATATTTCTGCCAATTCTTTTACTGTTTTATGGTCATTTACTATATTATATATTTGTCCATTGTGGTCATGGGTTCGGCTGCTGAATTGTAACCATCTAATGGCTCCACATACATCCTCAATTCCAACTAACGGTTTAATATTATTTCCATTTCCAAATACTTTTAGTTTATTGTCAACCGATGCCATTTTTGAAAATAAGTTTGGTAATATTTTCCATCTAATACAGTCATTATATCCATACACACTTGCTAATCTCAATGTTATAAACTTTTTGTTGGAGTATAATAAATCTTTTTCTGATTGATATTTTGATTTGGCATATGCAAGTTCGGGACATGGTGGATATACTTCTGTTATATCAGAAATCGAATCTGACAATGATTCAAATACAACATGAGTTGATAAAAACATTATCTGACATTCTTTAGATGTATGTTCTATTATTTGTCGGGTTCCTTCTACTCCTACTTTATATATTTCGGCATCGATTGTAGGATTGCTTTGACTTTTAACGGTTGGAACTGCTGTTATTCCTGCGGTATGTAATACAATATCAGCAGTGGATAACAACTCTTTAATGTTGAATAAATCACGATGGTAAAACTTAATTCCATTTTCAGTAAGCCATTTTACTTTATCGGGAATGAAATTATTATCAATTCCAATTATATCGTAATCATTTTTATATAACTCACAAAATCCACGAGCAATATATCCCAATACACCGGTTATTAAGAGTTTTTGTTTTATCATAATTTTAATGGATTAACCCATAGTCCTTTATACCAATTGTGTTTTGCTTTTATATCTTTCTCAAAGTTATATGCTCCTAATACACAGTAATCTGGGTCATTTTCCTTGAAATAATCTATATTTTTAATTTCCAAGCGTGTTCCGGGGGCATATTTTCCTATTTTTAGAGATGATTCTTCTACTACATAATCTAAATATTTTTCTATTTCAAAATATTTATTTAATAATGTCATTTTAGCTGGCCAAGCATAGACCGCTATTGAACTTCCGTTTTCTTTAAATATTTCGAGTGTATCTCTAACCGATGATTTTATAATATCAATATCTATTTTAAAATCTAAATATGTATCCATATCAAGCAATCCAAATTGACATTCATTGTCAATTGCATTAGCAACACTTGAATCCAATGGGAGTTTAGTATTTTCTTTCCATCTAACATATCCTCGAATAGACCCCATTTGAACGTTATTATATTCTACTTTAAATAATTCAAGTCCATGTTTTTCGAATAATGTTAATAGAGGAGCAACTGAATGTAAATAAAAATGTTCGAAATAACATTGTCCAAAATCTAGATTTTCTATAGTATTTAATAAATATGCATTTTCAAATACAAAATAAGATTGTTTAGGCATTATCGTTTTTAATGACACTACAATTTCATTTAAATCTGATATATGAGCGAAACAATTACAACACGTTACTAATTTAGGAGACTGTGACATTAGATTTATCTCTTCTGCCGTCTGAGGAGTGAAAAATGCAGTCATAGTTGGGATATTATTTTTTCTAGCTTTTTCTGCTATATTAGCAGCCGGTTCAATTCCCATTATATTATATCCTAATTTTCTATATTCTGATAATAATATTCCATTATTAGAACCTATATCAAATACCCAATCATTCTTAGAAAGTTCTAAATATTCGGATGTAGTTTTTGCCATTTCATTGAAATGAGGAATTAAATTAGGGGGACTTTCATATAAATATTCTTTAAATAAAATATCTGAACTAACTTCATCTTTTAATTGAACCGAGTGACAATTATTACACTTAAAATATCTAAGTGGAAACTCCAATTCAGAATTGTTTAATTCTTCTTTTGTTTTAAATGCATTTGCTAATGGAGATTTTCCGAAATCCCATATTATAGGTATATCAGAACATCCACATAACCGACAAGAGGTAACAGTATTAGTCATTTTAATCCTTCCAATTATTATATATGTTTCTTAATTTCTCTGGTAATCTCACTGTATCCGATTCATAATGTTCGGATTTTCTATCCAGTCCGCTAAAACAATAAAATTCAGTATCTATAGGAAAAAACATTTCGTGTTCCGCTCTTGGAGGAGTATAAAATAATTCTCCTTCTTTTACTATGGTTAAAGTTGGTTTTTCTACACTTCCAACTGGTCTTTCATAATAATAAATTTGTCCTCTTGATACTATACAATAATGAAAATCCAATTTGTGCCAATGAGTTGCTCGTGTAGTATTTGGTTTGCTTGTAATCACAGACACACTTTTACATTCACATTTTTCTAATATCATTTGTATATTTCCACGTTCATCTTTATGAGATGGTCCTAATTTAGTGATACATTCGTTATTATTAAAATATGCTACTTTTTTACATAAATTTATAAATTCGTGTTGAGATAATTTTTGTTTGGCAAAATTTAAATCTTTATGTATCCATTGTATATTATCAATAGTATATCCCTTACTGGAATCTATTCTATCTAACGATGCGGTTCCATCTGCAATTTCTGATTTTGATCTAAATGTTAAAATTTCTCCAGATAATACACATTTTCTGTTTTGTTTTATGAATAAATTCCACGCATCTTCAATTGTAATATTGAATTCTAAATTTCGTTCCCTTGCGCCTATTTGAATAGAAGTCCATAAAGACGAATATATTTCTCCATATCCTTTAAAGTGACAGCTTTTATTTCCCAATCTGAAATGAGAACATCCACATGTTCGATTTATTCCTATCGCACTCCCTACTAAGATTGTATTTTTTCCACATCCACATAAACATTTCCAACATTGTTCTCCTCTTTTATTTTTTTGCGCCATTTCAATAACTGTAAGTTCGAAATACTTATCTCCTATTTTTACCGGAACTCCGTTTCTTATATTTTTGTTATTCATAGTCATATTTTATTATATTTTTGTTTAATTGTAAAGTTTTTATATACTGTTGTTTCTGAATAGAATATCTTGTTGTAATAATTCTCCATTATTGTAATGATTATATAGAATATCAATTTCATTAAATTCTATGGATTTTAAGTATTCAATAATTTCATATTTTAATGGAGCACCTTCATTTGTTTTTTTCAATGATACTTCAATTAAAAGATATTTACATCTTTTAATAGTTTGTATTCCTCCTTTTATTATATCAAGTTCTGAGCCTTGGGTATCCATTTTAATAAAATCAAAACTATATGGTGTTAAATTATCAAGTTTATACATTGGAAGTTTAACAATTTCCAAGTTTTCATCACTAAAAAAATTAGATTTTTCTTTATATATGGAACATCCAGTTGAACCTTGTTCCATTTTACTTCTATAAAAATTAACCTCTGGTAAATCTTGGGTTCCAAGTAAACAAATACTATATTCCAAGTTTAATTGTTTTAATGCCGGTTCATGTATAGAGTTTGCCTCTATCATAGTTATATCTATATTGGGCCAAACTTGAAGACATAAATTAGAAAAATATCCATTATTGGCACCTATATCTAACATAGTAGATGGATTAAAATTATATTTAGTTTTTATTTGTTGTAAGGTTGAAATATCCATATTATTTTATATTTTTATATTCTGATTCACTTGGATATTCCGGCACGTTCCCATAATATTTTATAAACATTTCGGTGGGAGTTTGTTTATAATTTATATCATTGAAAGGAATATTATATGTGCAATTCCCCCATTTCCGTTTTACATATTCACAATTATATACTGAAGTTTCCCTTGGTTTACAATTATCATTATTAGCAATACTAACATTATAATAATGCGGAATTCCTAAACTTTCAATTTTTATATTATTTAATTTACATCTATATTTATAATCGTCATCTTCACATCCAGCAAATAATAAATTTTCGTCGGCTCTTCCTACCAAATGAAATGTATTTTTATGTAAAGAAAACACCGCAAAATCAAAACTATTATCATAAGTGCCAACTATTGTATTGGGATTACATTTTTCATATAAAGCTTCTAATATTTCTTCAGAAATCATAGCATCTTCTTGTCCTATTATAATTCTATCCAAATTTAATGTCTTAAAAGCATAATCACACATTAAGTTCCAACCTCCGGAACATCCTATATTTTTTGTAGTGGTATAAACTAAATCTTTTTTCAATATATCCGATAATTGTTGTTTATTATTATCGAAATAATATAATTTAGTATTTTTAAATTGTTCTCTATCATACCATTTATCAAAATAATTACATCCATTATATCCTAATACAAAAAAGTTATTCATATGTTTTTTAATATTTCTTTTACGACTTCATTATCAGTTAAAAATGGATTCAATTCTATATGTCCTTTATCTTTGAAATAGTGAATAGGTCCAAGTTTAGGTTCTTTAATTTTTCGTAATGCTCCATTCCATCCGTATAATTGATGAACGAAATCTCCGGTGATTATAGTTTTTGTTCCTACTCCGGATGCCATATTACACATTCCACTTTCCGACCCGATGAATAAATCACATGCTTTTAAAATAGAACATTGAAATAATATTGAGGTTTGATCGTTTTCTGGAACATTGACAGTCATCGTCTGTTTAACATCAATAGGAAGTCCCACTATAAGTAGGTTTAAATGTTCCGATAATTTTTCTTTTATATATTCTATATCTCTTCGTTTTCCTCCATATCCAGTTTGGTCAGAATGATTCTTTCCTATTTTATATTCTTCTTCCGTGAATAGAAATGTTCTTTCTTTCCAATCCACTGGCATAGCAACAACCGGTTTATTATTCGTTTGTTTTAATTCTAAAATATTTTGTTTGGCTATTTCATCGTATTCTGGATTTGTGTAAATATGAAACTCTGAACTTTTGTTTATTATACCAACCCAAGATTGACATTCCATAGGAGGAGGTTCAATAAAAGAGAACGATTTCATTTGGAATATCGTATCATATTGTGCTAACAGTAATTCATCTGCTTTTGGAAATGGAGTTGGGTCATTTGTTAAATATACATTGTCAATATATGGATTATTTTTAATCAATCGTAATATTTGTGGAAATCCTATTAGATAATCAACTCTATCAAATCGATGTTCTTCTTTCAATTTTTTAGCAATAGAAGTTTGGAAAAAAATATCTCCAAAATATCCATAGGTAATAATCAAGCATTTATTCATATTTTTATATATAAAACATCACATTGACTAATTTCTCCAGTAAATGGATGTCGTGTAACTAATAATTCTTCTACAGGAACAAATCCCATATTTTGAATGTAGTCATTAACTTCACCCATTAGTGGACTATTTTCATTATATCTTTTAATACTTAATTCTATTAATATACCTTTGCTTTTATTACATGTTAATTTACCCCCCTTCATAATATCGAGTTCTGATCCTTGAGTATCTAATTTAATCAAGTCAAAATATTCATCTGGTTTAAATTTTTCTTGAAATAATTCATCTAATAATATAACCGGTTCTTCGGTTATTATTATATTATCATCTCTATAATAATTTGTTAATTCTCTGTATTTTGAATTACCAGTAGAAGTTAAATCTGTTTTGTTTTTATAAAATTTAATTAATTTTTTTTCATCTCCAAGAAATCCTATATAATAATTGGGATTTTGCTTGGCTAAGTCAGGTTCACATTCCCTAGTTGCTTCTATAGAATAAATAAAACAATCCGGATAAAAATATTTACAATCATTATGAAATTGTCCTCTATTCGCTCCAATGTCTAACACCCTTTTAGGAATAAAATATTTTGATATTAATTTTAAATTTGGATTATCCATATGTTTTATATTGTATATTTTTCGTAACTTTTTTCTTCTATTAACTCTGATTTAGTAAGTTTATTTATTTCTTTTTTGATATTTGCTCGTTTATCATTGGTAAAATATACTGACCTTGCCAATTGAATAAAATCATTATCAAACTCTTTATTTTTTTCTTTAATTCTTAAGTTATCTTCTATATGCCATAGCGTAGAGTTTGTATTGAATAATGCGGCGACTAAATCATGTAATTCATTATTTGTATGATAATCGGTAACTTCATATATAAACTTTAATTTTTCATATTCTTTTTTTACATTTTCTAATTTATATTCTTCGCTTACTGGAATATTCATCAGTTTAACTTCTAATATAGTAACTTTGTCAAATATTTCGCCAGTTGATACTTCTATATTCATATTTTTATATTAGATATTTTTAACCATATAACATTTGGAATGCCACTTTCAAATTTCTCAAGTGTATATGAGAAATCATCTTTTCCTTTTGTAATACTTAATGGTCTATTATAAGCCATACTTCTATTTTTTACTTCCGCTTCGTCATTTACACCGGGGTCTCGGTTTTTATGGTATAGTGCAAAAAATACACCAATTGGATTTCGTTTCCATATAAATCCTGCTTCTTTTACTCGTTCTCGTGTATCCACATCGGGACATCCCCATCCCGCAAAACAAGGATTTAATCCATTCATTTTATCATATATTGGACGAGTTAATGTAAATACACCACCATGAAAATTAGAGGCATCCGTTTTAAATATTCTGTATCCGGCTGGAACTTGTTCCATATCCAATTCATTTCCATCTTTATCTAAAAAAATAACATTGGTTATTGGATATACTGGAGTATTTAAATCATTGACTAAATAATTTACATTTTCCGATGGAATATAATCAACATCGTGGAATATTAAAACGTCTCCGGTAGAATTTAATGTGGCTACATTATATAATACATTCTGTTTAAATAATTCAGCATCATTCTGTTCACTTATTATAATTTCATATTTAACTCTTTTAAATCTATCTTGTAGAACCGGTAATAATGTTTGTAAATGTTCTTCTCTGTCTCTATATGATATAATGATTGAATATTTATATTTTGGTTTATGATATATCCAACTGGTTCCGGATGCTGTAATATTTTCTGCTCCGAAAAACTCATCTACTGCTTGTTTAACACCGGCCCAATCATAATCATGCCCTGCGATGGTTCTTCCCCATTTAACTTTTTGAAACCAATGTTCTAAATCTGCCTTTACATCAATATATTCGTGACTGGCATCAATAAACACAAAATCCAATGATTCATCTTCGTATAACTTAGAAGCATCAATAGAAGACATTCTGTGAGTATTTATAATATCATCTATATTAGCCAATTTCATATTTTCGTTAAATTTAACGAATAATATATCATCACCATCAACTGAATAACATAATCCTGTCTGGTCTCCCGGTTTTTCCAATTCTTTTACTCCCCTAACATCCCAGAAATCAACACAATCAAATTGTATTTTTTTGCCAGAGTTTTTAATTTCTACTCCCATAAAAGCGGAACTTTTACCAAGTAAAGAACCAATTTCTACAAATTTATATCCGTTGTTTGCCTTATTTATTTGGTCCAGATAAATATCTTGGAAATTAAAAAACCCAAGTATGTTTTGATATGTGTGTTGTAAACTCATAAATTATTATCGTAATATGCTTTCATAGATGGAACTCTATCATATTGATGAACTAAATAATATGGTTCGTTTTTATATTTACAATATACAATGTTATCCTTAACATATGAATGTTTATCAAGTTCATTAACAATTGCTCCAATTTGTAACGCCCATAAATCTTTATAATCTACCCATTGACATTTATCCTTGAGTAATGTATTGGTTATAATATTAAAACAAGATTGATGGGCGTGTCCTATGTTATTAACCATTAAATATTTAATAAGTAAAAAATCTCTACATATCGAAGTTTTACAGGCAAAAGTACCGGCATTACAAGCTGGTTTATTTTTAAGAATATATTCATAAATATATGGACCATAATTTGTTAATGCTTCGTTCTTATTCCAAGGTTCGTTGTCATATAACACTCCTTCGGACGGAATTAAAATGTCTTTAGTCATATTCTTATCCAACCATTCAGATGGATTTCTCTGAAATACCACATCTCTTCCATCGGTGAAAATTATTCTATCATAATTAACATCATCTCCTGTTTCTACAAAATATTGCCACAAATGGAATAAACGAATATTATGAATTAAAATATTGGCATTTTGAGGATTAACATAACCCGAATGCCATAGGAAATTTTTTTCTTCGGTTCCTCTATAAGTGTTAGTAGGACACAACACAATTATATTATGCTCTTGTAATTTTTTAATATATTCACTTCCTTCTTTGAAATTGTAACAAATTGCTAATATATCACCAGAATATGATGTTTTTTTAAGAGATACAATCCAATTTTTAATATCTACCCAATTGTAGTTTTCACTTATAGTTGTAACTATTAAATCTTTTTTATTCATAAATCTAATGATTTTATTATATTTTCTATAATGTTAGGATATACGATGCTATCATTATACCATTTTCTTGCATTGTTTGCAATATATTTTAAATATTCGTCATCATTTATAGTTTCATTATACCGTTTAATTATTTTATCAGCAATTTTATCATGGTTTTTATATTTAAAACTTTCATCAAATTCGGGATCTACTGATATGTAATGGTAATCTGGAATTAATGGAATATATGTTTCGATAGCATATTTGGGTCTTATGGTTGGAATCCCTAATGCATACATATCAGCATCTCTGAAACAATAATCTCCACATGAATATCCTCCCCCAACTCCACTGCATAATACAAGTTTATAATTAATAGATTCTTTTATATATTCATCAAATGGAATTCTAAAATATCCAAATATAAATTTTTCTTTTAGTTTTTCTTTTAGTTTTATTATAAATTGTCTTCCTTTAAATTCGTTTATATCTGGTCGATCTTCATATAAACTTCCTCTCCATAATAATCTTTCGTCCAACTTTATTTGATTTCTATATAAATAGATATCTTTATAATTGTTATCACCAAATTGCCAATGCAATTCAGTATGAACACCTGGTTTAATATTATCTCTTAAAATTTTAATTTTTATATTATCATCCCATAATTGTTTATTATATTGTCCAATTGCTGCTCCTATGAAATTTTTGGATTTGCATAATTTCAATGATAGACTTGGGTGATCTCCACAGTCCCATGTTTTAAATGTTTTATCTTCAAACTCGAATATGTTAAACGATCCTTGATTTATCAATACGTTACAATCGTTGTTATATGTAAATGATCCATCTCCACTAAGATTTAACCATTCTATTTCATATCCCTTTGTTTTAAGAGTATCTATTAAATGCGGTATGCAATGACAATCAAAAAATGTTATATTCGATTGATTATTATTTATTTTAGCTCCGAACGAATATAGTTTAATTTTTTTATGTTTTATTATTGACATATAAAAAACCCATTTCCATGTTTTTCGAATGACCAATTATCTTTTATTCCTTTGATATAGTATTTACTAATTATGTTTTTATATCCTGCATTTTTAAATTTTGTTTTCCACCAATTTAAGTTTTCTTTAATAATATGGGTTTTATCTAATTCATAATCTGGTATAATATATTTGTTATTATCGCCCAATGGAACTACCACGAATAGTTTTTTGCTATTTTCTTTTAATGTTTTTATAGTATCATCAATGGCTTCATATGGAATATGCTCAAATACATCTTTAGCAATTACTAAATCAAATTTAAAATTGAATATATTAGAAATTTCTTCTATATTGTTTATATGTTTTAAATAATCTTTACAATAAGGATCACAGTTTTCTATAGCATACTGGCTAATATCAACTCCATATGCTGACGCATTTAACATCCTAAATGCCTTTACTAAAAATCCCTTGGCACATCCAAAATCAAGGATAGTGTTATTTTCATTTATTTTTATTTTTTCTATTATAGTATGGGCTATAGGAAAACTTACTTCTGGAATCCATCTATAATTTGTATATAGACTGATTCCTGTTTTCAAACCGCATTCGTAATAGGTATTATCATATATTTCATTCATATTTTTATTTATTGTATTCATGTAACTTGATATAAATATCATTGAAAAAAACTAAAGTTTAAAATATTTTACATTTTTTTACAATTCGCTTATATGTATAACATGTATGAAGAAAAGTCCAAGTAATAAAGAAGATCGGCACATGGTTGCCATCCCCGATATATATTACAAAAAAATTGCAGAGTTTTGTGAGCCTCATTCTTTTATTATAGGAAAATGGATAGGAAAAATATGTGTTATTCACATTAATGCAGAATTATCTGGAAGTTATAAAAAATAAAAATTATGGATAAAAAACAAAAAATATTACTTATTGGAGATGATATAAGATTCTTTTCTGGCGTAGCATGTGCCTCTAAAGAATTAGTAAAACAAACAATACATAAATATGATTGGGCGATGATAGGAGGAGCCAGTCAACATCCAGAAGCGGGAAAAGTAGCTGATATTTCCCCTGTATTTAATCACGAATTAAATATTAAAGATTCCTATGCCAAAATATATTCTACACATGGATATGGAGATGCAAATATTCTTTTTCAGGTAATTGAAATGGAAAAGCCAAATGCGATATGCATGATTACAGACCCAAGATTTTATGGGTGGCTTTTTAATGTTGAAGCCGCTATTCATTCTATGGGTATTCCTATAGTTTATTGGAGTATATGGGATGCGCTGCCATATCCTATTTGGAATAGACCTTTTTATGATTCATGTGATGGGTTATTTGGAATAAGTAAGCAGACACATAATCTTCATAAATGGACGTGTGATCCGTTGAATTGTTTATCTATAGATGGTGAATTTGATGCCGATGGAAATCTAATAAAGTTTATTTAATTTTATTTTTTTTAATGTTTTCTATTTTTTCGTTATATTTATAATGTATGAGTGAAGAAATAAAATATTTTGATAATTGTCCTACATGTAATAAAATAAGATATTATAAAACACGAGGTTCATATTACGCTAATCGCAATATTAAACGAGAATGTTGGGAATGTAAATTAATATCACAATCAAAAAAATTGAAAGGCAAGCCACGACCTCCATTTTCGGATGAATGGAGAAAAAATATAGCAACCGGACATAAAAAATCAAAAATTTGGGTAGATTCTATGAATACGCCGGAATATAAAGAGAAACATAGACAAGTGATGATACGAAATGTATTGAATGGAAAAACGAGAGTATCTGTAAATTCCAGAGCATGTGATTTTTTTAATTACTTAAATGAAAAACTAAAATGGAATGGAAGACATGGAAAAAATAATGGAGAATATAGAATATATAGATATTTTTTGGATTATTATGAACCAACTCTAAAAGTAATTATTGAATGGGATGAGTCCCATCACAATAAAACAAAATCAAAAATAAAAGATATAATACGTCAAAATTATATTTTGGAAAATACAAAATGTGAATTTTATAGGATAGATGATAAACTTAAAAAAATTAAAAAAGTAGATTCAAGTATAGGAAATAAGACGGAACATCTTCAATCTATTATAAATGAATATTATGAAAACAAGTGAAAAAAGAGTAGTGAATATAGATAAAGAAGATTTTGATAGAATTAAAAAATACTGTGATGAAAATGCATATAATATGTCGAAATGGTTAGTGAAAATAGCACTCGAAAATATAAATTATACCCATATAGAAACTTTAGATAAAGGAAATGGAAAGATTATAACATTAAAAGAACATAGAACATTTATAAATAAATTATGATAAATATAACATCAAGTAAATATAATAAAATAACAGGTCAGATAGAAAGTTTATCTTTAGAAGATGGAATTAGACCCGCATCTGAATATTTTGAGGATACAAAAGATAAAGTTTATATTATAAATTCTAAACATCCAAACGACGAAACTAATGAATTTTTTGATAAACTTGAAAATGATAAATTAAAACATTAAATATATGTCATATAAAATAAATGGGAAAATTATAAATAAGAAGCTTATTCACCATGTCCCACATGGGATTTCATCGGAAACTTTTCATCCGGTAGCGGCAACCGATCCAAAGTTAATAGAGTTTAAACGTAAATTATTTCAAGGAAAAGATTATAATTTCGTTCTATTTTTAAATTCTAGAAATATTAACCGAAAACGAATAAGCAATGCAATTCTAGCATATAGACAATTTTGTGACAGTTTAACTAAAGAAGAAGCATCCAAGTGTTTGTTTATTATTCACTCGGAAATAATTTTAGATGCCGGAACTAATAATATTGCAGTAAAAGAAGCATTATGTCCTAATTACAATATTATATTTTCTCCCGGTAAGGTTTCGCCCGAAGAATTGAACTTGTTATATAATAGCGTTGATGTTACTGTGTGTGCGTCTTCAAGTGAAGGATTCGGATTATCAACGGCTGAAAGTATAATGGCAGGAACTCCTATTATTGCAACTGTAACTGGAGGTCTTCAGGACCAGATGAACTTCGTGGATGATAATGGAAATCAAATTGAGTTTACCGGAAATTGGGGAAGTAATAGTGATGGTAAAGTTAAGAAATGTGGACGATGGGCGTATCCAGTATATCCAGTAGCCCGTTACGTTCAAGGAAGCCCTCCTACTCCTTACATATTTGATGAAATGACAAGATGGGAAGATTTTGGAGTTGGATTTATGTATTGGTATATGACACCCCATAAAACCAGAGAACATTATGGAAAAGAAGGAAGAGAATGGATGTTAAGTTCAACGGGTCTCTCGGAAAAAAGAATGGGTAAAGAGTTTATTACTACTATGGAGTTTGTATTTTCTAATTGGGTTAAACCAAAGTCATTTGGAGTATTTTCAATTAAAGATTATATTGGTAATATCACAACCAGAGAACAAGTTGGATTTGAAATACCCAAAATTGATAGAGATGAAATGAAATCTAAAATAGAAAGTATTAAAAATGAGACACATTCTATAAAAAGTTGAATGTTTTCACAAAATGGTTATACTATGTGAATATGATTGAACTTAAAAAGACAGATGTAAATGCGGTTGTTCCAACTAGAGGAACATCATATGCCGCAGGATATGACTTATATAGTATTGAAAGTTATGAACTCCAGCCATTGGAACGAAAACTGTTTAAAACTGGTATAAATATAGCAATTCCAACGGGATTATTTGGAAGAATATCTCCCCGCAGTGGATTATCTTTTAAAAATGGGATTGATGTGTTAGGTGGCACGATAGATTGTTTTTCGGGGGATTGTACTATTAAGACTGAAAAGGGTCAAAAATTTATAGAAGAATTGAGAATAAATGATATTGTATATTCAGTTAATGAAAATTTAGAATTGGAGCGAGATTTTGTATCTGCTATAGTATCTTTAGGAGATAAAGAATTATTAGCAATAGAAACTGATGATGATTATATAGAAATAACACCGGGTACTCAAGTATATACCGAAACTGGAATAAAACGTGCCGACGAACTAAAATTAGGTGAAAAAATATTACACTTTTAATGAATTTTCCCTTTGTAATCGCTATTTATACATAGATAATGATTACTAAGGAAATATTATGATAAAATGTGAAATATGCGGACATACGACAAATAGAAGATTAATAGACCATATTATTAAAACTCATAAATTATCAGTTGATGTTTATAAAAAAACATATGGTCCAGTCGTTTCAGATGAAGAACAGAAAAGAATAAGTAAAATGATGGAGGAAAATTGGAAAAATCCATTATATAGAAATAAAACTAATGCTTCTCGAAAGACAAAATGGACTACAGAGTTAAAAGAACGACAGAGTAAAATAATTAAAAAAACATATGAAGAAGGTCATAAAAATTGGAATATTGGTCTAACTAAAGAAATTGACGACCGAGTTAGGTTAATTGGAGAGAAAAATAAAAAACACTTAACTGGAAGGACGAAAGAAATATATCCATATTTACAAAAGCATTCGGAGTTTATGAAGCAAAATTATAATAAATATTGGGGAGAAGAAGGGGGGTGTACTAAATATTTTAGAGACGAAGATAATTTCGAAATATGGAGGAATAAAATATCCAAAACATTGGCGGATAAATGTAAATCTGGAGAATTGGATTTTGTATCTAATCATTTTAAAACTGGATATTATAAAAATATTTTTTATGCAAGTGGATTGGAGTTAGAGGCTATGACAATATTCGACTCTAATGAAAATATAAAAACTTGGCGAAGAAACTTCGATGTGATAGAATATATTGATTGTGAAGGAAAAATGCGAAGATATTTACCCGATTTTGAGTTGATATTAAATACAGGAAGACGAATAGTAATTGAGATGAAGGGGTTTCCAGATAAAAATTTAATAGAAAAAACATTAGCGGCTAAATTAAAATATAACAATGACTTTTATGTATGTTATTCCAAAACAGAATTAAAAACTATAATAAATGAAATTATCAACAATAAAATCAATAAGTAAAGTTAAAAAAAAGACATATGATATAACAGTAGAGAATAATCATAATTTTTTTTGTAATGATTTTTTAATACATAACTGCGATTATCGTGGAGAAATAAAAGTTATTCTAATAAATCTTGGAAAAGAGCCATATAAAATTAATATTGGAGATAAAATGGCTCAAATTATATTTTCGGCATATACTGTTCACGAGTTTAAATTAGTCGATGAATTATCACAGACCGAACGAGCAGAAAAAGGATTTGGAAGTACTGATATTAAACCAGAACCAATTCCATCAGTTAAGTCGATTGATAAATTAGATGCGGCAATTGATTTATCGAAACAATATGATAAAAATATAATATCAATAACCAAAGAATCTATTGGAGCAGTTGACCTTAATGTTAAGGGATTCGTAACACATAATAATACATTACCAATTCCTCCCCGAACCAATTCTGATATTATCGAAGAGTATAAAAAACACGGTGGAAATATTTCTCATATTAAACCATATGAGGAACAAATACGAGAAAAGATGAAAAGTTTATGACTGACATATTAAATAATAAACCATTAGTAATTTACCAATCTGCATTGCAAACTGCGTCGGGATATGGTAGATATTCATTAGAAATAGGTAAATCTCTTTTGCGATATTGTAAAAAGAAGGATTATCAATTGGGAATAGTTCTTACCCCTTGGGGCGCAACGGGCCAACGTAGTATAGAAGATTTGGCACAAGACCCAGAAACTAAAGAATTATTATCTTTAATTGTTAGAGGTAATATAAATAAAAAACCAGACATATATTTTCATGTGAGTATTCCCAACGAATGGCAACCACATGGAAATTACAACATTGGTATTTCTGCTCTTACTGAAAACTCTGCATTAAGCCCTCAATTTATTGAGGGAATGAATAGATTTAACTTGAGTATAGTTATGTCTAATTTTAATAAAGAGGTTGCACTTAAAACCGAATATGTTAAGAAAAACCCAAATGGAACTCAAGAACCATTGAAATTTAATAAATCAATCGAAGTATTGCCATGGGGAATAAATACTTCTATTTATAAAAAGACCAATGAAAAACTTCCTTCGATTGAAGAAGAATTGGTAAAAATACCAGAAACATTTGCTTTCTATTATAGTGGAATGTGGTCGGGAAATGGTAATTCTGATAGAAAAGATACTGGTAGATTAATTGAGACATTTCTTCGAGCCTTCGCCGGAATTGAAAATCCACCATGTTTAATACTTAAGGTGAATGGTGCTCAGATAGGAGTGGTAGATAGACATGATTGTGTAAATAAATTAAATGATATTACCAGTATGGTAAAACACAATCTTCCCAATGCTAAACTTCCTAATGTTTATTTGTTTTATGGAGATTTGACCGATTCTGAAATGAATGCATTGGTTAATTCTGATAAAATTAAAGTATTTGTTAGTTTTAGTCACGGTGAAAGTTGGGGTATGTCTGGATTAACCGGAACTGTATTGGGTAAACCTACTATTCTACCAAATTGGTCTGGTCATTTAGATTATATGAATCCAGAACATTCTGATTTTTTTGAAGGAACTCTTCAACAAGTTCCGGCTGAAGTAGTAAATGATTGGTTTGTTAAAGAGAGTCAATGGTTCGTGGTTGATTATAATAAAGCGGCTGAAAAAATGAAATCTTATTTCTTTAATTATAATCAAGATATATTGGATAAAGCTGAAAAATTACGAATTGAAAATACTACTAAATTTTCAGTTGAAGAGATGGATAAACAATTTCATTCTATATTGGATAAACATGTTCCTGAAATAGCTAGACAAGCGGCAATTGTGCTTCCAAAATTAAAGAAAATAAGCCTCCCGAAGCTTGTCCCGATGAAATAATTTAATAAAATATGTCAAGTATATTTAGTAAGTTAAACGAATTAGTTGCTTATTATGATGCAACTCGTCAAGTAGGTCATACTACTAAAATGTTAAACGGAGCCTACGCATGGTCAAGTGATAGTAGAGAATGTGTTGTATTAACGCATAATAGTGCAATGGCAGATATCTTAAATGAAAAAATAGGAAATTGTGCAGAGGCAATTCCCTTTACAGACAATAACCATGCATTCATATTAACCGGAAAACATACTCCTATTTTATTTGATAATGCGTTATTACATATCTTGTTTAAGGAATCAGCAGATAGAATGTCTGAACTCAGCATTGAAAATCTTAACCTTAAAAATCAAATTATATATTTAAAGAATAATGCTTCTAAATTAGAAACTGAAAATAAACAACTTGGAAATGATATTATAAGTTTAAAACTTAAAAATTATAATCGAGAAGATACTATTAAACAATTAGAAATTGATAATAATTTATTGAAAACCGATAATAAAACACTTAATGATTTTAATAAAACATTTACGAATGATAAATTAACATCCAATAAAGAAGTAGATACTATTACTATAAAGTTTAAATGAATAATATAGAACAATTACAAGAATATATAAATAATGCTAAGTATATAGTAGCATTTACCGGTGCAGGTATATCAACCGAATCCAATATACCTGATTTTCGTTCTTCGGGTGGTTTATATATGAAAGATTTCGATGGTCTTTCTCCCGAACAAATATTAAGCGGCAGATTTTTAAGAGAAAGAAAAAACAAACCTATGTTTTTTAAGTTTTTTAAAACCAGAATGAATGTATTATTAGATAAAAAACCAAATCGGTCTCATTTGTTTCTATCTAATCTTGAGAAGGTAGGAAAACTTAAAGCGGTTGTAACTCAAAATATTGATAATTTACATAATCTTGCTGGAAATACTAATGTATTGGAATTACATGGAAATTATTCCGTATTCAAATGTGCCAGTGCATGTGGAGCCAGATATACGGTTGAATATTTTAATAAAGTAATGGAAACTACTGACATTCCTATTTGTGAATGTGGTGGTATTATTCGTCCTAACACGGTGTTATTTGACGAATGGTTAAATGATGAAACATTTGAAGAGTCCATGAAACAATTAAAATTGGCAGATGTAGTATTAGCCATAGGGTCTAGCCTTCAAGTTCAACCCGCCGCAGGATTGTTAGAAGAAGTATCCGATACCTGTAAATTGATTATATTAAATAGAGATAATACACCATACGACCATAGAGCATCATTGGTTATTAGAGAAAATTGTGGAGAAGTATTTGATAATATAAAATTATGAATATTACGCCTAAGTTTGAGTTTTGGTATGATAGAGTTAAATATTATGAAGATTTAATAAAAAAATCTACGTTTACTTATACTAGTTCTGCATGTCCCGATATTCAAATATATGATAATGTATTACTTATATTGGGGAGTGGTAGTTATTATGGTTATATCGATACTGAACCCCGAGATGAGTTAATATCCAACTTAAATAATACGTCTGATAGGACAGATGCCTTATATTTAGCATTGAAAAAAAAGCAATATTAATTATATGAATTATCCAAATATATCATATTGTATAACTTGTTGTAATGAAGTTGATTCATTACAAAAATTGTTATGTAAAATAAACCAATGTTTAACCGGTAAAGATGAAATTATAATAGTCATTGATAAAGATAATTTTATAAAAGAAACTGAAAATGTAGCATTGGCATATAAAGATTTAAATAAAGAGTTTTTTAATGTAAAAGTATTTTACCACTCACTTAACAAAAATTATGCCGCTTTTAAGAACAAATGTATAGAAGAATCTAGTGGCGATTATATATTTCATATTGATGCGGATGAATTTCCACCTGATAGATTGATATATTATAATCTCAAATATTTATTGGAAAGTAATCCGAACATTGAATTATACAGAGTTCCTCGTATAAATAATTTTATAGGAGTAACACAGGAAGATGCTACCCGTTATGGATGGGATATTAATAATCCACATAAATGGATAAATTGGAATATCGGAGATTATCAAAGTAGAATATTTAAGCGGGATTATCCTCGTATCAAGTGGATTGGAAAATTACACGAGAGAATCGATGGGTTTAAAGAATATGCAATTCTTCCAAAAGAAGAAGAATATGCATTGTTACATACTAAAACAATAGAGCGGCAACGTTCTACTAATGAACGATATAATACTACCTTCACAGTTGATGAAAATCTAGGACGTTCTACGGAGTGTTGATATAATAACTTTACGGTTGTTCTATTTCTTGCTATACTCTTTAAATGTCTAATAAAAGAGTATCATATTCTCAATTTTCAACTTGGTTCAAATGCCCTAATAAATATTATAATGATTATATTCTAAATAAACGAAAGTTTGAGGATACTCTTAATTTATCGTTTGGGACCGCAATTCACGAAACAATTCAACATTATTTAAAAACTTTGTATAATGAAGGAGAATCTCAAGCAGCCTCTATAGATTTAAATACTATGTTTAAATCAGAGTTTCAACAGGAAATAGATAAGAAAAAAATCCCTCATACTAAAGCCGAATTGGATGAGTTTGTAGAAGATGGACGTTTGATTTTGTCTGAGTTTATATTACCCGAAAATAGACGCCGATATTTCCCTCGTGATAAGTTTGAATTATTAGGAATTGAAACTGAAATCAATGAAGCAATATTTAATAAGTTGAATGTTACTTCATTTTTAGATTTAGTTCTTAAGGAAAAACTATCGGGTAATATTAGAATCGTAGATTTTAAAACTTCAGGCAGGGGATGGACTTCTGAAAAAGAAGATTTTACAAAATTGGCACAGCTTCGTTTATATAAAGCATTATATAGTAAGAAATATAATATTCCTTTAAGTAAAATAAATGTTGAGTTTTTTATATTAAAACGAAAGACCTATGAAAATGCAAATTATCCTCAAACTAGGTTGAATGTATTTGTTCCGTCGTCTCATAAAGCAGATATCGATGAAACCTTACAAGAGTTTTCTAAGTTTGTTAATGAATGTTTTAATAAGGATGGGGAATATTTGACTGATAAAACATATCCTAAAATTCCCGGATTAAAAAAGAAAAATTGCAAATATTGCCAATATGCTAAAGATGGTACTTGCGACCAAAAAGCAAGTAAGATTATTTTGTAATTGACATTTAACTTTAATTTGATATCATACAGTATGTTATTGTCTGAATTAATCAATTCATTTTCCGAAGACGAGTTATGTCTTCTTTTAAGTATTATAAATACGGTAAACCCAATTTCGTTTATTCATAGACAATTTGAGGTTTCCCATTTGAAATGGCTTAAAAAAGATATTTTAATTAAACATCTATTAGATTCATTTCAAAAAATAAATCCGGAAGGACATGAAACTTTTAAATCTTTAATGTTGAAATTGGATGTTAAGGTAGATATAAATAAAATTGAAACTCCTAAGCCACCCGCACCCACTTCCTCTATTGAGGCTCCTAAACAAGAGATAACTGGCTCAGTAGAACAATCAATAACATCTTCGATAGAACCTAAATAATATATGGAAAAATCATCATTGAGAATTAGAGCAGATAAAGTTAAAGGCACACGATGCACTACTTTAATTGCAGTTTTGGAAAATCCAAAAACAATCGAAAACATAGGTTCGACTATCCGAAATGTAAATGCATTAGGAGTTGAAAAGTTATATGTGGTAGATGGAAATAAAATATTACCAGATAAATGGGAAACCATGAGAGATAGGACTTCTTTAAATAAAATATCGGCATCTGCCATTAAATGGACGTATGTTAAAGTGTTTCCTACCACTGATAAATGTTTGGATTATTTGGATAAAAATAAGTATGTTTCTGTGGTTACGTCTCCGCACGTCAAAGGTAAGGAAAATGTATTATTAGATGAAGGTAAGTTTACCCATCCTAAGTTAGCAGTTTGGTTTGGAAATGAATCCAGAGGAATAAGCGATACTGCCATAGAACGAAGTAAACTATGCATAAACATTCCAATGTATGGTATTATTGAAAGCTTGAATCTTGGAACTTGTACTGGTATAGTGTTATACGAAATAACTAAACAACGAAGAAAGTTTAAAACTCTTGTATAAAGCAATTTATAATAATAAAAATAATGGAATGGTATCGGTATTGGATGATGCTGATGATAGATGGCAGCAATATCCTATTACCGATTTTAGATACGCATATAAAAAGTCAGATATAGGATGTTATGTTAGTTTATTTGGGGATAAACTTGAACGTATAACTTCTTATGATGATAATGACCCAACCTTATTTGAATCTGATTTAAACCCAGAAATGAAAATATTATTGGATTTATATCCAAATAATGATGATATTAGCAAAGGTCATAGAATATTGATATATGATATAGAAACTTCAACCGAAGGTGGGTTTCCCGATGTAATGCAAGGAGATAAGGCAATCACTGCTATAGCAACATATGATTATACCGGTGATAAATATTATTCTCTTATATTAGACCCTGATAAAAAAGTAAAAAATAAAACTGTTGGAAACGAAATAACTAAATCATTTAGCACCGAGACTGAATTGCTTACTTATTTTATAAATCTATGGACGAATATAAATCCTACTATTATATCGGGATGGAACATAAACTTCTTCGATAATCCATATCTATATAATAGAGCTAAAAATGTATTGGGAAAATCAGCCGTTTATAAATTATCCCCATTGGGGCAAGTATATCAAAATCTATATACTAAAAAAATGGTTATAGGAGGAGTATCTTCTCTCGATTACATTGATTTATATAAAAAGTTTTGTGAAAAGATGAAGTCTTCATATTCATTAGCCAATGTAGCCAAAGATGAAGAACTTAAACATCAAAAATTAACATATAAAGGAAATTTAGATACTTTGTATAAAACTGATATTGATAGATTTGTAGAATATAATTTAGTCGATGTTAAAGTAGTAGTCGAGTTAAACGAAAAGTATGATTATATAAACCTTGCTCTTGGAGTATGTCATAAAGGTCATATTCCATATGAATGGTTTCAAATGTCATCGAGGTTTATTGATGGGGCTATTGTAGATTATTTACATGCTAATAAATTGATTGCTCCCAATAAACCGGCTGGCGGTAGAGAAGCATATGAAGAGATGGAAAACTCCGATGATGAAGGATTTGAAGGAGCATATGTTAAAATACCTACTCCCGGTATTTATGAATGGGTTTGTTCTGCTGATATTACGTCTCTCTATCCGAGTGTAATCATGTCATTAAACATAAGTCCCGATACCAAAATAGGGGTTGTTAAGGATTGGGATTGGAACTCTTTTAATAATGGAAATATTAAAGAAATAAATCTTAACGGGATGCTTTATACTATTGATGAGTTTAATATTATGATGTTAAATCATAGTATTTCCGTATCATCCAGCGGAGTTGTTTATAAAATGAATAAACTGGGGGTTATACCTACCATATTGGATAAATGGTTTTCGGAGCGGGTAGAATATCGAAAATTAGCTAAAAAGTATGCCAAAGAAGGAAATAAAGAAATGGCGGCATTTTATAATCGTCGTCAATTAAGACAGAAGATTTTCCTTAATTCTGTATATGGCGTGTTGGGACTTCCAATCTTTAGGTTTTATGATATTGATAATGCCGCATCTGTTACTTCTACAGGTCAGACTATTATTAAATATGCCGAACAGGTAGTTAATGATTTATATGTTAAAAAGTTTAATAAGTATAAAGTAACTCCTCCTAAAAATGATTTTATTATCTATGTCGATACTGATTCTAATTATTTTTCAACTAAAGAATTAGGAAAACTTGAAAATATAAAGGAAGAGGAGATGACCGATTATACAATTAAATTTGTAACGGAAGCAGCCGACAGAATAAATAAGTTTTATGAGTATATGGTGCCAAAGGTGTTTAATGTTTCACCTTCACGAAATCGTATTAAAATAGTTCCCGATGTTATTGCTGAACGTTCTATTTGGATTGCTAAGAAACGATATGCCATGCTTAAAGTATATGACATGGAAACTATGTCAGTAGTTAAAGATAAGCAAGGAAACATTGGTCAAGTAAAAGTAATGGGTATTGATACAGTAAGAAGTTCATATCCTAAATTTTTTAAGTCAGTTGTAGGTAAAGTTTTAGAGGATATATTAAGAGGTAAAGATTTATTATTGATAGATGAAGAAATAATGGAAATGGAAGAAAAGATACCATCTATTGATGCTATAGATTTAGCAAAAACAAGCTCAATTAAGTTTATATCCCGCAAAGGAGATAAACATTATTCTCCAAAAGGAAGAGATAGATTTGATATTGTTAAAGGAGCACCTATAACGGCTAAATCTGGTAATAATTATAATGATTTACTTAATATTTGGAAATTAAATAAACAATATGATTTAATTCGTCATTCGGATAAGTGTAAATGGATATATTTGCTTCCATATAATCCATATGCCATTGATTGCGTGGCATTTAAAGGAGATGATACCGACCCCGATAAATTATTAGAATTTATCGCACAATATGTCGATAAAAATAAAATGTATGAACGAGAATTAAAGAGTAAATTATTAGAAATATATAGTGCTATAAATAGGCAACTTCCGAATCGAGGTAGTCAAAAGGCACTTAAGACATTTGATTTTAGTGAAAGTTGGTGAATGCTCCCCTACCCTAAAGGGATAGGGGGCGCACAACATTACGATGGAATTAGAGTTGGAAAACATAAATTTACTAAAGTTGAATTTAAACGATTACGAAAACATGATAAGATGAAAAATGAATATGCCAAAATAAATAAAATTGACTTGTTACGAATCCCATATTACAATATAAAGAAAATACCAGAGATACTTAAAAATATATTAAATTTATGAATAAAGAAATAAAATACGACGAAATTATACAACAACCATTATTAACTGATGAAGGATATTTAAATCCGGCATGTATGAATGAACTTACTTCTGCTATAAATAATATGCCGAAAACATTCGATAGATTAAAGGGAGATGATGAATGGAATAATAAAAAAGACCAATGGACTCTTAAAAAAGATATAGTTGGAGCATTCGCTATGTGGGCTACTAAACGTCCTATTCATAGACCTAATTGTTGGATTAGAAAATATGAAGGAATATGTAAGGATTTAGCATATAGAACAAATGAAGAACAATTACAAATGCTTAAAGAGTTAGGATGGAAGGAAGATACGATGTGGGGAAGTGCCATATTATGCGACTGTGGATTAAAAGAAGCACAGGATAAATGTATATGAAAATACATAGAATATTTGGTATGGAATGGTCTGGTGCATATTACATTGCGTATGATTGTAAAGGAAAAGATATGAGACCAGAATATGTGTTTGAATATTGTGGTGGAAAATCTAAAAGATTAAAGCGATATGAGCATAAGCCATTGAAAGAATTATCTTTGATTACTGCTCCTTGGACAGATGATAAATTAGCAGAAGAAGCATATAGAATATGGGAGAAAAAATTACCTTATAAAGATTATACAATATGAAGACAGACAAATCTAAAAAAATTAAACAATGGTGGTGGATTCAAAATATTAAATTAACACTTAAAGTTATAATATATGTATTAGTAATAATTTTAAGTATGATTATATTTGATAGATATTTTTTAACGCAATTATTAGAACAGTATCATCCTTTACCTTGATTATACAATATGAGAACATATAGATTAGTAGAGATGGATAACCACGGAAACTTGAAAACCTTATTTCACGGAATAAATGGTTCTCGAATACTTCCTATAAACAAATGGATTAAAGCAAATATTAAAATGGTTAGTGAAGGAGTTAATGGTAAGAAATATTTAAGCGGCTTCCATTCACTGGGAACTTTGGTTGAATGCTTACAGTATTCTCGAAAGTTTAAGAAAAAAGAAAATAGATATGTTATTCCTATTAAAATAAAGAATATACGAATGAAAGAACATAGTACTTCAAAAGTATATCTGTCTGAATATATGAAGATAGAGGAAACTGCTACATTAACGCCTATATGATTATTGAATGGAGAAAATTACTATCGGACCATGCTCCAATATCACTTCCAAGTTGGGAAGGTGATAAAGTATATATTTCAACTTCGGCAAGAGATAGTATATACGAGCAATTATTAGCCTTAAAAGGAAAACGTGTAATTGACCTTATTCCAGCAGATGAAGAAGATTGGAAAAAATATAAAGAATTAACTCTTCCAAATCATTATACTACATGGAAACCCGAAGAATATGAAGCAGCAAGAAAAATAGGAGTTCTAACAGATATTTCAATGAATATTGGTAATTTAACATCTCCAACTAATGAAATATTTGGTAAAGTTTCTATCGATGATTCTTTTAAAGAGTTTCAATGGAAAGCATATACGCTTTATATTGGACTTGATGATACATTCACCAAGTTTGATTACGAGAAAGCAGATGATGGATGGAATCCTAAAAATTGGAATGCTGGATTTACTATTTCCGAATGTAAAGTGAAAGGTCTTTATTTTAAAAAAGACCGAAGTTCTAATGATTATGATTTTGATACTGGTATGCGTAATTATTATCATCTTCGCAATTTAGGAATGTATGTGTATCTTCCGGGAAGGGGTTATTACTAATCAAATAATAAAAGAATGGTGGGAACTTAAACGTCCCATGTGGTCTAATGTCAGAGTTGTTATTGATGATAATATTGCGTTTTTATATGCTAAATTAACATCTAAAGATAATGATAGAACGGTTGCTCGTATTTATATTAAAGGTATAACTTCTACGGATGATTTAAATCCATATGAGTATTGGGGTTAAAATAACTTTACAGTAAAAATAAACCTGATATAATATAGTGAAATGAAAAAAGAAATATTGGACAGTTATATTAAAAAGTTTAGTCTTGGTAAGATAATATCAAAGGCTAAAATTAAATATATAGTTTGTAAAAATATATTACATACAAGAGCCACCGCAGATAATATGTCATTTTTAAGTGATGTCATTCTTAAAAATTTTAATGAATTAGGACCAAATGATGCTGTAATCTGTGCGGGGGATTGTGAAAAACTTAAAGCAATTATTTCTCCATTTACCGATGAAATCAAATTATCATTAAATCTTAATGGAGACAAGGTATTAGGACTTAATTTCGCATCGGATGATGTGGAGACGTATTACGGGGCGGCAGACCCGATTGCAATACCTAAAACTCCTATTGGACTTGGTGATATAGGAACTCCAAATGTAGTTATTCCTTTTTCCGATGATTTTACCAAGCAATTTTTAAAGGCAAAGGTTGCATTGGATGAAACTGCATTATTTTCTGTAGCAATGAATAAGAAAGAAAAAGTTGAGTTTGTATTTGGTTATTTAACTTCTAATTCTAATAAGATTAGAATATCTCCTCCGTCTGCAATTATAAATACAAAATTAAGTAAGGGATTACAATTTCCAGTTACTCAATTAGCAGAAAGTTACCGTAATAATACTGATATGTCGGGTGGTATTATGGAAATATATGAAAATGAGGGAGGTTTAATTAAATTATCATTTTCCAGTGATTTATTCGACTGTAATTACTATCAATTCAGTAATACAAAATAAATGTAAATGTTTGGATTTTTATGTTGTTTGTTATATATTTATAAGGATAACCTAATTATGGGAAGAAAAAAAATATATGAAACAAAAGAACAACTTAGAGACGCCCAACGAAAATGGAGACGTGACTATTACACCAGAAATAGAGAAAAATGTTGTAAAAAAAGAATGCTCTACTATTTTGACAACAAAAGAAAAGAGAGCAAAGTATCATCAAAAAAATAAAGAAAAAAATAATATTAGATGTCGAGAATATAGAAAAAATAATAAAGAATATTTTATTAAGTATAGATTGAAAAATAAAGAAGAAAATAAAGAAGAAAATAAAGAAAAAAATAAAATATATAGAGAAAAAACAAAGTATAAACGAAAAGAATATTTTATTACTTATAAGAAGAATAACAAATATAAAATAAAGCAGAACAGACATAATTATTATATTAAAAATAAAGAAAAAGTTAAAGAACAAAGCAAAATATATTGGTCCACTCGCAAAGAAAAGAGGTCTATTTATCACAAACAATATCATCTTAAAAATAAAGAGAAACGATCCAATTCCGGTAAGATATATTATGTGGAAAATAGAGAACATATAAAAAAACGATATAGAAATAATAGAGTTCATATAAATGAAGTTCGGAAATTAAGAAGAAACAATAACATAAATGTTAAAATAGGATGTAATTTAAGAACCCGATTGTGGTGTGCTTTAATGGGTAATGCTAAATTGGGTTCGGCAGTTAGAGATTTAGGATGTTCTATTTCAGATTTTAGAAAATATATTGAAAGTAGGTTTAAACAGGGAATGACTTGGGAAAATTATGGAAAAAACGGATGGAACTTGGATCATATTATTCCTATTAGTTTTTTTGATTTAACAAATAAGGAAGAACTATTAAAGGCAGTTCACTATACTAATATACAACCACTATGGGAAACTACTGCGATAGCAAGGAAAAATGGAGATATGATATCAATTGGAAATATTGAAAAACGAAATAAAATAAGTTGATTTTTTACAAGTTTTATATTAAACTTGGATTATGAGTGATATAAAATATGTAACGGCACCTTGGTCTGATGATTTGGTTAAAAAATTAAATGATTACCAAGAAAATGGAGGAGGACATCCTTATACATGTGGCCCATGTAGGGATAAATACCATACTCGATTTGTAGTTAAAAACAATAAATTAGTAAGGGAAACCGAAGAAGATTTTAACGACCTCAATAAAAAATTTGTAAGTATGGACCGAAACTTAGTTGCGACTAAATGGGGTTGGGTATGTCATACTTGTGATGATATCCAAGATTGGTGTATTGACCTTGAATTGATGTAATAAATAATTTATGTGGAATATAAAATCTAATAAAAAAGGAACCAGATTAACTATAATTACAAATAAAAGTAGAGCATTCATATCTGCATATATAAAATATGAAGATAAAAAAACAGGAATTGTGGATGATGTAAAATTATACGTTCCATTTAATAGTTGGAGGAAAACATAATATATGATTAAATTTGAATTTGAAGAAGAAATTGACGTAAGTAAAACTTCATCTTTATGGGTGGAGAAATATAGACCACTTAAAATTGAAGATTTCATAGGAAATGAAGATTTACTTAAATCTATACGAATGTGGCTTGATAAAAAAGAAATACCGCAGATATTACTATACGGAAGCCCCGGAACAGGTAAAACCAGCCTTGCTAAATTACTGATTAAAAATATTCCATGTGATTCATTGATGGTAAACGCATCGGATGAAACTGGTATTGACTCGATGCGTAATAAAGTGCAAGATTTTGCAATGACAACTGGATTTCAACCTCTTAAAATAATATTTTTAGATGAGTTTGAACGAGTTTCTCCTGAAGCACAATGTATGCTTAAAAATCTAATGGAGACATATTCGGCTTCCGTTAGATTTATTTTAACTTCTAATAACCAAGACAAAGTTATAGAAGCAATTCGTTCTCGTTGTCAGTCGTTTGAAGTTAAACCGATGGATAAAGTGGCAGTAATGAAACATTTAATTAAGATATTAACACTTGAAAAAATTACATTTAAGAATGAATCGGTTGCGTTTATAGTAAAATCTTATTTTCCCGATTTAAGAAAAATAATCAATTACGCTCAACAATGTATAGATGGAACTGAACTTAAGATTTCAAATGTATCATCCATTGATTATGACTATAAATTAAAATTGGTAGAGTTAATAAAACAATCTCCGTCAAATTGGAAAGCATTTACTGAGATACGACAACTGGTGGCAGACGCTTCGTTTTCTAATTATGGAGAAGTATATAAGTATTTATTTGAAGTAGTCGATACTTATAGTGGAGATAAGTCGCCCGATGTTATTTTAATTTTAGCCGATGCAGTTTATCAAAGTACATTAGTATTTGAACGAGAAATAACATTTGTAGCAACAATTCACAAAATATTAAAGACAATAAAATAAAATATATGACAAAAGAACGAGTAAATCTAATATTGGAAAATACACTTAAAGTATTTGGTTCTAGAGAATGGTTTAGAGATGTAGTAGTATATCCCAAACACGAAGATAGTGGACTCCCTACTATTGAACTTAAGGTAAATTATGTGCCTATGGTGGAACGCAAAAATGTTATCGAGTTCTCTCAGGCGGCTGGGTGTTCTTATTTTTTCACTTTAGTAGACCAAAATGGAAATAAAGCCAACTAATTTAAACGTTGGGTCATTACATATAATAAATTCATAAAAATAATTTATATTTTTTCCATATTGTACTATATTTATAGTATGTATGGAACATAAAATATATAAATTACAAAATAAAATAAATGGAAAATTATACATAGGAAGAACTAAAAATACATTAAATGTTCGTATGAAGACTCATAGGAGTCCATATTCTAATTCATATTTATCACGAGCATTACGAAAATACGGAGAACATAATTTTAGTAAAGAAATTATATATACTACTAATAATTTTATAGATGTATGTGAAAAAGAAAAGACTTTTATATTAAAATATAATTCATTGGCTCCTACTGGATATAACCTAAATTTAGGAACATATGGAAATGAAGTTATGAGTGAAATTACAAAAAATACATTAAGTAAGTTAAATCAAGGAAATCATTCTAAAAATAAAAATTCATCATCTAAGTATATAGGAGTTCATCAACGCCGGGACGTAAAAGGAGATACTCATTTTGAGGTTAAAATATATAAGAATAAAAAGAATTATCGTCATTATTTTCATTCTGAAATTGAAGCTGCTGAGGCATATGATAAAGTTGCTCTCTATTTATATGGGTTAAACTGTAAACTTAATTTTTCAGATAAATTATCAGTTTATAGAAATATAAACTTAAAACAATTTTTTATAGAGTTTTGTAAAAAATTTAAGTCTTCTTCCCAATATACTGGAGTATGCAAATCTACTAAAAGAAGTAAACTTCCTTGGAGATCTTATGTTTATATAAATAGAAAATATATTGAATTAGGAACATTTTTAACAGAAGAAGAAGCATATAATGCTAGAAAAAAATATTTAGAAGAACATAAATTAAATAATGATTAATGCTACTTTATCCATAGTATCAAGTTCATTGATACGTGGAATATTATATTATGGGCAGTACGGAACTAGCGGTTATGCACAGGCTGCAAAAGGATATTTATTTAATTATTTCTCAAGAGGAATACCTATAACATGGGAACCATTATATTTCGATGACTCAAAGTTAAATAGTGATGATGTTTACGATATAGTTATAAAATCTTTAATATATAAAGATATAAAAGAATATAATATGGCTATATTACATAGTACTCCTGATTTATGGACCAAGTTTTGGATAGATAAAAAGAATAAATTAAAGGATAAATCAGTATACGGATATTGTACTTGGGAAACTAATATACTTCCTACTCAATGGGTTAATAGTATAAACTCAACCGTAAATGAAGTATGGTGTCCTTCACAATATAATAAAGCGGCATTTAAAGATTCAGGAGTAACTATTCCTATTAAAGTAGTTCCTCATATATTTCTTCCTAAAAAACTTCCCGATAAATCTACTATTAAATTAACTGATAGTATAACGAATAAAGAAATTACGTCTCATGATAAATACACGTTTTATTCCATTGGTGAGTTGAATGCTCGTAAAGGCATATCTGATTTAATTCATACATATTGTAAAACATTTAATCGGCAAGATAATGTCCGATTGATATTAAAAACACATTATAAATCATATAGTAATGAAAATAAAGAGTATTGTAAATCCTTAATAATTGATATATTAAAACAATATAATAATACGCCTGAAATAATATGTCTATTAGATAACCTAAGTAGTGATGAAATATTAGCATTACATTCATTGGGAGATTGTTATGTTAGTTTAACTAAATCAGAAGGATTTGGACTTACTATATTTGACGCTTTTCATTATAATAATGAAATTATTTGTACTGGTTACGGAGGACAGATAGATTATCTTGGATTTAATTATAATGGATTGGTTAAATATAAAATGGGGAAAGTAGAAGGAATGGAATCGTTTTCAAATATATATACCAGTGAAAGTGAATGGGGATTGCCAGACCTAGAACATGCTAGTGAATTAATGAAAAAATTTTATAAAATATGACTTTTATACATCCAACTGCAATTGTTGAAACAACCTTTTTAGGAGATAATACCAAAATTTGGGCTTACGCTCATATTTGTAAAGATGCAAAGATAGGTTCTAATTGTGTAATTGGGGAGGGAGTTTATATTGGTCCTTCTGTTACGGTGGGAGATAATTGTAAAATTCAAAATCATTCTCTCATATATGAAGGCGTAGAAATAGAAAATGATGTATTTATAGGACCAAATGTAATAACTACAAATGATTTTTTTCCAAGAGCAATAGGAGATTGGAAACATAGATTTATGAAAACGTACATAAAAAAGGGTGCTAGTATATGTGCCAATGTAACATTGGTGTGTGGAAATGAAATAGGGGAAAATTCTATGGTAGGAGCAGGTTCTGTAGTTACTCATAATGTTGAGCCTAATGATATAGTATATGGAAATCCGGCAATTTCAAAAAAAGAATTACAATGTCCTGTAATAAGTATTTTACGTGGAATGACTGATGGATATTATGTCAATATTGATAATGCATATGATATGGGTATTTTGAAATCTCAATTTAATTGGGACGGTATTGAATTAACAAGTAAAGATTATCCATTACATCAAACAATGCAATCTAAAAGATGTCCTACAATATTATATTTTGTGGCAATTCGTGATTTTATAGATGTTTCTATAATTAAATCTTTTTTAGATGATGAGCAGAATTTTACTAAACGCAGAGTAATAATATTTAGATTATTTCATAGCGATGAAATGAAAAAATTTTTAACTGATAATTATTATACATTTATTTATAGAAATGGAATGTATGACTATTTTATTCACACTTTATGGGATAATTTATTATGAAAAAACATTTAAGAATTTTATATGGATGTGATGATAGGTTAGAATTGACTGCGAATACAATAAAAGTATCTAAGCAGTATTTTGATACGTGTGGTATTCTTAATAGCGGACCATTGGAGTTTAAAGAAAAATTACAAAAAGAAGTTGGAAATGATGTACGAGTAGATCAGTTTCAACAATTTTTTGAATTAGAATCTGCTCGCCGTGCTCAAATACGTGATATACCATTCGATGATTGGTGTATGTGGTTGGATGCTGACGAAACCCCAGCACCATCCCTTCTAAAAGATCTTAATAAAATAACAGAATTTTGCGAATTGAATAATCATAGTTGTGTTCGATTATGCTATGCTCATCATCAAGAAGGTATTTATAATCCAAGTCCAGTTCCACAGAACACCGAAGAATTTATGAACTGTCCGGGACTGTTTGTTGGTGCTAGATATATAAAAAAGAAAAAAAATATAGAATTGATGACAAATTTTGGAGCACATGAACTGTTTAGAAATGAAGATGATAGATGGGTATATATGCCTTATTTTATTAACCATATGAAATCTCATTTACAGTATTTTCAGTCTGTAACATTATCTGGATTTATGAATCCATACGTTCATGTAAATAACAATTTATCAATTGGTGATTTAATAAAAACTCCAGAATATCAAAATTTAAAAACATTTAAGAAAAAATGGAATATAATAACCTCTAATGATTTGATTAAAAAATTAAAAATAGAGAACAATTCTAATTTTAGAGAGGAATTAAGAATATTGTTTATGTCATTTCCTGCATTATATAGTAAAGAATCTGAACGATATAATAATAATGTATTGACTGCCTTTACATATATGCGAGAGTTTGCCGAGAAATATAATTTAAATGTAGAAAGTCCATATTATAAATGTAGAAAAGAATGTTGTAAGTACGATAATATTCAGTTATAATGAAAATCCATATATCTCATAATAAAGTGTGTTATGGAAGAATTATTCCTTTAATTACAACATTGTCAAAAAACAATGAAGTAACTGTAAGTGATACTCTTGATATTCCGTCATCTGATATATGGTTGGTAGATTGGTATGATGTAAATATGCAAAAACTGACTGATAGAATAAATTCAAATGAAGATAAATTTTTAAAATATAAAGGAAAGTTATTACCTATAAGTTTAGACGATGGAAGTTTTACAGTAACTATAGGAATTAAAAATACTATAGTACATAGAATTGATGGTTGGATTACCGGTATGATATGGGATTTTGATTATGGATTATATGATTCATCATTGATAAATAAGTTTATATTGGTTCCTAGATTTCATATAGACAATTTAAATGTTACTATTCCATCTACAAAAATAAACCAATTGGTATTTTGGGGAAGCACTACGGGAGGTCTTAAATTAAATAATAAAAATCCAAGAGTAGAATGTTTAAAAATTATAGACGATGATCCATATCTAAAATCTAATTTTAAAGGAGGATTAGTATTCAATTATATAATAGATTCCGAAGAATCTGATGAATATAAATCTACTTATCAAAAGTTTGTAGTTCCTATAATATCCAATAAAGAATGGTGGAATATTCTATCTAATTCTACGTTATGTTTGAGCCTTGAAGGAAATACTGTATTTTCATATCGTCCATTAGAAGCAATGCGGTCAAAATCGACAATTATATCGGCACCATTTTTAAAAGATCCCGGTATTTGGTTGTTTTCGGATAAATTACAAAAATGCGTCTGGTTTTATAAAAAGGATTTAAGTGATTTTAAACAAATCTGCGAAACCGCATTATTAAACGAAGAAAAAACAAAACAAATGTCGGATGAAGCATTTGATATTTATAAGACATGGTTTGAAGACGAACCTGATAAAACATATAATAAAAAAGTTATGTCTCAGTTTTGTGATAAGTTTGAAAGTTTAACAAATATAAGATTACTATGAATGATACATTTAATGGATGGAACCATATAGATTATAATAATTTGGAAATTGTAGCCGATTATATATTAACAGGAAAGACTGTTAATGAGTTTAATCCTGATACGTCAATATATGAATTATTAGATAAGTCTCGACCATTATCTATTTTAGATTTTGGATGTGGTATAGGTAGAAATACATATGGAATGGGAAACTATTCTGATAATTGGAATGTGGTTGGATATGATAATTTAAAAATGCTTAATTTAACATCCGTATATTGTAAATTAAAATATGATAGACAATTTTTAAATGTGAAGTTTATAAATGATTGGGAACTAATTAAAAGTATAAAGTTTGATGTTATTTATTGTAGTTTGGTGCTTCAACATATATATGAAAAGGATTTAAATACATATTTAACTGATTTTAAAAAAATTACATCTAAACTAATAGTCCATGGTCGCCGGTTTAATGATGATAGAATTGATAATCAATATAAAAATACATGGAATATATTAGAAAATAATGGATTTTCACCATCTAACAGATATGAAACTGATTATTCCATAGAAGGAAATCCAGAAGAACATACTTTATGTATTTACGATATTAAATGATATTTATAGTGTATGAGTAAATATAAAGATATTATTACCGAAAATGCATTTGATGGCGGAATGGGAGGGAACAATGGTTCTATTAGTTATGCTCCTAGTTTAAGTACATTTGCTTCTCCCAATGTAAGTCAAAATCCCAATTCATTTACATCTAATAATGGAAATAAAGCACTTGGAACCAATAGTAATACTCGACAAGATGTAACCAATCAGCAAGATTTAAACAAAGATGTTGATGATATTTTTTCTAAAAAAGAAAAACCTACCGTAGATGATATAGAAATGGGACTGGATTATGAGTTAGGTAAAATGATTAAGAAAGATAAAGCCAAAGCCAAAGAGATTGTTCTTTCCAATTTGAAAAAAGACCCTAAATATTATAGAAATTTAAATATGTTAAACTCATCCGAAGACGCACTTACAATGAATATGAAAGAATCCATAAACCTAAAAGACGGAGTAAATATTGAAGAAACTAAAAAAATATTTGCTGACATGTTTAAAGCCAGAGAAAAGAAATATGATGTAGACCAGCGAATTGTTGATGCTTTTAGAGATACATTAAAGAATAAAGAAAATAGAATGTTAGACGGGAAAAAGAGAATATTTTAAATCTTAACTAAGAGTTACATAAAAATGAATAACAAATTATTGTTTGGTTCTGGATGGTATAATATTGAAAAGGATGAATTGGGCAACTCGTTTATTTGGTCTGGAAGAGAATCTGAATTAATTTTAATTGATAACTCTATTAGATGTATAGACCTAATATTTAACTCAGATGAATATACTTCGAAAACATTAATAGTTTCACATGGCAAATTAGAAGAAGAATATATTTTAAATATAGGAGTAAATTCATTTAAGTTTTACCCTGATTTATCATTAAAATCAAAATCAAAGATAATAATAAAAACTCCATCTCCATTTTGTCCTAAAGATGAAATTAAAAACTCTAACGATGTTAGAGAATTGGGACAAAAATTAATATCTATAAATATAGATGGCGGGGGAATAGAAATTTCGTCTATATTATCCAGTGCTAGAATGTTTGAAATAAATCCCAATATTAAACTTAATAGTGTTGATTCCTTGGGAATATCTACTTTTTGTATTACTACCCCAACTTCTTCAGTTAATAGTGTTATAGTTAAAGAAACAAATCCAATATTGTTTAATAAATCCACACTAAAAACGAATGAAAATTTTAATGATTTTATAACTTATTATACATTATTAAATAATATTTTATCATATACTGATAATCATATATTAATAATTAATGATGGAGTTAAGTTTATTCCGGATTTTAATGAATATTTTCCTAATTTTTTTAAGCAAGTTCCATCTTCATGGGATATAGTTTATATAGGATATGATAATATAGAAGAAACTAAAGTAATAGTTAATTCTAAGATTATAAGCGGAGTTCCTACTAATTTTAAATCTATTATAATAAATAAAAATATCATTCCAATTTTAATTAATTCATTGGAACTATCCGAACTGTCTTTTAATAATCAATTAAAAAATATTATCTTAAATAAAGGACTTCTATCATATCTGTTTACTCCTTCATTTTCTGTTTAAATACTTCTTACTTTGACTATTTTTATTATATTTATATATTATGAGTAATAAATATTTTATCAAGACCGGTTTAAACGAATTTTCTGTTAATCCTAATTTTAACGATGACAATGTTGAAAAGGATGATGTTAGTGTTCCGTCGCAAGACGAGCAACCGACAGCACCGGATAATTCATCAGATATGAAAAATCCATTTACTAATGATACTCAAGAAGTAGATGCCGATGTTACTCCAAAAACTCCTACTAAATCTGCATTGGGAGGATATGACAAAGTAGAAAATGCTAAAGAAAACAGCACAATCTATGATAAAACACCTGAAAACTCTGATTTAAACGATCCTTCACAATTAAAGAACGACCAGCCAGAAACCGAAGAAGAGGAACATCCATATCAGTTACAGGCTGGAGAAGTTGACGATGCCCATGAATTAGAAGTAGATATTGAAAATCCATCAGAATTAGGAATTGACAAACCCGATATTCGTCCTGCCGGAACACCCGAACAAGAAACTCCAGAACCTAATAGTAATCAAGATGCATTGGCTATTAAAGTTGATGAGAGTGTATTTAAAACTCCTGATAGAAATGCTAATAGACGCTTAGATAGAATATGGAAGAATACACATCCCGATACTAAACCACTTCCCCGTAGAGGAAGTGAAAGAATGGGTGGAGCCGATACTTCTGCTATTAAACCTCATAAGATGTATGAACCAAATCAAAAAGATCCATATACTGGAACGGATATGGAAACTGGTATTCAAGGAATGGACGAAGATAAATCGGGTGGAAAGTTTATGGATGAAAAAGGAACGTATCCAGCATTTGCTTGGCCGGGAATGTATCCTTTATATTATATAACTAAAGATGGTGGAGCTTTATGTCCTTTATGTGCAGACCAGAATAAAGAACTAACACTTGATCCAAATGATGCTCAATGGTTCATAGTTGCATCAGAACCTAATTATGAAAATGCCGATTTAACTTGCGACCATTGTAACCAGCCGATTGAAAGTGCATATGCCGATAAAACAGAACCTGAAAGAAATCCATTAGATGCTCCAAAAGGAGAACGTGATGTTTTAACTGCCGACGAAAAAGAAGAACAAGGTGGCATGGATGAAGATAGCGGACAAGCATTGCCATTAAGTGAAAAAATATCAAAATTGAAAGCTCTTAAAGAGTCATATGCCAGAAAGCCTTTTTTGACTATGAAACAAGTATTATTGGTAAAACAAATTAATGAAGTTTTAAAGAAAGTAAAATAATTTTATATGGATAATTCTAAAAAAGAATTATTAAAAAAATATATAGCAATTTTATATAAAAAAATTGCCGATGGTGAGGGACTGAAAACAATTCCTCGTATTGTTTTAGTAACCGACGAAGAAAATGCTTCTAAAGATCCTATTGGTTATACTGCTTATTATAATCCAGAAGATAATTCAATAAAATTATATATAGTAGGAAGGCTTATTGTTGATATACTTAGAAGTTTTGCTCATGAATGTGTCCACCAAAAACAACGAGAACGTGGAGACCTTACTGGAAATGAAGATGCTGGATCGGGGTATGCCCAAAACAATCCAAAACTTAGAAAATTAGAAGAAGAAGCATTTCTTAAAGGATCTCTTTATTTACGTGATTTACAAGACGAATTACGGAATAAAAAATAATTTCACTTTTTTACGATTTCGGGATTTTATGATTATATGTATAGTCATATGAAAGAATTAACCGAAAATCTAAAAAACATAAGTATTGAGGAAATAAACCATACATTTCTTAAAACTTATTGTTCCTCCAATAAACTTAAATTAAATAAATATATAAACGATGTATTAGAAGAACATATTAAAATATTAAAAAATAAATCTAAGTGATATGTCTCGGAAAAATACATTGATAGATTTTATAAATAAATCTAATGTAAAACATAATAACTATTTTATATATGAAAAAGTATCATATGTAAACAATAAAATACCGGTTATAATTATATGTCCTAAACATGGAGAGTTTATCATTCGTCCAGATAGTCATTTACATGGGCAAGGATGTAAGAAATGCGGTATAGATAAAAGGTCAATATTGTCTGTGATTTCGATTGATGTTACCCTTAAACGGTTGTATAATATTCATAAACATAGTTTTATATATTGTGTGGATGGTAATAATATTAAACGAGAAGATAGTATAACAGCAAAATGTAGTATTTGTAATTTTATATTTAGTAGAAAATTGGATACATTTTTAATTAAATCGGTGGGATGTCCCTCATGTAATGGATGCATAGATCATAATACCGACACATTTAAGATAAAGGCAATATCAATTCATAAAATGTTATATGATTATAAATTAGTTAATTATATTGATACCTATATTCCTGTTAAAATTATATGTAATATGTGTAACCATATATTCGATCAACGTCCAAACGACCATTTTGACGGACATGGATGTCCGTATTGTATTCGAAGGATATCTAAACCGGAATTATTATTTTTGGAATATTGTAAAATACCAAATGATGTTAATCATAGACAGGTAAACATTTTACGAAAAAAAGTAGATGGATATGATCCAACGACTAATACAATTTATGAATTTTTGGGAGATTATTGGCATGGTAATCCATCTAAATATCCCAATAATAATATACATCCGGTTGTAAAAATAACATATAGGGAATTATATAATAGAACAGTCAACCGTATGAGTTATTTATATAAAAACGGATATAATATAAAATATGTATGGGAAACCGAATGGAATATGTTTACTTTAAATAAGTTAAATAAAATCCCAATTAAAGAATATATCCCTAATATTTATATATAGTTATGAATAACGAACAATTATTGAGTTGGTCAGCGGCAGATTATAAAGCACTTGAATCATTTTGTAAAAAAAATGGTATATCTGGGTTTCAAGTTGGTAATGTCAATCCTAAAATAGCATTGGCTATGTTAAAAAGACAAGTTCAAGAGTCTAATGAAGACAATACTACTGAATCTTTTAATTCTAAAAAAACATTACTATTAGGATAATTATGTCAGATGAAATCAAAGATACGACAGTTCCTTCGACAAAGCCAGACGGCTCTATGTTATTTGGAATAAGTTCAAGAGCAGTTATTGCAATATTATTAGTTTTAACTGTATGTATTATGTCTGCGCTAGGAATCCCTATCGTTGAACCAATTTATACATTGGTATTAACCGTTGTAGCTTTTTACTTCGGTCATATCCAAGGGTCTAATAAAAAATAAAATTATGAAACTAAAAACTATATTAACATTATTATTGACTGTATTTTTTACAATCTCAATGAGTGCTCAGATAGCATTACCAATTACTGCTACTAACATAGATTCCCATTTTAAAGCAGGAGAGTTTGATGTAAGTGCTGCTCCAGTTTTATTTATGCCTCAATATGCTACCAAATCAACATATGGATTTTCATTTGAAAGTGAATATTGGCAGACTGAGCATACTGGTACGGGATTAGAATTAGGAACCTACGATGTAACATCAACCAGTGGAATTATGATTGATCATGTTGCTGTTATGGAAGATATTCGATTGTTTTTATTTCCAACTACTAAGTTTTTAGACCAATTTGATTTTGAATTAAAATCTGCGGCAACTACATATTTAAACGATGGAGCAAAGGATTTTTCTTTAGGAGTTGGAGCCGATTTCGATATAGTAGTTTTTAATCATCATTTTAGAGCTGATTTATGTGCCATGAATCATTTTGCATCTTTACAAAAACATGATGGATTTTCTGCAAAGTTTGATATTAAACTATTCTCATTTTAATTAAAATAAGTTGTCATTTATATCTATACCTGATATACTTGTAACTTGAAAATAAACAAATATAAAAATATGAAAAAAACATTATTAGCCTCGTTAGTATTAGCCATTACAGTATTAGGATTTATAGGTTGTAGTACAACTCAATCTCCTAATACAACTGCATTAGAACAGTTTGCAATCACATCAGCAGCTTCCATTGGAACTGCTGAAGTAGTTCAGCAAAATCCTCAATATCGTCCAGACTTTATAGTTGCGGAAGTGGTTTTGGCTGATATTTCAACCGGAACCAATACATTAACTGCTGGACAAGTTAATATGTTGCTTAAATCTGCTGGCGTAACCAATGCATTTATAGCTCCTGTAATTATAAATGGATTTACATTAGCCGACCAATATACTTCTACCGGAACCAATGCGACAGTTCAACAGGTTGCTGGATGGATTAATCTTGGAATAGCCCAAGGATTGGGTTCCACATTTAAACATAAGTAATAATCTCCGAGTAACAGCAGCAATTAACACAGCACAAAGCTGTGTTTTTTGTTATTTATATCATATTTATAGTTATAAACAAATAATAATATTATGAAATATAAAGCATTTGGTGATAGTTGGGTTGATTATCCTATTCCATTCGTTGGTGGCGGGTTATACGATCATTTGGCACAATTAGCCGGAATAACCATAGAAAATCATGGAAAAGCAGGAGATAGTACCGAAGAAACTATGGGACTTAATAAAAGAGCAAGACTACAAGAAGCATTAACCGATTGTAATATTTTATTCTGGTCTAGTGGAGGAGATGATTTTGCAGGGGAACAATTTGTAATTTTATTAAATAAAAATGTTGATGGTGATATAAATAAAGCTATAAACTGGAAACGAGCCAATGCTTATTTCGATTTGATTATTGCTGATTATGAATCTTTATTTGAATTACGAGATGAAGTAAATCCTGATTGTTGGATTGTTTTTCATGATTATGATTATCCAGTTGCTTCTGTAATGGGAAAGGGGATTTTAGTTTTAGGACCGTGGTTACAGCCTAGTTTAATTGCTAAAAATTGGACTAATGTGAATGATCAAGTAGCTATAGTAAAATTATTTCTTCAAGAATTACAAAAACGATTTGCTTCTTTTTCATCTACCCAAAAAAATTGTATTTTTGTTAATACACAAGGATTTTTAAAAGACGATGATTGGGCGAATGAATTGCATTTAAAAGATATAGGATGGAAAAAACTGGCAATGTTAATAAATGCAAAATTATTAGCTTATAAACTTTTATAAAATAACTTTACTTATATAGACAAACCAGTTATACTCAACATATTATGAAATATTACATTAAAGATACAACAATTAAACAAGTAGTAAGACTAAATACATATATCGATGTGGTTAGACACCTAGAAGGAGTGTGCCAACGAAAGTTTGGAAAATCAAGAACTTCATATATGAATGATATGGTTGGACTTGGATATTCTCCCGATGATCAGAATGCTACTCAATTTGTAAGATTATTATCGGAAGCAGTTGAGGTTGGAATCATTCGTGACAATAATAGAATGAGGACCGACATTACTAATATTGAAAGATATAGTAAGCCTGAGTTTGGAGATTGATATAATGTTACCATTCAACTGGAGTGAACCATATAGAAATCTCGATAAGTGGCGACGTGAATATATTATTCCTGCTAACTTAGTAAGTGGATTTTTTAATTATTGGAAGCCAAACAAGTTTAAATTGTTGAATGATGGGTTTAGTATTGGAAAAATAAAAGACAAATGGGTATTATTTCAAACTAAATCTGATATAACTTCTTTTTCTACCCCTGAAGATTATAAAAAACCAATCATAGATACTCCTATATTTAAACTTCCGGAATATACATTAAAATATACTGATATATTAAAACCTTGGCAAATTGATGCCGTATCAAAGTTAGTTCCTGCTATTAAACATTGGGATGCCACTGTTGATGGTAGTGAAATGGGAGTGGGAAAAACCTTCAGTGCAATAGGAACCATTCGAGAATTGAATGTTCCATTTGTTATCGTATGTCCCAAAGCAGTTATTTCTCAATGGAATGAAGTTATAGACGACCATTTTAAATTGCGGCATTTATGTAAAGGAATTATAAACTATGAACTTTTAATTAGAGGTAGAAAAGATTCTTCTATTGCTTCATTCGTATTAAAACGAGAATTAAAACGTCATAAGTTTACGTGGAAACTTCCTAAAGATTCTATCATTATATGGGATGAGGCTCATAAATTAAAAAATTATAAAACTAAAACATCAAAATGTTGTCTGGAAGCATTTCACCAAGGATTTAAACAAATGTTTTTAAGTGCTACTATAGCTACATCTCCATTAGATTTAAAAACTATAGGAATATGTTTAAAAATGTTTAAAAATGGAAAAACATATTATGAATGGGCTTACAAACACGGAGTATCAAAAGGAACTTGGTGTTTGGAGTTTAATAATGATAAAGAAGTTCTTAAAAAAATAAATAGATACTTATTTGAAGAACGAGGGGTTCGTAAACGTAGAGATGAGATTCCTAGTTTTCCAGAATGTGAGTTTATAGTTCAGGCTTATAATTTAGATGAAGATAAAGTTACCTCTATAAATGAAAACTTTAAACAGATGTTAACGGAGTTGAAACGTTTAGATGGACTTTTAAAAAACGAAGAAACTCAGATTGTAATACGATTACGATATAGACAACGAATTGAGTTGTTAAAAGTTGATTTGTTTGTAGAATTAGCTAAAGAAGCAATTGAAGCAGGTATGTCTGTATTGTTATTTATAAATTACACCGAGACAATAAATGTATTATCTGAAAGATTAAATACTAACTGCATATATTCTGGTCAAGTATCAGAAAAGGAAAAAATAAAAAATAAAGAAGATTTTCAATCTAATAAAAAAAACATATTTTTAATTCAAGTAAAATCAGGTGGAGTTGGATTGAATCTTGGTGATTTGGATGGATTACATCCTCGATGTTCTATTATATCGGTAGATGATGATTCCAGAGCTATTAAACAATGTTTTGGAAGAGCATGGCGACAGAACTCAAAATCGAAATCATTAGTTAAAATCCCATTTGTAGCAGATTCAATTGAAGAAGATGTATTTGATAATATGAAATTAAAAATAAATAATATAGATTTAATAAATGACGCCGACTGTAAAATAGGTTAAAATATTCCGTCGTTTTATGTTTCGACGTTATATTTATAATATATGAATATAAACAATACAACTATATGGGAAGAAAAAAACTCAATCGAACTATTGAAGAACTCCGAGAACAAAAGCGGATTAGAGACGAGCGATATTACAACAGACATAAAACACAAATATGTGAAAAGCGAATGCAAAAATATTGGGAAACAATGGTTCCGAAATTGCCCGACCTGTAAGAAGAAAATATCATATTCTCATAAGTTTTCATATGATATATTATGATAGAAATGGAAATTTAAAATTAAAAGATATGATGAGAATGAAATTTATTATGGATTATTTGAAATGTAAATTTTTTAGATATAATGAAAAAACAAAAGAATTAAAAGAATATTTTAATGATGCAGATTTGAAAGTAAAATAAATATTTATAATATGATAATGAAATCTAACATAAAAAGCATAATAGTGTGTATGGAGTCAACTAGCAAAAAAGAGTTTGATGTTGATGTGGACTTATTTGATGATCCTTATATGGAAGCTCTTACACGAGCAGTCGAAGAGGATCGTAAAAAAACTCATTTAAAAATACGCCCAGGATGTGTATTATGGGATAAAGATATACCAAAGGTTCCGTATACTTATAATTCTTATTTTGCAATGTTAAATGCTGGTATGTATAAACGTGCTGAACTTCTTCGTGAAAAAATATTAGTTCAGTATGATATTGATCTTGCCAAGGAACCAATCTGCGGTCATGTAAAATCGAAATAAAATGGAAAATGTAGATTCAGTTTCTTCCGACCAAGCATTAGCATTTGCTCTTAAAAGATTGGAGCAGCTTGAAAAAGAAGTTATTTCATTAAAAAATAAAGCAGTTATAAATGAATCTGGGTTGAGCGTAGAAGTGTTGAAAGAAAATGGATTGTTAATTCCAGAACCAGCCAGAAGAATAAGAGGTGGAAGGGGAGCTAGACCTTTGCTTCGAGAAGAAATAGATGAAGCTAATTTAAAATCTACTAACGCTCATATGGCGGCACGAGTATTAGGAGTTAATTTTACTACTTATCGAAAGTATGCTAAAATATATGGTAATTATAAAGCAGATATACATGGAAAACGAAAACCAAACTATTTAGATCCAAATATAGGAAAATATCCATTATCTGAGATATTACAAAATAAATTTCCTGATATAAATGATTTTAAAGTTAGAGATAAACTTATAAGAGCTAAGTTTATGGAGCCTAAATGCAATATATGTGGTTATTGCGAAAGAAGATTAACCGATGAAAAAATACCATTGTTATTAGACCATAAAGATGGAAATCGAAAAAACTTTTTAATTGATAATTTACAAATACTATGTTATAACTGTACTTTTATATGTGGCCGAGGATTTATCCGTGGAGGAAATAATACATTTGATTCGGATTGGATTGAAGGTTCACCCAAACAAGAAATATCAAAAAAATCAAGATGGTGAATTATTTTTTTGATATTTATTAGTATCATGACTCAACCAACACATATACTAAATAAATTGGGAATACTTTCTAGTTTCAGTGTGGCGAGACGATTATCCGAAAAAGATATACAGAAGTATTTTATAAAACATGCTAAAAAAGGGAAGACTACGGAAGAGATACATAAAATGTTTATTCAAAAAATTGAGAATGATATATTAACTGCGTTGGAAAATGGAACTATTCCCGGCACTTTAAGAAAAGATGGATTGAATATTTCTTCTATGTCTGATAAACTACCAGCTATAAATAAATTAGTTATATTTATAGCACATAGAATTATGGGTATGAACTTTAATAAGATGACAATGTGTTATATTATAAACACATTAGTAAATCTTTTAAATCTTACCGATGAAGATTTTGAGAACTTCCATAAAGAAAACAATGATGATGGAGACGATGAAGATGAAGCCAGCGAAACTACTGACTGAACAAGAATTAATAGATAAATATTGGAATAGCGACGAACATAAAAAATGGGTTGAACTCGCCAATAATAATATTTCTCATGAAACTCCGGTAGGTCATTGGATATGTCGAGTAAATACGTCGGATGATGTATCTTGGGAATATGTAAGAAATTAATAAAAAATCCCGCTTTAAAGCGGGAGTTGAATTATTTATGATTCATTAAAAAATGAGACCAATCTCTATTCCTAACTTTTCTAATTGTACTGGATATAGGAATTGGACGAGGATGATATGGGTTGATTACCAATGTCAATCCGGCTTCTTCTACAGTTCTACTTCCTTTCCAATTATTGGTAGATTTTAATGTCAATCCAGTATTATCATAAGTATCAGTTCCACCACGGCTTAAAGGCATTATATGCTCGATGGTTGCAGAATCTGGTTCTAACTCTTCACCAGTATATATATCGGTAAATCCATCACGCATACCAAGTCCTTCTTTGGTAGGCTTTCCACTAAACTTTTTAAATCTAACCTTACTGTAATGTTTGGTAACAACTACAGTAGGAACTCTGACCGTCATGTTTTTAGAATGAATTACCAAATCCCAATCTCTAATTGGTAATTTTTTCCATTCATCCCATTCAACCGGATTAAAATAGTCCAATGTGTCGCTGGGAGTTCCGTTATCATTTAATTTATAATTTATGTCAAGTGCAAGCACAGTACCAGAAACCAAGTCGCATATGGTTTTGGATACCAATGCAACGTCGGTTACAATAAAGTTTTTGTTTAACTTTAACACAATTGTTCTATTCTCTATATTTTTCATAGTTCAATTATAATTATAGCGATAAAATCTAAAAAGTCAAGTTGAAGTTTTTTTAGATTCATTCCATTCAATGAATGAATCTATGGTTGACCGATGAACCCATTCATATTCCGGATGACAATTACAAGCGGTATTAATATACTCTTCAATATTTCCATTGTCAATACGAATCTTTCCGCTTCTCCAATCTTGGTTCTGTTGATTAATAAAATACTCAACTTCCTGTAATAATGTTTCATATCGGTTAATTATAGTATTAACTCTATTTTTAGTAATATTCATATTATTTATGGGATGCTTGATATTGTTCTTGTGCCAGTATTTTAGCCTCTTTTAATTCTTGTAACATTTCGGTTGCTTTAAGTTTAAGTTTAAGTAATTGAGAATATTCTGACCATGTTATATGATGACATGAAGCATGAATTTCTCGCTTGAAATTTCTAATTTCAATACTTAATGATTTATAACTGAACTTCCATTCGGTTCTATAATTCAGATATTGTTGTTTCGTTGAGAATGTTAGATATTTATTTATCGTATTCATTTTTTATTTTTAATTGATGTATGGTGTTATTACCATACATTTTCACTCTTTATAGGAGTTGAAATTTTTTGGTAATGTGTTGTATTTGTTCCTTGGTTGCCGGTCCTATACCAAGTGCAGTAATTGTAGGTTCACCATTAAAGAAATTAGAACAGCCGGAATCAACCACACGAAAGTATGGAATGTTTGATATTTTGGCTTGTTCTTCGGCTTGAAGTAATTTGTCTAAGGATTTAACTTTTAGACATATTTTAGTGCCGGGACTTTGAGGAAACTCTTTATGATATTCCTGTTGAATATCTTTAGATGCTTGAAGAAATGCACCAATATAAGAATGTCCGGCTTGTGAAACTGTTTTTCCTTCGGACATTCCCAAGTCAGTTCTGACAAGAGCATATAACCGAAGTGTTGTATCTACCTATGTTGGACTATCAATCTATGTATTCATAATTATAAGTATATTCGAAAAATCTAAAATGTCAACTCTTATTTCTACGTAATGCTTCTCTGATTTTTTCAACTTCGGATTTATCTCCATTTGCGTATTTAATTAAAGCATTCATTGTATGTTGAGACATTCCAGTTGAAAATACAATTTCTTTAGCATCTGGCATTTTTATCAGCATATCCCATATTTCGCTAAATCTTTCAAAGGTCATATTGGTGGCTAATATCGGATTTGAACCGATGACTAAGATGTTTAGAATATCTTGTTTTACCGTTAAACTAATTAGCCTCACTCCAATAAATATATCAGAGTTTAGATTTTTGTCAAGTGAGTTTTGGAGCACGTAATTCTACAGGAAGGAATGAATCGTTAATATGCCCACACATACATGCCCAAGTTTCGATGGGATAAAATCCAGCCTTGCCACTTGGCGATATTAACGCAGATACACTTCTAAAGATAACGGCTTGTGTAAATGCTATTCCGTTGCACTTATTACACTTAACTTCACCCGTTAATTTTAAATCGATTGGAGATTGTTGTTTAATAGACGTTGGTTGATTTGGATTTATATCAGCAATATTCATAATGAATAGATTATATCATATAAACATAAATTGTAAAGTTATTTTAATCTACGTTTTCCAAACCCTTTTATTTGGTCCCAGTTATCTTGGACTTTTTTAAAATTTTCTTTACGACGTTTAGAACCCTTTCCAAAAGTTTTGATTTGTTTATTATCACTCATAATTGTTTAAGTTTAACTCCGGTTTCATCTATAATAGCATAATGATTATGTTTTAATGCTCCTATACTTATTCTTTTAGTGGTTAAATTATTATATTCCTCTATGAATGGAACGTGTAAATGTCCATGACACACTCCTATACAGTCGTGAGTTATGCTAAAATTAGATATAAATTCTTCTCGTGATAGAGTTCCTTTGTCTTTTCTGCCCCATACATCTTTAGGTAAATGATGGTATAATAAATAATATTTACCATTTGATACATTTAATTTAATGCCTCTTGGTAATTCGTTTAAATATTTACATTGATGTTTTGGTAACTTATAATCATCAATATCCAATGAGTTATGAATATCCAAAAACATGACGGTATTTCCATTTACAACACCTGAAATATGTTCTTCATGGTTGCCAGAACACGCCGGTATATCATTATCTATAAAATATTGTATAGTTCGTTGGTTTGAATTATTACCTGTAGAGTATAAATCGGTAATATCTCCTAAACATAATATTTTATTATGAGGATATAGAGATTTAATTTTCCTCATTTTGTCAATATCACAATGAATGTCACTCACGAGAATTATTGGATAGGATGTAACATTTATTTCTTGAATATTCATATATGTTATTGTCACTTTTTATGTCACTTTCAATTTTCTAATCGCTAGAAATTAAATATACTATACAAAAAAGAAATGGAATATGTTCTAAAAGTTCTTATATAAGAATAACTAACATAAATGGAATGTATAAGATAATAAATTATTTATATCCAAACGGATTTGACTTTGGATTAAAAAGAAAGTTTGATAAAGCAATGAATATCTTAAATGTATTTCAATCGAATGTTATCGTCTGATATTTCTATATAAGAACAATCCAATTCCGTAAAGCATCCTGAGTTAATATATGGACTATTAGGAGAAAAGAAAGCAGAATGGCAATGACCCGCTACAATGTAGTCATATCCTTTTTCTTTTGCAAGTGCTTCTGCTTTTCTTTTTGTCATCTCGCAAGATTTTATAAAGTTTTTACTTCTTCGTTTTAAAACTCTGGCTAATTCTTGTTTTTTAGGACTAAGTAATTGTATATAATAATATATTCCAGTTGCAATTTCGGTTATAAGTGGAAAATTAGTTATAAATGAATCAAACTCATCGCCATGTAATATATGAAACTTTTTTTCATTACATATAAAATCATAATTATTTTTAAATTCAAATCCCAATAAATCTGAAATTATGTCGGCAATTTTAGAATCGTGGTTTCCTCTAATATATACAATATGTGTATTTTTACTTAGTTTTCTTAATAATGATAATATTTTCCAATCTTTTTTAGATAATCGTTTAAGATGGTCGATGTCAATTATGTCTCCATTTAACACCAGAGTTTCAGTGTTTATATTTTTTAGTAAAGATATAAGTTTTATATGTTGGCATACTCCACTGCCTAAATGTAAATCGCTAAGTATTACATATTTTAATCGTTTAACATTGGTTATCATCTATATAAATATCACAGGGAATGAAACAATAGAGTTACGATTTCTTTAATAATTTTGGATTTTCAAATATATTACCTATAATTGTAGCGTTTTTCATTTGAATTGCCCGTTCTAAATCAACAGTATATGTTCCATATTCATCCCCATCATCCGATGCCGATATTAAATCAAAAGAAGCATTGTAATATCTTACCCTATAATTATGCTTATATGACTTGTCTTGGTCAGATACCAAGATATCACCTTCATAGATTTCTCTCTTTTTGAAATCTTTCAAGCCGGTAAATTGTTGCAATATATAACGTGGTTTTTTCACCGCTTTTAGATTTTTAATATATAAATTAGGATTTTTATTTTGAGAATAAGTTGGCTCAATACCTAATGTTCCTATATAATCAATTATTTCTCCGGTAAAAGTATCAATCGACCAATTAGAAAAACAATGTAAAGATGAACTGTTTTCTACAAATATTTGATTTTGATTATCCCAGATTCTAAATTTTATGATTCTTTGTTTCATTATTTTTTAAAATGTCATGGGTTGGGTTTCTATATATTCTATTAAATCCAAACAATCAATGCATAAATCTTGTATATATCTTGCACCATCTGCTCCATCATAATTATCACGGTCTCCCGATAATATTCTTTCGGCTTCTTGTAATCTATGATTTACTTGTTCTTTTAAATCTGTTAAATATTGTTGTGTCATATATTCCATTTTATATCTTCTTTTTTAAAATAAGCGTTTAATACTGATTTTCCCTCTACTAAGAAAGTTAATAAATCAGTCTCTGCATTTATTTTTTCAGCCCTTAATTCTCCATTTTCATTCATACAATATGATTTAATATCGAATGCTACTACAAACTTTTTACCGGTAGTTTTTCCTATATTAAGTTTAGGATTTTTATTTTGAAAATACATCATAATTTTGATATAAATAAAACTTCATTAAACTCGATAGTATCTGGTCGTTGGTATTTACCTATCATATTTTCTATAACGTGGGAAGGAACATTCCTACCACCCGAAGCAGCACGTTTAGCATTTCTCTCAATTGCAGTTTCTTTAGTAACTTCAAACACAACCGCAACCGTTTTAGAATTATTATCCTTGGCTATATCAAGGAAATCTTTGCGTGTTTTACGATACATATTAGTTGCATCGATTATCACCGAATGACCTTCATTAAGGTATTCTTGTAATCGTTTACGAGCAATAGAAAATGCTTTTCCTGATACTGATTGGTCGGTTGCATCTCCCGATAATTCTTCTCTAATATCATCGGTGGATATTACACATTCAGCATTATGATTCTCACATTTTGATGCCCAAGTTGATTTTCCACTGGATGGGCAGCCTACAAGGATATACACAGTTGTCATGTTATTTTATTGGATTTCTTGGTTGTGGATTGATATTTATATTACATGAATACAATACCACAGAATAAATTAAATGTCAATGAAAAGTTTATGCGAAAATGTCCGTTATGTAATATTGACATATTTCATTCTAATAAATATAATTGTAATATTGCAGATAAAAAACAACAAATATGTAGAATGTGTAATATGAAAAAAAGGTCTGTTCAATATATTGGAATGGGAAATCCGTTTTATGGAAAAAAACATTCTAAAAAAACAATAGAAAAAATATTAAAAAATAGAGATATTTCTATATGGAAAACTGACGGATTTCGTAAAAAAATGAGCGACGTAACATCGGGGAAAAATAATCCTATGTACGGAAAATCTGTTTATGATATTTGGTTTAAAAAATATGGAAAAGAAATTGCCGACCAGAAACAATTGGAAGCAAGTAAGAAAAAATCTAAAAATAGTTCCGGTAAAAATAATCCTATGTACGGCAAACCATCTCCTAAAGGTTCTGGACAAGGTTGGAAAGGTTATTATAAAAAACATTTTTTTAGAAGCCTTAGAGAGTTGTCATATATGATATATTTGGATGAAAATAATATAAAATGGAAAAGTGCCGAATTAAAAATATATTCTACTGAATATATTGATTATAAAGGAACTTCACGGACAACTAGACCGGATTTTATCTTAAATACTAATGAACTTATAGAAATTAAACCATTAAGATTACATACAAGCCCATCAGTAATTACTAAGAAAATAGCAATGGAACAATTTTGTAAATTAAATAATTATTCATATAAACTAATGGATTTTGAAATAAATATTTCTAAAATTAAAAATGAACTTGAAAATGGAAATGTAGAGTTTATTAAAAATTATAGAGAAAAGTTTTTAAATTATATCAATAAATAATAAAAAAGCCACCCGATTAAGAGTGGCTTGTCCGTTTAGTGTAACCTTTTATTGAAAACGGTAATTGGCATACTTTCGGTTATATTCCATACCAAATGACTTCAAATGGAGAATAGAGTTCTTGTGAAACTTCAATGGCATTCCATTGCTTACAGGTTTAACTGTAACGTATTGGTCCGATACATTCAGCACATTAACTGTGCCAGAATAGTTCTTAGTAGTCAAGGAAACAAATGCTCCTTGAGTATTATTGATGATGTTATTTATTCTTCGATAATTCATAGTATTATTCATAATTTAGTTTATATTATATCAGATTTTTAAGAATTGTCAAGTACTTATTTTGCCGATGTTCCAAGGTTAAGCAACATTGGAGAACTTTCGGGTAGAATGTTTTCTGGTAACTTGCCATTCCAATTAGTAGCCATTGCCATTTTGGCTTGGGCTTCGATTAGGGCAATCTGTAACTGATTTCTAAATAATGCGGCTTCCTTAGCAGCGGCAAGTTTAGTTGCAGCATCAACTTGAGCCTGAGCCGTTGATACTATGATTGCATTTTCATTGGAATTGACTAATACCTTGGTAGCATTACGAGTAATGGTAGCCAATTGTTCCATTTGAGCGGTTTTATTATCTTGTTGTTTAACAAAACTTTCGTTGATACTATCTTGGATTTTACTATCTTTAAAATGCCAACCTTCTGCATTTCCTAAATATTGAATAGTAATACCTTTATTTTTAAATGTAGCCGCCGCATCTTGGAATAAATTGGAATATATTTCAGATTGCTTAGATTGAAACTCAGTTAGAGTTAATGACGAAACCTGACGATTTAATTCAGCAACTGCAAAACTACGAATGTTTTGGTCGGTGACATCGGCTAATGTTCGTTCACCGTGATAATATAAATAAGTGCTGGCGTCATCTTCTTCGATGTTTGCAGTAATGGTAAGTCCAATAATCAATCCGATATTATCTTTGGTATTAACCGGAATACCTTCGCTTTTACCAGTTGTTCCAGTTTCTTTATTATCGGTCCATTCCCGAGTAACCAATGAACGGTCAACGGTAATAACACGGACAGCATCAATCCATTCATAATCAAACCACATACGACCAGTTGACCGTACAACCTTATCAATCATAATTCGTTTTGATGCAACTTTTCGTTGATTCAAAAAATCAACCGAATTAAACTTTGCTTGTCCTGATTGACTCAATGTATCAAGTGGAATTACCCAGCAAGTTTCATTTGGTTTAATTTCTTTAGGAGTTTGAACTTTAGCAGGTCCACATCCAGTTAGTGTCGCTGCAATGCCAATAGCAAGCAGCCCGATGAGTAGTTGTTTTTTCATAAATTGTTAATTATTTTGTTTATTATATTTAATCATAAATTGTATCCAAATAATAGATAAAATCACAGCACAAGACCACCAGATTAAATCGTTAATTTCACCATCACGGACAAACTTAGCCCATCCATAATTACCTACGCTATCATTTAAACTATTAGCAGTGGCAAGTCCAGTAATAGGAGAATAGAAGAAGTTAATTGTTTTATCAAGTGTTAAAGATAAAAACACAGTTATTGCACTAAGCATAATTCGTAATTTCATAATGAACGGAGTATATCAGGTTATAGATTATTGTCAATGACTTTTTGAGCCGAAGTTAAAACGGATAGAATATTTTGTTTTCCCATATAATTCATACTATGAATATAATATTCTGGTAATTTTAATTTGTTTTCAATACAATATTCTGCCATAAATATAGCGGCATGATATCCGGTTTTTTCTTTAATGTTATTATAATTTATATTTTTATCAGTATCATTGGCTCTATGATATTCTTGATAATGTTCCATACAAAGGTCATGATCAAAACTAACGATATTAATATTGTTATTTAAAACAGCATTTACAAACTCATTATAAGTTCTAACAATGGTCCATTCCACCAATGGTAATTCTATCCAATATACATGTCTTGGAAGACGTTCATCATCTAAAAATAAATTAATTTTTTTCTTCATATAGTTTTATAAATATAGGATCAAATCTAAAATAATTCATATTTTATATTTGTTTATTAACATCCTACGTTCATCGCACCATTGGCATTGGTCGTATTCATTATCATTAAATACTGAACCTTCCATATCGGGACATCCGCAATCTAGTGCCATCTCTCGTGTTACATATTGTCGAGATTGAGTTTGGATAATTCCATTACCATCGCAATTAGGACATATTGCCATTTGTAATAATTCAATTACCGAGTTTGTATCTTTTTCTGTCATATTATTCTTTATAATAATTAAACCATTCATCCAAGGTCATGATTTTTGGCTCATTGTATTCTCGTGGTTTATTGGACAAAGATTGATATATTGTAAAATCATTAACGTCCAATTCTTTAATTGTTCCCAATTTAATATTTAAATTAACGTTGGGTTTCATTTTATCCCACGCTTTCCATTTTTCTTGTTTAGAAGATGTGCTGGGACACTTTTCTTCCCATTTGGAATACATGACTAATTCTCTTCCAATTCGTTGCCACTCTTCATATAAATCATATTCCGCCTTTTCTTTTGATTCATATTCAAATGGAATATGATTTGGATATGAATAAGTACAGTGGTCCGATATATCGTATGTTAATACTAATTTCATAAATCGGTTCTGGAGTTTAAATATTTTTTTAAAATTCTAAGTTCTTCAATTGAAATTGGAAACTCACAACTTTGGTCTTCGTAATCTTCTGGTATTTCGTATATTATTTTGGTCCAGTGTCCATGACATATTTCAATTGAAACGTCATCGCTTATTTTTATGGTTTCAATATTCATAAATTACCAACTATCATAATCGGTTATATCCCATTTAACATCACAAGTTCCACAAATAATTTGAACTCCGGTTCCTATTCCATTTGGTGAGAATAATATTTTAAATGAATATGCGTTACAAACTGCTCTATGTCTATCTACTAAATTGAAATATCTTTTAGATTCATTAGGATTCATTTCAAATGATACGATTTTAGTCAATCTATCTATCATTTTATTTATATATACTGGTTTTACATCTAGGATTTTTTCTTTTTTTGAACCACGTTCATTATTATGTGGAGTGAACTCATTTTCATTACTTTCCTCGAAATATAATTGAGCGGCGTTATGACATTCTTGGTGCCAGCGATTACTTTGAAAATCTCCTTGATATTCACCGACTTCTTTTACGTGTTGTTCTCCTTTTAGGATTTTTTCAGAACACCAAATACAATCATATTCTTTTTTTGCATTTGGTTTAGTAGTGCTAATTAGGTTATACATAAATTATATTTCCGCCGATATTTGTTTAATTTCAGGTGGAAGTTTTGGCAATTCCATCCAATAAATTATTTTAATGTCTGAAAATGATTCAGAATCAAACAACCAATGAATACACTCATTTCCCAATATATAACGGCAAATGGCAATGGTTGCTCCATCTGATATAATAATTCTTGTATTTTCAGGCGGCATATCGGTTATTATTCTTTTCCACATAGCCACATATTATACAGTTTTAAGATTGTAAGTCAAGGATTACTTTTCTGGTCTGATTTTGAAACTTTTTTATTTTTAACAACTCGTTCTACCCTAGACACATATACATTTCCAATTGATGCTTCATTTATACTCCATGTAACAATGGAATAATATCTATTATCTGGCAATTTCAATGCTTCTCTCACTTCTTCGTCCATTCCATTTGGATTCTCCAAATATTTTTCTAAAAGTTTGCCGGTTAATTTCATATTCTCAATATAGCAGGTTTAATCTACATGTCAAATTAAATTGACATTTGAGTCAAATATGTTAAACTTAAAAAATGGGTGATATAGCCGATATGGACGCAGATAGTATGTGGGTTGATGATTATTATTCATATCCCCACTATATTGAAAATCCTAAATGTAAAGGATGTGGAACTACTCATGTCCGATGGGGAAAATATAAAACTAAATGGATTTTAGTAAATGATAATGATGCTCCTCACCGATGTAAAAAATACGAACTTCCAATTGAAGTGATGAAGGATTTGGCATTAGAAAACTTAAAAAGACAGAAAAAGATTAAAAGTGATAGAATATTCCAAAAATCCATGGGTTATAATGGTATAAAGCGGGTAGTCAACGAATTGGTAACTAACGAACAATTATTAGATTTATATACAAGATGGGTAGATTATTCTGCGAAAGATGCCTGTAATAATTCAGGTGGATTTAGAATATATGATAATAAAGTATTAGAATTAAAACAAGAATTACTGAAACGATTAAAATGAAACTCTGGAATAAATTACAAGATAAATATACTATTTTATGTCCTTATTTCTATCGAGATATATCATATGGAATTAGGTGTTGGCTTAACCCTAGAAATAAGTGGGTTAAGAAGTCAATAAGTAATAGATGGTTAGATCTTGACACAATTTATGAGAATGTTTTATTTGCCGGTATAATTGATTATATTGAAGGCGAAGATGCTTTAAATGTAATAGGATGGGATAATCTTAAATCTGAAAAAGAAGCAATTATTAAAATATATAATTGGGCTAAAACCGGCAGAGCCGAAATGCAGAAAAAATTAGATGACTCATATCCTCCATTTGATATATCCAAAGGATTTCCTCTTCAATATAATAATCCTGATGACGCCAAGAAAAAATATGAAGAATTATATGGAGAAACCAATCGGCTGGAAAAATTGATATATGATACTGATACTGAATACATGATTTGGTTAGTAACTCATAGGAATATACTCTGGACTTGACAATATTATGAAAATAAATGAATTAAAAATAAACGATAGTATAGAATACAATAGTATTTTGGGTATAAAACGCAAAGGAATTATAGGCGATACTAATACCGGAAATGATAATAAACATTTTTTGGTAAATGTTATTTCTAATGTTAATACTATAGAATATGTTCCATATGATAAAGTTATATCTAAATTAGAACCAATGTATAAAGAAATACCAATAGAACATCCTATTGTGTTTAAACCAGTATCATTTGACATTATGCTAACTTCAGTTTCTCATAATATACCTTCTACTGAAGAACCTTTTTTTTATACGGGGTTATATTATTTTGATATTGTACATAGTCCTAATACTTTAATTTCTGGGTATGGAGAAAAAGGATTTGTGGAAATGAAATATTATGGATTACTACCTTTTAATACGACTAAAAAATATAAAATTACTATTGAAGAAATTATATGAATGGAAGACCCCGATTATCTTGGGAAGAAACTTGTCTGCGTCTGGCATATGATATTGCCAAATATAGAAGTGAAGACCCTTACGTTCAAGTAGGTGCATGTGCTTTAAAAAAGAATGGAAATGATTTTGCATTGGGATATAATGGAGCATTACCTAAACATGATATAGATTGGTCAGATAGAGATGAACGAAGAAAACGAGTAGTTCACGGAGAAGCCAATGTATTAAATAGAATATTACCATATGAAGTTGAGTTTTTAGCAGTTACTCATTTACCTTGTCCCGAATGTATTAAAATTATTGGTTATAAACAAATATCGAAAGTATATTATTGTGAAGAGATGGAAAAATACCCCAATGAACTTACCAAGCAACTTGCTAAAGAATGGAACATTGAACTAATACAGATGAATATTAAATAGGATATATTAATGCCCAACCTTTGGAAGTAAATATTTTATTATTTATTAGTTTATATAAACTATCAATACAAAGATTTGCTTTTAATTTTAATTCGTGTCTAGTTCCTACAAATATTTCGCCAGTTTTGTTATGGATAAAATTATAAATAGTATTATCAAATGCGTGATTTTCCTTCCCTCTATATTTTCCAGTTCTTGATTTACTAAGTTTTTGTTTTGTTTCCTTGGACATGTGAGTTCCTTTCATTGGAGATCCATATTTTTTGATCCGTTCTCTTGTCGCAATTCCAACTGCTAATCTATGTTCCAAAGAAATAATTTTACCTCTATTGGCATCGCTCATTTTTTGTTTGGCTTCATCTGTATGTCTATACCCAGTATGAACTTTGCTTAATTTTTTACGAGATTCCTTTGTCCATACTCTGTTTTTATTTGATGCTCTAACACATTCTCGCATATAATCAGTTACTTCTAATCTATCGGCTATAAACTGTATGTTATATACATTATCTATTTCTGATTTTGCTATATCTAAATATCTTTGTTCTACAATTTTTAATAATTCTATAGGAACATATTCTATAATCATTATATAAAAATTATCTTCTCCAAATTTGTTCCATGCTCTTTGAAGATGTCTGTTTCTGTGTTTTTTAGATTTTAGTGCCCATAAATGACCATATTTAATTCTAATTCTAATATTTTTAGCACTTCCTATATAGTATTTGTTATTTGTTTTATTTATTATTTTGTATATTCCACTTTTTTTTGTTATAGTATCGTCGCATATTTTTAATATTGATTTTTCTTTTGTGTTTATTATAGTATCTATTTCCTCTGGCACGTTGCTGTTCGAGTAATTCTTCTCTGGTTCTATATAACTTTTTTCTTCCCATATTTTTTCTTTCTCTTGACTTTGGTTTAATTTTGATGTATCATTCATACGAGTATAAATATAATGTCATATTAAAAAACGTCATATAAAATGAAAATATTTTTATTGACATTTTTAATATTTCTGTTATACTTTAACATAATTAAAAATTAATAAAAATATATGGCAAAATTCGACATAGAACAAATTAAATTAACATTAACTGAACGCAATGTAGATGAACCTACTATATTAGCAATTATTAAAGACCTTGAAGCGGTAGCTGTTGAGGAAGCAGAGGAAAAAGAAGCTAATAAATTGCCTAAGTTACTCTATAATCATCTTGTATTTATTAACGATCCAGAAGGTAAGATTAAAGATGAATTTGATGCCTTTGTTGTAACCTATAAAGAGGGAACTCCGGCAGAAACGGTTCTTCAGAGACTTAGAGATGCGGCTAAAACTCAGAATGAATTAACTAAGAAAAAGAAAAATAAAATTACTAATCTTGGAGAATTGTTTCAATTAATTAAGCCCAAATCACTAAAGGAACACGGAATAAAAATTCGCACTAAGGAGTCAGTTCAAACCATTCCAATCAATGGTAAACAGTTTTAATTATTATGGATACTTGCCATTTAATGGGAAGACAGGGAGATAATTCTTACCATCATCCTTGGGTGAGTAGAGATTATGAAGAGATTGACTGTAGGGCAACCGGATGCTTCTTCAATAAAGAATTGAAGTGTTCGGTCCCTTCTCTTTGTAAAATTGATGATACTGGAAAATGTGTAGGATTTAAAGCAAAACAACAAACTACTATAGTTGATGGAGATTAAATATGAATACATTTTATTTTATACATAATTATAATTACGATCCAAAAATTCACAATGAAGCCGCATCTGATAAAACATTACATAGCATTTCTGATATAGTAATAGATGGAAATGTTATTGTAAAAAATAGAAGAGTATGTGATAAGCAGAATATTTTTATATCAAGTGATGATATACTATTGAGTATTGCTAAATATACGGAAGGCACTATTGTAGCCAGAACCTCTCCATCATTAAGAGATGAATGGAAGTTAAAACTTCAATATCAGGTTAATGAATATAATAAAATTAGAGATACTGTTCTTAAATCTACATTAGATGATATAGAAAAAAGATTATCGGTGTTATATCCCGTATTACCAGATGAGGTTTTAGAATATTGGGCATTTGAAGCAATTAATCGTGGATGTGATTCTACAATTAATAGAATTGAACGTGAATATGGAATTGTAAAATAGATTATGAATACAATTTGGAAAAATAAAATAGATAATAAATATGATATTATGGTTATCTCGGAAGGAGATGGATATAGCGGAAGGCTTATTATTCAGAAAGATAATGTAGAATTATACAATGAACCTACGAGTATATCATATGGAGCACGGTTTGGGCCAGATTTTTCCGATGTAGAAGAATGGAAAAATAAATGTTTAACCTTTGTTGATAAGTTTGTTGAATAAATTATTAACATAAATATTCTCAAGCCATAGTATTTACATTTTTGGAGTCAGAAAGCCCCTTCGGCTTTAGCCAAGGGGATGAATGACGACCATATTAAGGAAACAGAAATAAAATAACATTTTCCTTAAAGTGGATGATATGTATGTTATAGAATGAAAGTAAAACGCAATTACAAGTTCAAATTGTCTCCCAAAGGAGGCAGTGCTATCCGTCTCCAAGAGACGCTGAATACTTGTCGCTACGTTTATAACCAACTCCTTGAGAAGCGAAACGACCACTACAAGAAGACCAAGAAAACTTTAACTCACTTTGATTGTTGTAAAATAATTAAGGATATGGAACTGAAAACTCCAGTCCATTCGCAAGTCCTCCAAAACGTATCTGCCCGACTTGACCTTGCCTATCTTGGGTTCTTCCGCAGATTGAAGGATAAGAGTGGAAAAGCAGGTTTCCCACGCTTTAAGTCCTATGACCGGTATGACTCCTTCACCTTTCCACAGACAGGATTTAAGATAGGAAAGAAGAAAATGTGGATGTCCAAGATTGGAGACGTTCGTATTAACTTCCACCGACCAATGGAAGGCAAGGTAAAGACCTTGACCATTAAGCGTGAAGGCACACATTGGTATGCTATTTTCTCGTGTGAAGTTGAAGTGAAGATTGAAAAACGAAAATGGAAACGAGCAGTTGGGATTGATGTTGGATGTATTGACTTTGTGACCTGTTCGGATGGAACCACTATTCCTAATCCTCATTTTCTTAAACAATCACAGGAGAAACTTTCCAAAGTCCAAGGTAAGTATTCCAAACTGAAACTTAAACCGAAGGATGACAAGACGAAGATAAAGACCAAGAGAGAATTGGTTAAACTCCATTGTAGAGTGAAGAACCAACGAAAAGATTTCCTACACAAGTTGAGCAAGAAACTAGTGAACGAGTATTCTCATATTTGTGTGGAAGATATTCGACCAAGCCAAATGTTGAATGACAATTGGCGAGCGTTGAATAGAAGCATATTGGACTCGGGTTGGGCAGCATTTAGACAAATGCTCCATAGTAAAGCGGTAGAAGCTGGCTGTGAAGTAGTAAATGTTGACCCACGATACACGACCCAAATATGCTCGGGATGCGGAACCATTGTTAAGAAAGAGTTGTCAGAAAGACAACACAAATGTCCTATTTGTAATCTTAACATTGGTAGGGATTTGAATGCTGCAAGAAATATTTTAAGAGTCGGAATGGACTCTTTTTCTAACGCAAGTTAGGATAGAAGCCCAACCTCTTTAGAGGTTGGGAGCATTCACAGCCTCTTTTCTTTTGTTATTTAATGAAACATCGTTCAACTTCCCACCATTCTTTTAATGACTTCCTAACATCTCCTGTAAGTTTGGCTCGTTCAAGCCCACTTTCAATTACTTTATAGAAATCATCAATAAACTCTGCTGGGACGATGATGGCTATGTCTTTTAATGTGGAGTTTTCCATATTAAGCAACAACCAATTCCTTAGAAGGATAATAATTCGTTCCGAGTTGGGTATTATTAGGATATTGAGTTTTAACAATATCCAAGATTTCGGCACAAGTCCAGCCATTACATTTGATGGCGGCACGGATTTGTTCGATAGAAACTTGTTTCCCTGTATGACTATCCAAATAATTAGACACCTTAGATTCTACTTCTTGTTTGGATTTCTTATTTACCGTAACCGATTGAGATGTAGGTGTAAAAGGAGGATTTGTAATTGTAACATTTGCCACAGGCGAACTTACGATGGAGACTGGAGGTTGGGTAGGAGTAGTCACAGTAGCGGTGTATTCATTATATACTCCGTTGTATTGGCTACTAACATCAAGTCCAATTTCGGCGAAAATGCCATCGGACAACAATTCCAAAAATGCAGTTTTCACCGACTTATGAGGAATGTTATATTTATATTGTCCAATTTGATTTTCAAACTCTGGCAGATTAAGATTGCCAGCATTTGCCTTATTTCGCAATGCCACAGTAGTATCGTGGATTGAGAACGTGGTTGAGTTATTGGCAAACTCTTGAACTTGAGTCAAGATTGCCTTGTTTAGATTTGAGTTTTTATCACACATAATTTTATTATTTGTTAATTGTTACGTTAAGAAGTATATAGATGATAGATTGGAAGTCAAGTTAAATATCCAAGTACGCCATATTGAGTTTTGACATTTGGTATTCCAAACTTCTTTTTTAATATGATGATTTCATCTTCCATTGACATATTAAAATTACATAATACATTATGAATATCACCATCAATCATTTCAAACTCATAAGTTTCGTCTGTAGGATGGTATCCATATCCTTTGATATTTGGAATATAAATATCATAATCTTTTAAATGTTTAGGAGAATATTCTGTATATGGATTATATAGTTTTTCATTTAATTCGGTATATACATTAAGTTTAATCTTTTTTGTTATAGATGGAACTTCCACTTCAATGATAGGATTTCCACACATAGAACAATAATTGCTATGTGACAATATTTTATATTTTTCACATTTATTCCAAGCACATCCTTTAATAACAATCGTGGTGTATAACTCAGGATTATATATTTTGATATAAGGTCCAACATAAGTATTATAACTTGTACTCATAATTTGTTTTTTAACTCATTTATTTCTAATTGTAATGCGTCACGAATAGCATATGGAAACTCCAATCCACTTAAAGCAACCGTTGATGCTGCCATTGATATTCCTTGTGATATAAACTCAGCACGAAGTTTATTATATATTTCTTCATTTATAATAGCCTCGTCGAAATAAATATCGATTTTACCCTTAAAATATTCATTGAATGATTTCATATCCATTTTACTCTTTTTTCTCCACATTTAATACAATATTGGAAGTCGCCGTCTATTTTTCCTAATTTATGTCCAAATAAACATTTCATAATTATGAAAACATACTGTGATAATTTTGGTTATTTGCTTCCATTGCGGCACATTTTACACTATTTTCACTCCAAAAAGGACCAAATACACAGCCCTCATTAAAAGTAGCATCATACCAATTACCATATGTATAATTGGTACTATATCCCTTTCCCTTTTCTAAAACATACCAATTGCGGAACCATCTTTTAAAGATAGGTCCACGATATAGTTTATCATAAATAGATTTCATAATTTTAACTTGCTATCATTAGTGTAGATTGAAGTATTCGATACGGACATCTATTTGATATTTTATTTTTATAATCTTTCTCCCATTGCCTTCTAAGGTCCGGAATAACATTATCATATCCACCCGTTCCAAACTTAGGATGGGCGCACATTTGCAGTGTCATTTGTCCGTCATTATCTTTCCAAAAATAGGGACATTCGTGACAATCCTCTACTATTTTAGTAATCGGCTCAAATGTTCGAGTAACTTGTATTTTCATCTTATGAGTATATCGAAGATTTATAAAAAGTCAAGTATTAAACAATTTTCCATTTATATTCTAACTCTTTTACGGGACATTTCCCTATAAGTTTAAAAAATTCTTCTACTTGAGTATCACTTAGTTTTAATAAATATGACTGAGTTCCATCTTTTCGAATTCCTTTCTTTGATAGTGTAAATTTAAGATTAAATTCGTTCTTTAATTTTACACATAACCATTCTAAATCTTTTTTTGTAAAATTATTTGTGCAAAAAAATACTCGTGTATATTTATACTCGGTTGTTTTGTACCGCTGTTTGTAAAAATATGAATATCCATCATCCAAAAACCAATGTAATAAACTTTCCTTTGTTAAAACAATATCTTTCGGTATAATCTTGATTCCATTCGGATACCATTTATTTCGCAATTCGGCTATTTCTGGTAATTTAAATGTATTTAGAAAATATACTGGCTTTCCATTTGGAGTTAGGTTTGTAGAAGATTCATATGGACCAAAAATTCTTGATTCTGGGATTTTTGTCAATATTTTAGAGGCAAAATATAATAGATGATTATAATGGATATTTCGTTTGGATATTCCACAACTTCCATTTTTTATACGTTGTTTAGTAATAAACGCATCTCCTAGAAGAGATCCATTGATTACTGGCATATTTAGTTTTAAATAATTAACATTAGCATTGCGTTTACGTTCACTATAACTTCGCATCGGAATATTAAATTTTTTAAGATTTCTACTAATCGTTGCTCCGTTCGCACAGCCTACTAACTTGGCAATTTTTTCTGTATTTAATTTTTCAACTAAATATTTCTGATATAGCCATTCTTTATTATTTAATAATGGAAATGGTGATGTATCTTTAGTAAATTGTTTTTTATTCATATCCTTCAATGGTTAATATTCTAACTATAAATATCTAACACTTGACGAATAATTCTAATTATTTACACTCTAATAAATAATTGATTTTTACTCTATTTTCAGAATAAACAATTAATTCATCGTTTTTCAATCTATTTGAAGAAGCCTTGGCCCAAATACTATCATAATTAGTCGGACGTTTACATCCATATGCCGTAGTGGTATATGTTTTACCCATTGCGAATGAGCATATAAATAAAAATGCTGCATCACCTACTCCACCTTGAGACCATTTGTTTAAACAATATCCTAAACTTTTTGTACTATTAACCGACCCATAAATTCCATTATCGAATAATTTTCCGGCTATGGCTGCTGTAGATGGAGGATTAATTTTTAATCCACTTTTCAATATTGAAAGAACGTTTGCCATTGAACTTCCGTGGAAGGTTTCCACTATGTTTGGATCAGTGTGTAAAAAGTTTGAAGTCATTGTGTTAATATCAACTTTATACATTTCCTTTACTCTAATATTATCATATCCATGCATTGACTTCTTTGATTTTTCAAAAAAATTATTAAGCCTAGATCTTTCATTATTATCATTTAATATATCTAAATTAACTTTAAATACTTCCTCTGTTGTCTGATTTTGCGGTAAAGATTGAGAAGTTGGTTGAAGTGCTTGATATGACGCACTTAAAGAATCTAAGATGTCTAATTGTTCTTGTAAAGCCTCATTATTAGGAATTATAGTTATTGGCTGGATTTTTTTCATACCTAAACTTTGAGGTATTATAGTAAGATATTTAAATACTAGTTTATTAAATTCATTATTAAACCTGTTTTGATTTACTAAAGTTGATATGTCGGCTAATATTAAACGGGCCTCATCTATTCCATATTTATCGATTAATCCGAGTGGTGTACTAAATAATCCAGTAGTTGAATTATATGTAATTTGAGTGCTACTGGTAATCTTATGAATATTAGAATCTACCAAGCGTTTAATTAAACGCTCAAGAATTGGATTGGAAGTTTTAATAATTTGTTTCTTGGCAATTTCTAATAAATCGGAGTTTTTCACCGTAACTGATGGAGTGGATGAAGCAGTTGCCGACCCAATGGTTTTTTGTTCTACATAGCCTTTTTTTAATTTTTCAGACACTTTCTTGTTAAAATATTTCTCGCCACCATCCCATTCTCCGCTTTGAGGGTGCTCCGCACCGACCCTCGCATATTGAATTTTTACTTTTCCATCATCATATAGTTGAGCATTCCACCATTTATACGAATTAGTTTCGTCGTTTTGCTCCAAAAAGATCAATCTCGCTTCTTTAATTAAGTTACTCATAGTATTATATATTTTTTGTTAATTCTAAGTTAACTTCAATTGAAGTTTTACCAGTAAAAAGGATTTGTAATGAATTGCGTAAAAACTCAAATGCTTGTGAAAATCTATTTCCTTTAAACTTTAATTTTATTTTTTTTGTCATAACCACATTATAGTGATTATAGAATTGAAGTCAAGGAGAAGTTTAATTGAAGAAAAACGCAAAGGTATGTTTGATTATGGATATGTTGAGTTGTTGACAAATCATCCATTTAGCAATAGTAATAGGAGTGAAAATATAATCCATAATCGACCAGAATAATGGCCAGTTACTATTTGCCGCAACGTTAATGTTATAACCTACCATTGCCACGGCTATACAGAATATAGAGTAAATAATCGCACTTAGTTTTTTCATAGTAATAGAAGTATATAGGAGTTTTATAAAATGTCAAGGATTAACTATTGCCGCAGTAATTGGTTTGTCATTTGGTATTAGTTGTTTCATAATTTCCGAATGCGGCACCATAATAGTTATGATTTTAACTGCTTCAAACTCATTAGTATCTTGGTATTCTTTTAATTTTTCATTTAACCAACAAAATGGATTTTCATTATACCCATATTCATCCATCGCTTCCAATACTTCAGGAGCATATTCTCCGTCATATTTTTCTTTTCGTTGTCCTATAAGGAGATGTATATTCATAATGTTTAACATTATATCCTAATCTGATTGATTGTCAATATCAAAATCACACTTCTCTTTGTGTCATTAAATAATAATTTGTTTATCATCTAACACTCGGTGTTGCTGTCGCCTGACGGTTCCGTTTACGTTGTGTCATTAAATAATAATTTGTTTATCATCTAACACATTTGATAATTATGGACTTACATATAAACCATATTTGTGTCATTAAATAATAATTTGTTTATCATCTAACACTTCACCCTTCATCGTATATATTACTCCATCACTGGTGTGTCATTAAAGAAGCAAATGTGGATTTAATCACATTCATTTTAATTATTTAAATAAAATCTAACAAGTTTATAATAATCTAATTTCTTTTGAACTTTCAAATCGGACATATTATGTTGTAAATCCGCCAGTTTAACTATTCTGGAAAATAGGTTAGATTTAATATTATCCAAATAAATAAATAAATCAAAATCTTTATTTGATTTTGTTAAATACATTACATTATTAACTATAAATTGATAATGTGAAGTAAGCGGCTGAATATCACGAATCAATTCTAATTCTGTAAGATTCGTGTCTTCAATTGTATCGTGAAGATATGCAATACTGCGAATAATTTCAATATTTTCATTTATTTCAGATTCCAGCATAATTGAACTTTTAAGTTCGTTTTTTAAGATTTCCTCTGAAATATTTGCAACTGCAATCGGATGAGTTATATATGGTAAACGACATCCATATTTTCTATATTGACCGTCGTGCGCTTTCGTCGCTATTTCTAATATTTTATCGCTATAATTATTCATATTTATATCCGTCTCTCAAAGACCATCCAGCCCAAAATCCATCAACATACGAAACATCAACTCTATGTTTAATATATTCATCTATTTCTTTTTTCTGAAAAGAAAGAAGACCATCTATTAAGCAGTTAGGGTAATTACAAATTACATTAGAACGTTCATGTATGGCATCAATTTTAGCAATTTCTTTATCAATATATTCGTCGCTAAATATTCGTCGCTTATTCATAAGTAGGAAAAAATCCTTTCTCTTTAATCATATTAGGATGTGCCGCTTTTGAATATGCAAACCCTAATTGTTTTTTCATATCATTTATAACCTTTGTTCTGGCTTGAAATGATATATATAATTGGTCGCTTGCTCGTTTATCTTTATGAGGGTCATAAGTTCGAGTTACTGGAAATCCATATAAATCTTCTTTAACTTCAAGTTCTCCAATCATATCATGTGCTTTTAAATATAACTTGTGTGCGTCTTCCAATTCTTTTTCTAACAACATAAGTAAAAAGTTATACGTAAAATACTTCATGTAAATTGGTTCTTTATCTTTCATATTGCCACAGTTTATAGATTATTTTCTATTTGTCAACCCTAAAACTTTAGTACATTTCATATTATCTATCGTTGCGGAAACCCCTATCCCTTTAGGGTAGGGGAGGAGCAACGATAACTTATCCCTGAGTTTGTATGTATTTTTTGATTGTTTCTGGAGATGCTTCCCCAATGGAACAAACGAAGTATCCATCAGAGAATAGAGTATTTTCCTTCCAATAATGCCCTTTGAGAAATGCTCTATGTTTTTTGTATATTCTAAATGTTGAAATGGACTTGAAGTTATTCATCATTTCTAATACCGACTTTGTAGGAGGATAGTCAACCATTAGGTGTATGTGGTCATCGTCCGTCTCCATTGCTTTGATGATAATATCCTTCTCATTAGCAATATCATACATAATCTGCTTCAAGTCATCACTCAATGCTCCCGACAATATCTTTTTACGATATTTAGTTGAAAAAACTAAATGGAATTGGAGCAGATACTTGCTATGGCTCATAAATACTTCAAAAACTTTACTTCAAACCCGTCAATGTTCATTTCTTTGGCAATTTTGACTGTCTCTTCTTCAAAGTTGATTTGGTTGTAAGCAATCTCTTTGAAGTTATCTTCCTGAAATCTATTCAATCTTCGTGAGAATGCTTTATTCTGTTTCCACCACGATTTGATTTCGTCAATCTTGTTTTTACCACCTTGAAACTTATACCAACCCGCTTTCAAAGCATTCTGTTTGGTTTTGTATCCATAACCACCAGCATCATCCAAAAGTTTGTCGTTGGCATCAACAATAATCCATCTTGTTTCTGGTGGAATACCACTTTCAGGTTCTCTGCTCGGAAACGCTTTTTCTATTACTTTGAAATCACTCATAATGGAGAAGTATAACACGAAAAATAAAAATGTCAAAGATAATCGAGTTTATTTATTTTATACTCGGCATATAGTTCTTTTTGATATCGTTTCAGTTTTTCAATTATTTCGGGTGGTTGAATAACCGAGAATCTTTTCCAACCATCTTTCAATTTTCGTTCTATCCACATTTTTTGAGATTTCTTAATATAATTTGGTGTTTTTGTTTTCATCTTGTATATATATAGAAGACTAATATGAAACACAAGAGAAATTTTTGTAAATGTGGAAAAGAAAAAGACGTGCGGTCTAATTGGTGTCGTGATTGTTTTTGTATTCTTTATAAAAACGGAGAAATTGAAATATTGACCGAAAAAACAAGAGAAACAATGAGAAATAAACAACGGCATTTGCCTCCCTTTCGTTCCTTATATAATTTTCTTCTAAATTCTCAAAAACATAGAACGAAAAATATTATTGTAGATTTAACTTTTGATGAATTTCTTGAATTAACAAAAATTTCCAATTGTCATTATTGTGGGGAATTAGTTAAATGGGAACCATATCGAAAGGTAGGTGCCACCTGTGCTTATAATTTAGATAGGAAAAATAATAAAATTGGTTATACAAAAGAAAACTGTGTAGTTTGCTGTAAGGGATGTAATATGTTAAAATCATATTTTGATGATAACGAATTCCTTTCACGAATACAAAAAATATCCAAAAATCTAAAACTATGTTGAGTTACAATACCACACTTTTAGGAGATTGTCAAGAACTGAAAAAGTTGCTTGAATACGAAAGGTTTGTATTCAACCTTGCTTCCAAGGAACAACTACCAGAAACAAAGAACTCTCTTGTAGTTCTTCACTCCAAAGTGTATAAAAATGTTCGTAAGTCAAATCCAGAAATCCCATCCCAAGTAATAATCAAAGCAGAACAAGAAGTTCTTGCTTCCTATCGGTCTGCGAAATCCAATAAGCATAAGAAAACTCTCATTGTAAAAAAGAACCTCTCAATGAGATTGGATAAACGACTTTACTCAATCCCAGATAAGTTTTCTATTCGCATCACGACCACAGGAAAACGACAGACCTTCAAGTTTGTTGTCTATCCACGACTGAAAGAGTTGATGGAAAAATACGCATACCAAGACCCTCTAATATATGTGGATAATGATAAAGTATGTATCGCTTTCTCTTTTGAAAACAAAGTTGAAAAACTCAAACAACGATTGGCATTAGGAGTGGACATCGGCATCCGTAGGAGTGCTGCTTGTTCGGATGGGCGACTTATTATTGATAAGAAGTTCAACGGTGAAAAACGAAGATTGAGATACTTGAAAGACAAACTCAAATCCAAGGGAACGAAGAGTGCCCGTAGGAAACTTCGTTATTCGTTACGAAGAAAAGAACGAAACAAGAACAAGAACCAAACCCATCTAATTTCCAATGCCGTTCTCCGAACGGAAGCCGATACAATTTGTCTTGAAAACCTCAAGAGCATAAAAAGAAAGAAACACAAATACCAAAATAAAAGAAGTATATCACAAGTTCCAATGTTTGAACTCCGTAGAGTAATAACCTATAAGGCACAGAACCAAGGTAAAACTGTTCTGTTTGTTTGCCCTTCCTATACATCACAACGAGACTCGGTAACGGGTAAAGTCGAAGGTGAAAGAAGAGGTTGTAGATTTTACTCTAAAGTAAATGGAATGATATATGACTCGGACATCAATGCTGCTATCAACATTGGAAAAATGTCCAAACATCCCGTATCACAGACCACAAATCTGACTTATGGGCAGGCGTCAGTCAATACGCCATACGAATATAAGTCCCGCTCCTCGGGGCCGTTCAAGCACCTATCCCTTTAGGGTAGGTGTTGTTGACTTAGAGACAATTAAAGAATACCTTGACAATCAACTATAATATTCTTTATATATATGGAGTCGTTCGTCTATATATCCGGTTGGAAGAGGTAAATCATTAAATTTAAAATACTTTATAAGCTCGTTAGTTTCTGAGCAAGTCGAATATGCAAATAAGTCGTCTATTTGGTCTTTTGATATTTTTATATTTTTGTCTAATAACATGTCTAACGTTTTTACTTTATTTGGGGCATGGTTTACTATATAACTTACAACTTTAGGGTCTTCAAGTGGAATATCTCGATTAAGTAAAATATAGACTGTTTTTGGTTTTTGACTATGAGAGGAATACCTGATTAAGTTACTAACATTGTTAGAAGTTAGAGGTACATTATTGTTTAATAAAAATTCAACCAAATCATCCCTATTATATGAATTATTTAATAATTCTTCTACGTTTTCATCGCTAAATATAGTATTTATTGACATTCCCGATTTTAATAATGCGTCTAGGTTTTCTTGTTTATTTACAGCCGTTATAAATATATTTGTGTCTATTGGGGTTGATAATTTATTTATATCAATTCCTTTATTTCGTAATGTCTCTATCGTTTTAAGTTTATTCGGAGTATATTTAATTATTGAACTTATAATTTCACCATTCAATGTAACATTATTTATTATATAATCTGAAATTTGCATAGAATTGGGAAAATTATGTAATAGATAGTATATATTATCAGGTTTTAGTGGAACATTTCTACTCAATAGATTTTCTAATGTTTTTATTTTATCGTTTGATGCTTGATAAATAATATTTATAGAAGTTGGAGATAATTGAATATTCTTACTAAGTAAAGCATCAAGCGTATCCAATTGGTTGGGAGATTCTACTAATAAATAATCTATTACCGTCTTTGTCATTTCATAATTGTTTAATATATACTCAATCGATGCTTGTTTATTAACCGAATATCTTAAAATATTAATAATATTACTTTCATCCAATCCAATATTATGACTTAACAACCAATCAATTGAATGTTTTTTATTATTTGCTGTGATTATAATATGGTTTATCACATCGTTTGTAAATATTTTATCTTGCGGCATTCCACATTTCAGAAACATATTGATTACTGATTCTTTATCATCCGAATCATATATTGAGGATTGTATGCAATACTGTGATAATATAATATCTTTATTTGTTATATAATCTCCTATCTGTTGTTTATTTGGAGCATTTATAATTAATTTTATTATACTTTCCATATCTAATTCTATATTTTTACTTAATAAATAATCTACAACTTGTTGTTTATCCATTACCGTTTTTAACATATATTCTATATTGTCAGAAGTAAATATAGCATTTGGTAAAACTCCTTTTACGTTTAATAAAAACTCTGCTACATCTTTTTTATCGGGGGAGTGTGATAATAAATTATGAATGGTAATATCATCCAGAGGAATATCTTTATTTAATAACATATGAACTATATATTTCTTATCTGGAACTATAGTAAGCATCGACCCCACTATATTACTAGTTAATTGAATATTTTTATCAAATAAAATATTAACCATTTTTATTTTATCAGTTGCAGCCCGCAATAGACGTTCTACAATATCATCATCAAATTGAATATTTTTATTTAATAATATTTCCAGCGTTTTTTCTAGGTCTGGAGAATTGGATAATAATACAGTTATATTATAATCTGTAAGCGGAATATCTCGATTAAGTAAAATATCAATAAGTCCCTGTTTATCTTGAGTTCTATTAAAAAGACTATCTATATTAGATTCTGTTAATGGGATATTTGCGGCTAAATAATGTACAACTTGAGGAGAGTTTTGAACACAGTGTAGTATATTTGTAATATCATTATAACTTAATTCGTCTTTTTTATATTCTATATATTGTTTAAGATTTTTAATATTTTTAGTTAATGCTTGGTAATTAATATGTTTACGTCTTACTGATTTTTCTTCGGAATATGGATTATCCAACACTCTATAAACGCTGAATGCTCTTTTATTTGTAAAGAATGCTTGACATTTTTCATTTCCATGTATAACTCCTCTTCCTTCATCTATAACCAAATCATATCCAAGATTCTTATATAATAATATGTTCCATATAATGGTCGGTTTTGTATTTTTAATTTGAGCAATCATTTCCGACAGTTTTTTACAAAAATACCAAAACTCTCCAATCTGCTCTCTGGAAAATTTCGTATTTCGACTACATGAAGCTTTAAGGATTTGTAATGCATCCGGCTCAAAAAAATGTGAATATACACTTATTAATTTATCTATGTCTTGATTTCCTTGTTCTTTGGTATATGTAGTTATATTAAGTTCTCGAATGCCTTCATTTTTTTTAAGAACATATAGATATGGATGTTCCGATGCAAATGGAAAATCAATTCCTAATTTATTATTTTTAGTATAATAGTTCGATGCGGTTTTAAGTGGATAACAATACAGTCCAAGAGGAGTATCATAGTTACTTTTTGGATTTATTCCGATTTTGGCAATTGCAGTAAATGATACAAACAAATCGTCTTGTTTTGAAAACTCTAATATTTGAGACGCCACTGAGGTTTTCGGATTTAACTTGGGATGACTTCTTCTTTCAACTATAAGGTCAATTAGCTTAATCATAGATTATTGAATTATATTATTGATTGCGGCAATTAATTTGTTTTTAATCATATCTGGGATTTTGCCGTTGTTTTGAATACTGTTAATGAGGAATTGAAAATATCCTTTATTTCCAATCAATACTTTATCAACTGACCCCACATCACCATATGTTAAATTAAGACTTCCATCTTTATCAATACCATTGATAGTTGCCCCGCCCAGTACGGATGATGGAATTGTATTTTTTATAAAAAATATCATCATTTTATCAGACAGCCCTCCTTTTAATCTAAATACATAAAATCCAAGTTTTTCCAATTGACTGCTAATATCTCTTGATACGAGTCCCCATACCATTTTACTACTATATAAATGTTTAATATCTTGCATACCTTTATATACAGATTTTAAACTTCCAGCGGCACCAACTAATTTAACCAAATCACTTTTTTGTTTTCGGAGTGCTACAAATCCATTATCATCACCATAAAACTCCCAGTCTATAGCTCTATCGATAAACTTATCTTTATCCCAACTTTTTCCGGTTGATTTGGTATAACTTTTCTGAAAAATATCGAAAGCTTTATCCATATCCATATTAACTATGTGATGTTCTTTTATCATATTTATAAATATAACTTACCAATTCGAAAGAATACCTTGACAATCAGATATAACCTGATATACTTTTGAAATATGAGACCAAAACCAGTCATAGGACAGCAATTATTCCGATTGAATACCGGAAATGCCGCCCGAAATTCTCCACAAGTTCTTACTCCCGTAGTAGTTACCAAAGTGGGTAATAAATATTTCACGGCTGAAACACGGGGACAGTATGTGTTTGAAACTCAATACATATTAGAAAATTGGAGTCAAAAGACTGATTATTGTGTGGATTATGTGTTATACGCATCCGAACAAGAATGGTTGGATGAAGTAGAATCAGCTAAATTATGTAGTGTTATTTGGAAATCATTTGAATATGGCAGGAACAGTAAAAATGTAAGTTTGGAAAATCTTAGAAAAATCGCAGAGTTAATTCCATCAACCACAATGTCTTAAATTAAAATTATGTTATTCTATATTAAAGCAAAAGTTAGCGTTAAAGTTCGAGGTATATCAGGATACTCCCAAGAGGGAGTTTCATGTCTGATTCATGGAAAACATGAAAAAGATGCATTGGTGAACTTTGGTAAATATTGTAATCGAAGGTTTGCTCGTATGGAACCCGACCATATTAACTATGAATATTTAGAAATTGCACCGGAGGTAAATATATGACTCTGAGAGATTTATTTAAAATAGTCCATTTAAATGGAAAAAATGGAGTATATGAATATCTTTATAAAAAAGAAAAAAGTTATGCTTATAAATGTGACCGACATACACTAAAACAGATTACTTCCGCATATAGTAAAGTAGTTAATGAATTACTTACGCTTAAACATAATAAACCCGATGAAATGTCAATATGCGTTAAATCGGCTAAATCATTTGGAACTTATGAAAATTATATTGAAGTATGTCTATTAAATCATAATTATGAGAAACCAAATAAAGGATTGAAACCGTGGGGTGGAGAGCCACTTCCTCAAGGACATTATAATTGTAATTTAGATAAATATAATAAGTTTTTTTCAATTGGACCGGCAGATTGGAATAAATATATTGATACTCCCATTATAAATAAAGTAAAAAATCTGTCACTGGAAGGTCAAGTGGCAGAAATATTATACGAATTAACATTCTGGGGATTTACTAATAAGCAAGTTAAAACGGATGGTAAAAAGTTGGAGAAAACTTTAACTGAATCTGTGAAATGGATTGACAAACAAGACAAACATCTATATACTGTCGAAGATTTAAAAAAGAAATTAAATGAACGATGATTCTATATTTGAGGATGGATATAACTCATATTGTTGTGGACTTACTTCTACAGAAAATCCATATACATACGAAACTGAAGAATATGAATGTTGGATATGATACTTGGAGTTGTGGATGGATTTATGCTTGTAATGATGCTGCCCATTATGAACATGGATATTGGTTATGATTAAACATTTGTGGTGTATATTTTGTATGTTTTTTTAAATTATCTTTAGCCCATAGTGGTTGTAAATTTTTATAATTAAAACATTTTAATTGTTCTTCTTTTTTAGATAAATTAAACAAAGCACATGGTTTTATATGATCTATATGCCATTTACCATAATTATCCCAATTCATACCGTCTAAAAATTTAGATTCTAAATGATGTTTGAATTCATCATACGTACAACCAAGTAACTGGATAGTTGACTTTGATTTTGTTATTCCTTTAAGAGCACTATATATTCTACTTCTTAATAATTCGCTTAATCTATAATTTATATTTTCTTTTTTATATTGTTTTATATATTTATTCCACCGAGGTCTATTATTTTTTCTCCATATACAACTTTTTTCTGATAATATTTTTCTATTTTTATTTATATATTTTTGTTGTTGTTTTTTATATCTAATTGGATTGTTTGTTTTAAATTTTTTAAAATATTTTCTTGTTAAATCTCTATGAGAATTGGCCCATATTTTCTGGGTTTTAATACAACAAGATTTACATTTTAAATGTCCTTTGTAAAAATTGGATTTGAGTTGGTTTACTTGACATAATTTACATATTTTCATATATTATATAAATATAAAACAAAATAGGAAGTATTGATAATTTTACTTGACTTGTATCATATTTTTTATTACACTAATAATAATGAAAAAAGTGAAATATATTATAGAAAACTTTACTGATAGCGAAGATTATAATGATTTAATTTCTGCTATTAAAGAATCTGGACGATATTGTTTTGTCATTGGACGGCATAATCATTTTGACTTTAATCCGGCTGGATTTGAAGAGAATGATTGTGTTATAGTTCAAGGTTCAATTCAAATGACTAAAAATATAGCGAGTCGTTTACCCAGAGGTTGTTTTCCTATTGCTTATAATAATTGGAATAATTATTTATGTAGTAAATACTATCCGTATTTTCAAAAACATTTATTCAATGATACGAATGCGTTTACTACTCTTAAAAACTTAAAGGAAGATAAGTTCTATTTCTATAGAACATTTGGAAAAGAAGCATTGATTTTTATCCGGCCTGATAGTGGCGAAAAAACATTTCAGGCTCAACTAATAGATATGCAGGATTTTGATAGATTCTGGGAAAACTCTATTGCCAGCAGTGCAATTGATAACGATATAATGATTATATCTACACCTAAACAAATTACAGGGGAATATCGTTTAGTATGTAGTAAATACAATGGAGGAGAAATAATTGCGGCATCGACTTACCAATATCAAGGAAAGCGAACTTATATTCCAAGTGTGCCGCCCAAAGCAACTGAAAAATGTAAAGAAATATTAAAAGTTGGATATTATCCCGACTCTATATTTTGCATTGATATCGCAGAAGATGCCGATGGCAACTGTTGGCTTTTAGAATTAACTTCATTTTCATCGGCTGGTCTATATCAAACTAATAAGAAAGATATAGTTAAACGAGTCAATGAAATTGTCGAAATGGAATATAAATTAAATGAAAAATAAAATACCATTCATATTATGGTTGGTATGCGAACATTGTAATAATAGAACTGTTTTGTTTAAAGATATAGATGATACAGAATCTAAATGTGCCAATGGAAATTGTGAGAAAATATCCAAATTAGACAGAGAAGCAAAGTTTAATGCCTATATCAATTTTTTAGAATCGGAATATCTTGACTTGAAGAAAAAATCTGATATACTTCCTCCAGTATTTGTTAAGAATACCCATTTATGTAAAACTAAAACCGGTTGGAGAATGGTATTAAATACCAAAGATTCCATACAATGGGCATTAACTCAGAATATTAACGATTTATGACACAACCAGAAAAAATTAAACATATCCGAGACATTACAATGTCTCCTTATAATAAAATCAATGTTGCATTGGAAACCTCCGGTGGAGATGTAGAAAAAGCAATAGATTTTCTAATTAAAGAAAAGCAAACCGATACTACTGATATGGCAAACCGAGTAGCCAATGCTGGCATTGTATATTCTTACATTCATAATCACAAAGTTGGCGCAATGATTGTATTGGCTTGTCAAACTGATTTCGTGGCAAAAAATGAAACATTTGTCAATTTAGCCAAGGACATTTGTATGCATATATGTTCCACTCCAATTACTCCTACTTCTATAAGTAAAGATGAAATTAAACCGGAAGAAATTAACCATATTAAACAGGATGTATTTTCCACTAATAAAAATAAACCGGGAAATATTATTGATAAAATTATAGAGGGTAAAATTGGAAAATATATATCTGATTATTGTCTGATGAATCAAAAGTTTGTCAAGGATGATAAGATTACTATTGGACAATTGGTTCAATCGGCTGCTTCTACATTGGGAGAGAAGATTGCTATTAAACAATTCATTAAAATGAAAAATGATATTGGATATGTTAGGCTCAATTCCGATGGGTCTGTTGATATGAATAAAGGTATTAGACCGGAATATACAGTTACCAGTTTAAATTGATATATGAAAACAAAATATAAAATTGGCAATTTTGTATGGTATATGAAAAATAATACACCATCATCGGCCCAAATAGAAAAAATCGTAGTTGTTTATTATCCAGCATTTATGTATAATGCTAAATTAGAGGAGTATAGTAATAAACCAAAAATACTTTGTAGTGTTGAATATAAAATTGGAAATGATTCTTATAAAGAATCGGAGATTTTCAACTCTAAAAAAGAATTAGTCGAAAGTTTATTATAAAATTATGGATAAAGGAATTGTAAATAAAATTAACGACTCTCCTTACAAGGCATTTGTTGCTATATCAGGTGGAGGACAATCATTTATTGCGGATTACTGTAAAATTAGCGGAGCATCCAAAACTATAGTTGGATGTATTGTTCCGTATGATAGAACTATATTTGATAATTTTATAGGAACTAAAATAGATGAATATTCCAGTCCATTAGCCGCTCGTAAATTAGCATTGGCATCATATCAGCAGTGTCGTATTGCCGGTATTGATATCGATAAATCTATTGGTATTGGTGCCGCCAGTTCTATTGCTTTTGACGGAGAACGAGTTGGACGACTACATAAAGTTAATATTGCCATACATATCAGTTATTTTACGGTATGTCTTAAAATTACAATTCCGTATGGTGTAATGACAAGAGTAGAAGAAGATTTATACATATCCGATAGAATATTGTATTTGTTAAATAAAGTTGTTGACTCTATGAGTGGAGATGATTATATTTGGGAATATAATTATGTGGATGATAAGGGCATGACTGGAGAATTAAAGATAGCACATGCTGGTAAATTATATTCATTAGTTAAAGGAGAGATTGGTTATTATTCCAATATATCAATATCCAACATTGAAAGAATTGCTGTTTTTGGAGGAAGTTTTAATCCTTATCACGAAGGGCATCGTAAAATTAAGGAATTATCTGAAAAAATATTAAATTATCCAGTATTACTTGAATTATCTATTAAAAACGCAGATAAAGGAACGATAGATTTAATTGACATAAAAAATAGATTGGACTCTATTGCTGATAATACATATATTATTACTAATGCTTCTTTGGTTATAGATAAAATAAATATAATTAAAAAACACAATCCTAAATGTGAAATAACATTTGTAATGGGTGCCGATACGTTTATTAGAGTGTTTGATGATAAATATGGCATTCCAGTTGATGATTTAGAATACTTTTTTACTCGTAAAAATGTTAAGTTTTTAGTATTTGGTCGTAATGGGATTAAAATTGATGATAGATACAGTCATTTAATGATTAAATCAGATGAAGCGGCTAATTTTAATATGCCGATATCATCGACTGAATTGAGGAATAAGAATGTTTAATATATCTGATAAAGTAGTATGTATAGCAAATACAGGGCAAAACTTGCCTAATTATGGATATATAGATACAACTATATTTTCATATCCTGATGGATTTCCTATTGAAAATGCAGTGTATGTAATTAAAAATGTGGTGTATAACACTGATACTGGATATGCGGGATTACAACTTATAGGATGTCCTGTAATCTATATCCCAACCGGAACAGAAACCGCATTTGATTCTCGTCAATTTAGAAAATTAGAAGATATTAAACAAGAAAATCTATCGAAAATAAAAAATGAAAACTAAATTTAATTTGGGAGATGAAGTATGGATCTATGGACTGACTGTTCGATATGCCGGAACTCAGCATCCTAATTCATATTATTTACCTGTAAAAATGGAAATATGGAGAATAGAACAAGAAAAATGGTGGACGGATAATAAAATTCATTATAGATATGGTATTAAACGACCAGATAGATTAAAAGCCAGAACTAAAGAATTTCGGGGAATGAAACTTACAACTACAAATTACGATCATGGGTATATGTGTAATGAAACTGATATAACGTATAATAAATCTGAAATCTTAAAAAAATGTAGTGAAATAAATTCGAGATTATGAAATCTAATATAATGACCGATTCTCAACTCGATTCGATATGGAACCTTATTGATGATTTGATGACGGTGGGTGATTGGTGGTTGTTGAATAATATGTTTTTTGTATGGACCAATCCCGATTGTATTATTGATTTGGATATTAAACTTGGAATTGTGACTGCTACATTAGCAGGTAAAAGTCATTTACCAAACCGAAAAGCATTCGTTGATCGTTGTAAAGAACTACATCCCGATCCTGAATTATGGAAGGGATTGGATTAAACTAAAATGAAACCTAGAAATGAAATATATAATGAAGGCTGGAAAGCCGCTTGGCATAATTATGATAGTAGCGTTAATCCATACACTCCATTTTCATCTGAATATTCTCATTGGCAAGACGGATGGTTTGATGGAAGAATAACCGAAACTCAAACCGAAATTAGAGGAATGATACCCAAAGATTATGAATAATCAAATATGGAAATGCCGACGTTGTAAGTCAATTGTTGATATGATTTTAAAGAAGTGTAAATGTGAAAAAAGTCCAAGTCCGTGGGAATTGGTTAAAGTAAAAAAACCTAAAAATGAAGTTATTAGAGTTGGTGATTATGTAGAAATACTCAACCCAGAAACATTTATTAGGGCTGGATATCCGCTTACTACTCAAGATATTTTAGATAATCACATTACACCAGAACAACGTAAATTATTAAATGAATTGATAATATCTGCCGGATTTAATACCGTTAAAAGTTATTTTTTAACAGGTAAAGAAAAGGATGTATCTGAACTTGAAATGTCATTTGCTCGATTATTATTAAGAGCCAAAGGATGGGGCGGCAGAGAAAGAACAATTCATACTAAACTTGAACCGGAATTATTAAATAAGGTCGGCAGAGTAGTATCTAAAAAATATGTAAAAACTGGAACTTATGTTTCGGGTGGAGCACATGGTTGGTCTTCGTATGGGGAAGATTATGATTATGAACCACCTTATCTTAAAGATGAACGAACGGTATGTATTTACGAATTGTCTATTTGGGCGGAATATGGTATTTTCAATGATTATAAATCATTTTCACAAGACAATGTTGTTAAAATAACGCAAGAGGACTATGATGAAATAATATCTAAAACACCACCATTGAAGTTTGAAGATTTATGGAAAACTACTGATAATTTTTAAAATATGAAACCTATAAATGAAGATTTTGTTCCGGTAACATTAAATGAAGCCATTGATTATCTATATAGTTTATTAGAGACTAAAGATATTGAATATATTAAAGCAGAAAATCAGAGTGGAGTTCATTTTACAATGGGGATGTATTTACGGAATAATTGGTCGTTGTGGGAACAAGATACTCCATTGAGTAAAGATATACGGAATAGATTTAAATTATTTTGCCACGGTGATGATGTATCGGGTCTTATTTTGACAGGTTTATGGGCTAAAGTTAATGGATTAAATATTGATGAAGAATTGAATAAAGAAGCCGATAAATATAAAAAACATTGGCCTAAATATGGAATTGACCCGGAGACCGGAGAAGAAATACTTGGATTTAAACCTAAACATAATACAATATCGTTTAAACTAAAAGATAATGGAGAAATAGAATATGATTAACTTTAATTACTTTGTATTTACACCTAAACAACTTAAGATTTTAAAAAAGTTCGATGATAGAGGATGGGTATTTGAAGAAGAATATTCGACCAATCATCATAATGGAAATGAGGAATGTGATTTTAAATATAAATCTCCAAGAATGAAAAAGTTTAAAACTTTATATATGTCATATGGAGATCAGTTTAAAGGAGCACATCAGTTATTAGAAGGAGAGGCTTGGGCGTTTGCTTTTGATTTTGTTAATTCCAATGAAGAGTATATATTGAAATATTATAGAGATAAATTTTATAAACAAGCACTTGATAATCCGGCGTTAAAGGCTGAAGATATTAAAAATATCATATAATGAAAACTGTGTTTAACTGTTTTAAATTTACTCCGTCCCAAATTAAAGTTATTGAAGAGTTTGAAAATAACGGATGGCAGTTTGAAGAAGAATATTCCAATGGAAATGAGGAATGTGATTTTAAATATAAATCTCCAAGAATGAGTGAGTTTATTGATATGTCTCCCATTAGAAAAAAGTTAAAACGACAATTATTAAAAACAGAAGCATATCATATAGCATTTAAAATTGTAAAAGATAATGAAACTAAAATATTAGACCATTTTAGAGATAAAATTTATAGTCAATTATTTGATAATCAAAATTTGAAACCAGAGGATATGTTATATCGATTGAATGGAAAAACTTTTGGTGTCGGTTAGAAATTGAAAATGAAAATTATGACGCTCAAATATCCAAGAGTAAATTGAGTAATAAAGAATTACAATTCTTACAAGAAGGTGCTTATATTTCCATATTAAAAGGCGGCACAATTAGATTTAATAGAATTAAATGGAAATTAAAAGATATTAAAAATGCAAAAAAATATGCTAATGAATTATTACGTATGTTTAAAATGGAAGATAGAACATGGAACGGAACTTTATGAATAGAAGAACATTTACGAAACTGTTAGGATTAGGAATAATTGGAACTGTAGTATCAACTTATTCTAATCCTGTAATTCCATCCGAGTATCACTGGTATGAAAAAGGATTTAATCATCACGGCACAATTTTAAAAGATACTACGTTGGAAATATTTCCATCTATAGACATTGTTAATAAATACAATATGACACATAGACGATATGTTAATTATATGGGAGTGAATGATATTCCTCAAGTTGTTAAGGCTAGTTTTAATAGAGAATTGTGCGGCAGAATAGATACTATTGATAAATCTAACTTCAATGAAGAGTTTGTTGATAACTGTGTTAAATATGCACGTTTTACTTTAAATAGAAAACATATCTATTGTATATATGTTTCATTTGATAAATATCCAACATTTTATAACCAATTTGTATTTCTTAGAACTGGCACGGAATTATGTAAATATAACCATTTATGAACGAAAATAATAATGAAACTAACGAAGAATTATCCATACGATTAATTAAAAAATGGAGTAAGACAGGATTATTTGATGGAACTTCATCTAATTTTAACTTTAAAGATAAAAAAGATTTAGTTTTTATAGAGCCATTTACTTCGGACGATGCTGCTCGTATTAAAAAACGGAGTAATACGGGATTATTTGATGAATTGGATAATCATATAGAAAAACCTCATATGGAAGAATTATGGTATTCTCCTCCTTATATGCCAGTTGATGAAGAATTACGAAAAATATGGAATACCTTATTAAGCGTTGGCATAGTCGAAATAAAATTAGTTGAACGGAATGGAAAACTTGGTATAATGACTGACAGAGACCAAACTATAACCTTAGAGAAAGATAAATTTTATCCAATCGAAGAAACCGGTGGAGATATACAGCAAAAAGCAATTTATCCCTATTTGAAAAATGGATAATCAACAATATTGTCCTTTGTGTTTTCAACAAATGACCCAAGATATGGATAATCCTTGGATTTGGTGGTGTGATAATTCACATTATACTGAAGAAAAACACGTTTATATAGACTTAACACCTAAAAATAATTTATGCCTATAAACCTTGATAAATTAAAACAACGTCTAATTGAAGCGCAAAAAGTAACCGAATATGAGTGTTACTGGTGTGGAAAAAATGTAATTAAGAGTTCAGAACCAGACCACGAAAAACATTGTGTAATGCAACCGTTAACTAAAGAACAGAAAACGTCATTTAATGAATATATCTCAATATAAAAATTATGAATGATAATAAATATTACACTGCCAAAGAAGCATTAGCCAAAGTATGGAAATATATACAAGGAGTTAATGCCGGTCATACT